>Ga0315289_10000150_pt1 | contig 111540 bp, 96 predicted proteins | sample YL17G11_40_MG_FD_203452 | JGI IMG/M metagenome (GOLD analysis project Ga0315289, IMG submission 203452) | Sediment microbial communities from Yellowstone Lake, YNP, Wyoming, USA - YL17G11_40 | ecosystem: Environmental > Aquatic > Freshwater > Lake > Sediment | place: USA: Wyoming | collected... | reverse complement strand
GCGACTGCTCCACCCGGCTCGAGTAAACGTCCACCAGCCGCACGCTGACGATATAGGACCCGCCCACCTGCGCGACTTTTCCCACAATCACCTTCTGGGCGCCCGCCAACTGGCCCACCTGAACGAAGCACTCCGTCGTCGTGCAGCCGGAAATCGCCAGCCCCTGCTCTTCCATCAGGGCCTCCAGGCGGTCCCGCTCGACGACCTCGAAGCGGTAGGTGTTGATGAGGGCGTTCAGGAAACTGTCCGATACGCCGGAAGCCTCGGATTCGCTCACGCCACTGGGCTCGATGCCCATGAAGGCGATCTTGAGCTTGGGCGCGCCCAGGGCGGCGGCGGCGAGCAGAAGAATGATAATGACTTTTTTACGCATGATGTCCCCTCATGTCAGAGGAATCCGGTAAAGCTCACTCCCCTTGGTCGTACACGGAAAACACTTCGCCACCGCGGAGACGAATTTAATCCGTCACCCGCTGCCAGGCGGTGATGCGCGCGCCGGTGAGCGGGAACGGCAGCCGCTGCGACTCCAGGCGCCGGTCGTAGGTCAGCCGGATCACCGGCGGGGTGTAGGCCTCGGCGGTGAGCCAGGCGATTTGACCCTCCTTGGGCGGCGAACCCAGCGGGGCCATGACGGCCGTGCGCAGATGGATCCAGGCGCCCTCGAGGGTTATCTCCGCCATCGGCCCCCAGGCTTCAAGGAGAGGCAGAGCCGCCGGGGGGGCCGTCCCCTCGCCGCCGGCGAAACCGGCCTCGGAAACCACCGGCTGGCCGTCCACCAGAACCGCCACCACCCGCAGGGCCGTGGGCACGCGCCGCTCGACGGGGAGCGCCGCGTTTTCGTCATCCCAGTTTTCGGACAGGAGCCAGATCCGCCCCCGGGGGGCGACGAGCTCCAGCAGGCGGGGCGCGACGATGTTGACGTCGCCCTGGAGGTAGAGGTCGCCGGAGCACAGAATGGCCAGGTCGCCGGGAAGGGCGCGCGCGCCCTTGAGCCGGCAGTCGCCGCCCACGAAGAGGACGCCGTTGGCCGGCCAGAGGGAATCGGCCAAATCGCCGTCGCCGTTGGGGTCGGCCAACTTGGCGAGGTCCACTTCCAGGAGGTCCGCGTTCTCCCCCGTGGCGGGGTTGAGGAAGACCTTCCGCTCCACCGCGGCCAGCGGCTCCGCGAAGTACACCCCGTCGGCGTCGAGGCAGGTCACCACGGCGCCGTCGGTGAAGATGGCGTAGGCGGCCTGGGGCCGGAGGTAGTCCATGTCGGCCAGGAAGGGCGGCTGGAAGCTGCCGATGCCCATGAATCCGTCGCGCACCGCCCCGGCGAAGAGCTCCTGGCAGCCGGTGACGCCGTTGGTCGGGTCGTTGTCGTAGAAGGCAAAACCCTCGTTCTCCGCCACGTGCTCCGAATCGAAGGGGGGGGAGGTGTTCCACTCCACCTCGCGGAAGCCCGACTCCTCCTCCTCGTCGGGGACGACCACCAGGACCTCGCCCAGGAGGCCCTCCCGCCCCCAGGGGTCTCGCAGGCGGAGGAGCTTGGCCGCAGAGGTGACCTCCTGACCGTCCAGACGCACCCTGGTCCCTTCGGGCATGAGGCAGAGGTCGCCGTTGGCGTGGACCGCGCCGTCCACGAACCAGGTCGCCTCGCCGGCCAGGGCCAGCTCGGAGGCCGAGAAGAGGACGTACTGCTCGAGGGGCTGGGTGCGCCCGGTGACCCGTAATCGCCGCGTGATGGGATTCCCCGTCGGGTAGAGGACGGCCTCGACCTGGATGGTGAAGCTCAACCGGTCGGGGTCGTTGTAGTAGGCGATGACCCGGAGCTCTTCCGGCACCCCGGCGCTGGAGAGGGAGCTCCAGTCGACTCCGGGATACCAGCGCCAGACGTAGGCCCCGTCGTCCAGGTTCCGATCGAGACCTTCGTTCGCGCCGGGACCGTCTATGACCGCCACCACCTCGCCGGTGAGCGGGCTGGTGATTTGGGGGGCCAGGGGGGTGTCCTCGTTGACGACCAGCCGACCGTCGGCGTCCAGGACGTGGGTGGACCGGCCGTCGAAGCGGGTGGCGGCGAGCTCGCGGAACACGAGGTTCCAGCCGGATTCGGCCAGCGCCTCGCACTGGACGGCCAGGCGCGCGTCCTCGGCGGAAACTATTTCGTAGTTCGCCAGGGCCAGAAGGAGCGCGGCGAAGGTGGCCAACACCGCCAGGACGATCAACGCCATGGCCAGCGCCACTCCTCTCTCGTCGCCGCTTCTACGCACGGGAACCTCCGCCGTGGGTCGGTTTTTCAGGAAAAAGTCCCTTGAGCCGGATTGCGATGACCCGCGGGCAATCCATCCGGGGCAGCCAGGAACACTCGGCGCAGACCTTGTATCCGCGCTCGGGGGTGAAGGTTTTCCTCATGGACCGGAGCAGCTCCGCCGCCCGGTGACGACCCGGGGAGATGCCCAGGAGGTCGGAGACGGCGCGGTCCAGCCCGCCCACGCCCGTATCGCCGGAGATGGAAACGCACTCCTGGCTCATCTCCGGGCACCCGAAACAGAGGTCGTCCAGCCCCTCCACGAGCTCGACGACGGTGTCCCCGGTCAGGAGGGCGCGCTGGAGCCCCAGAGTCTTCTCGATGAATTCCGGCGAGTACCCCTCGCCCTGAAAAGCCACGAGGCACAGCAGGTGGTGCGGGCGCAGACGGATGAGGGCGGCGGTCGGCGGGTGGTCCACGGTCAGCTCTTCCGCCGGACATGCCGGCGCCTGCCCCGCGACTTCCGCGGCTTCTTCGCGTCCTCCACCCCTTTGACCGTCAACTCATCGAAGGGCTGGAGCGGGTTCGCCTGCAGGGCTATCTCCCTCCCGAACTCCTCCTGCAGACGGTCAATGATGGCGGGGTGCTGGACCTTGAGGAGCTGCACGACGTGGGGGTTGCAGACGAGCTGGACGGTGGATTCACCGGCCTGGCAGAGCGCCCGCCGGAGTGTGTTCTCCACGTGAAGGCCCAGGGACGTGTCGGAGAGCACGAGACCGGTGCCCCCGCAGCAGGGACAACGACCGGTCATCTGGGCCGTGACGCTGCGCCGGACCCGTTTCCGGGTCATCTCGACCAGCCCCAGGTCGCTCATCCGGCGCACGCGGGTCTTGGACCTGTCTTTGGAGAGGGCCTGGTTGAGGCGCTTGACCACCTCGTCGCGGTGCCCCTGGACCTCCATGTCTATGAAATCTATGATGATGATGCCGCCGATGTCCCGGAGGCGGAGCTGGCGGGGAATCTCCACCGCCGCCTCCAGGTTGGTCTCGAAGACCGTCCGCTCCAGGTCCGTCTTGCCGACGTTCTTGCCGGTGTTGACGTCTATGGAGGTCAGGGCCTCGGTCTGCTCGATGACGATGTAGCCGCCGCATTTGAGCCAGATCCGCCGCTGAAGCATGCGCTCCAGCTCGCGCTCGACGCCGTAGGCCTCGAGAAGGGGGTAGCGGCCCGAGTAGAGCTCGATGCGGGTGGAGAGTTTTGGGGCGGTGCGGCGGGCGAAGTTCCGGATGCGGTTGTAGAGCTCCCGGTCGTCTATGACGAGGGAGTCCACCTCTTCGGAGAGGACGTCCCGGATGATGGAAAACACCAGCCCCAGGTCGTCGTAGACCAGGGCCGGTGCTTCGGTTTTTTTCGCCTTGCGGACTATCTCCCGGGAGAGCCGGCTCAGATAGCCCATCTCGGCGCGGATGGCCGTCTTGGAAGAGCCCTCGCCGACGGTGCGTACGATGAACCCGGTGTCGCCCGAGCGCAGGTTCTTGACCAGCTTGCGCAGGCGGTTGCGCTCGGAGGCCGAGGCGATTTTGCGGCTGACGCCCACGTGATCGGCGTAGGGCATCAGCACCAGGTAGCGTCCGGCGATGGTGATGTTGGCGGTGGCCCGGGGACCCTTCTTCCCGATGGGCTCCTTGGTTATCTGGACGAGGATCTCCTGGTTCCGGGAGAGGAGCTTCTCGATGGGCGGAACCTCGCGCCGATGGCCCCGCCGGTGGTCTATCAGGTTGTCGTAATCCTCGTCCAGGAAGGCGCCGATGTCCTGCGCGTCGGTGACCAGATCTTCGGCGTGGAGGAAGGCGTTGCGATCGAGTCCGATGTCTACGAAGGCCGCCTGCAGCCCGGGGAGAACCTCGCTAACACGTCCTTTGTAGATGTTCCCGACGATGTGACGCGCATCGGCGGATTCGGTCATTATCTCCGCCAAATCCTCGTCCTCGAGCGTGGCCACCCGGGTCTCGAGGGGGGAGACGTTGACCAAGATTTCTTTTTTCAACCAAAACCTCGTGCTTTAAAGCTTGGCGAACCGAGGCAGGTCGTCCTTTGACCGATCGTGGAGCCGAGCGCCCCGACGGACATAAAAGCGGGGTCCCGACGATTAGGCGGGACCTCTCCCCGGGGCGGATAGCGCGGACGACTAATCTAGAGCCGTTGGCCTGCATCTATCGGTTCACAAAAGGGGTAAAAAGGGTTAAACCGTATACTTTACCCGTGTAGTGTAACAGAAGAACCCCACAAAAGTCAACGCGTTGTGTGAATAAATCATCACCGGGCTCACGCCTGATTCGAGGGCGTTTGTCCCCGGGGGGTCCGCCGGCATCGAAACGAAATCGGGCCGCCGCCGGTTCCCCGTAAAAAACGGCCGTCCTCGGGGACGGCCGCCTCTTTATGCGAAAGCTAGCTGCAAGCGGCGCAAACGGCGCGGACGATCGCGGGGTCCACGCCGTACTTCTCCAGAAACTCGCGCCGCTCCCGCAGCATCTTCTCCACCCAGGCCCGGTACACGTCCATCCGCCCGGCCTTGGAGAAGAAGAGGACGGGGTTCAGAATCTCCGCGGGGACCTTCGCCAAAAGCTCGGCGTTGGCGGGTGAGTCCACGTCCGCGATCTCGTAGCCGAAGTCGGGGTCCTTCTTCCAGACGACCCCCCCCTTGAGCATGGCCTCGAGCATGGCGGAGGAGTGGGGGATTTTCACCTTCAGCGCCTTCCCCGCCTTGACGTCCAGGGCATCGCCGCCGATCCAGCCCGTGTTCATGGCCCAGCAGACCACGCCTGGCATCGTGGCCACCAGCTCGGCGAAGCGCTTCGGCTGGAGGCCGTTCTGCTGCGGGAAGAAGGGCTGGGTGAAGGGGCTGCGGGTGCGCCCGCGCTCCTTGCCGGCCGCCGAGGTCTTGGTCGTCTCGCCGAGCATGAAGTACCCGCCGGCCTGCTCGGGGCTGGCGAAGCGGATGATGCCCGGGTAGGCCGCGTCGGGGCCCTCGTCGCGGTTGAGGATGCCCATGTACTTGAGGGACGGGATGTTGTGCAGGTCGGCCGCGTTCTTTATCGCCTTCATCGGGATGATCGAGCGGCCGTTCTGGGTCCAGACGAGGAAGTCCCAACCGTCGGCGGGGGTGTCGTTGACGTTCACCACGTCGTCAATTTTAACCTCGCCCCGGATGAACTTCTCTACGTTCCCGCCGGCGGCCTTCGTGGCGATGAGGATGTCGTGATAGCGCTTGACCTCCTCCACCGTCAGCCGCCCCTTGGAGAAGTCGAACCTGCCTTTCTTGTCAACGTACACGTTCTCGGTCCAGGCGGTGGAGTCGAGGGTGCCGGCGTAAATCACCGGCTCGGACTCCTCGGTCAGACCGTAGGTTTTGGCGAAGCAGCCGTTCTCGGTGATGGAAATCTCTCCCCCGGGCCACAGGGTCACCATGTCGTCCTGGATGGGCTGGGTCAGCTCGCCCTGCTTGGAGAAAGTGGTGGTGGTCTTCCCGGTGCCGGAGAGGCCGAGGATGGCCATGGTGACGGTCTTCCCGCCGATGGTCACCGCCTTGGCCCCGGCGTGGAGGGTCAGGCCGCCACGCTGGTAGGTGTACTCGTTGAGCATGCGCAGGGCGCCCTTCTTGCTCTCGCCGAAGTAGTCCGCCCCGATGACGAAGGTGGTCCAGTTGTCCAGGTCCACGAGCATGGCCTGACCGCCGGGCAACCCCTCGGCCTCCAGGGCCGGCGTCATGACCAGGCGGAAGGCGGGCTTGAAGGGCCGGGCGAGCTGCTCCTTGGTCTCCACCATCTCCCGGGGGAAGGACAGTATCTGCTGCATGGCGGCGACGTTCGCTATGTCCAGGGTGTAGAGCCACTGCACGCCGACGGCCCGCGGGCCGAGACCTTCGTAACCCTGAATCTCGATCAGGGTCCCCTTCTCCTCGACGTACCTCTCGACGCTCTCGACCAGGCGAACGGCGGACTCGGGGTCAATGGTCTTCCCCGAGTACCGGCCGGCGTCGGACTCGGCGGCGACGATGTAGGTGTACTGGGCCTTGCGGGCCTTGTTGACGGAAATCTTGTTCAGGCTGCCGTAGGCCGTCTTCATCACCGCCGGGGTGTGCTCCAGGGCCAGCTGTCGGAGTTTATCCTGAGTCGGGTTGGTGATGTAGGTCACCTTGAAGGGGTGCAGCTCATCCAGGGTCAGGCGTGGACTCATGATCTCTCCGTAGGTTCGGGTCTTCACCGAAGAGCGGCGTTCGTGAAAAAAATCTCACTAGGGATCGAGTGTGAGAATACTAACATAACCTTCGGCGGCTTCCAAGCCCGCCCTGTGCTAATATCGGACGGGAGGAAACCCGTGCTGACGCCGTCCGAAAGATTGCTCCTGGAAGAGGTCGGCGACCTCGGCGAAGGAGCCCTGGCCTGGGATCTGGACTCCGCCGAGCTGGTCGCGGGTCTGCGCCGCCAATCCCGAAACCTCGTCGTCACGGAGGACGGACTGGGCGCCGTTCGCAACCTGCCGACCGGGGAAGCCCACCACGCGTGTTTCCCGCCCGACCGTCCGTACGACCGCATCGTCCTGGAGGGGGACCGGGACCGTGAACGGGGTCGGGTGCGGATAGCCTGGTCGGCGGCCCATCTGGGCACGAACGGAACGCTTCTGGTCGTCGGGGAAAAGGGGGGCGGGATCGAGGGCTACCGCCGACACCTCGAGTCGCGCTTCGGGCGGGTCGAGGCGGTTTCACGGTACCATTGCCGCCTGTGGCGCTGCGCGGAACCGAGGGTCGGCGAGACTCCCGACACCGACCCCCGGCCCGCGTACGAGGTCCCCGGCCTGGGAGTCGTCCATTCCCTCCCCGGCGTCTTCGCCTGGCGCGCCCTGGACGGGGGAACGGAGCTCTTACTGAAAGACCTCCCGGAACGGTGGGAGGGGAAGAGGGTCCTCGACCTGGGCTGCGGGAACGGCGTGCTCGCCCTGCACGGGGCGGTGAACGGCGCGGGAAAGGTAACCGCCCTGGATTCGTCGGCCCTCGCCCTGGCCAGCGCGGGGGCCACCCTGGCCGGATTCGATAACGTGGAGGTCCGCGCCGCCGAGGCGGGCGACAAATTGGACGGGCTCTACGACGTCGTCCTCTGCAACCCGCCCCTCCACCACGGGTCGGGGCATGCCCTCAGCCTGACCGGGAAATTCGTCGGGGCCGCGGCGGACGCGCTGCGCGAGGGGGGGAGCCTCTGGATGGTGCTGCGGGGTGAGCTTCCGGCGGAGGAGCTGCTGGGGGACCGGTTCAGGGACCGGACCCTGTCGCGGCGCGGCGGCTACCTCGTCTGCCGGGCGGTGAAGTAGTCCGGGCGAGGGACTCGGCGACCAGCTCACCGAGGAGGGCGACCCGTACGTCGGCGCCCCGCCGGGCCAGCGAGGCCTCGATCTGCATCGCGCAGCCCGGGCACGAGGTGACGACGACCCCGGCGCCGGTGGCGAGGACGTTTTCCGCTTTGCGCTCCCCGATCCGCGCCGCGGTGTCGGGGTTTTTCAAAAAGTAGCTCCCCGCCCCCCCACAGCATACGTCCCGCTCGGGCAGTTCGACATAATCCCCGAGCCGGCGCAGGATGCCCTCGGCCGGGTCCACCTTTAAATAGCGCGCCAGGTGGCACGGCTGGTGGTAGGTGACCTTCAGCGAGGGGTCGCGGGTGAGGGGAAAGTCGTCCAGGCGGCGGACGAGAAGCTCCTCGAGGGTCAGGGCGTCGGCGAGCGGGCCGGTGTAATGGCCGCGGAGGAAGCTGGCGCATGAGGCGCAGGCGGTGACGACGCCGTCGAGGGGAGCGCCGGCGAAGGCGGCGACGTTGGCCGCGACGAGTGCCGCCGATGTCCGGCGGTCGCCGTTCCCCCAGGCGGGCAGGCCGCAGCACGCCTGGGTCTTCGGGGCGACCAGGGTGATTCCCAGAATCTCGGCCAGAGCGATAACCGCCTCGCCGGTGTCGGGGTAGGCCAACTCCACGACGCAGCCCACGAAGAAACCGAATCGGGGGGCGTCGGGACCGCCTCGCGCGAGCACCTCGCCGCGGTCGAGGCCGAAGGGGCGGCGGGCCAGCGTCGGCGGCACCAGGCGGGGCGAAAGACCGGCCAGGGGGAGCAGAAAGCGGTAAACGCCGGCCAGGGCGCGCTGGGTGCGCTGCGAAGACGAAAGGTGGTCACCGGGACGCCGCCGAAACGTGCCGAAAAATCCGGCTCCGACGGCCTGAAGACGTCCCACCGCCGAGGCGAGGGACGCCAGGAGCGCCCGCCGGGGGAGCAGATAGCGCAGGATGATAAGGCTTAGAAATCCGCGGCCCCGCCGACCGGCGATGCGCTCCCGGGCGGCGAAGATGAGCTCCTGCACCCGCGTCCCCTGCGGGCAGCTCTCCACGCACATCCGGCAGCCCAGGCAGTCGCCGATGAGCCGGGCCAGTTCGGCGTCGTAGGCCAGCTCGCCGGACTCGGCGGCGGCCAGGAGCTTAAGCTTGCCCCGGGCCGAGCTCGTCTCGGAGCCCTCCACGGCGAAGACGGGGCAGACGGCGCGGCACTTCCCGCAGGCCACGCACCGCTCGAGCTCCCGGGCGAATCCGTCGGTTCTAGTCGAGCCCAACCCCGGCCCCCGTCGTTGAGGAACCCCTCCCGCGCCGTTCCAGCATGTCGCAGAACGCCTCGATGCGGGTGAGGATGCCCGCCTCACCGGACTGTTCGTCCACCTGGAGAATCAACATGGGGACGCCCGCCTTCTTCGCCTCCAGCTCCAGCGTCTTGCCCACGAAGGCGTCGGGGCCGCAGGTGGCGCTGGTCACGTGCACCAGCCCCACGGTGACTTCCCCCATCCGCTTTCTCCGGCTACCAGCCAACAGTTGACCCAGGAACCCCCGCCGACTCAGCCGCTCCCCGGCCGCCTGCTCCCGGGTGACCCCGTAGTGGATGAGGTAGAGCGCCGCGTCGGCGACGATGTTGGAGAAATACCAGAAGAAGGGCCGCTCCTTGTGGAGGGCGCCCAGGACCAGGGAGCGCCGGTCCCGCCAGAGCCGCCAGGTGGTCCAGACGTCATAGCCCCGCTCCGCGAACCGCTTGACCACCCCCGCCCCCAGGTAGGGGTCGAAGAGGAGGTAGGGGTAACCGACCACGGCCAGGACGCCCCTCCCGCCGATGGGGGGAGAAGGCGGCTGCACATCTTTGTCCAGAACGTGCAGCGCCTCTTCGGGCGCCAGGCCCAGCCCCAGCAGCTTTTCGTACCGGCGCTGGAAGCGCAGCGCCCTCCGGTAGACGCGGTAGAGGTGGACATAGCTGAAGTACTTGAGGCGGCGGAGCTGGTTCGCCACGCGGTAGAGGGTGGCGAAGCGGCGGGTGAGGTCCACGTTGATGTCTATGAGGACGGGGTTATCGGGGGGGAGGCTCGCGTCGGGCTGTCCGCGCCGGACGATGGGCAGCTCGCGCACGCCTTCGGGGGCCGGAGGTTGGGCGAGCCTGAGGCGGCGGCGGATAGACCGGCGGGCCCGCGCCCCGGGACCCAGCTGTTCCACGGTTTCCAGCCCCATCGTGTTGCGGACGATGTCGGGCAGGCCGATGAATTTCGGGCAGAAGGACTCGCGGTAGGAACGCCCCTGGTGCTTCAGCCGCCTGACCTTGACCAGCCGCGGGAGGTAGACCGCGTCGCACCTCCCGAGAAGGGAGTGCACGTGACCGTGGAAGACCTTGATCGGGATGCAGGCGTCGGTGACGGTGTAGGTCGTGCCGGCGTCCAGGACGGCGCGGTTGGTCGGCGCGCTCTCCCGGATCTCAAAGCCGAGGCCGGTGAGGAGTTCGCGCACCAGGGGGTAATGGATGAAGTAGTCCAGGGCGCGGGGCACGCCGATGGTGAGGCGGGGGGCGCGGTCGGAGTTTACGGATTCGTTCATCGCCGTCTCTAGAGCCCCCATGATACAAAGGGCGACCCCTTTGGTCAAGAATCCGAGGAGACAAGGGGCTATCTCCCCGCCGGGAACGGCGATGACCCTTGCCCAACATTAGAAGGACCATTATCGAGAGGGATTGATTACTAGAAGAGGAACCCGAGCCCCAGGCCGGTACACAGCACCATCGGCGTGGCCGCGAAATTCTCCTCGACCGGCTCGTAGCCAGGCCTGTCAACGTTAAAGGTGTAGGTGCCGCTGGCGTGGAGGCGGTAGTGAACGAAGGGCTCCAGGTAGAACACCTCGCCGAAGACGAACTGGCAGCCGACGCCGATCCCCACGGCCGGAGCCAGGGAGCGGGTGTAGCCCGCCGCGTTGTCGAAGTCGCTGTAATTGAATGAGATGCCTAGGTCCACGTGACCGTAAGGCCGGATATCCCCCTTGATGAAGTAGGCGTTCAAGCCGACCGCTATCGATCCCTCGCCGACGGTTAGGTCGTACGTCGGAATCTCCTCGCCGAGCGCGTCTTTCGCCCCGGCGGTGGCGAAGTGGAGGTTCAGCCCGATGGTCAGCTCGAGGTAATCGGAGAAACCCACTCCGCCCTCCAGGCCTGAGTAAACGCTGGTCGAGTACTCCGGGTCGGGGGTATTTTGGAGGCCGTGGGGGTAGGGCTCGGTGAGGGCGATGGGATAGGCGACGCGGAAACCGAAACGACCGTAACCCCTCTTCCCGGAAAATTCTCCCGAGAATGAGGCGACGAGGACGAAGAAGAGGAGCGCAACCACCGTCGGTTTCATCTCAACCTCCCAGGGTGTCCGCCCATCGGCGTGGATCAGTGACTTTACAAAAACGTATCGCCTTACGGGACAACGACCTCCCTCACTCGAATGGTAGCACCTCCGCGACCCTTTGGCAAGGCGGAGCCCCGTCGAGTGCTACCCAACGCGGGCGACGGCGTGTATAATCCGTGGAGCCCTCTAGCGAGTCCGGGACCGCGTTCCTGAAGCCGTAACCCGTAAACCCGTAATTCCATGCCGCGTCTCCACCCGCTTTTCTGCACGGTCCTCCTGGGCCTCCTCGCGCCGGCCGCCCGGGGTGACACCCCCGGAGCGGAGGAACCGGAGACGTTCCCCCTGCCCGAACCGGTCCAGATCACCACCCGCTCCTCCTTCGAGTCGTCCCCGGCGGTCAACCGCAGGGACAACCGGCTCGCCTTCGTCTCCGACTCCAGCGGGAACTCGGACATCTGGATCATGGACCTGGAGAGCCGTGAGCTCACCCAGCTCACGACCAACACCGCCGACGATTACAACCCGGTCTGGTCTCCCGACGGGACGAAAATTTACTTCACCAGCACCCTGGACGACCCCGAGGGCGAAATTTACGTCTACAGCATCGAGCTGGGCTTCGCCACGCGGCTGACGAAACATCCGGGCCGCGACGAGACGCCCGAACCCACGCCCGACGAGAAGTACATCTACTTCAGCCGGTCGGAGCCCGCCGACTATTTCCCCCCTTCCGGGACGGTGGACGCCGAATGGGAACCTCCGCCGAACCTGGCCGACATCTACCGGGTGGACCGGACGGGCGAGGGGCTCCAACGCATCACCGAGGCGGGCGGCGCCAACCCGACCCTCTCCCCCGACGGCCTCTGGCTGTGCTACGTCGTGCCTGGAATCGGCGGCAGCACCCTGGAGGCCCGGCGGCTCTCGGACGGAACGCGGATAACCCTGGTGTCCGAGGCGGGGGTCATGGCCCGGCCGCGCTGGAGACCCGAGGGCATCCTCTTCACCCGCTTCGCCCTGGACACGAACTCGGACGGGGTGGTGAACACCCTGGACAACGCCCAGCTCTGCTTCCTGGATGCGGAGCCGCTGGGGCGTATCCTCGAGGGCGCGGCGTCCGGCGCCGCCGCGGCCGACCGCCTGAAACCCGGCCAGGCGGTCTACCGCCGACTCACCGCGGGCGCCAACTGGGACGGCTTCGCCGACACCGACGGCGTGCTCGTCTACTTCAGCTCCGACCGCTCCACCAACGGCGACGTCTGGAGCATGCCCCTTGTCCCCCTCGAGTTACCGGACCCCCCCACCGCCCTGCGCCTGGCGCGGGGGGTCGTCGAGGACCCCCTTGCCCGGCTCCTGGCCTTCACCCTCTACGTGGACGCCTTCTACACCCAGGACGACCTGGCCGCCCGGGCCCAGCTCGAGCTCGCCTCCGCCATGGAGAATTTAGGCTGGACCCGGCAGGCCGGTATCGAGCGCGCAGGCGTGGTCGGCCGGTGGCCGGGCGGCATCGCCGCAGGGGCGCAGAGCGTGTTGTCCAGGCTCCAGGAGGAGTGGCTCGGGGCCATCTACTTCGACCAGCTCCCCGCGGCTTACCGGGACGTGGACGAGGGGCGGACGGTGGAAGAGATCGCCCCCGACCTTCTGGCCCGCGCGCGGGACTTCACGGTGGAGACCGAGGAGTACGTCCCCGAGGTCGCCTGCGGCGGCCTCGTTCTAGCGGGCGACATACTCTACAGGGTGGGGAAGGTCGAGGAGGCGCTGGACAGCTACGATTCGGCCGCGCGTCTCGGCTCCGATTTCAACCTGCGCGCCGAGGCGGACTTCAAGGCGGCCCGCTCACTGGAACGGATGGGCCGGCACGCGGACGCCCTGGACCGTTACCTCTACGTCCTCACGAACTACCCCGCCGAGAAGAGGTGGCAGAACCTGACCCAGCGCGATTTGGTCAACCTCACCGTGGGGTCCATGAGGGACGTGGAGCGGATAGTGGCCCTGGAGAAGATGACCCGTGATTTCACGGACTACCCCGAGCTGGCCGGATACGCCCAGGTCCAGATCGGCGACGAGCTCAAGCGGATGGGCCAAGCGGAGGAGGCCCTGGTCGCCTACCGCACGGTTCTCGCGGATTACCCGCGGGCGAGCTTCCTGGGGGTGAGCGTTCTTTTCAAGATCGCCGATCTGGAGAAAGGGCTCGGACGTCCCGAGGAGGCCGCGACGGCCCTCGAGCGCATCGTGGACTCCTACGGTGAGCTGTCCGGGGGGTTGGAATCCCTGCGCGCCTCGGGGACCCTCCGCCGTCTCCTGTTGGAGGAGGCGGACTTCTACAGGCAGCACAACGATCTCCAGCGCGCCGAGGCGCTGATCCGCCGCGCCATGGACTTCGATTACTCCAACGACCGCGTCCACCACGCCCTGGTCAAGCTCTACTGCGAGGACATGGGCCGGCGGGGCGACATCGTCCGGGAGTACCGGGGCCGCCTCCTGGAGCGCCCCGACGACCCCATCGCCCGTTACGCCCTGGGCCTCGCCCTGACCTACCCCTCCACCGGCCCGGGGGAGGGGGTCAACTACGGGGAGCTGCCCGCGGCGGAGGATGAGCTCCGCCGGGCGGTGGGCCTCCGCTTCGTCTTCCCCGCCGCCTGGTTCACCCTGGGCTGGATCGAGCTCGAGCGCGCCGTGAGGGAGCGGGAGGATGAGAACGAGCGGGAGGCCGGCGACCTTCTGGAGAAGGCGCTGGATTACCTGAGCCTGGCCCGCGCCCAGAACGACGAGGCGGAGTACCCGGACTTCGAGTCCGACATCGAGCTCGCCCTCGGCAACGCCAGCTACCTGTTGTACAACTTCGGCCCGGCCTACGAGCACTACCAGAGGCGCGAGGAGCTGATGACCGCCCCCCGCGAGCCGGAGGTGGAGGCGCGCTACCACTTCAACGCCGGCCGCTGCGCCCGTCACACCGAGGACTACCCCGAGGCCGTCCGGCACTACGGGGCCGCCCGGGACATCTTCGCCGAGCTGGGAAACGACGTGGGCGTCCTCATGTGCACCGACGCGGTGGCCCTGGTCTACTTCGAGGAGGAAGCCTACGACAAGGCGCTGAACTGCTTCATCCAATCCGCCGACCTTTACAGCCGGGTGGCCCAGAGGGAGGAGGCCGCCGCCGCCGATCTACCGGACGTCGGCGACAGCACCCGCGCCGCGGAGAGGGCCCTGGCCGCCCGCGCCAAACGCTCCTACGCCCTGCGCAACATCGGAGTCTGCTACTACTTCCTCCAGCTCTACGCCGACGCCCTCGATTACTTCCAGCAGGCGCTCGACGTCCTGGATCAGCTCGGCCGGGCCCGGTACTCGACCGCCGGCAGCGGTCTGTTGGACTTCTCCTTCAGCGCGGGTCTGGTGGGCGATTCCTCGGAGGCGGCCCGGGGGTTCGACCTCGCCGGCGAGAAGGAGCTCATCTACACCTTCGCGGCCAAGTGCCACTCCCGCCGGGGGGACTACCGCGCGGCCATCGCCTGCTACGAGGAGCGCCTGGCCCTCTTCGAGGAAACATCCGGCGAAAAGAACGAGGAGGTGGCGTCCGCCGAGAGGGGGAGGATCTACAACCGGATCGGTTACCTCTCCTACAAGTTGGGCGACCTGGCCGCAGCGGCGAAGAGCTACCTCGCCTCGCTAAGGGCCTGCCTCGTGGGCGGCGCTTACCGGGGCGCGCTCGTGGCGCTCTCCAACCTGGCCGAGATCGCGATGAACATCGCCGACCGGGTGCGCATGGAGGGTACACCCGTCGAGGAGCTGTTCCCCGATTGGGGGACGGACGAGGCGACGCCCGACCTCCACGGCATCGCCTCCGAGGTCCAGCGGGCGCTGGAGGAGTACGCCCCCCAGCTCTACGGCGTGGCGGATCCGAAGCTCGGGGCGCGCGTCGCCAACGCCCGCGGGCTCCTCCGACTGTACCTCGCGGGTCAGAACGAGACCCCGGTCGAGCTCTACGAGCGCGTAAGAAAGGCTGAAGCCGCCTTCTTCGTCGCCCAGAGCGCCTACGAAACCCTGGGGGACGCCGCCGGCGCGGTGGCCTGCGAGCACAACCGGGGGGTGGCGCTGGTGCAGCTCGACTTCGCCGAGGCGGAGAACCTCCTGCAGCGGGCGCGGGACCGGGCGAATCTCTTCGCCCTGGACCGGCTGTCCTGGCGCGCGAGCCGTTCCCTGGCCGAGCTCTACCTGTCGCGCGGGGAAACCGGCCGCGCCGAGGTTTACCTGGGACAGGCCCTGGAGACGGTGGAGCGGGAGATCGGCCAGAAGACCCAAACCGTGCCCCTCTCGGTGACATTCGCCGAGATCCGCGACCTGTACGAAAAGATGGTGTCCCTCCTGGCCGACGAGGGGTCCGCCGAGGACGCGCTCCGCCTGGTTGACCGCGAGCAGCAGGCTTACCTGGCGAGCATCTTCGCCGACCGGGAGCTCGGGCTGGCCAGCGAGATGGACAAGCTGTTCCTGGGCGATGAGCTCTTCACCCAGGATCGGATATCCGAACTCAGCGACCGAATTTCCGCGGAAAGCCTCTCCACGGACCCCGCGGTGACCGGGGAACTGGAGGCGCTGCGCCGGCAACTGGTGGACGAACGGCTCCACTACCGCGAGATTGTCGAGGAGCAGCACGGTCGGAAACCCATCCTGACGGCCCTGGTGGGGGTTTACCCCACCGGGCTCGAGGAGGCCGGAGAGGTGCTGCGCGGGGGCGAGATTCTGCTCACCTATTTCTTCGTCGGCGACGGCCTCTACGCCTGGCTCCTGGACTCCGACGGCGTGCGGCAGTCGCGGATCGAGCTGAACCGGGCGACGGCCCGGGAGCTGGTGGACCGGGCGGCCGCCGGGGATTTTGGCGCCCTCGGCGAGCTGGGACGCCTCCTCTACTCCCCATACACGGAGGAGATCAGCGGGGCCCGGACCGTTTACATCGCGCCGGACGGCGTGCTCTGGCGCGTCCCCTGGCCCGCCCTCTGTGCGGGTGACGGCCGGCCTCTGGTCGAGACGACCCCGACGGCGCTGGTGGCCTCCTTCTCCGAACTCACCTATTGCTACGACGCCCGGAACGCGAGCTACTCGAAGCCGCTCTTCTTCATCGGCCGGGTCGGTGTTCCGGATTGGGCCCGTCAGGCCGCCCAGGAGCGAAGCGCGGAGGTTTCCGGCGACCTGGCCCCTTCCGACGTCACCGAGTCGGAGCTGGTGGAGACCATCACCTCGAAGGGCCACCTGGACCTGACGGTGCCCCTGGAGTTCTCGGGCGGCGATCCGCTCTCCTTCGGTTTCCGGCTCTCCGAGGAGCAGACCGGCCGTCTCGCCCGTCGGGACCAGGGGCTCTTCGACTTCAACGCCCTGTTGGGCAACACCCTCGACATCAACGTCGTGAGCCTCAACGACACCGGAAACAGGATCGAGCTGGGTCCGGGCCTCGGCAGCGGTTTGGCCGTCCTGTGCCGGTGCTTCACCTACGCCGGGGTGCCCAGCCTCATCTTCTCCCCCAACACGGCCGCCGATGGGGCGCGGAGCCTCTTCGCGGAGGCCTTCGCGCGCTGGCGGTTGAGCGAGCCGCCGGCCGAGGCGGTCCGACGGGCCCAGCTCGAGGTGCGGGAGAAGTTCCCGTCCGCAACGGATTGGGCCGGGGCGATGCTCCTGGGTTTCGCCGGGTTCTCTGACGCCGAGGCGCGCACCTTCGCCGAGGAGCAGTTCTCGAACACGGTCCGGTCGGCCCTGGCCTACCAGGGGGAGGGGGATTTCGAGACCGCCCTGTACCAGTTCCTCAAGGCGGCGGGGATGGCGGAGCGCCTGGGGGACGACGAGAAGAAGCTGCAGCTCTGGGGAGCCGCCGTCAGCGCCGCGCACGATTCGGGGAAGCTGAAGCTGGCGCTGGAGTATCAGGTGAAGCTCCTCGAGGCCGCCGGCGATCCCGCCTCCCGCGCCAAGGCCTACCGGCGTCTGAGCGCCCTGGAGGCCGAGGCCGGTGACCTGGACGCGGCGCTAGAGGCCAACGGCGATTACCTGGGCGCCCTGGGCGAGCTGGGCGGACCCGAGGTCGCCCCCCTGACCGACCCCTACCTGCTCGGTCATCTCGACCGCGCCCGCCTGCTGGTGCGCCTGTACCGCTTCGAGGAGGCGGCGGGGGAGTACAACCTGGCCGCCGACCTGGCCACGGGGGTCGAGCGCGAGGCGACGCGGGCCCAGGTCATGCTCGAGCTGGGGAACCTCTACCAGGCCAACCTGGACGATCAGGAGAGGGCCGGGGGCTACGCCGAGCTCAGCCGCCTGACCTTCGTTTCCCTGGGCGACCCCGTGGGTGAGTCGAGGGCCCTGGCGCTGTTGGGCTTCATCGCCACGGAGAAGGGCGACCTCTCCGCCGCCAGGGCGTACCACACGGAAGGTCTCGCCGAGGCGGAGAAGTACCCCGGCGAGCCCGACGCCCCCGCGGCGCGCCTGGACAACCTCTTCGGCCTGGCCAAGGCGTACTGGAAGGACCGGTCCTACCGGGAGTCCCTGGAGATAAGCCGGCGGGTTCTCGCGGAGCTCGGGGATAACGGGCCGCCCGTCCTCATCGCCCGTTTTCTGGGCAGCGAGGCGCTGTCGCTCCTGGGGATGCGCCTGTTCGACGAGGCGCTCACCGCGGCGACGGCCGCCCTGGCAAAGGCCGAGGCCTCCGGTGACGTCCAGGAAACGGCCGCCGCCCACTCGAACCTGGGGCTCGTGTACCGCCTCAGCGGGCGCCTGGGCATCGCCCGCGTCCACTTCGAGGAGGCGCTGACCGAGGACCAGCGGATCGGCTACTCCCAGGGGATTTCGAACGACCTGCGGCACCTGGCCGCCGTCGCCGAGCTGGAGGGGAAGACCGCCGAGGCCGTCGCCTTCCACGAACGCTACCTGGCGGACGCGGACCTGACGAACCCGCGGACGATTTTGGGCTACTGCGACGTGGCCCGCCTGGTCCTCCCCGACGACCCCGCGAAGGCGGCCGACTGCCTGGACCGGGCCCGGAGGGGGGCGGTCGCCTCCGCGCGGCCCGACCTCCTCTGGCGGATCCACCACCAGCTAAGCCGTCTGGCTGCGTACCGGGGGGACCGGCCGACGGCGCTGGCCGAGTTCAACCTGGCCCTGGAGATCGTGCGGCAGGCCGCGCCCGAATCGCCGCTCTCCGCCGCCCATCAGGGCATCTTCGTCGGGCCCAAGCAGCTCTTCACCCACGGCATCGGGCTCGCCCTCGAGGCCGGGGATTACGACCGGAGCCTCGAGCTGGCGGAAATCTGCCGCTCCGTCGTCGGCGAGCGGACCCTGGCGGCGGCGGACGTCCCCTGGCGCGACCCGGAGCTCGGGCGGGCCCTGGCCCGGTATCTCGAGCTGTCCCGGGAAATATCATTCCTCCTCGGGGCGGAGAGCGACGCGGGGCTGGCCGGGGCGCTGGCGGAAGAGGAAAGGCTGGTCGGGGAGATAGTCGAACGCCGCCCGGCCTTCGCCGGGGTCGTCGGGAAAACGGCGACGGCGGAGGAAATCATCCGGGGCGTCGGCGACCGTCGGGTGGCCCTGGTCTACCACCTGGACGGCGACCGCCTCTGGAGCTGGCTGGTGGACGGCGACGGGGTCAGGGTCGTCGAGAGGCCGGCGCAGGCCGCCCGGAGCTCCGCCCGGGAGTTGGCCGATTTATTCACCTCCCGGGGCGACCCGGACCGTTTCGACGAGCTCGCCGCCGCCCTGGCCGCCGAGGTCATCGGGCCCTGGGCCGACGTGCTCAACGCGGCGGACGTGGACGAGCTTTTGATCATCCCCGACGGAGAGCTCTCCTACGTGCCCTTCGCCGTCCTGCCCTTCGGGGACGGGTGCCTGCTGGACCGCTTCCCGCTGGCCTACGCGCCGAGCTTCACCGCCTGGCTTGCGCCCGTGAACGACACCTACGGCGAGCTGCCGCTGGTCAGCTTCGCCAACCCGAGCACGGGGAACTCCCAGGACGACCTCCCCTTCGCCGAGAAGGAGGCGGAGAGCATCGCCGGCCTGTTCCCCGGCGGACCCGACCCGTTCACCGGCAAGGCCGCCCTGGAGAGCCGCTACGCCGAGCTGGCCGGTCGGGCCCGTCGGCTCCACCTGGCCACCCACACCCGGCTCACCCCGGGCGATCCGCTCTCCTCGGCCCTCTTGCTGACGCCGGTGGAAGAGGGGGACGCCGCCCCGCCGGTGGAAGAGGACGGCCTGCTCACCGTGAGAGAGATTCTGGCCCTGCCCCTGCAATGCGAGCTGGCGGTCCTCTCGGCCTGCGAAACGGCGGCACCCGAGGGGGCCGACGGCCTGGAATTTTTGTCCCTGGCGCGGGCCTTCCTCTTCGCCGGAGCGGACGCCGTGGCCGCCACCTTCTGGCGTACCTCGGACATCGCCACCGCCATCACCGTCCGCAACCTCTTCCTGGGCCTCGCCGACGGGTTTTCCCCGGCCGAGGCGCTCCGGCGGGCCCAGCTCTCGACCAGGGAGAGCTTTGCCAGCCCGGCTTACTGGGGCGGCTTCGGCGTCTTCACACACTCCTCGCCATGAAACAGACTGTCGTTTTGCTGACTCTCGTTCTCGTCATATGCGCCTGGGCCCGGCCCGAGTACGCGGACCGGGAACGGAAGGACTGTCTTTACTGCCACCTCGATCCCCGGGGCGGCGGACAGCGCAACGAGCGCGGCCTCTACTACGCGGCCCACGGGTACAGCCTCGCCGGGTGGGTCGAGGCGGGGCACGAGGTCCCGCAGCCCGCGGTGACCGCCTCGCCGCTGTGGCTCCTCAAGAGCTGCCTGACCGCCCTGACGCTCCTGGCGGCGCTCACCGCGTACGTCCTCATCTACTCCTCCCGCCCGGCGGCCAAGCGGGACCCGGAGAAGGGCGCGAGACTGCGCCGGAGGCATAGAATTTTCGGCTGGACGACCCTGGGTCTCTACACCCTCGTGACCGTCATCTGCATCACGGCCCACGGCCTCCGCGGCAACACGGACCGGGTGGTGCTGCACTCGGTGGTCGGCTTCGTGGGGCTGGCGCTTTTCGGGCTGAAGGTGCTCGTCGTCGAGAGGCGCTGGAAGCTTTGGCGGGTCTGCCACATCGTGGGGGGCGCGCTTTTGGCCGCGAACCTCGTCATGTTCGCCACCGGCGCCTGGTGGTATCTCATCGGTCGCTTCCTCTGAGGGGTTGATATGTTCATTCGTAACCTTTTAACTGTCATAATCTTGACGGCATCTTTCGCATTCGCCGAGCTCGACCGGCCCCGGTACGTCTGGTCTGAGCCCTACGAGCCGAGCCTCGAAATCGCCGGCGAGGGCTACGACCTCGAATGGACGCCGGGGGACGAAACCGCCGTCCTGGAGCGGCGCGACCGGACATTCGAGCTGGCGATGGGCGGGGGCGACTTCCTCCTGGGCTGCCTCGACGGCTACCTCTACTTCGGCCGACGGCAGGGGGATGGGGAGGACACGTCCGGTCTGCGGATCCGGCGGATGCACCTGGACGACGCCGACCTGGGCTTCGTCGTGGACATGTACGAGCTGCCAGCCCAGCCGGACTTTGCCGAGTACGCCCTCTCGCCGGAGGGGGACCGCCTCGCCGCGGCCGTCGGCGGCGACGAGCACCAGGTGGAAGTCCTTGTCTACAGCTTGGGGCGAAAGTGCGAGGTCGTGGAGAGACGGACCTTCCCCGTGAAGACGGACCAGATCCGGGTCAGCGTCCACCTGCTCGAGTGGTCGGACGACGGGGAATCGCTCTACATGAACTTCCACCCCCACTCCCCGGCCTCGGACGAGTTCCTCGACCTGCAGCCGCTCCTGCGCTGGAACCTGACGACCGATATGGTGACCGAGGTGCTGGGCGAGGTCGGGTGGGTCCTTCCCGTCGCCGGGCGGGACGGGCGGACGGTCGTTCTGGCCGAGGAGACGGCCGCCGCTCCCGCGTTTTGGACCATGCCCTGGGGCTGCAATCCGGGTTATGCACCTTACGGGCTGGCCCGGTGGCACGAGCTGGACCTGGCCACGGGGAAGCTCTCCCCGCTTGTATCCACCGATCCCCCCGGCGCCGAACAACTGTTCGACGGCGACCCCCAAACCGTGTGGCGGGGGGAGAGGGTCACCGTGGACCTGGGGCGGCCGCTGCCCCTCGACGGCTTCCTGGTCGTCGGCGGTTACGCGGGTGGCGGGGAAACCACCCCCCAGGACACGGTCACCTGGGACACGCGGTTCGAGCTGGCGCCCCACGAGAGCCCCTACGAGCTTCGGGGCAGCACCGAGCGCATCCCCGTGGACGACGTGGTGGAGACCGTGGAGCTCACCTGCTTTTCCAACGACCCGGAGCGTGAGGAACAAGCGGTCACGGCGGAGCTGGTGCCGCTCTTCGCCTTCTGGCCCGTGCCCTGATCCGACCGACCCGACCGCGGACGCTTGGCCCCCCGCCGGGGGCCTGTTATAATCGCCACGTTGACGCACAACGACCAATCGAACGGGTACAAATGCCGACCAGCCACGAGATAAAGCGCACCTACCTGGACTTCTTCGTCCAACGCGGGCACACCCTAGTCCCTTCGGCGCCGCTGGTGCCCCGGGACGACCCCAGCCTGCTCTTCAACTCGGCCGGGATGGTCCAGTTCAAGCCGTACTGGGCCGGGACCTTGCCGGTGCCTTTCTCGCCGGCGCGGGCCTGCTCCCTGCAGAAGTGCTTCCGGATGACCGACCTGGAGAACGTGGGCCGGACTCCGCGCCATCACACATTCTTCGAGATGCTGGGCAACTTCTCCTTCGGCGACTACTTCAAGGAGGAGGCCGTCCGCTGGGCCTGGGAGCTCTCCGTGGAGGTTTACGGGATGGACCCGGAGCGCATCCACGCCGCGGTCTTCACCGACGACGACGAGGCGCACCGGCTCTGGAGGGAAGTCATCGGCCTGCCGGCGGAGCGGGTCGTCCGGCTGGGCGCCGAGGACAACTTCTGGGGTCCGGCGGGGAAGACCGGCGCCTGCGGCCCGTCCTCGGAACTCTACTGGGACAACGGACCCGAGCGCGGCTGCGGCAGGCCTAACTGCGCTCCCGGATGCGAGTGCGACCGTTTCGTGGAGTATTGGAACCTGGTCTTCCCCCAGTTCGACATGCAGCCCGACGGCTCCCTGGCCCCCTTGAAAAACCGGGGGATAGACACCGGCCTCGGCGTTGACCGTCTGACGGCCATCCTGCAGGAAAAGGCCAGCGACTACGACACCGACCTCTTCCGGCCGATCATCGAGGCGGCGGCGGTGATAGTGGGCCGCGACCCCGACGACCCGGCCGTCCGCCCAAAACTCTGGGCCGTGGCCGACCACGCCCGGGCGCTCACCGTGACGCTAGCCGAGGGGGTATTCCCCTCGAACACGGGGCGGGGGTACGCCCTGCGGAGGCTCCTGCGGCGGGCCGGCAGGCTGGGCTTCGAGCTGGGCGTCGAGGAGCCCTTCATTTACCGGCTGGTGGATGCGGTCAACGACGTCCTGGGGTCGAGCTACCCCGAAATGCTCCCCCGGGCCGAGCGGACGAAGGCGGCGCTCTGCCGCGAGGAGGAGCGTTTCCTCGGGACCCTCGCCGCCGGGATGGAGGTGTTCTCCGGCATCGTCAAAAATCTCTCCGGGAAAATCATCTCCGGGCGGGACGCCTTCAGACTTTACGACACCTTCGGCTTTCCGGTGGACCTGACGGCGGTGATGGCCGAGGAGCGGGGGCTGACGGTGGACCTGGAGGGTTTCGAAAGTGAATTGGAGGCGGCGCGGGAGACCTCCCGTGCCTCGGCCCGCTTCCACTCCGGCGACGGGGGGCCGACGGTGACCGGCCTGGAAACCGTTTTCCGCGGCTACGACGCCCTGGAATTGGAATCCCGGGTCGTGGCCCTCTTCGACGCCGACCACGGTCCGGCGGACGCCCTGGACGAGGGCGCGGAGGGCACGGTGGTTCTCGACGAGACGCCATTCTACGCCGAGTCGGGCGGACAGGTCGGCGATACGGGCGAGCTCACGACCGACGGGGGCGGCGTCTTCACGGTCACGGACACCCGGAAGGCCGGTCAAGCCTGGCTCCACATCGGTAAAATTAAAAGCGGTCCCCTGGCCGTCGGGGCGACCGTCCGGGCGGCGGTGGACGAATCCCGCCGGCGGCGCATCCAGGCCCACCACACCGCAACGCACGTCCTCCACTGGGCGCTGCGCAAGGTCCTCGGCGAGCACGCAGTCCAGGCCGGCTCCTGGGTCGGACCGGACTACTTCCGCTTCGACCTGAACCACCCCCGGGCCATCGCGGAGAACGAGCTGGCGGAAATCACGCGGCTGGTCAACGGGAAGATACTTCTGAACGACCCGGTGCGGTGGCGGATAGTTTCCCTGGACGAGGCCAGGCGCCTCGGGGCGGTTATGCTCTTCGGCGAGAAGTACGGCGCCCAGGTCCGGCTGGTTGAGACCGGGGACTACTCGAAGGAGCTCTGCGGCGGGACGCACGTCAGGGCGACGGGTGAGATAGGGAGCCTATACGTCGTGCAGGAGGGCGCGCTGGCGGCGGGCATCCGGCGCATCGAGGCGGTGTGCGGGATGGCGGCGGTGGAGCACGTGAACCGGCGCGAGGGCCTCCTGAACCGGGCGGCGTCCCTGGTCAAGGTCCCGCCGGCGGAACTCCCCGGACGCGTCGAGGCCCTGCTGGAGGATCGGAAACTTGCCGACCGGAAAATCTCCGAACTGGAGGAGCGCCTGGCCTCGGGCGGGAGCCGCAACCTGGCCGACGAGGCGGAGGAGATTGACGGGGTCAGGCTGCTGGCCGTCGAGCTCCCCGGGGTGGGTGCCAAGGCGCTGCGCGGCACGGTGGACCGCCTGAAAGACGAGCTGGGCTCGGCGGTCATCCTCCTGGCCGCGCGGGACGGGGACAAGGCGGTCCTCGCCTGCGGCGTCACCGGGGATTTGGTGGAGAGGTTCCACGCGGGGAAATTGATGGGTGAGCTGGCGCCGATTCTGGGCGGTCAGGGCGGCGGAAGGCCCGACTTCGCCCAGGGCGGCGGAGTTTTCCCCCAAAAACTCCCCCTGGTTTTCGCCAAAATTCGGGAGCTCGTCAGCGGGGGTCGCTGATGCCCAACGTCATCCGACCGGAGGACATCGCCCCCTACCCCTGGCGGGCCGGGCGGGTGCTCATCCGGATACTCGGGGCGCTCTGCGCCGGGGGCGGTCTGGTGACCGCCCTCTCCCTCACCCTGGAGCCCGGGCTGGCCTGGTTCGACCGTCCGCCCCTGGAGCTTTCGGCCTGGCTCTACGCGCTGTACGGCCTGTGGAGTCTGAATTTATGTCTAGCCGGCGCGGGCATGCTACTCGTAAAACCTTTCGGGCGCTGGCTCGGGGCCTCGGCGGGGCTTTTCATCACCGCGGTGAGCGTGTACCCCCTGGCGTACAACGCGCTGGCCGGAGAGAAGGATTGGGTGTGGGCCGCGGCGGCCATCGCCGGAATCCTCCTGGCCTACTCCCTCCTCATGCCGCTCCGCCCGGCCTTCGCCCCGACCCCCCCGAAGAGACAAGGGGCTTAAGCCCCTTGCCCCGGATAGCCGAGGAGTGACGCCCCCGGCGCAACAAAAATCCCCCCGGAGCCGTATCCCTAGGACGGCCCGGGTTGACTCCGAACCGGGGGGGTGGCTATACTGGCGGAAAATAACCACCCAAGGGGGCAGCGGTGTCTACGGAACTGAACAGGGTCGCCAACGCCCGTCACCTCTTCGAGCGTGGCCTGTACGACGAGGCGCTCAACGAGCTGCGGATGGCGGTCGGGGAGGGCAGGGAGTACCCCGACGTGTACAACCTGATGGGCCTCTGCAACTCGATGCAATCCGACTTCAAGGTCGCCGTGAGCTACTACCAGAAGGCCCTGGAGCTGAACCCGGCTTACGAGGAGGCGCGGCTCAACCTCATTATCACCCTCTCCGACCTGGGCAAGTACAAGGAAGCCGACGCCGAGCTCACCGCCATGCTCGCCTCGACCAAGATCCGGTCCGACGAGCTCAGCCCCGCCATCAAGGCCCGTCTGGCCGAAGGCTACCGCGAGCTGGCCGCCCTCGAGCTGGAAATGGGCCGCAGCGAGCAGGCCGAGAGGTTGATCAACGAGGCGGTGGAACTGGCGCCGTCCTTCGTTGATCTGCTGGTCTTCCGGGGCAAAATCCTCCGCCGGGGCGGACGGCTGTCCGAAGCCGAGGAAGTTCTGGAGAAGGCCATCACACTCAACCCCAACTACCAGAACGGCCAGCTCGAGCTCGGCCTGGTGCATTTCCAGCAGGGGGCCTACGACACCGCCAAGGGGCACCTCCAGAAGGCCCGGGAGCTCTCCAAAGGGACCAGCCGCGAGGCGGAGCTCTACATGTCGTTTCTGAAATCGAGGACGGAGAAGTAGGCTTTGAAGACGGCGCTCATCGTCCCGGTCATCGCGCTTTTACTCTGCGGCTGCGCCGTGGAGCTGCCCGATCTCTTCTCGCTCACCGCCGTGGAGTGGTTCGAGCTGGGCAAGGGTTATTACGACAAAGAGGAAATGGAAGCGGCGCGGGGCTGCTTCGAGAACGTGATGATCGTCTACCCCTCCTCGAAGTACGCCGACGACTCCCAGTTCTACCTGGGTATGGCCTACTACGACGAGGGGCTGTACCTGGAGGCGCAGGCGATTTTCGAGGACATGGCCGCCAGCTACCCCAACTCGACCTTCACCGACGACGCCCACTACCGCATCGGACGCTGCTACTTCATGCGCGCGCCCGACTACCAGCGGGACACGGAGCTCATCAAAGCGGCCATCGGCGAATACCGCCGCACCCTGAAGCTCTACCCCGGATCCGAGCTCATCGGTGATGTGCAGGAGGCGATCCGGGAAGCCGAGGAGTTGGAGGCCCGCAAGCTGGACCACATCGTCTACGTGTACCGCCGGATGGAACATCCGCGGTCCGTGATTCTTTACGCGGACATGCTCCTGGGCGCCTACCCCGATTCCATGTACGTGCCGCGGAACCTGTGGCGCCGCGGGGAGGCCCTGCTCACCCTCGGCTACCCGGACGATGCCCGGCGCGATTTCGAGCGGGTTCTGGCCGAGTTTCCGGACGACGAGTACGCCGCGGACGCCCGCGAGAGCCTGAATGTAATGGGCTCCCCCCCCGGGAACCCGGACGGGGAGTGAGGCGGGTCGAGGTTTTTTTTAGCCGGCTTCGGCCGGTTTTTTTTAGTCCGCCGACCCCCCTCCACCGCCCGACCGGACCCCCACAGCGGCCCGACACTTCGTTGTGGTAAAATCCTTCCGCTCGTACTTGCCCAAAGCATTACAAAATGGGTTCCCTGGAAAAATACGCCCTCTTCGGCGGCAGCTACGATCCCGTGCACCTGGGCCACCTGCTCCTGGCGACCTTCGCCCGCGAGCGGCTGGACCTGGACCGGGTGTACTTCATCCCCGCCGCCCGGGGACCCCACCGCGACCGTCCCCCGAAAGCCGCCGAACCCCACCGCCTCGCCATGCTCCGGCTGGCCCTCGAAGGGGAGCCGGCCTTCGTCCTGGACGACATCGAGATCCGGCGGGGCGGCGTTTCCTACACCCTGGACACGGTCCTGCGCTTCCGGGAGCTTTTGGGTGGGGAACCGGTCATCCTGGTGGGCGCCGACAACCTGAACGATCTGGGAACCTGGCACCGGGTGGACGAGCTGGTCCGGCTCGCCCGCTTCGCCTACGCGCCGAGACCCGGCAGCGTATTCACGCCCGACAGGCTCCCCCCCGGCACACGGGCGTCGGAAATCCCCATGCCCCCCTTCGGCGTATCCTCGACGCTGGTGCGCGAAAGGGCCGCGGCAGGGCTCAGCCTCCGGTGGCTCGTCCCCGACCCGGTCGCCCGTTACATCGGCGAGAAGGGCCTCTACCGCGAGGGCTGACAAATGCGGGGGGGAGTTTTATAATAGCCCCCTTCACTTGCGCAGGTCCGTTCGTCAAAGGTTGAGCCATGTCCACACGGGTGATGGTCGTTGACGATGACCCCGACATCCGCTCGATAGTCAAAACCGTCTTCGAGAGCGACAACTACACGGTCCAGACCTGCCCCTCGGGCGAGGAGGCACTGGAGCGGGTCAAGGTGTTCAACCCGGAGCTGATCGTGCTGGACGTGATGATGCCGGGGATGGACGGCTACCAGGTGTGCTCCGAGCTGAAGAAGGACTTCGAGACCGCCCACATCCCGGTGATCCTGTTGACGGCCAAGCAGGACATCATAGACCTCGAGCGGGGCGTCGAGCACTCCATAGACGACTACATCGCCAAGCCCTTCTCCCAGCGGGAACTGCTGGCCCGGGCGAAGATGGTCCTGTCGCGCACGCGCTACCAGCTCGGCTGCAACCCGCTGACGGGCCTGCCGGGAAACCTGGAGATCGAGCACCGGCTCAAGGAGATCATCCATTCCGGCAAACCCTACTCCCTCTTCTACGCGGACATTGACCGGTTCAAGAGTTTCAACGACTACTACGGCTACGCCCGCGGTGATTCCGTCATCCGCCTCCTCACGCACTGCCTCGTCCAGGCCACCCGCGCGCTGGGCAAGCCGAAGGACTTCCTCGGACACATCGGCGGCGACGACTTCATGATGCTGTGCTACCACCAGGACGCCCAGAAGCTGGCGAATCGCGTTCTAGAGCTCTTCGCCGAGGGGGTCGGGGACTACTTCGACGAGACCGACCTCAAGCGGGACTACTACGAGATAAAAGACCGCACCGGCTGCCTCAGGAGATACCCCGCCACCCTCACCCTCACCGTCGTGCTGGTGTCGAGCGAGAAGCGGCGGTTCGCCACCACCGCCGAAATCGCCGACGTCGTCACCGAGCTGAAGAAGTTCGGCAAGGGCAAGCCGGGCAACATCGTGGTCCACGAGCGCCGGGGAAGGATGGAGGGCGACACCGCGAACCGAGCGTAGCGAGCTATGCCCCGGCAAACCGAGCGAAGCGAGCTACGCCCCAGCGAATCGTCGGGGGGACTGCTCGGGGTGAATTCGGCCCCCCGGGTGACAGCGCCCGAAGGCCATAGATGGGCTCCCCGGGTGACTGCGGCCGGAGACAAACGGATGGGCGCACCCGGGCAGCCGCGGTCGAGGGGAATAGACGCCGGCGAGGATTACCGGGAGCCGGAGCGTTCCGGGTTACCGCGGCCGGAGACAAACAGATGGGCACACCCGGGTAGCCGCGGTTGAGGGGAGATGTAGGGCGGCCCCTCCGCGGGCTGCCGTCCGACCCTCACCCTAGCCCGTAGGCGCGCCTCTCCCTGAAAGGGAGAGGGAACATGCCCCGGGAAAATCCGGTTTCATTTCGGTTCAGGGGTTGCGCGGACTCGGGCGGCGGTATATTATACGCCGGAACGGTGGGAATTAAACCGGTCGCGCGACGGTGTTCCGAGACAGCGTAGCCGTAACCCTTAAACCAACGGGGCTCATGCCTCTTGGATTTGTAAAGGCGGGTCGGGGTCCATGTCGAAAGTTATGATCGTAGACGATGAACGTCACATCGTCGAAACGCTCTCCCTGGCCTTCGAGAGAAGGGGATACCAGGTCGTGGGCCTGTCCGACGCCACGCTCTGCGTCACCCTCGCCGACCGGGAACAACCCGACGTCATCATCCTCGACGTCATGATGCCGGGGATGGACGGCTACGAGGTGTTCAACCGTCTGGGTGAGGACGAGCGGGTGTCGCGGATCCCGGTGGTCGTGCTCACCGCGAAGCCCGACGAGATTTACCGGCACATCAGCGAGGGGATCGGCGTCAAGCTGCACCTGACCAAGCCCTTTGCGCCGTTCGCGGTGGTCGAGCAGGTGGAGCGCATTCTCGAGAATCGGGCTTCGAGCCTTCCGTGAGGAGTCCGCATGGCCCGGATCATGATCGTGGACGACGAACGGCACATCGTCGAAACGCTCTGTCTGGCCTTCAAGAGTCGGGGCCACGAGACCATTCCCCTCTCAGACCCCGCCACGGTTCTGAGCGCGGTGATGCGGGAGCGACCGGACGCCATCATCCTGGACCTCCTGATGCCCGGGCTCGACGGGTACAAGCTGTATCACGACCTGGTGGCCAACGAGCTCCTGTCCTCGACCCCCGTCGCCATCATCACCGGCCATTCGGGACCGCTCTACGAGCGGATCAGCCATGAGATCGGCATCGCCCTTCACCTGATCAAGCCCTTCAACCCCCTCGATGTCGTCAAACGCATCGAGAAGCTGATCGCTCCTGGTCCCGGGAATACCCCGTAACTTGTAGAGCTCATCCGGGCGGATTACAACCTGCGCTGGAGCTTCCTTGGCCCACGAGATTGTCGGCATCCTGAGCCTTCTCGTCTTCGTCTTCACCGTCCTGGGTCCGCTGATCATGGTGGGCGGACGACGGCTGATCCCGCTTCCGCTTCAGACCCTCCTCGTCGCCGGCGCCCTCGTCAACATCGTTATGACCGTCGTGGCGATCTGGCTGGACGGCGGGTCGCTCTCCGAGATGCTCTCCCTGGGCTCGGCGGTGGGGTCCAACGTCATCCTCCTGCCCATCATGGCCATGGCCGGCGGCTTCCTGGTCGCCGGCGCTTTGGAGGGCTCGGGGGGCTTCGCCGCGCTGCGCGTCGTCATCAACAAGATGCGCGGCACCCCCCTGGGCATGGCGGGCACCCTGGTCTTCATCGCCCAGTTCTCCACCATCTTCGCCATGCCCTGCGGGCGGATCGCGGCGGCGGCGCTACTGCCCGTAATCATCACCCTCGGCCCCGAGGGCGTGCGGCTGATCACGAAGAAACAGATGGTGGTCCTCGTCGCGGCGCTGGCGGTCAACGCCGCGGCAAGCTGCGGTCCCAGCCAGATCGGCGGCATCGGCCAGATCGGCGAGGGATTCCTCCAGCAGCTCGGGCTCCTGACCAGTTCCCAGGAGTTCGGGATCATGATCGGCACCGCCTTCACCGCGCTCTTCATCAGCCTCTTCGTCACCCGCTTCGACCTGGACGAGAAAATCCGCCTGACGGAAGGCCGACAGCTCGCGGGGAGCCTGGGCGCCGCCTCGACCGCCGACACCGCCCTGGACCACACGCACGACGAGGAGGTGATCGCCCGGAAGTTCAAGGCGCCCCTCGTCGGCTTCCTCTCCCTGGGCATCTTCCTCGTGGCCCTCGTGGGGGCGGTCTTCGGCCTCTTCGGCAAGACCCCGATCACCACCACCCTGTTGGTGGCCACGGTCGTCATCATGCTCATCGCCCGGCTCTCCTTCCGCCAGGTGATAGCCGGGATCATCCTCCACCCGATAACCGCCCTGGTGGCCGGGTTCCTGATGGCCGGCTCGCTGGCGGTTTCAGGCGGGTTCAAGTCGCTGAGCCAGGTGCTCATCTGGCTGTCGGAGTTCAAGGTGGCCGGGGTCGGCCTGGGCGTGGCGGGCATGATAGCCATCTTCGTCCAGCTCGAGACCATCATGCCCATGCCCTGCGGGCGGATTCTGGCGGCGGCGCTCCTGCCCGTGGTGGTGGCCATGGGGCCGGCCACCGGCTGGATGCCCAACGCTTCCGGGCTTCTCACCTACAACCAGCTGGCCATCGTGCTGGCCGCCTTCATCGTCAACGCGGCGGCGAGCTGCGGTCCGAGTCCCATCGGAGGCATCGGCACCATCTCCGAGGGGATGGTGCGCTCCGATATTGGATACCTGCGCAACGCCCAGAGCTACGGCATCATGGCGGCCATGACCCCCCTGGCGGCGCTGGTGATGCGCTTCTGGGTGCTCACCCACAACCCCTTCGCCCTGGAAAACCTGGTCCTCTTTTTCGGTCTGCTCCTCGGGATCCTCGTCCTCAACCTGGGGATAGTCAAATTCATCAATCCCGCCGTGTTCAAGAAGCGGCGCACGCCGACACAGGAAAAGGAGAAGAACGCGGCCACCTGGATCACGTTCCTTGCGGGTGGCGCCATCTCGGGCATAGTCATCGTCTTTGCGCTGTTCTGGCCCGACCCGGTCTCGGGTTTCGCCAGCTCCGGACCCTTCCTCGTGTACCTCCTGCAGGGGGCCGCCGGCGGGACCATCGCCGGAGCCCTGCTCCTTTTGACCTAGGGGGGCCGCTGGAACCCAACGCTTTCTTGACCTGGATCTCCTTTCTGCTGGGCGGCGCCTTCTCCGGGGCGGTGATCGCCTACGCCATGGATTTCCGCACGCGCAAGGGCCTGCTGCAGGGAGCCCTCGGCGGGATAATCGCGGCTATTCTGTACCTTTTGACCTGAATCCTCCAGACGGCTCGACCGTGGATACTCGGACGACACGTCGAGACGACGCAACCGTAACCCGTAATGGCGAAAAACGATAACCGAGCGAAGCGAGCTATGCCTCCGGCAAAAAAAGACGAGCGGCTCGTTTACGGCCCACCCCGCGACGAGATCGAGGTTCTGCCCGGCGTCCGGCGCTACCAGTTCATCTCCAAATCCCAGCACCGGATGCTCACCACGAGCCTCAACCGCATCGCCATGGTCATCATCGGCCTCAGCCTTGCCATCGTCATCTTCAAGGCGATTTTCTCGGGCACCGGCTACTCGGTTTACTGCCTGGAGGATCGCAGCTGCATGCGGGTGCTCTCCCAGCCCGAGGGGGAGAACTGCCCCGAGTACATCTACCCGGTGGAGTTGGTCGTCGCGTCGCGGACGGCCGACTACGCGCGGTTCATCCGCCAGGGCGGGCTGCGCTGCACGCAGTGCGGCAACTGCACCAAGTGGTGCATCTTGGATATAAACATCCCCGAGGTGGCGGCCCGGATGCAGGAGATGACCACCGAAGCCCTGGCCGAGGGCAAGGTTGACGCCGGGCTCGTCCTCAACGAGGGCTTCGTGGACCCGCAAAGCAAGGAACCGCTCACCGACGCGGCCGCCCTCGCCCGCTACTCGAAACCGGGCTACGAGAAGGTGCTCGCCCTCTACAACGAGATGAAGGCCATCATCAGGCAGAGGGAGGTGAGCCTTGCCGTCCGCTAGGGTGACCACGGCCGGGATAGCGCCCGGGAGGGGGAGGGCGCTGGTGGCGAAGCTCATGCCGAGCCGCCCCTGGCGCATCGCCATCGCCACCACCCTCATCGCGGTCTTATTCCCCGCCTCCCGCCTGATCCTTTTGCTGATCCTCGCCGCGAGCTTCCTCATCGTGGGGCCCGCCGCCCGTTGGGCGAAGAGAAACCGCCTCGTCCTGGTGCTGTTGATCCTGGGGGTCCCGACGCTGGTCATGGGCGTGGGCTACGTCCTGACGGCTGCCGACCGGATCGATTTCGATGCCCTCCGACCCGGCACCTACACCGGTCACGGGGTGGGGAAGAACCCCGTCGAGCCCCTCGAGGTCACGGCGGTGGTGGGGGAGGACGGCTCGCTCAAGCTCTCCGTCACCGCGCAGTCGGAGAGCGGGGGCCGTCCCACGGTGGAGCGGGCCCTGGCCGAGGTTCCCGCCGCCATCGCGTCGGCGAGGAGCCTGGAGGTGGACGCGGTTTCCGGAGCCACCTTCACCACCGACGGGATCATCCAGGCCAGCCGGCAGGCGCTCGCCGAGGCCGGGGGCGCCGGCAAGCAGCCCTGGCCCGTCCTGGCGCTGCAGTGGCTCACCGAGTCCGAGCCCTCCCGGGAGACCCTCTTCCAGCTCTGCATCATCTTCGGGATCATCTTCACACTGGACTTCATGATTTCCGGCGTGCTGGTCCGCAACACCGGCGAAAGCCTGAACTGCTACAACTGCCAGGCCTGCGTCGGCGTCTGCCCCGTGGGGCGGGTGGAGGACGACGTGCCGCTGCCGATGACGATGGTGCTGGAGACGCGGCTGGGCAACTACGCCCGGGTGGAGGAACTGGCCAAATACTGCGTGGGCTGCGCCCGCTGCGCCGCGCGTTGCCCCAACGGCATCAGCGCCGTTTCCACGGCGGGGAAGGCCATCGCCGCCAAGCGGAGCCTCTTCGAGCTCTAAAGGCCGGACACCGCGCAAACGGCCGTCCTCCTCCTACTCCGACAGTCATTGGCCGATAATACCGTCAAGTTCATTCGCCAGAAATCGCACAATCACCCGGGGGCTTCCACGCGTAGTAAAAATATCAGGTACCTGACCGTCCTCTCCGCGCTCGGCGTTCTCGTCGCGGGCTGCTCCGTCGAGGTGCACACCTTCAGCCAGTACCGACCCACGGCCAAGGCCGACGAGGAGCCAACCCCCTACACGGTTTTCGTCGAGCCGGTGGACATCCGCGGCTCCTATTCCACCGACACCCGCTTCACCAACCTGACCGACTACCTCACCGAGTCGTGCAAGTACTACGCCTACGAGAAGGGGCTTTTTTCCGAAATCGTCAACGGGGGGGAGTCCGATCTCGTCCTGAAACTGGAGCTGCGCAGCTTCAACTGCGAGCAGGAGAACGAGGGCTGGGGGCTGGTTCTGGATATCTGCGGCGGCGCGTACGCCGGCGGCGCCATCGTTAGCCTGACGACGGACACCGAAAAGCTGACCCGGACGTGGCCCGTTTACCTCGGCCTCTCCGCCGCCTGCTTCGTGCCCGGCCTGCTCATCCCCTACACAAAGGCCGAGCTGGAGCTGGACGTCGAGCTCCTCGACCCCTACACCCGGGAGACCTTCTACGAGGGGACGTTCTACGGCCGGGGGCGCTCCGAGGAAGGCGAGGGCTTCGACGAGGCGATGCGCGGGGCCGTCAACGAGGCCCTCGACAGCGCTTTCACCATGCTGGATCCGGTGGTCCGCGACCTGGACTTCGCCCCCGGTGGCGGGGCCGGCGCCCATCTGAGCGAGGCCACCCGCATCGCCATCCTGGACTTCGAGCCCCTCGGCGTCCCCGAGTCCGAGGCGGCCACGGTGAGCGAGCTGTTCCGCTCCGCCCTGTTCAACACCCGGCGCTTCGTCGTCATCGAGCGCAGCCGCATGGGGGAAATTTTCGAGGAGCAGGGCTTCGTCCTGTCGGGCTGCACCGACGTGGAGTGCGCCGTCACCGCCGGCCAGATTCTGGACGTCGAGGTCATCCTCATCGGCTCGCTCTCGAAGCTGGGCTCCAAGTACATCCTCACCGTGCGCGGGGTGGACGTGTCGGACGCCCGGGTCGTCTTGAACGAGACGGCGGAGCACACCGGGGCGGTGGAGGAGCTCTCGGAGGTGGTCAACCGCCTGGCGCGCAAGGTGGCCGGAGGGTCCGGCATGTGAAGTCGGCCGAGACGGGTCGTGGGGTCGGGCGTTTTTCTCCGAATCGGCCCGCAAAGGTGGGGGTTTCCGCCGCAACATCGGCGCGATTCACAACGCATTCATCACCCGACCCTGAGGGCGGGGGTTCCGCCGGGGGGCGTCATCTGGTAGCATTGGCGTAAAAGTCGGCCGCCCGGCGGTGGATGCGGAGGGTAAGGCGGCCTCCGGTTCCAAAAATCCTGTTGGTAAGAGGCTTGTTTGTCGAGTGAATGATCAGCGAGTCCAGGAAGGGTGATGTAATGCGAAAATCATTTCTGCGCGCGACGTGCACGGCGACGCTCTACGTCTTCCTGGTGACCTCCTGCGCGACGCAGTACCAGAGGATAACGGGCTTCGTCCCGACGGCGAAGCCGGGCGCGGTGTCCATCCCCGGCACCCTGCGGGTCGAGCCGTTCATCGTCACCGGCCCGACCAAGTACAGCCGGGACATGGGCGAAATCGTCACGGCGCCGCCGCCCCACGTGGAGAATCTCGAGGAGTACCTGACCCAGGCCACGGCGGATTACCTGAGCGCAGGGCGCCTCTTCGGCGGGGTGACGACGGAGGGTGAGGCCGACTACGTCCTAACGGGCGAGCTGTCCAGCTTCTATCTGGCGGTCCGCACGCCGACCGGGTGGATCATCCTGGCCATAGCCGGTTCCGCCGCCTTCGTCGTCGGGATGGGAGCCCTGGGCATCTACTTCATCGTCAACATCGCCACCTGCTCCGAGTTCGCCATCCCGGGGTGGGTCTGGTGGACCATGGGCGGGGGAATCACCGCCGCGGCGACGGGCACCATCGCCGGTTTCGCGAGCGAGTACCTGGCCGGCGAGATCCTGATAAACTACGAGCTCACCGACGGCGGGGGTCGAACGGTCCTCTCCGGCGCCTACACCGGTTACGCCGAGGACGCGGACCTGGAGGCGTACAACCGGGTCGTCGCCGGCGCCACCAACGACTGCCTGGGCAAATTTTCCGCGGACCTCGCCGCGACCCTGGCGCCTTAAAAAATCACACGCCCCGCGGGGCGTCTTCGAGCGGTCAACGAACATGCCTGCCATCAAAGAGCGCGACCTGAAGAAAATCCAGCAGACCCTGGACCGCATCTTCGACATGAAGGAGCCCCCGGTGGCGCGGACCCGGCTCCTGTCCACCGGCATGGAGCTTTACAACCGCCTCCACTCAGAGGGGCGGGACCTCGCCTCGGACAAGGGGTGCATCGCCTGCGGCAACTGCGTGGACTCCTGCCCGGTGCTGCGGCGCGAGCCGGAGAGGCTGAAGCGGTCGGCCCAACGGACGTCCATGGCCCTGGAGTCCATCGTGGGCGAGGACTGCGAGCAGTGCTACTCCTGCGCCCTGGCCTGCCCCCAGACCGACCTAGACATCAAGCAGTACATCGTGGACAAACGGGTGGTGGAGACCCTGCCCAAGAGCAAGACCCTCAACCAGCTCGACCGCTACTTCGCCGCGCTCATCGGGCTCCTGTTCGGCATCCTTCTGGGTATCCTCATCGCCTGGTAGACCGGGATTTCCCGAGCCGGGACAAATTTCGTCATCAACCGCAAGTCAAACCTGGAGCACGAGACATGGGTGAAGAGGGCAAAGCGAGGATGCTAGACATCTACATCATGGGCAAGAAGTACCAGGTGCCCGAGACGCTGACCATCCTCAAGGCGATCGAGTATTCGGGCTACCAGTTCATCCGGGGCTGCGGCTGCCGCGGGGGCATCTGCGGCGCCTGCGGGACGGTTTACCGCACCGCCGGCGACTACAAGCTCAAGAGCGGCCTCGCCTGCCAGACCGTGGTCGAGCCGGAGATGTACCTGGCCCAGATCCCCTTCTACCCGGCCAACAAGGCGACCTACGACATCGAGAAGCTGGAGCCCACCGCGGAGGCCCTCATCGAGCACTACCCCGAGCTCCTGCGCTGCATGGGGTGCAACGCCTGCTCGAAGGTCTGCCCCCAGGACCTGGAGACGATGGAGTACATGTCGGCGGCGATGAAGGGCGACCTGGAGCGGGTGGCCGAGCTCTCCTTCGAGTGCCTGATGTGCGGTCTGTGCGCCAGCCGCTGCCCCGGCGAAAACGTGCAGTACAACATCGGCATCCTCGCCCGGCGCCTTTACGCGCGCCATCTGCGCCCCCTGGCCCCCGACCTCGCCCGGCGGGTCGAGGAGATTAAAAACGGTAGGTATGACGAGGAACTGGCCGTGCTCGTCAAGGCCAAGGACGAGGAGCTCGCGCGGCGCTACAAGGAGACCCAGGCCGACATCGAACCCGATTGACCCTTCCAAAAGATGGCTCGGGGTTTTCCCGCCCGTGGACGACCCCGGTTGGAGCGATTACCAGTCAGAGGAGTATTCGATGGGTTACACCCCCGAACTGAAGGAGTTGGCGGAGAAGGTGGCCGCCACCCGGGAACGGCGCATCGCCCGGCGCCTGGCACCCAAGCGCATAGTCGCCTACCGCAAGGACAAGGGGCCATTCCGCGACATCCGCGACCTGACCCGCGTGCCCGGCATAGACCCCGAGATATTCGAGGCGGTCAAGGGCCAGGTGTCCCTCGCCGACGAGCCGGGCAAGACCAACATCAACACCGCCGACGACCAGGAACTGGAGAAGCTCGACGGCATCGGCTACTTCAAGCCGATGACGATGGCGGAGCGGGAGCGCGTCCTGAAAAAATTCCACCCGGACTACAAGGACACGGGGATGCGCCCCTTGACCGTGGGGCCGAACAAGGGCGAGCGTGTGCCCGATGAGTTCGCCGACCTGATCGAGGCCCACTCACTCCTGGCCAAAACCCGAATCGAGCTCGGGGACGCGGACTACGACACCGACGTGCTGGTGATCGGGGCCGGGGGTGCGGGGGCCTCGGCCGCGCTCATGGCCCAGGAGGAGGGGGCCAGGGTCCTCTTGGTGACCAAGCTCCGCCACGGCGACTCCAACACGGTCATGGCCGAGGGCGGCATCCAGGCGGCGGACAAGCCCCAGGACAGCCCGGTCTTCCACTTCCTCGACGTCATCGGCGGAGGCCACTTCTCCAACGACCGGGAGCTGGTCGCCGCGCTCACCAACGACGCGCCCCTGGTCATCGAGTGGCTCGAGAGGCTGGGCGTCATGTTCGGGAAGAACGCCCAGGGCGTCATGCACACCCTCCACGGCGGCGGCACCAGCCGCAAGCGCATGCACTCGTCCGGCGACATGACCGGCGCCGAGATCATGCGCGTGCTCCGCGACGAGATACGCAACCGTCCGCAGATCGAGGTCGTGGAGTTCTCCCCCGTCGTCGAGCTCCTGTTGGACGACGCGGGGCACTGCGGCGGCGCCGTGTTGAAGAACATGGAGACCGGCGATTACAAAATCGCCCGGGCCAAGTCCACGGTCATCGCCACCGGCGGCATCGGCCGGCTGCACATCCAGGGGTTCCCCACCACCAACCACTACGGCGCCACCGCCGACGGGCTCATCCTCGGCTACCGGGCCGGCGTGAAGCTGCGCTTCATGGACTCCATCCAGTACCACCCCACCGGTGTGATTTACCCCGAGCAGAACGTGGGCCTGCTCATCACCGAGAAGGTCCGCGGCCTGGGCGCCGAGCCGGTCAACCGGGACGGCGAGGACTTCGTCTTCCCCAAGGAGCCCCGCGACGTGGAGTCCTCCGCCCTCATGCGCGAGTGCCTGGAGCGCGGCAAGGGTATCCTGACCCCCACCGGCCGCCAGGGCGTCTGGCTCGACTCGCCCATGATAGACATCATCCAGGGTCCGGGCACCGTACAGCGCGAGCTCCCGGCCAAGTACAAGCAGTTCATGCGGCACGGGATAGACATCTCCAAGGAGCCGATGCTGGTTTACCCGACGCTGCACTACCAGAACGGCGGGCTGGCCATCAAGCCCGACACCTCGACGGAGATCCCGGGCCTCTTCGCCGCCGGCGAGGTCTCCGGCGGGGTCCACGGGCGCAACCGGCTGATGGGCAACAGCCTGTTGGACATCACCGTCTTCGGGCGCCGCGCGGGAGTCGCGGCGGCCAAATACGCCCGCGACGCCAGGGTGGGTGAGCTGACCCTCAGGCACGTGGAGGAGTACGAGCGGGAGCTGAAGGAGGCCGGCGTCGAGACCGACCGCCAGAGCCCCATGCTCCTGCCCGATTACCGGTACAAAACGGGCTAGCCCCGAGCGGCGATTTTTTAAAAGATGAAACGACTCCCCGTCTGCATTCTTATCCTGACCGCGGTCTCGGGCCACGCCCTGGACCTGGGCCTGGCGTGGGACCCCGAGACGAACCAGAACATCATCGGAGTCGTGGACGACTCCGGGGTTTTTCACCGCCGCTACGGCGGCGACCTGGAGCTCGAGCTGGCCGGCTACACTCAAGGGGGGTCGTCCGGGGAACGGGGGGAGGTTCTGCGGTGGGACCCCGCGGGCGGGTACTACGTCCAGGGGAAGCCGTGGAGCTGGGTCGCCTCGGGGGATAACTGCCCCGGCGACGGTCCGTACGAGCTTCTGCTGCACTGGGACCAGCCGACCGAAAATTGGACCTTCCTCGTCCTGGACGGCGCCGGGCAGCTCTACACCCTGACCCACACGAGCTGGAACCCCAAGGGCGAGCCGGTTCCAGGACCGCCACCCTACCAGTTGTCCTCCGCCCAGGACCCGAAGGTGGCCGGTGTGTACCCCATCGCGCTGGACGGCGAAGGCCGGCTGTGGTTCTTCGACATTCTGGCCTTAACCTGGGAGCCGTACCCCTTCGGTGGACCGTACACCGGCGCCGCCCCCACCGACTTCCTGGCCCTGACCACCCGGGACGTCACCGCCCTCGGGGAGACGTACCTGGTCGTGATTGACGAGACGGGGCGCATCAGCCGGAGCACCCCCACCGGCTGGGAGGAGTACGCCCAAATCCACGGCGGAACGGCGCCCTACCGTCTGGACGGCTTCGTTAAAATCGCCGCCTACGGGATCGTCTGGTTCGAGCTCCGGGTCCTGGACGGCGAAGGACGGCTGTTCCTCCCCCAGGGCGACGTGTATGAGGCGTACGGCGAACCGTGCGGCGGCACGCCCCCCCGGGACCTGGCCGTGTACCGGATGGAAACCCGCGGCACGCACATGCTCTTCGCCGTGGACTCGACCGGCGCGCTCTTCACCCTGAAACCGACCGGCGAGTGGGTCACGCTCTGCGACTCCTTCGAATGAGGTTCGGCGGACCCGTGCGCGTGCACTCATCCAAGGCCTTTCTCCTTCTCATGGTAATCCTCGCGGCGCCGGTTTCTTCCGCCAGGCTCAGCGCCGTCTACATCCCCGACTCCGACACCGACGTCATCTTCGCCCTGGACGACGCCGGGCAGCTCCACCAGGGGGAAACCACGGGCTGGAGCGCGGTGAACACCCCCTGCCCCGGCGCCGGTCCCTACGACCTTTTGGTGCTGAACCGGCCCGACACTTTGGCGAGCCGCACCGGAATGGTCAACATCTTCGTCCTGGACGGGGCGGGTCGGCTCTACGAGGTCGGCGGAGAAGAGTGGCGCACCGAGGGGGACGCGCTCGCCGGGGAGGGCCCCTACCGCCTCGGGGGCTACACCGGCTCCGACGGGGCGGTGGAGCTGTTCGCCCTCGACTCGGGGGGCCGGCTCTGGCGGTACGGTGAAGGCTGGGAAGCCGAAGCGGAGCCGATTGGCGGGGCCCCGCCCTACGATTTCGACGTCCTGCACTACGAGCCGACCGACACGACCCTCTTCCTGGCGGTGGATGCGGAAGGGCGGCTCTACAACCGGTTCGAGGGTGCCTGGGAGCTTCACGCCTCGATAACGGGCACAACGGAGGCCTCCTACACGGTCACGAGCTTCTACGAGCCGGAATCCCTGGACGTCTTCGTGCTGGTCATGGACGCCGCGGGACAGGTACGCTCCGACGAGGGGGGGAGCCTCGTCGCCGCGGGGGAACCCTGCCCCGGCGCGCCGCCCTTCGACGTGGGGTCCCTGGTCCACGAGAACGAGGACCGCTACTACATCACGGCGCTGGACGGAACGGGCGGGTTCCGCGTGATGCGCGATGACGGCGGCTGGGAAACGTTCCTCGACTCCTTCTAGGTAATTACGAGACGAGGGGCTTAAGCCCCTTGCCCAAGGTCGGCGCATGTCCGAAGCTACCCGCAAGAAGATCGGCGACAGCCGGTGGCTGAAGTGGCTCGACGAGCGCCTCCGCGTGAAGCGCTGGGTCGTCGAGGCTATGCGCAAGCCGGTCCACCCCTGGGCCCGGAAGTGGTACTACTGCCTCGGCGGGCTGACCCTGGTCACCTTCCTGGTCCTGGTGGTCACCGGCCTCATCCTCCTCCAGCACTACCGGCCCACGCCCTCGGGGGCGGCGGAATCCATCGGCTACATAATGAACGACGTGTGGCTGGGCTGGCTCGTCCGGGGCATCCACCACTGGGCCGCGAACGTGATGATGGTTCTCTGCGTGGCCCACATGATCCGCGTTTTCCTCACCGGGGCCTACAAGAAGCCGCGCGAGCTGAACTGGATCGCCGGCGTCCTGCTCCTGGTCACCACCGTCGGGTTCTACGTCTCCGGCTTCGTCCTCCCCTGGGACCAGCGGGGGTTCGAAATCGCCTCCGCCATCGTGGGGGCCCTCAAACAGATACCCCTCGTCGGCGACCTCCTCGCCGGGATCGTCACCAGCGTGACACCGGTGGGCGGGGAGGCGCTGGGGTTTTTCTTCGACAACCACGTGATCGTGCTGCCCCTGGTGATATTCATTTTGCTGCTGTTCCACTTCGTGATGATCCGGCGCCAGGGCATCGCCGAACCGCTGTAATCCGATGGCGAAACCACTCTCAAAGCCGTCCAAACGCAAGGTGAAGGAGCTGCCCAAGGACAAGCCCTTCTTCCCCGACTTCGCCATGTTCGAGCTACTCGTGGGGCTGATCCTGGTGGTCCTTCTGGTCATCGCCGCGTTGATCTGGCCCGGGGTCGCCGGACCCGCCGCCGACCCGGCAGGTGAAGGCAAGCCCGAGAGCTTCATCTTCCACGGCTTTCACACCCTGCCCGGCTGGCTGGTGGCCGTCGGCATCGGCCTCGCCACGGGCTTCGTCATCCTGTTGTTTTTCATCCCCCGCCTGGACCCGGGCGACCGTCGGACGGTCAAGGCGAAACGGGTGACGGCCGTCCTCGGCGGCCTGTTCATCCTGGGCTGGCTCGGACTCTACGCGGCCTACGGCTTCTTCGCCGTCCCCCAGGGCTCCAACAACACGCCGGGGGCCGAGTGGGGGCTCTGTTACCGCTGCCACGGCTACTGGGAGGGTCCGCGGAATCCGCTGGGCATCGCCGCCCGGGGGGCGGTGCCCGACTCTAACTGCATGACGTGCCACCTGGACGACCCCCGGCTGGTGAACTACTTCTCCCACGCCCAGGAGCGGGTCACGGCCGAGGGGGAGAAAATACCCGCCGGCCTCTTCCCCGGCGTCCACCGCTGCTCCGACTGCCACAACCCCCACGCGCCGAAGGCCGACGCCGTGACACCGGGCCCGACGCGCCTGGACCGGATGCGCGCCGGCGGCGACCGCTACGTCTTCGACTACCGGCGGACCCCGGCGGACGAAACGCACCCCTCTCTCCCGATGAGCACATGTTTCCGCTGCCACGAGTTCGGCTTCCGGCGCGGCGGCGCCGTCGAGGTTTACCGGCAATTCCCAGACATGCGGATGGTGGGCGAGCATCCGCCGCTGGGCAGCCGGGGTTGCCTGGCGTGCCACGACGAGCTGACCGAGACCGGGGCGGGCGGGGTCAACTGCCTCTTCACCGAGGCGGACGGCGACGTGCACGGGCTCTACGGCGTTCAGGGCGCCGATTGCACGGCGTGCCATACGGTGACGGTCCCCGGGGAATAGATCAATCCATTGTCCGAATCACAACCTCGGGGCTCCTAACCGGGCCCCTTCTGACATTAAAGGAAGACAAGGGGTTTAAACCCCTTGCCTCCACCGAATGAACGGAAAAAGAAACAATAAGCGCCTCAAGGGCGCGACCCTCCGGCAGCGGACGCGGCGCTGGCTCCGGCTCCAGTACCTGCGTTTCCTGCGCTCCGACGCCTCGCCCCACAAGGCGGCCCTGGGGCTGGCCGTGGGCGTCTTCATCGGCATCTTCCCCACCTTCGGCCTGGGGGCGCTTCTGGCCCTGGGCCTGGCCTTCCTCTTCGGCTTTTCCAAGGTCTCCGCCGTCGTCGGCTCGGCCATCATGAACCCCGTCACCTCCCCCTTCTTCTGGGGCCTGTCCTTCACCCTGGGCTCCTGGCTCACCGGGGTGGAGGTGGGCGGGCTGGCGCAGATGTTCGACGAGGGGAAAATTTGGACCACCGCCGGCGACGTCATCTGGACCTACCTGGCCGGGAACACCGTCCTGGCCGTCGGGCTGGCCCTGCTATTCTACTTCCTAGGGTATAAGGCGGTCGGGGCGTACCTGAAGAGGCGCGCACACCGCCGCCTCGAAAGCCTCCCCGACCCCGCCTCCCATGCGTAAAACCCCCGTCGGTTGCCTATCCCGCGGCCCTGGGGTATAATTCAGGCGCAGCACCGGCCCCGGCTCATCCCTGGGGCGAAGTCGCATCGAGTGCCGGGGTCCGCCCCGGCGTCAAACCACCGACCGGAAAAGACCGTGCGGACGACCACCCTGGAACTGGACCTGAACGGACGCTACGCCGAGCTCAGCGGGCCCGGCGACGCCAACCTGCGCCTGCTGGAGGAGCTCACCGGCGTGCGCCTGGTCCTGCGCGACGCCCGGGCCACCCTCACAGGCGACGAGGACGCGGTCGCCGCGGCGGGCGATCTTTTGACCCACCTCGCGCTGGCGGCGGCCAAGGGGCACACCGTGACCGAGGCCGAGATCCGGGCGGCGGTGGCCAACCTCGACGAACCCGTCCAGCGGCGGCACGGCTTCGACGAGATCGTCGGCACCGACATCCCCGTGGGCATCCGGAAGATCGTCAAGCCGCGAACCGCCGGGCAGAAGCACCTGATCGAGGCGCTCTTCGCCAACGACATCACCCTGGCCATCGGTCCCGCGGGGACGGGGAAGACCTACCTCTCGGTGGCGACGGGGCTCTCCTACCTCCACCGCGGGACGGTCAGCCGCCTGGTGCTGGCCCGTCCGGCGGTCGAGGCCGGGGAGAGCCTGGGCTACCTTCCCGGGGCGCCCGAGGAGAAAATCGCGCCCTACCTGAGACCGCTCTACGACGCCCTCTACGCCATGCTCAAGGGTGAGCGCATCCGCAGCCTGATCGAGCACGGCGTGATCGAGATAGTCCCACTGGCCTACATGCGCGGGCGCACCCTCGACAACGCCTACGTCATCCTCGACGAGGCGCAGAACTGCACCCAGTCCCAGATGAAAATGTTCCTCACCCGCCTGGGGATAAACAGCCGGGCGGCGGTGGTGGGGGACATCACCCAGATTGACCTCCCCGACCCGGCGGTGAGCGGGTTGGTTCTGGCCCAGAAAACACTCGCCGGAATAGACGGCCTCGCCTTCGTGTACCTGACCAAGGCCGACATCGTCCGTCACGGCCTGGTGGCCCGCATCGTCGAGGCCTACGAGCACTTCGAGAACGAGGTGCGACCTACGGGGAAGGTGGGATGAGCCGGGACAAGAAAATCCAGCCCCTCCGCCTCTCCGGGCTCGACGTTTTCAAGCGGCTCGTCATCGGCGTCGGGATCATCACCATCCTCGCCGTGATGACCTTCCCCTCGAAAACCCTCTACTCCTTCGACCAGAGGGTGGGCGACGTGGCGTCCGAGGACGTCATCAGCCCGATCAAATACCCCGTTCTGAAGGCTCGTGACGAGCTCGAGGGCGAGCTCGCGAGAAAACGCGCCTCGGTGCGCTCGGCCTATGTTTACTCCGAGGACGAGCTCCAGGGGAGCTGGCGCGAGTTCGCCAACCTCATAGATGACCTGTCGCAGGCCCTGGTCCCGCCCGAAGGCGGCGAGGCACAGAACTACACTGAGTTGGCGAAGAGTCTGGAGGGGCGCTACCGCCTGAAAATCTCCCCCGAGCTCCTGCGCAGACTGGACGAGAACACTGAGCTCTTCGATGCGCTCGCTGGCGTACCCCTGAGCTTGCAGGACACTTTCAAGGGTGGGGTGGTGGAGAACCGGGAGCAGCTCTCTGAGACGGACAAGGCCAACGGCATCCTCCTGCGCTACCCCGACGACGAGCTGTCGGTCGAACCGTTCTACGGGTTGAATTTTGAGGGAATAGGCGACCTCGAAACGGTTCGGGGCGAGATCACCGGCCTCTTCGAGCCCCACCTGTCCTCGCCCGAGCTTACGAGTGAGCTCGTGACGCTCGCCCTGGGCTTCTGTCGCCCGACCATCTACCTCGACGAGGAGACGACCCGGGATCGTCAGTCGGCGGCCGAGGCCTCGGTGGACCGCGTCGCCTTCTGGGTCAGCGAGAACGAGCGGATCGCCGCGGCCCACGAGGTCGTCACCCCGGAGGTGTACCGCAAGCTGGAGGCCCTGGAGGCCTTCCGCACCAGCCAGGGCATCGTCTACGTCACGCTGGGCCGGGCGGCGATCATCGCCGTGTTCCTCTTCATCTTCGGCCTGTTCCTCTACAAGTACCGCCGGGAAATCTACTCGGACACGCGGTCCTGGATACTGATCGGCCTGGTCCTGATACTGACCGTCGCCCTGTCCCAGGGGCTGGTCACGGCCTTCTTCCAGCGGGTGCCCCAGATCGGATACCTCCTGCCCATCGCCCTGGCCGGGGTGCTCCTGGCCACCCTTCTGGACGCCTCCACCGCCGTCGTCGGCGTGATGGTCACGAGCGTGCTCCTGGGCCTGTTGACCGGCTTCGAGGTCCGCTACCTCTTCGTCTTCCTGACGGGCGGTCTCGCGGCGGTTTTCTCGGCCAGCACGCTGCGGCACCGGAGCTCGCTCTACTGGATCTCCCTCAAGGTGGCCGGAGCCACGCTCCTGGTCGTCGCCGCCATCGGCCTCTCCGTCTCCGACACCTGGGCCGCCACCCTGTCCAACGCCGTCCTGGGCGTCGTGGGGGCCATCATCGGCGTTTTTCTGGCCAGTCTCGTCCTGCCCCTCTTCGAGAACCTCTTCCACGTCACCACGCCGGTCAAGCTCCTGGAGCTCTCCGACATGAACCACCCCGTCCTCGCGCGGCTGAAACAGGAGGCGCCGGGCACCTTCTACCACAGCCTGAACGTGGGCATCCTGGCCGAGGCGGCGGCGGGGGCCGTCGGGGCGAACGCCCTCCTGGCACGCGTGGGCGCCTACTACCACGACATCGGCAAGCTGACCAAGCCCGAGTATTTTTCCGAGAACAACCCCGAGCAGGACTCCAAGCACGAGAACCTCTCGCCCTCGATGAGCACCCTGGTCATCAAGAGCCACGTCAAGGAGGGGATCGAGCTGGCGCACAAGCACCGGCTCCCCCGGGGCATCGTGGACTTCATCGCCGAGCACCACGGGACGGGCCTGATCAGCTTCTTCTACCAGCAGGCGCTCCGCCTGGACGAGCACAAGAGCCTCGACAAGAACGACTTCCGCTACCCCGGCCCCCTGGCCCAGTCCAAGGAGACGGCCATCGTCATGCTGGCCGACGCCGTGGAGAGCGCCAGCCGCACCCTGTCGAACACGAGCGTATCGGCCATCCGCCTCCTGGTGCGCAACGTCGTGAACACGAGGTTCATGGACGGCCAGCTGGCCGAGTGCGACCTCACCCTGGCCGACCTCTCGACCATCAGCGACTCCTTCGCCAACACCCTCACCGGCATCCTCCACTCCCGGGTGGAGTATCCGGAGGATTTTACACAAACCGACACCCCTGCCGCGACCGGGGAGGAAAAGAACAAGGATTCCGAGGAAGAAGAGGTTTGAGGACTGCGCGGCAGCGGGAGAAGTGGAGCGGATAGCGATCCTGAAAAAACGCCCCGGCGAAACGAAGCGAAGCGGGTAACGCCCTAGCGAAACGAACGGCTCGCCGTCGCGAAGCGGGTAACGCCCCGGCGAATAGTAGACACCGGTCCCGCGCCTTAAGAACAGCCAACCGGGGGAACGCGGTTGAGCCGGAACTACGAAGTCCTGATACACGACCACCAGAAGGTGGTCTGGATCGATCCCGAGCTGCCCCGACGGGCGGCGGTGCTGACGCTCACCCTCGAGGAGGCGCCGGAGCGCAGCATCGCCATCGTGCTCTTCGACGACACCCAGATGGCCCGGCTCAACGGGACCTACACTGGGACGAGTGAGCCCACCGACGTGCTGGCCTTCGATCTGCAACCGGACGACGGGGAGGAGCTACCGGATGGGGAATCGGAGCTCCTGGGAGACGTCTTCGTGGACGTGGAGGCCGCCGCGCGTCAGGCCCGAATCGAGGACCACAGCCTGGGGCGCGAGCTGGCCATCCTCGTCGCCCACGGGGTGCTGCACCTGCTGGGCTATGACGACGCCTTGACCCAAGGCCGCGACGAGATGATGGCCAAGGCGGTGCTGACGGCCGACCACGAGTGGCTGTCCGCCTATACGAAGAGGTAGGGCGGGGCTTCTACGCCCCGCCGCGGGCGCCCGTGTAGGGCGGGGCTTCTACGCCCCGCCGCGGCAGCCCGTAGAAGGGCTGCCCTACACCCGTTAGGCCCCTTGCTTCCCCCATTGTTTTTAGGATTGCCGATGCCCCAGGAGAGTAAAACGGTTCGACCGACGGTCAATGCACCCGTCGGAATGACCGACGGTTCGACCGACCCTCCGACCCCGCCCGTCGGCAAGCCGGGAAAGGTGCAACCTACGCGGCGTCGAAACACGATCGGGACCAAGCCCCGGATGTCCCAATCCTTCAACAACGCGCTCGAGGGGATAATCTACACCCTCAAGACCGAGCGCAACATCCGCGTCCACTTCCTCGTCGGCGTCCTGGTCATCGCCGGGTCGCTTTTTTTGAACATAGACCGGAGCGACCTGGTCCTGATCATCCTGGCGGTGGCCTTCGTCCTGGTGACGGAGCTCATCAACACGGCGGTGGAGAAGGCGCTGGACCTGATGACCACCACCTACCACCCCCTGGCCAAGCTGGTGAAGGACATCTCGGCGGGGGCGGTCTTCATCGCGGCCATCACGGCCATCATCGTCGGCTATCTGGTCCTGTTCAAGGACCTGAAGCCCCACATCTTCTCGGTCATCCGCGCCGTCAAGGGCAGCCCCGAGTACGTCACCCTGATCAGCTTCACCCTGGTGATAGTGCTGGTCATTCTGGGCAAGGTGCTCCTCGGCCGTGGGGCGCCGCTCCACGGGGGGATGCCCTCGGGCCACTCCGCGGTCAGCTTCGCCGTATTCGCCATCGTCACCCTGGTGACCGAGAACCCGCTGGTGTCGGTGCTCGTATTCCTCCTGGCGCTGATCATCGCCGACGCGCGCATCCGACGCGGCGTGCACACCTGGAGAGAGATCGTGGCCGGGGCTCTTTTAGGCATCGGCATGGTCACCCTGAACTACTGGCTTTTCTTGACTTAAAGTGAAGATTACCATGCACATACGCTACTTCGCCATCGCCCTTCTCGCCGCGCTCCTACCCGCGTTCGCCGCCGAGGCGGGGGGGTACGAGCTGCCGCCCAACGAGAGCGTGCTCTGGGGGTACGCCAACGAGCTCTTCGACCTCACGCGCGCCTACGGAATCGTGGCCGAGAAGACCGACGAGGAGATTCTCGCCCTCTTCCCCCAAACGAAGGACCTTTTAGAGCGTCTCAACGCCGACCTGTCTTTCTGGATTACGGACCTCACCGACCGCGGTATACTCGACGCCCCCGGGGACGTCAACGAGGCGCTGAACGGCCTGATCCACGACATCTACAACAAGGTGTCCACCACCATCGCCGTCTTCCTGGACGGGCAGTACGAGCGGGGGGCTTACTTCATCGCCTCGCTGCGCCGCAACTGCGAATCGCTGACCGAGTATTTCCACAACCTGGGGTACTAAAAGCCGCCCCCGGCGGATCCAGCGGGCGGGGGCCCGTGCGTACATGCATCAGCAAGGATTGCGGTCACCGGCGTGAAGCGGGCACCCTCGATTTTGATAGTCTGCTTCCTCGTGACCGCGTCGGCGGCCGAGACCGAGCCCGCCGTCGAGGGCCGTGCGCTCTGGATTCCCGCCTGGGAGCTCACCAGCCCCGCCGCCGTCCGCAGCGCCGTCATCCAGGCCGCCGAGTACCGCTTCAACGCCATCTTCGTCCAGGTGCGCTACCGCGGCGACGCCCTGTACCGGCCGAACCGCTACCTCTCCTTCTACGCCAACCCCGAGCCGCGCTCAATCTATTTAAAGGGCCAGGCCGAGGACTTCGACCCCCTGGCGCTGGCCGTGGAGGAGGGCCACGCCTGGGGTCTTTCGGTTCACGCCTGGGTCACCTGCTTCGAGGTCACCGGCGGCTTCGCCCCCCAGGACGAGAACCACGTGGTCAACCGCCACCCGGAGTGGGTCTCCAGCGACCGGTGGGGGAACCGGATGGGCGTCGGGCACAGGGCCTGGCTCGACCCGGGCATCCCCGAGGTGCGCGACTATACCGCCTCGGTGCTGCTGGACATCGTTTCCAACTACGAGGTGGACGGGCTGCACCTGGATTACGTGCGCTACGAGGGTCCGGACATGGGTTTCGCGCCCATCGCCGTGAGCGAATACTGGGTGCGGACCGGCCTGGACGCCGACCCGGAGGACGAGGAGTGGAGAGCCTGGCGGCGGGACAACGTCACCGAGTTCGTGGACCGGGTGCAGCGCGAGGCCAGGGAGATCAACCCGGAAATCGTCGTCTCGGCGGCGGTTTTTCCCGACCGCGCCGGGGACGCCTACGACGGTGTGTGCCAGGATTGGGGACGCTGGCTGGAGGAGGGGCTGGTGGACCTGGCGCTCCCCATGTCCTACTCGCTCAACGCGGGGGTCATCGGGCGGCAGACGGCGGACGCGGTAACGCACGCGGGCGACGGCCTTATCTACACCGGCATCGCGCTGAAGGATTACTCCGACGAGTCGGAGCCGCTGGACCCGGCCGTGGTGCGGTCGCACATAGAGGCCGTCCGGGCCGCGGGCGCGGACGGCGTGGCGATTTTCAGCTACACGGATTTACGGGAGATGATTCTCTCGGGAATGACCCCCGACGACCTCTTCACCGACACCGCCGAGGAGCCTAGCCCGGAGGAGTGGTAGCCCGGGCGCCGACGATTTTGGAAAAACCTTCCGGGTCGGTGTCGCCCTCGGTGTTGAACAAGAGGACCCGCGACGTTCCGCCCAGGCCCAGGAATCTCCTGGGCTCTTCCAATTCCAGCGCGCGCAAAAGGGCGAGAAGCGCGGCCAGGCCCGCCGCCCCCGATTCGCCGGACACTATCCGCGGGTCGCCGTCCAACGGGAGGAAATAGGCCCGCATCGCCTCGCGGGCGCAGTCGTCGGTGAGGGCGAGGAAGAGGTCCACCCCGGCGACGAGAATCGGCCAGGCCAAGAGCGACGGCGTGCCGCAGTTCAGCCCGGCCATGATGGTCTCCGCTCCCGGAAGGCTCACCCGCCGACCGGCCCGCGCCGAGGCTAGGCAGCAGTCCGCCCCCGCCGGCTCCACGCAGACGACCTTCGGCATCCTTTCACCGTAACGGTCGGCGAGGTAGGCCACCGCCGCCGCGGCCCAGCTCCCCACCCCGGCCTGGAGGAAAACCGCGTCCACTCCGGGCCCGTCGGGTGGGAACAGTTCGCCCTCCAACTCGCGGAACATCGTAACGTAGCCGGCCATGATGCGGGCCGGGATAGCTGTGTACCATTCCCAGGCGGTGTCCTGGACGAGGACCCAGCCACATTTTTCCGCTTTGTGGGCGGCGGCGCGCACCGTCTCGTCGTAGTCGCCGTCCACGACCGTCACCCGGGCGCCAAAATCCTCGATGCGCCGGACGCGGGCCGGGACGGTTCCCCTCGGCATTAAGACCTCGGCCTTCTGGGAGAAGAGCCTGGCCGACCACGCCACCGCCAGGCCGTGGTTCCCGTCCGAGGCGGTGCAGAACACGTGCCGGCCTGGATTCTCCTGGAGGTAGCGGTGGACGGCGTAGGAGGCGCCCAGCGCCTTGAAGGCCTTGGTCCCGAAGCGGTGCGCCTCGTCCTTGATGTAGATGGCGGCCAGGCCGAGCTCCGCCGCCAGCCCCGGCAACTTTAATAGCGGCGTGGGCGCGTAGCCGGGGATTTTTCGGTGAAAGGCGAAGGCGTCCCCACCGGCGCAGGCCTCCGCGGCGGGGCACTCCGCCACCCCCGCCGGGTTCTTGGCCGGATTTAGATGATAGTAAAGGGTTTCGGTCATGAATAAAAGGAGGGGCGGCAAACCGCCCCTTTCGATCAGAGCATCTCCTCCACGTGCTTGAGGTGCCGCTGGAGGGCCTCGAGCTCGGCTGCCAGACGGTCCCGCTTCTCCCCTTCACCCTTGACGACCTCGGCGGGAGCTTTTGTGCGGAACTGGCCGTCGGCCAGCTTCTTCTCCACCCTGGATAACCGCTCGCGGACCTTCCCCAGCTCCTTTTTCACGCGCTCCAGCTCGGCGGTGAAGTCCACCACCCCGGCCAGCGGCACGTAGAGCTCGACGTCGCCCGCCACGCCCACGGCGGCCCCCTTGGGCTTGACCACCTCCGGGCCGGCCTCGATTTCCTCCACGCCGGCCAGGTTGGCGAAATAACCGGCCTGGGCCTCGACCAGGGCGGCCAGGTCGCCGTCGGTGGTCTTCACCAGCAGCCGCACCTTGGCTCCGGGCGGGACGCCCATCTCGCCCCGGATGTTGCGCACCGTGTCAATCAGTTTCTGAAGCCGCTCCACATGCTCCTCGTCCCCCGCGTACCCCGGCCAGTCCTCGTGATCCTCCCAGGGGGAGACCATGAGGTCCGCGGGCGCGTTGGGGAACAGGCGGTGGAAGAGCTCCTCGGTGATGAAGGGCATGATCGGGTGCAGGAGTTTCAACAGCAGGCGCATCCCGTGGAGCGCCACGGCGAGCGCCACCCCCTTGGCCTTGGGGTCGTCGCCGTAGAGGCGCGGCTTGACGAGCTCCAGGTACCAGTCGCAGTAGTCGTGCCAGAACCCCTCGTACACCAGGTGCGCCGCCTCGTTGAAGCGGTACGCTTCCAGCGCGTCGGTCACCTCTCCGGCGAGCCGGCCGAGCCTGGAGATTATCCAGCGGTCCTCCAGGGTGAGATAGCGGTCGTCGGGCAGCTCTCCGGCGCTGAGCGGGGCCGCGTCGGCCAGGCGGCTCCCGGCCAGGTTGAGCTGGAGGAAACGGGCGGCGTTCCAGACCTTGTTGGCGAAGTTGCGCCCCACGGTGAAGCGGTCCTCCCACAGCCGCACCGACTGCCCCTGACCGGTGAGAATGACCAGGGTGAAGCGCAGGGCGTCGGTGCCGTACTCGACCGTCACCTCGCGCGGGTCCACGCCGGTGCCCAGGGATTTGCTCATCCGCCGGCCGTCCTGGGCCAGGATGGTGGCGTGGAGGTACACGTGGCTGAAGGGTTTCTCCCCGCGGAAGTGCATCCCGCTCATGATCATCCGCGCCACCCAGAGGTAGATGATGTCCGGCGCGGTGGAGAGGACGGCGGTGGGGTATAGCCTCGCCAGCTCCTCCTCGTCGTCGGGCCAGCCCAGGGTCGAGAGCGGCCAGAGCGCCGAGGAGAACCAGGTGTCCAGGACGTCCTCCTCCTGGCGCAGGGCTCCGCCGCATTTCGGGCACCGCTCGGGGGTTTCTATCTCCACCACGATTCCGCCGCAGGCGTCGCAGTGCCAGAGCGGCATCCGGTGGCCCCACCAGAGCTGGCGGCCGATGTTCCAGTCCCGCAGGTTCTCCATCCAGTCGAGGTAGACCTTGGTCCAGCGCTCGGGGATGAACTTTACCTCGCCCCGCTCGACGACGCGGATGGCGGGCTCTTTCAGGGGGCTCATGTCCATCCACCACTGCTCGCTCACCAGCGGCTCGATGGTCTCGTGGCAGCGGTAACAGGTGCCCACCGAGTGGCTGTAATCCTCGGTCTTCTCCAAGAGGCCCAACTTTTCGAGGTCGGCGACCACTTTTTTCCGGCACTCCTCGATGCCGAGCCCCGCGTAACCGGCCCCGGCCTCGGCGGTCATCCGCCCCTCGAAATCTATGACCACCAGGCTCTGGAGGCCGTGCCGCCCGGCCATCTCGTGGTCGTTGGGGTCGTGGGCCGGGGTCACCTTCACCGCCCCGGTGCCGAAGGCGGGGTCCACGCGTGAGTCGGCGATGACCGGGATGCGCCGCCCAGTGAGCGGCAGGTCCACCTCCCGGCCAACGAAGGCTTTGTACCGCTCGTCCTCGGGATGGACGGCCACCGCCGTGTCGCCCAGCATCGTCTCCGGCCGCGTGGTGGCCACGACCAGGCTCCCGTAACGGACGTACCACAGGTGGGAGCTCTGGTCCTCGTACTCCACCTCGAGATCGGAGATGGAGGTGTGGCAGCGGGTGCACCAGTTGATCATGCGCGCGCCGCGGTAGATCATCCCCGCGTCGTAGTAGGCCTTGAAGGCGGTGCGCACCGCCCGGCTGAGCCCCTCGTCCATGGTGAAGCGCTCCCGCTCCCAGTCGCAGGAGCACCCCAGAAGCCGGAGCTGCTCGACTATCTCGCGGCCGTACTGCTCGCGCCAGGCCCAGCAGCGCTCGACGAAGGCCTCCCGCCCCAGGTCGTGCCGGGTCAGGCCCTCGGCGGCCAGCGCCTGCTCGACCTTGTTCTGGGTGGCGATGCCGGCGTGGTCGGTGCCCGGCTGCCAGAGGACCTTGTACCCCTGCATCCGCTTGAAGCGGACGGTGATGTCCTGGATGGTGTTGTTCAGGGCGTGACCGATGTGCAGGGAGCCGGTGATGTTGGGAGGCGGGATGACCACGGTGAACACCGGCCCCGGGGCGTTGGAGTTCAAGCGGAAGTGGCCCGCCCGCTCCCAATGGGAGTACCAACGGGTCTCGATCTCCGTCGGGTCGTACTTGGAGGGAATCGTCTTGTCGGTCATGGCGGTGTCTCCTGGATCAGAGGTATGGCGACCGGCGCCAATCGCCGGACCGCGGGGGCACAACACTCCCCCCGGCGACCGTGCGCGGCATCACGCCGCCCCCCTCTCTCCAGGAGCCTTCGGCTGTCGTCTCGCTCTTTCGCATGTCGGCGCCAAGTTTACGGGGCCTCCCCGGGCCTGTCAAGGGCGGCGCCGGGGGAACCTTTTCCGGGAGAAACGCGTTTCGGTGGTGCATAACCTTCTTCAAAGTTGAGACAAGGGGTTTAAGCCCCTTGCCCTTCTATCCTTAATGTACCGGAGGTTCGCCATGAAAGCGTTTCGCCAGAGGCGTAGCTCGCTACGCTCGGTTTGCGCGGCGCTGGCCTCGGTCCTGGCGACGGGCTGCCTGGACCTGACCTCCATCGAGGTGCCGCCGGAGATTTCGTCCGGCGTTCGCTTCCCGATAACGCTCCACGTGATGGCCGACTCCGACCTGACGGCCAACGGCTTCCTCGGCGTCCTGACGCCTGAAGACTGGTCGGTCGCGGCCGAGGGTTACGGCGGATACGCCGCGGGGCGGCTCGGACCCAGCCGGAGTTGTTCCGCCTGGCTGGAGTTCAACGACCCCGCGCCGGAGGGTTGCCGCTGGACCGGCTTCGTCACCGACCGGGCCCTTACCGGGCGAGGTGCGTACCACGCCGACCTCTACCTCGTGCCGGACGACCGGAGCGGCGACCGGCGGCTGGTCTTCGTCGTCGGCGCCTGCGACGGCCCGGCGGGGTCCCGCTGGGAGGAGCTGGACCGGCGCGAGGTCTGGGTTCAACTGGTGGGCGACGCGGGGACCGTCCGCCTCTCCTGGGGTCGGCTGAAGGCGCTGAACGGATAACGAAAGCGGGGAGCCGCCTCCCCGCCGTTCCAGCGTATCACGTATTTTACTTCGCGCGGTGGACGTGGCCCGCGGCGGCGAAGAAACTCCCGATGATGCCGACGAGCGCGCCCAGGCCCACCAGCCCCAGCCACCACTCCCAGGGCAGGAATACGCTCGCCCCCACGAGCCGGCCCACCGTGGCGTAGAGGACGTACACGAGCGCCACCCCGATCGCCCCCCCCAGGATGCCCACCAGGAAACCCTCGACGACGAAGGGCCGCCGGATGAAGCCGTGCGTGGCTCCGACGACCTTGAGAATCGTTATCTCCTCCCGCCGCATGTACACGGAGAGCGCCACTGCGTTGCCCACCACCAGGACCGAGGCCAGCGCCAACACACCGCCGATGACCAGCCCCCCGAGCCCGGCGATGCGGACGATCTCCGATAAGGACTCCACCCACTCCCTACCGTAGGAGACGCGGGTCACGCCCGGGACGAGCTCGAGCTGCTCGGCGATCTGGGCCAGCCGCTCGTCGGTGCGGTAATCCGGGGCCATCGTGAGGCGGAACGAGGCCGGGAGGGGATTTTCCTCGATCTCGGAGAGGAGGTAGGAGTCCGCGCCGAGCATGACGCGCAGCTCCTCGAGGGCCTCGGCCTTGGAGACGTAGCGCACCGCTTCGACGCCGGGGAGCCCGGTGATGGTGGTCTCGATGTAGGAGAGTTCGGTCGGGGTGGGGTCGCCGGCGACGTACGCCTCGACCTCGACCTCGGCGCGGGCCTGTTCCACGAGGAGCTGGAGGTTGCGGACCACTAAAAGGACGACGCCGAGAACCAGGATTGAGAGCACGACGGTGAGCACCGCGCCGGCGCTGCCGGACCCGCCGCGCCGCAGGCCGGAAAAACCCTCGCGGATGTAGTAGCCCAGGTTGCCCACGGTCAGCTTTCCTCTGAAAGAATGGCCTCGGTCTTTTCAATCAAACCCGGTACCAGCTCCTTGACCGTCTTCCATACCCCCGGTAGGTTCACCCTCCTATACCCGTGAATCAGGACGTCGCGCATCCCGGCCATCATCTTCCACGGAATTTCAGGGTGCTTATCTCGAAAAGCCTCCGTGAGGCACTTTACAGCCTCTCCGATTATTTCGAGCTGGAGGATGACGGCCGCCTGGCACATAGAATCGACTTCGAAGTCCTCGTATGCACAGCCTTTGACGAACTGATCCGCTTTCCGCGCCGCGATTTGGATATCTTCAATGTAAGCGGGGTCATCAACGTACAAGGATAACCTCCGCCGAATTTAAAATCGCCTTTTTCCTCCTGGTGTTTTCGCTTTCTTCAATTGCGCTTCGGCTCACCAGGTCCACCTTCCGCCCGAAAATTTCCGCCAGCTCGTCCTCCATGTCGATGTGGTCGAAAATGGACCAGCGGGCCTCGGGTGAGAAACGGGCCAGAAGGTCAATGTCGGAATCCGGACCGAAGTCGTCACGCAGCACCGAACCGAAGAGCGCCACCTCGGTGATCCCCCACCGCCGGCAGAACTCCTCCAGCTTCTCCCGATAGGGGCCTATCTCGAACCTGCTCATGGCTGCACCCGTTTCACTGCACCAGGACCCGGCCGGCCTCGATGTGTATGGCGCGCGCCTCGATGCGCTTGACCATCTCGTAGTTGTGGGTGGCCACGATGACCGTGGTCCCACGCGTGGCTATCTTGCGCAACAGGTTCATGATCTTATCCGAGAGGTCGGGGTCCAGGTTGCCCGTCGGCTCGTCGGCCAGCAAAAGCTCGGGGTCGCCGGAGATGGCGCGGGCGATGGCGACGCGCTGCTGTTCGCCGCCGGAGAGCTCCTCGGCGAAGGAATCGGCCCGCCCCTCGAGCTCCACGATGCGCAGAATGGAGTCTATGCGCCGCTGGCGCTCGTCTTTGGACAGGCGCCGGATCCGGAGCGCGATGTCCAGGTTCTCCACGGTCGTCCGCCGGGGCAGGAGGCGGAAGTCCTGAAACACCACGCCGATCCGCCGCCGCAACCCGGGCAGATGGCGGATTTTCAGCCGGTTCATGTCGTGCCCCAGGACCGCGAGCTCGCCCTGGGTGGGGCGCTCCTCGCCGAAGAGAAGCTTCAGAAAGGTGGTCTTTCCGGCGCCGGAGGGACCGGTGAGGAAGGTGAACTCGCCCTTGGGGAGCTCGAGGTTGACGTCGTGGAGAGCCAGGATACCGCGGGAGTAACGCTTGGCGACGTGCTGGAAGCTGGCGACTTGGACCACGGGTGTTCCTCTGCGCTAACTCAATGAAAGTGGAGACAAGGGGTTCAAACCCCTTGCCTTAGTTGATGTAATTATAGTCCAGGGCGGGTCGGAGGTCAATCGAAAGGGGGGACCCGAAGGGGTCGCCCCATGCGGTACCGCGCGCTTGGGAACGCTATCCTGCGACGCCTCCGAAGTGGCTGAACAGGGGACCGGGCAGCTCCCGGCGCACGCCGTCGAGACCGAGGACGCGGACCCCCTCTTCCCGGGGAACGACCCTGCCGATTGGCACGAGGCCCTTCTCTCGGAGCTCGAGCCCCGCGGGTCCGGTGACCAGCAGCCGGAAGTCCTCGCCGCCGCCCAGGGCCAACCGCGCCGGCTCGACCCCCATCGCCCCAGCGACCACCACGAGCGTCTCGGGGAGCGGCAAGCGGTCCTCGGAGATCTGAACCCCCACGTCGGAGGCCTCCGCGAGAAGCCGGAGCTGCTCTGAGAGGGAATCGGAGGTGTCGGCGCAGGTGGTGAGCCGGGCGTCGCGCCAGAGACGAACGCCGAGCTCCAGCTCTATCTCCGGCCACAGGAAGGCCTTGCGCAGCTTCTCGGAGCCGGAGAAGGTGGTTTTCTGGTTTTTCAACAGCCAGAAGCCCCCCGCGGCCATCCCGGTGGGGCCGCTCAGGTAAATCGTTTCGCCGGGCTTCGCCCCCGCCCTGCCCCCCGGCGCCCAGATGCCGGGGCGCTGGCCGACGACGCAGATGTCCAGGTAGAGGGGCCCTGTTGTCGCGACGAGGTCGCCGCCGACGAAGGCCAGTTTCGACCAGCCCCCGCCGGAGAAGGGCGTGGATAGCTCGTCGGCCGCCCAAGCCAGCCCGCGGAAAACCTGCTCGAGGGTCCCCAGCCTGACCTCCGGCGAGGCGGCCACGGCGACCGTGGCCCACAGAGGCGTGGCGCCGAAGGGGGCCAGGTCACTCACCGCCGCAGCCAGAATCCTCCGACCGACCGCCTCCTCCCCCATGAGCTCCAGGTCGAAGTGCGTGCCCTCGACCTGCTGGTCGCAGGTGACCACCAGATCGTACCCGGCGTTCGGGGTGACCACGGCGGCGTCGTGTCCCGGTCCGAGGCGCACACCTCGCATCAGCGGGGGGCTGAACCGGCCGCTTCCGCTGGAGGGCTGCCTGTCTTCGCGAGTGGTGCGCAGGGTGTCCGTTTCGGCGATACGCGACGGGCTGTCCGACGACAGGATAGCGGTCAGACGCTTGATGATGTCCTGCTCGGACAACTCTTTTAAAAGCATCGCGCGCTCCTAATCCAGCTCTTTGGCGTCGGCGGGGTCACCGTCGTACTGGTAGCTGACCCAGTCGAAGGGGTTGATGACCGTCGAGGCCACGTTCATCAGGTGGGCGTTGATCCGCTTCGTGTACCGGCAGACGAGAACCGCCATCACCGCGTCCCTCACCGACACCTCGGTGAAAACGAAGAGCTCGTTAATCAGTTCGGTGGTCTTGGGCGCCAGTTTTCGGTGATTATCACAGACCTGACGGGCGGCCGCGGAGTCGAACTCTGAAAAGGCCTTACGGGTGAGCCCGAAGTCTTCCTTCACCAGCTCCACGAGGGCCAGGAGCTCGTCGAGGCGGTGATACTTCGATTCGACGATGGGAGCGGCGTATGTATTGGCCAGCTCGTAGAGGTTCTTCGTAAAATCGCCCGCCCGCTCCAGGTCTATGTTCACGTTCAACAGGACCAGACCGGCGATGGGGTCGTCCCCGGGGTTCACCACCAGGTGCTCGGCGATGAGGCGCCGTATCTCCCGGTTGAGGTGGTTGACGAACCGGTCCCTCCCGTAAATGTCCACGTCGGGCTTGACGCCGTGCAGGAGGTACTCCCGGACGTAGGAGTAGGTCTTGGCCACGGTCTCGATCATCTGCTGCGTCTTTTCCAGGGCCTGGTTCAAGAGCCCCTTGCTCCGCCAGGCCTCCATGAACCTGTCAAACATAGTCGCGTCCCTAGTTGAAGACGAAAATGACCAGGGCGGGAATCAGGAAGAAAATAACGGCGATGAACACGAGGGCGATGGCTCGGTTTATCCGAACCAGATCCGCGAGTTTCTTCGCCAGCGTCAGCGGCACCACGCGCAGGGGGTAGAATATGGCGATTCCGAAGATGTTGAAGAACATGTGGACGAAGGCCACCGCGAGTCCGGCCGCCTCGCCCGCCGCCAGGGCGGCCAGGAGGGCGGTGACCGTCGTGCCCACGTTCGCCCCTAAAGTATAGGGGTAAACCTGTTCCACCGTCAACAACGCCGCCCCCACGAGGGGGACCATCAGGGAGGTGGTGACGGAGCTGGACTGGACGATGGCGGTGAACAGGAGCCCAAGGATGAAGGCTCGCAGCGGCGTCTTGAAGAGGTAGCTGTGTAGCACCCGTTCGAACCGCTCGATCAAAAGGCTGCGCATCAGCTTCACCAGGTACATGAGCGAAACGAAGAGCAGGACCAGGGAGATTACCAGGGCCAACCAGTACGTTTCACCGGTAAGTTTGATTACGTAGTCTTTTACGGGGTCTAAAACGGCGTTCACGGGGCTCATGAAGGCGAACCCGCCGCCGCCGCCGCCGCCCGCGGAGACGCCGGCCAGCCAGCTTCCTAGTTTTTCAAGGGGGTGGAAGAGGCATTCGACGGGCATCAGCACCGCGACGGAGCAGATGTTGAACATGTCGTGGACCGTCGCGCCCGCCAACGCACGGGGGAACTCGTCCCGCCGGGTGAAGTGGGTCAGGCTGACGATGGTGTTGGTGATGGTGGTGCCGATGTTCGCCCCCAGGACGATGGGCACCGCCACCCCGATGCTCATGGAACCGGTGGCGACCAGCGCCACCAGCATGCTGGTAAGGACGGAGGAGCTCTGGATGATGCTGGTGGCCAGGATGCCCACGAAAAGACCCACGATGGGGCTGGACGCGCCCGCGACCAGGCCCTCGACGAACTCGCCGCCGAACCCCTTGAAAGAAGCGCCCATCATCTTGATGGACAGCATGAAGAGGTACAGGAAGGCGAGGACGCCGAGCACCTTCAGGATGCTCAGAACCGGGGACTGGGGCCGCCCGACTTCCCTGTCAGCCCGTGACTTGTCCATTTCAGGGGGTGAAAAGGCACCGTGTTGGAGTAGGGGAACCACCGCGAAAGGTTCATCTTACGGGGGCATTTGGAGGGTTGTCAACCTCGCCATCCGCGCGGCGGCCTTGTATTGAGCCGTGGAAGAAGAGGCGAGGAGCGCGGTTATCCGGGGGGGGAACACCCATCGCCGGGCGGGAGGGTCGAAAACGAGGTCGAGCTCGGTAAAAAAAATGGAAATTAGCTCTACCCTGTGCTAAACTTACGTAATCTTTTCCGGCTTGAGTTTTAGGTTCCGTAGTGGTCTATCAACGGCTGTTTGCCCGAATGGGCTCAAGAAAAGGAGAAACCGTGAAAAAGCTTCTGCCGCTTCTTCTGGTTCTGGCGCTGGTCATGCCCGTCTCCGCCATCAACAAGGACGGCCTCTTGTCCGCCGGCGCCCGCATCTTCTACTGGCTGCCCCAGGGCAACTTCGGCGAGGCCTATGACTCGTCCATCGGCTTCGGCGCGAAGGTCGGCTACGGCGTGGCCGAGAACTTAGAGATCCTCGGCGAGGCCTGGTACGGTCTGGCGCAGTTCAACGAGCACTACTGGGGCTTGGATCACTGGGATTACGAGAGTGCCACCCCGTACCTGATGACCTTCCAGCTGGGCGCCCGGTTCAACTTCTCCCCATACTCCCAGTTCGACCCCTACGCCCAGCTCGCCGGCGGCTACTACATGTGGGCCGTCTATAAAGAGGTCGGCATAGACGAAGACGGGGACGGGGATGTTGACTCTTACCAGTACCAGCTGGTCACCGATGAGGACACCCGGAAGTTCGGCATCAACGCCCGTCTGGGTGGCGAGTTCTTCAGCTCGAACAACATGAGCATTGACGTGGCCGTGGAATGGAACTCCATCTTCAGCGTCACGGTTCCCCAGCCGGTGGACGTTGACGGCGACGGATTCTACGACGAGGGTGAATGGGATTACGTCGAGGAGACCGTCAACGTCCTCTCCTTCGGTGCTGGCCTCAACTTCTACTTCTAGCCGTCCGAAGACGTTGAAATGCGAGGGGACCTCCGGGTCCCCTCTATTTTACCGCTCCACGCAACCCGGTCGGTACCGACGGGCTGCCGCATGACACGCGACAGGAGTGTGGTATACTGAACTGATCAGAAATGCTGGGGGGTGGATATCATGCGTAACTTGTTGATCGTAGGGATCATACTTTGTCTCAGCCTTACCACGGCAGCAATAGACAAAACCAGCCTCTTCTCCGTCGGCACTTACATCTTCTACTGGATGCCCATGGGCACCTTCGGCGAGGCCTACGATGCGACCACCGGCTTCGGTACGAAGGTGGGCTATGGCGTCGCCGAGAACCTCGAAATCCTTTGCGAGGCCTGGTACGGCCTGGCGCAGTTCAACGAGCAATACTGGGGTTTGAACTACAGGGATTACGAGGAGGCCACACCGTACCTGATGGCCCTCCAGATGGGCGCCCGCATCACCTTCTTGCCCTCCAACCTGTTTGTCGTCCCCTCTGTCCAGATCGCCGCAGGTTATTACATGTGGGCCGTCTACAAAGAGGTGGGCGAGGACGCCGACGGGGACGGGGATGTCGACGAATACCGGTACCTGTTCGTCTCCGACGAGAGCACCCGGAGATTCGGCATCAACGCCCGCCTGGGAGGCGAGTTCTTCACCTCGGACCACATGGGTGTCGAGGTGTCCCTGGGCTGGGATTCCATCTTCAACGTCTCGATTCCCCAGCAGGTGAACACAAACTACGTCGGTTTCCGCAATGACCTCCAGACCGTCGAGGAGACGGTCAACATTCTCACCTGCGGCGTCGGCATCAACCTCTACTTCTAAGCGCCGGTAACTGAATGCGTTCGAGGGGACCTCCGGGTCCCCTTGATTTTTGGGCGCTCCATCCACCCACCGGCTAGGAACCTGAAGGCGGCCCTTGGGCGTATCCAACGGGCTGTGCTATACTAAACCCGTCCGACCGACCGGGAGCTAATCGTGCGCAACTTGTTGATCGCAGGGCTCATACTTTGTTGCCTCCCCGCGACGGCCATAGACAAGACCGGGCTCTTCTCCGTGGGACCGCGCGTGGCCGTCTGGCTCCCGATGGGGCCGATCAACCAGTCGGTCCTCGAGCAGGGCAGCTTCGGGGGTCTTTTCAGCTTCGGCCTGGGCGAGGCGTGGTCCATCGTGGTCCGGGCGGCGCTGGACCTGGCCGGGAGGGACGGCGATTACTTCGAGGGCGCCTTCCCGGCGGGCTCCGACGTGGACTTCAACCTCTTCCAGGCGCACCTGGGCCTGCGGTGGAACATGACCCCCCGCGCCCGCTTCGACCCCTTCGTCCAGTTCGGGGTGGGTTACTTCGCCTGGTCGGTGTACACGCTGGAAAACCCGATCACCATCAACGGGAGACAGATGTACGAGTCGCTGACGACCGAGCGCGACCCCGGCCAGGGGCAGGTCTTCAGCGGCTGGGTCGCCATCGGCGGCGAGTTCTTCACCGAAGCCGCCCTCTCCCTGGAGTTCGAGATAGGCTACGACGCCGTTTTCGACTTCCCCTGGCCCGCCAAGGAGGAAACCGAGGACCTGGTGGGCTGGAACTACGAGGCAAAGGTTCTCCACATCCTCACTCTGGGTCTCGGGCTCAACCTCTACATCTGAGGTTCGATAAAGGGTAGACGTAGGGCGGGGATTCCCATCCCCGCCGCTTCTATGCACCAGCCCCGCCCCTCACCCTAACCCTCTCCCCAAAGGGGAGAGGGAGAATGCTAGTTACGATAACGTAGGGGCGACCTGAAGGTCGGCCCCTACGAGGGTGTCGCACGATTCACGTCTTACCCGTAGGGGCGATGCTAAATAAGGAGACAAGGGGTTTAAACCCCTTGTCCGTGCGGTATTTCACTCTTTGGTCACCTCACCGGTCCCGGCTACGCGCGAATCACCCGCCGCCCCTCGACGCGATAGCGACCAGAAAGCACCAGCCCCGCGGCCTCGGGGTAGAGCCGGTGCTCCTCGACCAGAATGCGTTCGGAAAGAGTCTCCGGAGTGTCGTCGTCGAGTACCGTCACCACGCGCTGGGCGACTATCGCCCCGCCGTCCAGGCTCTCGTCCACGAAGTGCACCGTGCAGCCGGAGAATTTCACCCCGTACTCCAGGGCCTGGCGCTGGACCTCCAGGCCGGGGAAGCTGGGCAGGAGACTGGGGTGGATGTTGAGGATGCGACCCGGGAAGGCCTCCAGGAGCGGCGCCTTCACCACCCGCATGAAGCCGGCCAGGCAGACGAGGTCCACCCCGGCCTCGTGGAAGGCCTCGGCGTAAGCCCGGGCGTCGTCGCCGTCCAGCTTGGTCCGGTACTTCGCCGGCACCAGGGCCCGGGCGGTCACCCCCTGGGCGCGGGCCTTCTCCAAACCGGCGGCGTCGGGTGTGTCGGAGAGGACCAGGGCCACTTCGGCGTCCAGCCTCCCGTCGCGGCAGGCCTCGATGAGGGCGACCATGTTGCTGCCGCGACCGCTTATCAGGATTCCAATCCGTTTGCCTGGCAACGCCCACCTCCTGGAACGGCCTAACTTGACCCGTCGGGGAGAGGAGTCTACAATACCCGCCGTCGCCCTTCAGGTCAAGGTCCGATGAACCGAGTCCTATCCGCCGATGAGCTGCTCGCCCGCTGGGAGACCGGGGGGCGACCGCAAAAAGTGGTCTTCACCAACGGCTGCTTCGATCTGTTGCACCCCGGCCACGTCCGGTATCTAACCGAGGCGCGGGGGCTGGGCGACTGCCTTGTGGTCGGGTTGAACGACGACGCGGGGACGCGGCGCCTGAAAGGGCCTTCCAGACCCTACCTGACACTCGCGGTGCGCGCCGAGCTCCTGGCGGCGCTGAAACCGGTGGACTTCGTCGTCCCCTTCGCCGAGGACACGCCGCTGACGCTCATCGAGAAGCTGCGGCCCGACGTACTGGTCAAGGGCGGCGACTACAAAAAAGGGGAAATCGTGGGCGCCCGGGAGGTCGAGTCCCGGGGCGGGCGGGTGGTCGTGCTGCCCCTGGAGGAGGACTTCTCCTCCACGGCCATGGCCCTGGCCATCGCCGACTGCGCGGGCGCGGAGAGGGGGCTCGTCGAACCGGGAGCCTGCAAACCCTACGGCGCGGGGAGGGGGAAGGAAGCCTCCGACCGGAAGGCCGCCAGGGACGGAAAAATCCGCCGCCAGGCCGAGGAGGAAAAGGACGGCGGACCGTGAAATCCCCGCGGACGCTCTGCGTCATCCCCGCCCGCTACGCGAGCACCCGCCTGCAGGGCAAGCCCCTGAAGAACCTGGGCGGCCGGCCGCTCATCCTCCACACCGTCGAGAGGGCCGAGGCCGCGGCCAGCGTTGACTGGACCGTCGTGGCGACGGATGACGAGCGCATCGCCCGCGTGGTCCGCGAGGCCGGCCACGACGCCGTGCTGACGCCGGAGCTGCCCTCGGGGACCCACCGCGCGGCCCACGTCGCCCGGAAGGTGAAATGCCGCTTCGTCCTCAACCTCCAGGGCGACGAGCCGTTCATTGACCCGAACCTCTTGAACGCCCTGGTCGCCCGCCTGGCGGAGGGGGAAGTCGGGATAGCCACCGCGGTGCACGCCTCGACCGATCCAAACCTCTACCGGGACCCGAACTGCGTCAAGGCGGTTCTGGACGACCGGGGCAACGCGCTCTACTTCAGCCGCTCCCCCGTGCCCTTCGATAGATCCGGCGCCGATTCGCACTTTTACCGCCATATCGGCCTCTACGGCTTCACCCGGGAAGCGCTCCTGGCGGCTGTGGAGCTGCCCGAGGGCGACCTCGAGCGCCGCGAGGGGCTGGAGCAGCTCCGCTGGCTCGAGGCGGGGATGCGCATCGCCTGCATCCGCACCGACTGGAACGGTATCGGCGTGGACACGACCGACGACCTGCGCCGGGCGGAGAGCTTCCTGGAACGTCAAGCGAGGGACGACGATGCCCGATAACCACGCGATGCACCCGCACCTCCCCGACGTGGCCAACGACGAGCCCCCGTTCGACATCCCGCTCGACAAGGTCGGGGTCAAGCACATCCTCTACCCGATCACGGTCCTGGACCGCCACGACCGGTGGCAGTCCACCGTGGCGCGGGTCAACATGTACGTGGACCTGCCGCAGGAGTTCCGCGGCACGCACATGAGCCGCTTCATCGCGATTCTCAACCGCTTCCGGGGTCGGATCAGCTTCGAGACCATCCGCCAGATAGTCAAGGCCACCCGGAAGGAATTCCAGGCCCTGGAGGCGCACCTGGAGCTCCGCTTCCCGTACTTCATCGAGAAGCGGGCCCCGGTCTCCGGCGAGCCCTCGCTGATGGAGTACCGCGCCGGTTTCCACGCCTTCGCCCGGGGAGACGATTTCGACATCCAGCTCGAGGTCTCGGTGCCGGTGACGAGCCTCTGCCCCTGCTCGAAGGAGATATCCGCCCGGGGCGCCCACAACCAGCGCTCCGTCGTCCGGATGCGGATCAAGACCGGCAACCGGCTGGTCTGGATCGAGGAGCTGGTCGCGATTGCCGAGGCGGCCGGCAGCGCCCCCCTCTACTCCCTTTTGAAACGGGAGGACGAGAAGGCGGTCACCGAGGCGGCCTACGACAACCCCCGCTTCGTCGAGGATATCGTCCGGACGGTGGCCAACGCCCTGGAGGCCGATCCCCGAATCACGGCCTACCGCGTGGAGTGCGAGAACTTTGAAAGCATCCACAACCACAGCGCCTACGCCGCCATCTCGAAGTGGGTTTGAGCCCCGTTGATATTCCGACTCATTTAGTATATTATTACCCGAGACACGCAACCGGGAAGGCACGATGGAGGAAGAAAAACTGTCGCCCCGCGATCAAAGGCGCAAGGGCGAGGATGAGAAGCAGTGGACGCTCAGGGTGGCCGTCAACCGCAGCCTGGACCGGATCAGGCGCAAGCTCCTGGTCTTCAGCGGGAAGGGCGGCGTCGGCAAATCCACCGTGGCGGCGAACCTGGCCGTGACCCTAGGCCTGGCGGGCCACCGGGTCGGCCTGTTGGACATTGATTTCCACGGCCCCTCCATCCCCACCCTGATGGGCCTCGCCGGGAGGCTCCTGGACACCGACGGCGAGCGGGCGGTCCCCCTCGTCGGTCCGGGAGGGGTGAAGGTCGTCTCGATCGGGCTGTTGATTCCGGACGCCGATCAGGCCATGATCTGGCGCGGGCCGCTGAAGATGGGCGTGATAAACCAGCTCATCGGCAACACCCGGTGGGGGGATGACGACGGGGCCGCGGACGACCTGGACTGGCTCATCATAGACTCGCCCCCCGGGACCGGCGACGAACCGCTCTCCATCGCCCAGACCGTCATCGGGGCCCAGGGGCTCCTGGTGACCACGCCCCAGACCCTCTCCACCGACGACGTGCGCCGGAGCATCGGCTTCGCCCGCCGGGTCGGCATGACCGTCGTCGGGGTGATCGAGAACATGGCCGGGCTCGTCTGTCCCCACTGCGGCGGGGGCATTGACCTCTTCAAGCGCGGGGGCGGCGAGAGGCTGGCCGCCGAGCTGGGTGTCCCCTTCCTCGGCAGCGTGCCGATGGATCCCCGGGCGGTCGAAGTCGGCGACTCCGGCAGGCCCATGGTGCTCAGCCTGCCCGATTCCCCGGCCACCAAGGCGCTGTTGGCCGCGTTCAAGCCGATTCTGGACCTGGCCTAGAGCCGGGGTGTAAAGAAATCCAACAAGGGGTTCAAGCCCCTTGTCTTTTTATACAAGAAAACCTCCCGCGGGAGGTTTTTTAAGAATCAGTGTAACTTCTAAGAACAGCTCCTCAATCGTTAATCCTGCGCCGACGGCATGACGTAGGCTAAAAGGAACGCTAAAAGAGGGAAAAACGTAGATATGATGCGCATTACAGCCATGTAATTAAAACGACTTGACCTTGACAGGTGCGGTTAATAAGTATATATTGTAACCGGTGTGTTTAACGCAAAAGGGAGTGTAGAATGACCATCCGTCTACCAAACCTTTCTTTGAAGCTGCCCGTACTCGTTAAGAAAGATAACGGCGGCTACTTTGCCTGGGTCCCGGGCTGGGACGATGTGTATGCCCCCGGTGATACCGAGGAGGAGGCCCTTCGGAACATCGTCGAAACAGTTATCGCTGTGACGATCTCCTACGTAAAGCACGGCGATTCCATTCCGGTGGGGATGGTTTGCAAAGAGGGGGTAAACTCAAGAATTACACCGCACTTAATTGATGTCGACGTGCCCGTCAGCGTTAAGGTTCCTCACGAAGAGATGTATGCCTAGATTCCCCCGACCCATAAACGACCAGTTAAGAAACCTAACCGCAGACGATTTTTGCTCGGCGCTGAAGAGAGACGCTTGGGTTCTTGATGTGTCGGGTGGCGGAGCACAAGGAGCACAAAGGGTATACATCAAGACGATTGGGAGCGTGAAACGGCGAGTCGTTATCCACTACCATCCGCGAAAAACCTACGGGCAGCAACTCAGGGATAAAATATTGGAGCAAATTGGCTGGAATACAGCCGATTTAATACGACTTGGATTAGTCAAGGTTAAAGGGGCGAAGGCTCGTGCTTCCCAACGCAGTACCCCAGCCGGGGAAGTAGATGAAGGCGATAGCGTGAAGCCCTAAACCGATTTAAGCTAAAATATGGTGTAATCGCCGGAATGTTGACGGCGGTTTTTTTTGCTAATAATAGTTTCAGCTTTTTTAAACGCCTTTCTTTCGTTTGAGCGAAAAAGACCGCTGGTCCTCCTCGGTGACCAGTCGCCCGCCGGAGAAGGCCAGGGTGTAAAGGCGGCTCACCCCCGCCTCCACCATTGTGACCCCCACCAGCGTGTCCGCCGCCTCCATCGTGCGACGGTTGTGGGTGATGACCAGGAACTGGCTCTTCTGGGCGAAGATGGCCAGGAGCTTCAGGTAGCGGTCCACGTTGGCGTCGTCCAGGGGGGCGTCTATCTCGTCCAGGATGCAGAACGGGCTGGGCTTGACCTCGAAGAGGGAGAAGAGGAGGGCGATGGCGGTGAGCGCCCTCTCGCCGCCGGACCAGCCGATGAGCGGCTGATTCCCCTTCCCCGGTGGCCGGACGTTTATCTCAATCCCGCCCTCCAGCGCGTCCCCGCCGGTGAGGGTCAGCCGGGCCTCACCGCCGGAGAAGAGGTTCCGGAACAGCTTCTCGAAGTTGACCACCACCTGGTTGAAGGTCACCAGGAACCGCTCGCTCGCCTCGGCGTTCAGTCGGCGGATGGATTCGCCCAGGCTCACGGCCCCGCGTTCCAGCTCGTCGCGGCGCGAACGGTAGAAGTCGCGGCGTTCGCAGGCGGCGTCGTAGCTCGAGACGGCGGCGAAGTTGATCTCGCCCAGACTCTCTCGGTGGTGGCGGAGGCGCTCGACCTGCTTATGCGCCACGGCGAGATCGAAATCCTCCGGAAGCTCCATCCCGGTTATGTCGTGGCCGGTGTGCTCCAGGGCCTCGATGACCAGCCGGTCCTGCTCGGCCTTTTCCCGGACAAGGGACTCCCGGAGCCCTGAGAGCTTTCTTTCGACCTCGGCGGCCCGCGATGCGACGGCGCCCCGCGCGCCCATCTTGTCCCCCAGTTCGCCGCTTATCTCGCCTATCCGCCGGTGGATGTCCTGGAACCCGCGTTCCTCTTCCTCCGAGCCCAGGGTCAGCTCGGCCACCGCAGTGGTGAGCTTATCCAAATCGGCGTCCGCCTCGTCCGACTCCCGGTCCAGCCCCGTCAGCTCCTCCCGCAGGGAATCCAGTTGGCTGTCGAGGGCGGCGAGGTCCCTCCCGCAACGCGCGATTTCGCCGGACAGGACCTCGAGCTGGGACTCCTGCTTGGAGCGCGCCAGACGCTCCTCTTCGAGCGCGTCCCGGACTGCGTCCCTCTCGGCGGACAGCCTCTGCGTTTCGGCCAGGGCGGCGGAGTGCTCCTCCCGCAGGGCCGCCTCCTCCTCGGGGCTCGCCTCCGCTCCTTCGGGGATCGGCTCGAGCTCGGCCAGCTCGGTCTGGATTTCGGCTATGCGGGCCAGGGACCGCCCTATCCCGTTTTCCAGGCGGGAAATTTCCGCGGTCAGGCGCTCGACCTCCAGGCGCTCGCGCTCCAATTCGAGCCTCGTCTCGGCGGATTGCTCCCGCTGGGTGACGAGGCTCTGGTCGGTGGCGGAGAAGCGGCGGCGGAGCTCATCCTCGCGCTGGTGGACCACCCGGTGGGCCTCCACCGCCTCCCCCAGGTTCTCCCGGAGCCGGTCCAGCTCCCGGACCCGGGACAGGAGCCCCTCGGCCAACCCCTCCCGCATCCCCCCGACGATGACCCCGCCGGACTCGACCACCTCGCCCTGGAGGGTGACGATGCGCCGGAAGGCGACCCGGTCGCGCCACTCCCGGAGTATCTCCACCGCCTCCCCGAGGGATTCGGCAACCAGCGTTCCGCCCAGGGCGAACTCCACGGCGGGAGCCGTCCCGTCGTCGAAGGTGACCAGGTCGAGTGCGTCGCCGACGAGCCCGGCGGCGTTAATTTCGGCGGCGCACCTCACCGGCCGCCGGGCGCGGATGAGGTCCAGGGGGAGAAAGCGCACCCGGCCCGCGCGGAGCCGGTTCAACAGGTCCACCGCCCGCCGCACGTCCCCCTCGGTCCGGCAGACGACCGCCTGGGCCGAGGCGCCCAGAGCGGCCTCCACGGCGGCCTCGTACCTCTCATCGGTCCGCACCAGTTGGGCCAGGGTCCCGACGATGCCGGAGAGCGCGCCCTTGTCCGCGGAGGCAAGCACCGCCGCCACGCCGCGCTGGTAGCCCTCGTGACGGACGTGGATTCTCTCCTGGCTCTCCAGCTCGGCCCGGACGCGGTTCAGCCGCTCGAGCTCCCGCCGGGTCTCCTCTGAAGCCTCGACCAGCTCGCGGTTCGCGTTTCGCTGCAGCTCGATCATCTCGGTGCAACGCTCCTCGATGGCGGCCAGACGGCCCTCCAGCTTTTCCACCTTGGAGGAGGCCTTCTTCAAACGCCCCTCGTGCTCCCCCTTCTCCCGCCGGTCAGCCTCGACGCCCGCCGTCAGGGCCTCCAACTCGCCCTCGAGGGAATCCGTTCGCGCCCGCCGCTCGAGCTTCACCCGCTCGCCGCCGGAGGAGAGCGCCGACAGCTCGATCAGACTGGAACCCAACCGGGAGGCGCCTTTATCGGCCTCCTCCCAACTCTTGGTGAGCGCTTCCAGGGCGACGCGCCGGGATTCGATGGATGCTCCCGAGGACTCCAGAAGGTCCTCGAGGCTTTTTTTCTCCCGCTCGGCCTCGTCGAGGCGGACCCGCGTCCCCTCCCGCTCCCCGTCGAGGCGGGCGGATTCGGCCTCGATCTGGGCCCGGCGACGCTGGCGACCCGCCTGACGCTCCTGAGAAACGCCGAGGCGGTTCTCGAAATCCTTGACCCGGGTGAGGGAGCTGTACCGCCTGTTTTCCGCCTCGCCCAGCTCGTTCTGGACCGCGATCTGCGCCTCCCTTATCCGGAAAATTTCGGCGTCCAGGGTCGAGAGCTCCGCCGAAACCGCGATGCGGTCGTCCTCGGTCCCCGCGATGGAACCCTCCAGCTCCTCGACGCCGCCCAGGCGGGTCCGCCAGTGGTGCAGGCTTATCCACGCCTCGAGGCGCGCGAGCTCCTCGCCCGCCCGGCGGTGCCGCTCCGCCTTCTTCACCTCCCGCCGGAGCGAGCGGAGCTGGGTTTCCAGCTCCTCGAGACGGTCGGCCAACCGCAGGAGCTGCTCCTCGGTCTCGGCGAGCTTCTTCTGGGCTTCGGCGCGGCTCTTTTTGTATCGGCCGACACCCGCCGCCTCGTCGAAGAGCTCCCGCCGCTCCAGCGGCTCCTTGGAGAGAATCTGGTCCACCTGGGCCTGCTCGATGATGGCGTAGGTGTTTATCCCGATGCCGGTGTCCAGGAGGAGGTCGTGGATCTCTTTCAGCCGGCAGGGGTTGCGGTTGAGGAGGTAGGCCGATTCCCCGGAGCGGAAGAGGCGGCGGGAGATGTGGATGTCGGTGTACTCGAGGGGCAGCGCCTGGTCCTCGTTGGACAACAGGAGCGAGACCTCGGCCATGCCCACCGGTTTGCGCGCCTCGGAACCGGAGAAGATGACGTCCGTCATCTGCCGGCCGCGGAGGCTCTTGACCCGCTGCTCACCCAGCGCCCAGCGGATGGCGTCGGCGATGTTGGTCTTCCCGCAGCCGTTGGGGCCGACGATGGCGGTGACGCCCTCGCGGAAACCCAGCTCGATGGAATCGGGGAAGCTCTTGAAGCCGGAGATGGAGATTTTCTTTAGAAACAAGGCGCCTCGCAGGGTTGGCGCTATTGTACCTGAAAACGGGCCCCCGGGAAAACCCGCCGTCGTGGTAATTCCGGCCGGCGCGCGGGGCGGTCCGATCCGCGTAATTGCACCGACAAAATTGAAAATTTTAAAAAAGCAGGCCGCCCGGCCTGCCGTACTCCCTACCCCGGGATCAAATAAAAGAGACTAAACAAGGGGCTTAAGCCCCTCGTCTTTTTTAAAGTTAAGCCCCTTGCCTTATCCTAGCGCGGCGGACGGCGACGGGGGATGGTGACCGCCAGGTGGTAGATCTCCTGCTTGGGAATCCCCAGGATGGCCGAGATGACCTTCGAGGCGTTGTTGGGGCTCATCTCGAAATTCTGGATGCAGATGCGCAGCGCCCGTTCGACCCGATCCGCGGGCACGTTGTCCATCACGAAGCGGTTGTCCTCGGAATCGGCCGCCCGGTCAATGACCAGGACGAACTCACCCCGGGTGCGGTCCTCGTCCAGCTCGAGGTTGACCTCCTCCGCCGTCCCCCGCAGCACCTCTTCGTTGATCTTCGTCATCTCCCGGCAGATGACGACCTCCCGATCCGGCATCTCCGAGGCGATGTCCTTGAGGATGCGCTTGATGCGGTGCGGGCTGGCGTAAACCACGACGGGCATTTCCAGGCTTTTCAGGCGCTGGATGCGCGCCAGGCGCTCCTGGGGCTTCCGGGGCAGGTAGCCCTCGAAGATGAAGCTCGAGCCGGAGAAGCCGCTGGTCGCCAGGGCGGTGATGGCCGCGTTGGGGCCCGGGATGGGGACGACGTCTATGTGGTTGTCCACGCAGAGCCGGACCAGCGCGGACCCGGGATCGGAGATGGCCGGCATCCCCGAATCGGAAACGTAGGCGATGGAGAGCCCCTGGTTGAAGAGCTCGACCAGCTCCCGGCCCACGGCGTAGGTGATGTGCTGATCGCAGCGCAGGAGGCGCTTCTTGTTGATCTTGTAGTGGGCGAGGAGCTTGCGGGTCTGGCGGGTGTCCTCGCAGGCGATGACGTCCACGACCTTGAGGGTCTCCACGGCCCGCGCGGTGATGTCGTCGAGGTTGCCGATGGGCGTGCCGACGAGGTAAAGACAACCCTTTTTCTTAGCCATCCATGTCTCCCGGGTATCTTCTCAGCAACGGGCCATAGTTTAGCACCGGGGCGAATCCAATGCAAGTGGGGAACGGTTCAACTCCAAACGCAAATATGTTATCCTCCACCGCGTGAAACAAAGCCTAGCAGCCCGCCAGGGGGAACCCATGCGAAACGAAGCGAACCGAGCGAAGCGAGCTACGCCCCTGGCGAACCGAGCTACGCCCCTGGCGAACCGAGCTATGCCCCCGGCACACCGAGTTATGCCCCAGCAAAATACGCCGGTTACACTCATCGCCCTGACCGCTCTCTTAATCTGTGGATGCCTGCCACGGCAGAGCGATCACATCTACTTCGCCTCCAACCGGGACGGCGTGGGGAACAACCTCTTCGCCATCAACCCCGCGGGGGGCGAGCTCAAACAACTGACCCGGGACCTGAAACCCGACTGGGACCCGTACCCGGCCCTCTCCCCGGACGGGAAGAAGCTGGTCTTCGTCTCGCGCCACCTGGAGGGGAACCTCGAGGTGTACGTGATGGACTTGGCGGGCGGCGAACCGACGCGGCTCACCTTCACCCCCGAGGACGAGGACCGCCCCGTCTTCGCCCCGGACGGCCGCATCTCCTTCGACTCCGAGCGCACCGGCGACTGGGAGCTGTGGGTGATGGACGCCGACGGCGGCAACGCAGCCCAGCTCACCGACTCACCGGGCATAGACGAGGGCTCCTCCTGGAGCCCGGACGGGAAGCTCGTCGCCTTCGCCAGCGAGCGCGACGGATACTTCGGCATCTACCTGGCCGGCCCCGACGGTTCCGAGGCGAGACGGCTCTACGGCGGCGTCTCCTTCCACTGCAACGACCCGGTCTGGTCCCCGGACGGCAAGCTCATCGCCTTCTCCAGCAACGAAAAGGGCACCTACGACATCTACACCATCGCCCTGGACGGCCGCGAGCCGGTCCGCCTCACCGGCGACGACGGCTACGGACAGGAGCGCTACCCCTGCTGGAGCGCGGACGGGGAGCGGATCGTCTTCGCCCGCCTGGACGACGGCGACTGGGAGATTTTTACGATGAAGGCCGACGGCTCCGACGAGAAAAAACTGACCGACAACAGCGCCGACGACGGCCACCCCGTCTGGTGAGCGCGGCCCACGGTGCGACCTACGGTGCGACCTGCGGTGCGGCTTACGGTGCGACCTGCGGTGCGGCTTACGGCGAGACCTGCGGTTTGACCCACGGCGCGGCCTACGGAGAAACCCGCGCCGACCTTGACTTGCCGGCGGGCGCGGGGTAAACTGACCCGCCCCTCGACGGAGGGGTTCAAAGATACTTGCGGGGATGGTATCCGCGCCCGAAGGGATGGCGGCTACCGAGGGTAATCCCCGCCCGACTCGGGAGATAAACGACGGGGGGCCGCCCCTCGATGCAGGGGATGATCCGTATCGCAACCTGATGAAACGAGGGGTTTAACCGGGCGAACCGAGCGAAGCGAGCTACGCCTCTGGCGAACCGAGTGACGCCCCCGACAAAACCCCTTGTCTTACGGAAAAGAAGGAAGTTCGATGGCCGATCTGCGCAACGTGGTCCTCATCTCCCACGGCGGTGTGGGCAAAACCACCCTGGCGGAGAGCATGAGTTTCGATGCCGGCGCCTCGAAACGCCGGGGAAGCGTGGGCGAGGGCAACACCACCAGCGACTTCGACGATGAGGAGATAGCGCGCCGGTTCAGCATCAGCACCTCCCTCCTGCGACTCCAGCACGCGGGGAAGGTCGTCAACCTGATAGACACCCCGGGTACACTGGATTTCACCGGCGAGGTCGTGAGCGGGGTTTACGCCGCGGACGCCGCCGTAGCCCTCGTATCCGCCGTGGCGGGCGTGGAGACGGGCACCGTCCGCTGCTGGGATATCGCCTCGACCAGGGGCCTGCCCCGCGCGCTCTTCGTCAACCGGATGGACCGCGAGAACGCCAACTTCGCCAAGGCGTTGGAGACCTGCCAGGCCGCCTTCGGTAAGACCTGCGTCCCGGTGCAGCTGCCCATCGGCGACCACACATCCTTCAAAGGCCTGGTGGACCTGATCGCGAACAAGGCCTATCTCTACACCACCGGCGGCTCGGGCAAATGCGAGGTTTCCGAGATTCCCGCCCAGCTCGCGGGCGACGTGGCCCAGGCGCGGGAGAAGCTCATAGACGCCGTGGCCGCCGCCGATGACGCCCTCATCGAAAAGTACCTGGATCAGGGCACCCTCTCCGCCGCCGAGCTGCACGGGGGACTGGCCAAGGCCTTCCTCGGGGGCGTCATCCACCCCGTTTTCGTGGGGGCCGCCGAGCTGGGCATCGGCAGCCTGCCCCTCCTGGACGCCATCACGGATTACTTCCCCGCGCCCGACCAGGTCCCGCCGCCCAGGTCCCTCGCCGGCGACGAGGAGAAGGCTCTGCCCGAAGGCGCTCTCGCCGCCCTGGTCTTCAAAACCACGGTGGACCCCTTCGCCGGCAAGCTCTCCCTGACGCGCGTATTCCGGGGCAAGCTCTCGGGCGAGGCCTATAACGTCAACCGCGGCAAAAATGAGCGCTGCAACAACCTCTTCCATGTCCACGGCAACAGCCAGGAAAACACCGGCGAGCTCGTCGCGGGTGACATCGGCGCCATCGCCAAGCTCGAGCTCACCCTCACCGGCGACACCCTGGCGAAGTCGGGGGCGCCCCGTTTCGCGGGAATGCCCTTGCCGCAACCCCTGATGAAGCGCTCCGTCTTCCCCGCCTCCAAGGGCGACGAGGACAAAATGTCCACCGGCCTCTCGCGGCTGCAGGAGGAGGACCCCACCCTGCACTCGACCCGCAACGACCAGACCAAGGAGATGATCCTGGCCGGCCTGGGCGATCAGCACCTCCAGGTCGCCGTCTCCCGCCTGCAGAAGAAGTACGGCGTGAACGTCGAGCTCAAGATCCCCCGGATCGCCTACCTGGAAACGATCACCCGGAAGGCCGACGGTCACGGCCGTCACAAGAAACAGACCGGCGGGCGCGGCCAGTTCGGCGACTGCCAGATCGAGTTCTGGCCGCTGGACCGGGGGACGGGGGTGGAGTTCGAGGACGCCATCGTCGGCGGCGTCATTCCCGGTAAATTCGTCCCCGCCGTGGAGAAGGGGCTCAACGAGGCTTACGCCAACGGGTACCTCTGCGGATGCCCCATCGTGGACATCCACGCCAAGCTCTACTACGGCAGCTACCACAGCGTTGACTCCTCGGAGATGGCCTTCAAGGTCGCCGCGAGCCTGGCCTTCAAGGACGCCATGACCAGGGCCGTTCCCGTCGTCCTCGAGCCGATAATGCGCGTGGAGGTCTTCGTCCCCGACGAGTTCATGGGCGACATCGCTGGAGACATCAGCTCCAAGCGGGGGAAGATTCTGGGCATGGAGCCGCGCGGCAAGATGCAGGTGGTCAGGGCCCTGGTTCCCGAGGGTGAGCTCTCCAACTACTCCACCGAGCTGCGCAGCATCACCGGCGGCCAGGGTACCTACGCGCTGGAGTTCAACGGCTACGAGCAGGCCCCCGGCGAAATCCAGCAGAGGATCATCGAGGAGCACAAGCGGGGGAAGGAGTAGCGAACCACCCTTTCGACGGTAAAAATACCGACAAGGGGCTATCTCCCCGCCGGGAGCGGCGATGCCCCTTGCCTTTTCCAGGGACGGACATTCGCGGGAACCGGGCATCCGGTTCCCCTTTTTTACCCACTAGCCGCTACAACCCTCCGCTGTGATGGGCTATAATGGGACCGAGAGGGGATGAACCCGGAGGGGTGTCATGCGGATCAGCCGCTTTCTGACCGTCGCGTGCCCGGCGACGCTCGCGTTCCTCGCGGCCTGCGAGGAGCCGGCGAACGTCCCTGAGCCGACCTTCCCCCAGGACACCTGGTTCGCCCTCGCCCTCACCGACAACTCCTGGGAGAGCCACGACATGGCCGCGCTGGTGAAGCTGGATTTCGGAGGCTCGGTTCGGGAGAACGTGGTGGCTCCCAAGCACGTGGACAACCCGCCGGTCTTGGACGGTCGGGACTCGGACCACGCCTGGGACCACGCCGAGGCGACGACCCTCATCCTCGAGCCCGCCAACGGCGGCACCGGCATCGCCGTGGTGAGCGTGAAGTGCGTCTACACCGATGAGGAGATATTCTTCTACTTGAGCTGGCAGGACCCCACCGGCACCCGAAGCGATATCCCCGGCCGCTGGAAGTACGCGGGGGGGGTATGGTACGACCGCTTCGACGAGGAAGGCCAGCCCGACCGGGACGGTGAGCTCATCGCCGAGGACATGCTGGCCTTCTTCTGGCCCAACCCCGACGTCTACCCCAATTTCGACCAACAGGGATGCACCGCCACTTGTCACGCGGAAGGCAGCGGCTACCGTCACAGCACGCCATCCGGGACTTACATCGACGCCTGGGTCTGGGGGGCGGGTCGCACCAACCCCCGGGAGCAGGTGAGCGACAGCGTGCTGGTCTTTGTCTATTGGGCTTACGACGCGGGTGCAGCGCCCTACATCGCCAACCGACCCGCCGACGGCACCCTCCCCTGGACCCCCCTCTACCAGCACACCGACGATCCCAACGCCAACGCCCACTACCTCTTCGCGGAGGAGGCGGTCCCCTTCCGACCCGAGGGCTGGTTCGGCGGGAGCACGGTGCCCGGGTTCGTTTTACAGATTTCGAACGGATCCCGGGCCGACGTGCGGGGGCGCGGCATCTACAGCGCCGGCTACTGGTCCGTCGAGCTGGGGAGGTCCCTTCTGACCGAGGACACATGGGACTTCCAGTTCCTGTGGCCCGAGGTGCAGGGCGACTCCGAGTAGCCCCGACCGGACACGCAGCGGATGAGCCCCGGGTCGTTGACGTAGGGGATCGGCTTTTCGATCCCGACCGGACACGCGGCGGATGAGCTTTAAAACCTACACCACTCTCGACTGGCTCCTCGGCGCCCTGGCGCTCCTTTTAATCGCGGGCACGGCCGCGCTCTATTACCTCACCACCGGCGGGGAAACGGACCTGGGCGCGATCTGGCCCAAAATCCTCTTCGTGCCGATCCTCCTTGCGGGTTGGCGCTTCGGGTTGATCGGCGGGGCGGTTTCCGCTCTCGTGGGCTCCGCGGCCCTGGCGCCCCAGCTCATCTATTACGTGGGGGAGCTGGACGCGGCCGGATGGGCGGACCTAAGTGAGATTTTAGCCCTGAACCTCGTCGGGTGGTGCTTCGGCCTCATGGCGGAGTACCACCGCCGCCGCAGCTCGGAGGCCGGTCGGCTGACCCGCGACCTGGGCTCGGCCAACGCCGAGCTGGCGGAGCTGGTCGGCCTGCGGGACAGGGTGTCGCGCATCGAGAAGCTGGAATCGGTGAGCCGCCTGGCCGGCGGGGTGGCCCACGAGATCCGGAACCCGCTGGCGGCGATCAAGGCCACCGTGCAGGTCACCCCGCAGGAGGGTCTCCCGCCGGAAGTCCGCGAAACCTTCCGCGTCATCTGCGAGGAGGTGGGGCGCGCCGACGTGGCGGTGAAGAGGCTCCTCGGCCAGAGCAGGCGGAGACCCGAGAGCGGGAGGGTGAGGCTCGGGGAGCTCATCGCCGAGGCCGCCCTGCTCATCCGCCCCCGGCTGGGAAACCTTTCGCTGACCGTGGGTGCGACGGCGGAGGACTGCGGAGTCGAAGGCGACTCCGACGCCCTCCGCCAGGCCCTGGTCAACCTCCTCGTCAACGCCTCCGAGGCGGCGGCGGGGCGGATCGACGTCACCCTCGCCACCGAGGGGGATGAGGCGCTCATCCGCATCGCCGACGACGGGCCGGGCGTCGGAGAGAAAGATCAAAAAAGGCTCTTCGAGCCCTTCTTCACCACCAAACCCGGCGGGACGGGCCTCGGCCTATTTCTGGCCCGCCAGGCGATCCAGACCTGCAACGGCGGCATCCGGTACATTCCACGCGACGGGACAGGCGCGGTCTTCGAGGTGCGCCTGCCGCGCAGGCCGCGCCTTTCAAAAACCGGGTGAACGTCCACCCGATAACCTCTGAAGGAGCCCCATGTACGACCCGCGGCTAGCGAGCTACGCCAGGCTGATGGTCAACTACGCCCTCGAGGTGGAGAAGGGGAACGAGGTCCTGATAGCGGGCTCCCACCTGGCCGCGCCCCTCGTGCGCGAGATGTACCGCGAGGTCCTGAAAAGCGGCGGCAACCCCAGAACCCAGATCGGCCTCGACGGCCTGGCGGAAATCCTCTTCAAGGAGGGTTCGGACGACCAGCTCACCTACGTCGCGAGCTCCGCCAAAAACGACGTGGAGAATATAGACTGCCTGCTCCAGGTCCGCAGCCCGGAGAACACCAAGGCCCTCTCGGGTGTCGCGCCGGATCGGATGAGGCTGAACCAGCAGGCCCACAGCAAAATCGTCCAGCGTTACTTCGAGCGCGAGGCCAAGGGGGAGTTCCGGTGGAGCATGTGCCAGTTCCCCACCCACGCCGCGGCCCAGGAGGCCAACATGAGCCTGGACGAGTACCACGCCTTCGTCCTGGGCGCCTGCCTCCTGACCGGACCCGACCCCGTCAGGGCCTGGCGCGCGGTGGAGAAGAAGCAGGAAAAAATCTGCGCCTACCTCGCGACGAAGAAGGACTTCCGCGTGACGGCGCCGGGCACCGACTTAAAATTCTGCGCCGGGGGCCGCGTCTGGATAAACTGCTGCGGGAAGAACAACATGCCCGACGGCGAGGTCTTCACCGGGCCCGTCGAGGATTCGGTCTCGGGCCGCATCACCTTCAGCTTCCCGGGCATCTTCATGGGGAAGGAGATCGAGGGGATCCGGCTGGAATTCAAGGACGGGAAAGTGGTGGAAGCCGCCGCCGACCGGGGCGAGGAGCTGCTGCAGACGCTCCTGGACACCGACGAGGGGTCGAGGAAGGTGGGCGAGGCGGCCATCGGCACCAACTACGGCATCACCCGGTTCACCAAGAACATGCTCTTCGACGAGAAGATAGGCAGCACCTGCCACTTCGCCATCGGCCAGTCGCTGCCCGGCTCCGGGGGGGTCAACCAGAGCACCCTCCACTGGGACATGCTCTGCGACCTGCGGACCGGGGGGCGTTACACCGCCGACGGCGAGGTTTTCCACGAAAACGGCCGCTTCGTGAAGCCGATCGCTTTCTGATTCCGCGCCCGCGCGCATGAAAAAAGGGACCGTCACCGACGGTCCCTTCCCGTATCGGGAAAATTACCGCGCCACGACCAGGCGGGTCGTCCGGACCGCGGAGCCGGTCTCGAGCTTGAGGAGGTAAACGCCGCCGGCCAGGTCCGAGGCGTCGAAGCCCAGGACGTGGCGTCCGGCCGGGAGGGTGCCGGAGAGGACGGTCATCACCCGGCGCCCGGCGGTGTCGTAAACGACGACGCTCACGTCACCCGCGTCGGCGCTGGAGAGCTCGAAGCTCACCGCGGCAAGCCCCCCGGCCGGGTTGGGGTAGGTGCCCAGGATGCGCGTGCGGGCGATGTCGCGGCCGTAGAGCTCGCACTCGGTCGGGCCGTAGAACCGGCTGCTCCCGTCGGGGTCGAGCACCTCCAGGAGGTAGGCCACGCGCCCGGTGTCGGCCTCGGTGTCGAGATAGCGCCAGGGGCCGTCGCCGGTGAAGGGGTTCTCGTTGAGCCTCTCCCGGCTCACCCCGTCCTCGGCGAGGCGGTGGAGGTTGTACCCGGCGGCCTCCTCGGGCCTGGACACCGACCAGCTCACCAGGGCTCCGCCGTCAACGGGGTCGGCGCGGAAGCTGACGACCTCGACGGGCGATTCGATATCGGGCGCCAGGGTGGGATCGCCGATGAGGGTCATGCCGTAGAACCAGCCGCGGGCTTCCTGCTGCGTCCAGCCGCCGTACTCACCCTCGGCGACCTGGCTCAACCAGTAGCTCAGGGCCTCGCCCCAGGTCATGCCGTCCCGCACGGGGCCGTAGAACTCCTGGAACTCGAGCATGGAGCCGGTCTTCGACGAACCGATGGAGATGAGCCCCTTCGAGTCCGGGTCCAGGGTGTAGACGCTGCCCATGTTGTTGTCCGTGGTGTAACGGGCGTTGGAGCAGGCGAAGAGGTTGTGCACCGCCCACTGGTGATCGGTCGAGTTGACGTAGGCGTAGTTCACGTAAACGCCGTCGTGAAAGGCGTGAACCGACGCCGAGGAGTGGCAGCACAAGAGGATGTGCTCGTAGGTGACGTCGTTCAACCGGTCCATGTAACCCTGACCGGTGACGTCGGGCCAGATGTTGGTCTCGTTGTCCGGATAAACGTAACCCACTTGGGCGCTCCAGGTTTCGCCCCAGGTCGCCCAGTCGTAATCCACGTAGGTCATCGAGTTGTTGTCCAGCGGCCAGTCCCCGGTGCGGTAATCGTGGTCCCGCTCGAACCAGGCGTTCACCAAATCGTCCTCGTCGCCGCAGATGGGGAGGTTGTGCGCGGGCACGCGGCCGAAGTAGATGTCGGGCTCCATGTCGCCCGAGCCGTCGGTGTGGATGTCGTAGATACCGTTAAATCCACCATCCTGGGATCCTTTCTCGGACCAGTGGCCGTCCAAGTCCATGAGGAAGAGGTCGCAGGGGAAGCTCTCGTAGCCGATGTCGGTCCAGAAGATGCCCTCGAACCAGGCCGAATCGAAGTCGCCGATGAGAACGGCGCCGTCCATCCCCAGGGCCCACTGGGCCTGCAGCTCGGCCCGCAGGTCCTCCGGCGAGATGACGCCCGAAGTGGCCACGGTAACGGTGTAGCCCTCCCCCTCCAGGTCGGCGACCCAGGTGTCGAGACCCGCGGTAATATTGGGGTACAGGTCGGAGTTGACCAGGACGTAGAGGTCGTCGCCGGGACCGGTCGGGCTCTGGTGGACGGTGACGAAGTCGGGCTCGCCGTAAGGGGTGCGGCGGGCCATGTACTCATCGCGTGTTTCCAGCGGCGGCGCGCCCTCGTAGAGGCGGGTGATGGGGATGCCGTCCGGATTCGCCAGGACCGGCACGACCAGCAGGAGAAGAAGCGGAATGGCCCTTTTCATTTTCACCCTCCCGATTCCTGATTTGCGCCGAATCCTTGAGACGAGTTCGTATGTACCCAGGGCCAATATAGCGCAATAAATCCCTCTTCGCAACCTCGGCTCTACTGGAGGTACCCCAGGGAGCGGAGGTTGTCCAGGGCCGGGTCGAGCTCCTCCAAGGTCACCGCCTCGAGGCTGTAGTCGCCGTATGCCGCGACGCGGTGCCAGTCCGCGGGAGACGTGGCCGCGCCGGGCAGGTCTTCGGCCAGGGGCAGGCCGCAGAGATGGAAGAGGAGGGCCGCCGCCTCGTAGAGGGTGAGGGAATCCGTAAACCCCGGCTCGGGGCTCGAAACCCACACCTCGCCCGTTTCGCCCGATTCGGGTCTCAGAACGACGAAGACGGTCGGCTCGGAGGGCGTGTCCACCGTTGAAGCCAGATTTTGCCAATTATCCATCAGCCCGGCGAAGGCCCGGTCCACCGCCTCGAGGGGGGGCTCCTGCGCGCCCAGTCGCCTCGCCCGCTCGCGGCCGTTGAGGAGTTGGAGTGTCAGCCGGGGCGGCCCGGCCGGCTCTTCCTCGCCGACATCCGAAAAGTAAATCGAATCGGGGGGCGGCGTTTCACCGCGGGACGTCGCCTGCTGCGCCACGTCGGTGAAGATGAAGAGCCCCCCGCGCCCCACGGCGGGATAGGTGGCCCACCAGTTGAAGACGGCCACGCGGTTGTCCGGACCGGCGGAGCGCGAAATCAGGTCCCACACCGGCGGCTCGCGCCAGTCCCGGCTGGTGACCGGCACCCGCTCGGCCAGCCCCAGGACGGTCCAGACGGCTTCGAGGTAGCCGCTGAACCCCAGCTCTCCACCGCGCAACTGGAGCGGCGACCGGATGCCGGCGAGCCGCAGGGAGGCCAGCTCGCGAACCCCGTGACGGTCCGGCGGCTGCCCCGTCGCCAGGGTGGCCCAGACCTCGGCCGGCGACGAGGCCGGAGGGAAATTCAGGGCGTAAACCCTCGACCGATCGCGTTGCCCGCAGAGGTGCGGCGTCCGGGACGGATCCAACGCGGCCGGGTCGAGGTAGTCCACAGCCACCGCCACGACGGGGGGCGCATCGGCGAGCCTCAGCTCCGTCGCGGCGTTTTCGACGCCGAGGTTGACCAGTATGGCCACGAGGACCAGGGCGGCGATCGAGCCGCCCAAGAGGAGAAGAGAGCGCAGACGACGCCGGGCCTTCCAGCTCCCGCCTAGGTAGAGCCCGGTAACCAGGGCGACGAGCCGGAGTGCCAGAAACCCGATCGCGGCCCCTGCCGCCAGGAAGAGGACGCTCAGCCAATCCGCGGCCGGTGCGGGGGTGAAGACCCTCCCCAGAAGCCAAACCGCCGCCAGAGAGCCGCCGAAGACCAGGCCGCCGGCTATCGCCAAGACCCAGCGTTGACGCGCCGCCGCATCCTCGGGCAGGGGGCGTCGGCCAACGAGCTGTGTGACCAGACTGATGAGGGCCATCAATAAGGCAGAGAGCGCCAGGGCGGGGAAAAAAACGTAGAGGGCCAGGAGCAGGCCTTCGCCGAAATTTCCCAGGTAGGCCGAGTTCGCCTCGACGAGGGCCACCGAGAGCCAGGCGCTCCACAGGCCGCCCACCACCAACCAGGCCCGCCAGGCGGCCGTCCAGAGCTGGGCTGGTCCGGGCCGCGTGCCGCCGCCCGCCACGAAACGCGCCACCGGGTTGTGCAGGTAACCCCGTTCCCTCAGTTGCGCGCGAATCTCGTCCAGCCTACCTTCCATGGACCGCCTTCCCGCGGCCGATGGTAGACACGCCCACCGTTACTGTCAAGACGCGGCCTTGCGGGACGGCGGGCGATGTTTTACCATTAACCTCTACTCGGGAAAACGAAACGAAGCGAGCTATGCCCCCGGTAAAATGACGGACCCTTTGAGCGATCAGCGCACGACGATCTGGAAGAGACCCAAGCTCAGCCGATACCGGTTGGCCGTCCAACTGGTATCGCTGGCGGCGTTCGCCGGTCTGGCGACCCTCTTCATCCTCTTCGCCTTCTCTTTAGAGAGAGATGAGCCGGGGGGGATCGAGCGCCCGGCGGGTATCGAGGCGCTGACCCCGCACCTGGGCTACATCGAGCTCGTTTACGCCATCCGCAACGGCCACGCCGCCGGCATCCACCCCGCGGCCCTCGGATTCCTCCTCCTGTTTCTCGCTCTGTCCATTCTCGTAAAAAAGGGCTTCTGCAGCCACATCTGCCCCGTGGGAACGCTGAGCGAGGGGCTCTGGTGGCTGGGAAAGAAGGTTACCCGGGGTCGCGAGCCGCGCTTGCCGGCTTTCATAGACCTGCCCCTCAGGCTGGCCAAGTACCTCCTCCTCGGGTACTTCCTCATCAAGGTTGCCACCCTGACCCTGGAGACCCTCCAGCAGCTGGCGTTCTCCCCGGCGGTCAAGCTGTCGGACCTGCGCATCCTCCACTTCTTCGCCGAGCTCCCGGGTTGGGTTTGGTTCGTCATCGGCGGCCTGGTCGTATTCTCCCTCTTCATCCCCCGCTTCGTCTGCCGGTACGTCTGCCCCTACGGGGCGCTCCTGGGGGTCGCCTCCACCGCGTCTCCCCTGAAGATTCACCGCGACGAGTCCCGCTGCGTCGTCGGCTGCATGGATTGCGCCGGCGTCTGCCCGGCCTGGGTCAACCTGGGGAAACCGGGGGCCATCCTGCACGACGAATGCCACCTCTGCCTGCGCTGTCTGGACGCCTGCCCCACCCCGGGCGCGCTCACGCTGAAACTTTGCAAGAAACCGGTCCCCGGCTGGATCGTCCCCGCCGCCGTGGTGGGTATCGTCGCGTTGGGGCTCGGCCTGATGTATGTCTGCGGCGGGTTCGAGAACGGGCTGGAGCGGGAGGAGTACCTGGCGAGGATCGGGCAGATAGACGAACCGCTGTACGCCTTCCACCCCGGCGCCCCCGTGGTTCCCGCCGCGGCCACCCCCTACGACGGGGAACTCTTCAAGCCGCTCAGGACGTATGTTGGGAAACCCCGCAAGGTGCTCGAGCTGCTCCCGATGCTGGATTTCGAGGTGGGGGCGGCGGCGAGCGGCCTGGCCGGCGGGCTCGAAACCCAACTGGAGCGGGAAGAGGAAAGCGCCCACAAAACCGAGCCGATAGTGGATGAGACCCTGCGCGAAGGTGAAGGGTCGGAGGAACCGCCGACGGAGCCCGAGGGCGGGGCCGGCGCGGCGACTCCGGAGGTTTTGCCGGAATCGACGGAGCCGGGCGCATAACCGGAAAATTACCGTTCAACCAACGGAAGTAAGGGAGCGTGAAGATGAAAACCCGCATTTTCTTGGCACTCCTTTTCGTATTCACCCTGGCGTTCGTATCGGGGTGCAGCGAAGAAACGGAGGACCCCTACGCCAAGTACTACTCCAACGAGGGCGGCACAACGACGCCGGACGCGGACCGAAACCAGGCCGTCGTGGAATACCAGGAGTCAATCCAGAAGGCCCTGGAAGGGGCCTACGGGAACGGCGCCGCCGCCGAGCCCACGGGCGGTTACGCGGGTGGTGGGGTGGGAGGCATGGCGCGCGCCGAGCAACCCGAGGCCGAGCTGGGGGACGTCGGGATTCCCGCCGAGGAGAACGCGACCGGACCGGCCGGGGACGAGGTCGAGGCCGGCGTCACCACCGAAACCGAAACCATCGAAATGGAGCGGAAGCTCATCTACGAGACCTCCATGACCGTGGTGGTGGACGACCTGGATCAGGGCCGCCAGGATGTGGAAGAAATCATCAAGGCCAACCACAAGGAGGGCACCACCCCGGTCTTCATCACCCAGCAGCAGGTGGACCGCGAGGTGGGCCGCGTGGGGCGCATCCACTACACCATCCGCTGCCACGCCGACGTCCGCGAGCGTGTCGTCGCCGCACTGCGCGAGGTGGGCGAGGTGTGGGCCGAGGATTCCACCGTGGAGGACGTCACCCGACGCTACTACGATCTGGAGAAGCAACAGGACCTGCTGGAGGCCGACTACGCCATCGCCAAGGCTGCCTTCGCGGAGGCCGAGGCCCGGGGCGCCCGCGCCGCGGAGCTCGAGGCGCTGAAGGCCGAAATGGAGCGCATCGCCGAGTCGCTCGGCGAGACCAAAGGCCAGCTCAAGGGCTTCGACGACCTGATAACCCTGCCCACCATCTACCTCACCCTGGAGGAGAAGGACCCGACCACCAGCTACTCGGGCTGGCGCGTGGTCGAGGAGGGCTTCACCGTCGCCTACAAGGCCATCGTCAACATCCTGAAGTTCGTCATCATCATAGTCGGCGTGGGTCTCTTGGTTGCGCTCCTCTTCCTGCCGACCTTCCTTCTCGTGCGCTGGATCGTCCGGTCGGTGCAGCGGACACGGGTCAAGGAGTAGCCGATGCACAGGCTGATAACGACGCTCGGCGTCCTGGTCGCGGGGCTCGGCCTCGCCCAGGATCAGGCGCCGGAAGGGAGTGAACCGAGCGAAGCGAGCTATGCCCCCGGCAAAATCTACCAGACCTTCTCCGGCCGCCTGGTGGTCACGGTGGACGACTTCGAAAAGGCCTCCGGGGAGGCCAGGGCGGCCCTCCCCTCCGATCGCGGAACATTGCTGAACATCGAGAGCCGCCGCACCCAGGACGATCTGGACGAGCTCTATCTGGAGTACGTCGTCCGGGCGGATTACGCCGACGAGCTTTTGGCCAGGCTCACCGCCCTGGGCGAGGTGATAGTCGAGGAGACGGGGCTCACCGACGTCACGAAACGTGTCGGTGAGCTGCGCGAGGAGGTGGACCGCCGCACCGCCCGGGTCGGGGAACTGGAGAAAGAGGCCGACCAGACGGGACTGACGATGGACGACCGAATCGCCGTCCAGCGGGACCTTTCGCGGGAAAAAAGCGAGCTCGAGCGCGCCTCGGGCACCCTGGCCAAGCTCCTGGACGACACCCAGATGTACCCCCTCGAGGTCACCCTGGTCGAGGGGCAGGTGGACCGGATGACCGAGGTTGAACAGGCGCTCTTCACCATCGTGCTGCCCGGGTTGGCCCTCTTGATCGCGGCCTTCTTCCTGGGCCGGCTGGTGGGCAAGCGCGGGGGAGGCAAGGATGCTTAAATCCATAAAACCGTCGAACGCGGTATTTCTGGGGCTGATCCTCCTCCCCGCCCTCGCCCTGGCGACGGCGCCGGGGGAGACCATAGACTGGGCGGACATCGTCCACGCCCGATCCCCCGAGCCGGCCGGGGACGAGGTGACGCTCACCCTCCCGCTCCCCGGCGACCAGATAGGCTACGAGACGGTCACCCGCCCGCGGATGATCGAGGTCGAGGTCGGCCTCATCGTCCTGGTTGACGACTTCAGCCAGGCGCTCGCCGATATTCAGGGCGCCTTCAAGGGAGAGGACGGCTTCATCGCCCAGCTCTCCTACATCCGCCCCTACGAGGAGCCGTCGGCGGGGCGGGTCATCTTCCAGGTCCACACGGACGTCCGCGACGACTTGGTGGCGAAAATCTCCGCTCTGGGGGAGGTCATCCAGGAGGAGCGCAACAGCACCGACGTCAGCCAGGAGTTTTACGCCCAGGAGCGGGAGTTGGAGGACCTGCGGGCCCGTTTGACGGCGCTCAGGCGTGAGCTCGCCGAGGAGACCTCGCCGTCGCGCATCCAGAGCCTCGAGAGGGACCTGGCCGACCTGGAGCGCCAGGCGGCCGACCTTTTAATCGCCAACCCCCAGCTCGACGGAAAAGTGGGCCTGACCTCGGTCTTTCTGACCCTCACCGAGGACGAGGGCGTCATCCCCGAGCCGGGAAAGGACCTCCTCAACCGCGGCGTCTCCGACGGCTACATCGCGCTCATGAGCGTGGTGCGCGTCATCATCATCGTTCTGTTCGTCGGCGTGCCCGTGGGGCTGATCGGCTTCCTCGTCTACCTGCCCCTGCGCAGGGTGGTGAAGGAGCTCCGCGCGAAAAAAGCCCCCGCCGGCGGGGCTTAAAGGAGCAACGCGACCGTGAAGAGATTCATCCTGCCGACGCTGACCGCGCTCCTCCTCTTCGGCTGCGAGGAAGAGAAGACCGTCGAGGAGAACGGCGCCGGTGAAATCGCCCGTTTCGACCCGGCGGTCGAGCGGGAGATAGAGGCGGCGGCGGACGGCTTCTTCGCCGAGCTCACCATGCTCCACCAGCCGGAGGCCGGGGCCTACGTGGATTTCACCAAAGTTGACGAGCGCGAGTGGGAAGAGTACTGGAAGAGGCTGAAGAGCTACGGCCTGGAGGTCGCCTCGGTGACGCTGCTCCGGGTCGAGCCGCCCACGGGGGACGACCGGACCACCGCCCACATCGGGGTGGACGCCGAGCTGCTGGTGGACGGCGAGGAGAAAAGCGTCGAGGCTTACCAACTCCCCCTCGTCAAAACGCCCGACGGCTGGCGGTTGACCGAGCTGCCCTTCGCCGAGTAAACCTACTAAAGAAGAGACAAGGGGTTTAACCGAGCGAAGCGAGCTATGCCCCCGGCAAAACCCCTTGTCTTCATTTTAGGAAAGCGGACGTCGGTCCGCCTTTTTCTTCGCCCCGACGGAGCTACGACGACCGCCAGCGCTTGAGCTTCGGAAAGACCCGCTCCATCGTCGTCCGCGCCTGTTCGGCGGACATGTGCCCCTCCCGGGCGATGAAGTCAACGACGAAGTCCCGCATGTCCTCCATCTTGACCTCGGGTTGGGTGAAGGCGCCGCCCTGGTAGCAGTGGTGGCAGTATTCCGCGCTCTTCGAGCCGTCGGCCTCGGTGCCGAAATGCGCCTCCTCGGTCAGGGGCATGGCGCAGCTCTGACAGATGGGCTCCTTGAATGCGTCCATCGTCCCTCCTTGAATTCACCGCCGCTTGAGGCCCATCGCCGCCAGGGTCTCGGCGATGACCGCCCCGGCGACGCCCCGCGCCTTCTGTGCGCCCTTGTCGAGCACGCCGTGGACGTACTCCGGGTCGCTCCTGAGCTTCCCGGCCTTCTCCCGGATCGGCCCCAGGACCTTCTCCATGTTCGCGGCCAGGCGCTTCTTGCACTCCAGACAGCCGATGCCCGCCGAGGTGCAGCCCTCCCGGATCAGGGATAAATCCTTGGGCGGCGAGAAGTAGCGGTGATAGCTCATGAAGACGTTGCAGTCCTCGGGTACGCCGGGGTCGCTCTTGCGTTTGCGGCGCTCGTCGGTCTTAGCCGGCGCCAGTTTTCCCCAAATGCTCCCCGGCTCCTCCAGGATGCCGATGGTGTTGTCCAAACTCTTGGACATTTTATTTTCACCATCCAGGCCCAGGATGCGCTTGGCCGGGGTGAGCGAGACACGGCACTCGGGAAAAACGTCGCCGTAGCGCGCGTTGAACTTTCGGGCGATTTCACGCGCCAGCTCGATGTGCTGCACCTGGTCCTCCCCCACCGGGACGATGCCGGCCTTGTAGAGGAGGATGTCCGCCGCCTGAAGCACCGGGTAGGTGAAAAGTCCCACGTTGACATTATCCAGGTTCTGCTGCGACTTCTGTTTGAACTGGGTCATGCGCGAGAGGTCGCCGAAGGGGGTCACCGTCGAGAAAATCCACGCCAGCTCGGTGTGCTGGGGCACCTCGCTCTGGACGAAGATGGTGCAGCGGTCGGGGTCGAGGCCGGCGGCGATGTTCGCCACCGCCGCGTCGAATACGCAGCCCGGCATATCCTGCGGGTCGTAGGCGATGGTCGAGGCGTGGTGGTCCACGATGCAGAAGAAGCACTCGAAATCGTCTAAAAATGTGACCCAGTTCGAGATGGCGCCCAGGTAGTTGCCGATGTGCAGCTCGCCGGTGGGCTGGATGCCGGAGAAGACCCGCACCCGCCCGGCGTCGTTGGAGAAGGTCAGGTAGCCCTCGTCGTCCTTGTACATGCTCATGGCGCTATCCTAGCGGTATCCGCGGCGGGACGCAAGCCCCGCGCGGCGATTTTTCTTAAAATGGTAAAAAGGGGGTTCTACTGCCGGCAGGTGCGCCAGCAGTACGCGACGGCGAGAAAAGAGTTTGGTAGGTATCTGTAACGCATCGCCAAACTATTATATCAAAAAACACGTACTTACATCAACCAAATAAATATCCGAAAACTATATATGTGTGAAAACATTCACGTGCCTATTGATTGTGCTATAATTATAAGAATAGATAAAACAGCTCATCTGTTCACAAAATCCATAAAAGGAGCTGTACCACAATGGAGGTATAATGAAAAAATACATTATATTTCTGATGATGGTCTTATGTGGACTACTAGGATGGCCATTTATCCTAAAGGCCGCAGTAGGAGTTGCACTATTTGTGATCGCAAATAAAGTTCTATAATATACAGCAGCTTCACCCGCCGGGGGTCGTCGGGGTCGGGATTGAACAGACAACTTCGGACGGCGGGGATGGAATCCCCGCCCTACACACACAAACAGCAAGCCGTACTCACGCCGCCCCCACGATCGCCGGGGCGGCGAAGTAGATGATGAACCCCGCCGTGACCACGTACATCAGCGGGTGAACCTCCCGGAACTTCCCCTGGAAAACCTTCAGGAAGGTGTAGGCGATGAACCCGGCGCCGATGCCGTTGGTGATGGAGTACGTCAACGGCATCAGCATAATGGTCAAAAAGCTGGGCAGCGCCGTGTCCAGCTCCTCGAAATCTATCCGGCGGATGAGCTTGACCATCAGGAAGCCGACCAGGATGAGCGCCGGGGCGGTGGCCTGGGCGGGAATCACCGACACCAGCGGGTGGAAGAAGATGGAGAGTAAGAAAAGGACGCCGACGACGACCACCATCAGGCCGGTCCGTCCGCCGGAGGCGATGCCCGCGGCGCTCTCGACGTAGGAGGTGACGCTGGACGCGCCCGCCGCCCCTCCCGCCGCCGCCGCCAGGCTGTCAACCAAGAGAATCCGGCGCAGGCGAGGTATTTTCCCCTTCTCGTCCATCATCCCCGACTGGTCGCCGATGGCCACCACCGTGCCCATGGTGTCGAAGAAGTCGGAGAGCATCACGCTGAAGATGGTCAGGGATGCGCCGAGCCAGCCGAAGCCCTCGAACACGCCCGCGAAATCCACCCGACCGAGGGTGGAAAAATCGGGCAGGGCGAGGATTTCCTTGGGCAGGACCGCCGTCCCCTTGGCGAAGCCGAGCATGGACGAGCCGTCGGCGCCGAAGCCGGCGATATAGTTGGCCGCCGTGGCGATGACGGTCGTGGCGGCGATGCCGATAAGAATCGCCCCCGGCACCCGGAACTTCAAGAGCACCGCGGTTACGAAGAGCCCGAGGATGACGATTAAAACCGGGAAGCGCCACAGCTCGCCGACGCCCACCAGCGTCGCCGGGTCCCGGACCACAATCCCCGCCTCCTGGAGCCCGATGAAGGCGATGAAGAGACCGATGCCGACCCCGATGGCGTGCTTCATCGGGAGGGGGATGGCCTCCATCACCTTCTCGCGGACCCGGGTCAGAACGAGGATGGTGATGAGGAGCCCCTCCATGACGAAAACCGCCATGGCGGCGGGGAAGCTGCCCAGCGGCGCGGCCAGCTCGTAGGCGGCGATGGCGTTCAGGCCCATCCCGCTGGCCAGGGCGATGGGGAAGTTGGCGTAGAGGCCCATGAATATGCACATCACCCCGGCGGCGAGGCAGGTGGCCGTGACCGTGGCCGAGACGGGCCAGGCGACGTTGGCCAAGGACGGATCGCCGAAAAAGCTCAGGAACTGGGGGTTGACCGCGATGATGTAGGCCATGGTGAGGAAGGTGGTCACCCCGGCGGCGAACTCCCGCTTCACCGTCGTTTGGTGCTCGGCGAGTTTGAACAGGCGGTCCATCGCGCCTCCCGCGGACGTTGAATTTTTTAGATTATACCAACCGTCTCCACCGCCGGACAAGGCGATAAAAAAGGGGACGCTCTGAGGCGACCCCTTGACGAATCGGGTTCCGGTTTAGCGGTACAGCGCCTTGATGCAGCCGAAAGAGGTTTCCTCGACGTCGGGGTCGGAGAGCTCCATCACCAGCTTGGGCCGCAGGGTTTCGTCCACCAGGTACTCGCTGGCGTAGAAGGTGGCGCCGACAACCCCGGTCCCGTCGTCGAAGAGCTTGAGGCCGTGGTTGGCCAGCGTGTTGTCCAGCCAGTCCCGCACGATATCCGTGACGTCCACGGCCCACCACTCCCCGACCGTGGTCGGGTAGGGGGCGGAGTCCAGGGTATCGGGGTCAATGTCGGGCATGTTGTTCCAGGTTATAAGGTCCTCGTCCCAGAAGGCGTCCGCGGCGCCGAACTCCACCTCGCCGCCCGAGCCGAGCACGGCCTGGGTGTAGAGGTAGAGCGTCGCCGAATTCGCGTACCGGCCGCGGTAGAAGCTCAAATCAACGAACTCGATGAAGCTCGTGAAGCCCTGGTTCGGCGAATCCGAGGTGTACATCTTCAAAAAGTACGAGATGCCGAAGCTGGTGTTCGGCTGCTGCTCCCAGCAGAAGGCGTCCTTGCCCTTCGCCAGACCCGGCTGCAGAGTCACCTCTTCGGCCAAAGCAAAGGCGGAGAGGATGAATAAGAGGATCAGGGTGTAACGCATCGGGTGTCCTTTGAGCGGGTTATTTTCACCAATCCTACCGCATCCACTCGTAAAAAACAACAGCGAAAGCGGAGATCGCGCCTCAAGACCCACCAGGCTAGTATTAAACCCCTTTAGGGAAACAGTTTTTCCGTTGACTTCCTAATGATGCTTATGCTAGGCTATTCCTAGATTCACGGGAAAAACACCTGACCTTGGGGGTAAGATGTATAAGGCAGCCGCCATTATTCTTATGACCATGATAATCATGGTTGTTGCTTCTTCAATAGATCTCAACGATCTTACCAAAGAGATTTCCGCCAGCATTGTCAAGAATGTAAACCCGGATGTTCAAAATTCGATTGCGCTCTGGAAGATTGAGAATCAAAGCTCATTTTCCTATAACGATAATGAATTAAGGGACTTGATAAATATCAATCTCATAAAAACGCACCAGTTTGATGTTGTTGACCGTTCCAGACTCGACCAGCTTCTTGAGGAAATTGAATTTACCGGCAGCGGTCTGGTGGACCCCGAGACAATGAAGCGTCTCGGTGAAATGTATGGGATTGATTTATTCCTGTATGGGACTTTTTATGACAACGAAATCGCCGGTTCCAAGAACACAACGTTGATTCTCAAGGCTATTGATGTTGAACGTTCTCAAATCGCCTGGGCAATCGAATTACCGGTTGGAGGTAGCTACTTAAGAACCAGCCTGGATGAAACCGTTGACAAAGTCGTCAGCTCGCTGGCCGGGGAACAAGGCTACCTGTCCGGTAAAGGTATTCAGCGTATATCATTCTGGGACATCAGGGATTTTAACGATAAACCGCTGCCGAAACAAATGCAAAAACAGGTTATTGACAAATTGACCGTTAGGTTATTCGAGGCTTATTGGGATGTAGTGGATCGCGAAAACCTGAATAAACTACTGGAAGAGCTTCAGTTCAGCGAAAGTGGACTTATTTCCCAGGAACAGCGTGAAAGAATCGGCCTGATGTATGGTATTGATGGCTTTATTTATGGCACTGGTTCCGTTGACTTTGATGGACAAACAGCTTTAAATCTATTACTCATCAATACTGAAACCGGAGTACTCGAATGGGGGGATAATATTAAAATCGGTCTCAATACCGCTGAATCACAACAGGCAGTAGCAAGTAATCAACAAGAATTACTTCAGCAGGAGCAATTACGGCAACAAGCGGAGCAATTACGGCAAGAACAACAGCGGCAACAACAACAACAGCGACTTCAACAGCAACAATGGGAGTCTGAAACTAAATGGACGCTTGGTTATATTTCTTTAGGTATAAGCGTGTTTTGTATAATTGGTGGCGGAGTTTACTTAGATAAAGGTCAAGTGGAAGGAGACATAGAGCTCAGGAACGAAGGTATTGTATTTATAAGTGTAGGATCTGTAGCACTTGTTGGAATGATATTATTTGTAGCGGATTATACACCCTGATAAGTTGAATACAATTACTATAGTAGGCGGGGACTGAAGTCCCCGCCCTACATTTCAAACCCCTAATACTGCTTATCTCCCCTTATCATTCCGCCTAACCCACTGACTTCTTGGTCATTCACCCACCAGCAGCTAGCGCCGCCGGCCGTATTTCTGCCGAATCTCGTGGGGGTCGCCCTCCACGCCCAGAACGCTCATGAAGGCCTTCTGGGGGATTTCGACGGTGCCGACCATCTTCATCCGCTTTTTGCCCTTCTTCTGCTTCTCCAGGAGCTTGCGCTTGCGGGTGATGTCCCCGCCGTAGCACTTGGCGGTGACGTCCTTGCGCAGGGGCTTGACGGTTTCCCGGGCGATGATGCGCCCTCCGAGCCTGGCCTGGATGGCCACCTCGAAGAGCTGCCGCGGGATGAGCTTCTGCAGCTTCAGCGTCAGGTTCCGCCCGTACTGGTACGCCTTGTCCTTGTGGATGATGATGGACAGGGCGTCCACCGCCTGCCCGTTGACCATTATCTCCAGCTTCTCCAACTCGTTGGGCCGGGGCTCGAGGAGGTCGTAATCGAAGGAGGCGTACCCGCGGGTGACGCTCTTCAGCCGGTCGTAGAAATCCAGCACCACCTCGGCCAGCGGCATCTCGAAGGTCATCAGCACCCGCTCGGGGTCCAGGTACTCCGTGTTCGAGTATTGCCCCCGCTTATCCTCGCAGAGCCGCATGATGTTGCCGATGTAGGTCGGCGGGGTGACGATGGTGGCTTTTATGTACGGCTCGGCGATGGCCTCTATCCGGGAGAAGTCGGGCAGGCCGACGGGGGAGTGGAACTCCCGGGTCGCCCCGTCGGTGGTGGTCACCACGTAGATGACGTTGGGCGTGGTGGCAACTAGGTCCAGATCATATTCACGCTCCAGGCGCTCCTGGACGATTTCCATGTGCAGCATTCCTAAAAAACCGCAGCGGAAGCCGAACCCCAGCGCCTCCGAGGTCTCCGGCTCCCAGGTGAAGCTGGCGTCGTTCAGGGACAGCTTCTCCAGGGCGTCCTTGAGATTGTCGTAGTCGTCGTTGTCCGAGGGGTAGAGACCGCAGAAGACGACGGGTTTCGGCTCGCGGTAACCCGGAAGCGGTACGATTTTGCCGTGCTGACGGGAGTGGATCAGGGTGTCGCCGATTTTGACCTGGGCGAGCTCCTTCACCGCACCGGTGAAGTATCCCACCTCGCCGGCGGATAGCTCGGTGAGCTGCCGCCGCTCCACGGCGAAGTAGCCGAGCTGGCTCACCGCGTACCGGCCACCGTGGGCGTAGAACTCGATCTCGTCGCCTTTGGCGAGGACCCCGTCCACGATGCGCAGGGCGGTCACGATCCCCAGGTAGTCGTCGTAGAAGGCGTCGTAGACCAGGGCCCGTAGCGGCGCGTCCACTTTTCCCGCCGGCAGGGGCACGAGGTCCACGATGCCCTGCAGGAGCTCGGGCACCCCTTCCCCGGTCTTGGCGGAGACGAAGAAGAGAGGGGCGTCGGGATTACCCAGGAGCGTGAGCACCTCCTCAGCGGCGTGCTCGGGGCGGGCCGTGTCAAGGTCCACCTTGTTGATGACCGGGATGATGGTGAGATTGTGGGCCACGGCGAGGTACATGTTGGCCACCGTCTGCGCCTCCACCCCCTGGGTGGCGTCCACGACGAGGAGCACCCCCTCGCAGGCGGACAGGGCCCGGCTCACCTCGTAGGTGAAGTCCACGTGCCCCGGCGTGTCAATCAGGTTCAGCTCGTAGGTCCCGCCACCCGCGGTGGTAAAGCTCATCCGGGCGTTCTGGGCCTTGATGGTGATGCCGCGCTCCCGCTCTAGCTCCATGGTGTCCAGGACCTGCTCGCGCATCAGGCGCTTGTCCACGGTGCCGGTGAGCTCGAGCATCCGGTCGGCCAGGGTGGACTTCCCGTGGTCAATGTGGGCGATTATCGAAAAGTTGCGGATGCTTTCGATCGGGGTGGTCATACGGCAATCAACCGGCTGCGGCCCCGCCGCCCGTGGTCAATGTGGGCGATTATCGAGGAGTCGCGGTTTTTTGCGATCGGAGTGGCCATTGGATCTTACAATCGGGTGCGGCGCTACCGCCCTTGATCTGCGTGGGCGTTCTGCTGAAGTTACCAATCCCGGTGAAGAGTGAAGACGTGATTCTGCATGAACCACCGCCGATACTTGTGCTTCGGGGCGTTATTATACCACGCTGGAGGTCGCGGACCAACGGGAGTCCAGCGTGGTCGAGGTGCCCCGGTGCACGAGCATCCGCGTATAAACACGCGACCCGTCCCCGTCACGCCACCCAGTACCGCCCGGAGTGTGGGTGAATGGCGATCCTTCTCGAAGCCGGAGCAAATATGGAATAACCGGCCCTGGGGCCGGTCTCCTGTATTCGATGGAACGCGACACTACCCGCGCTTCAGATACGCCGCCAGGCCCCCGGCCGCGAGAATCTGCCTCACCGCGGGCGGGTAGGGCGGAAAATGGAACTCCACCCCCGCCACGCGCACTATACCCGCCTCCTCGTCGAGCCCCACCGCGTCCCCCTCCCGGTACACCTCCACGGCCCCGGGGCACTCTATCACCGCCAGGCCCTGGTTGATGGCGCTGCGGAAGAAGATGCGGGCGAAGCTCTTGGCGATGACCGCCCGCACACCCACGTGGCGCAGGCCCTTGGTCGGGTGCTCGCGGGAGCTGCCGCAGCCGAAGTACTCCCCGGCCAGGACGAGGTCCCCGGGCCGGACCTCCTTGGCGAAGCGCCCGTCCAGGTCCTCGAAGAGGTGCGGGGCTATCTCCTCGGGGGTGGAGCAGGTGTAGGTGTACTTCCCCGGAAACATCTGGTCCGTGTTCACGTCATCCCCGTACTTCCACACCCTGGGCATGGTCAGCCCCCCTTACCGGCTCCGGCTACCAGCCGGCCGGGGAACATCTGGTCCGTGTTCACGTCATCCCCGTACTTCCACACACTGGGCATGGTCAGCCCCCCTTACCGGCTCCGGCTACCAACCGGCCGGGGAACATCTGGTCCGTGTTCACGTCGTCCCCGTACTTCCAGACCTTCGGCATGGTCAAGCCCCCTTACCGGTCCCGTTTTGAAATCGGTCCGGCTGTCCGGTACTCATCTTCGCCGGAATGTCATAATCGGTGCTGGATGACGATCATCATCTTTCGGCGGCTCAGGAGTAGAACCATATGATGGTTCCAAGTAGAAATCACGTTTGCATTGATTGCATGTGACAGGGCTTTCATAATGTGATCCAAGACGTCCTTTTTGGTATACAAAGAGAAGCGGAAGACCGCAGTTGGGGCAATTCCAGGTAACGTTGTCGCCGTCGGCGATCACATCCGTCGGCGCACCGTTCCATTGGAAACGGCACACTTGGCCGTTCACCGGCGAAAAGGTCCAACCCATCTTATCCCCTTTGGTTAAGCGCTTCCCGCGGGTCGGTGACCACGCCGGCCACGACCGAGGCGGCCACGGTGGCGGGCGAGGCCAGGATTATCTCCGCCTCCTTGCAGCCCATGCGCCCCATGAAGTTGCGGTTGGCGGTGGAGAGGCAGACCTCGCCGGGCGCCAGAGCCCCCTCGTGGGCCCCCAGGCAGGGACCGCAGCCGGGGTTGAGGATGACCGCGCCGGCGTCGTGGAGCGTGGTCAGGGTCCCGTCGGCCAACGCCGCCGCGTAGACCCGCTCGCTGGCGGGCAGGACGAGGAGCCGGACCCCCGGGGCGACGCGCCGGCCCGCGAGAATCCGCGCCGCCTCGCGCAGGTCACTGAGCCGCCCGTTGGTGCAGGTGCCGATGAGACCCTGATTGAAGGGCCGGCCCGCGATTTCCGCCACCGAGCGGACGTTGTCCACCTGGTGGGGCAGGGCGACCACCGGAGTGAGCGCGGCGAGGTCCACCCCGTGCCGCGAGACGTACCGGGCGCCCTCGTCGGCCCACAGGGCGTCCTCCTCATTCCAGGAGATTCCGTTCTCGGCCAGCCAGGTCCGCGCGACGCCGTCCACGGGGAAGGCGGCGTTCTTGGCCCCCATCTCCGCCGCCAGGTTGCAGACGGTCAGCCGGTCGTCCACGGTCAGGCCCGCGAGCCCCGGCCCGTCGAACTCCACCGAGAGGTAGTTCGCCCCGGCGGCCCCGATTCGCCCGATGAGTGTGAGGATTAAATCCTTGGCGTAAACCCCCTTGGGGAGCGCGCCCGCGAGATCGAACCGGATGCTCCCCGGCACCTTGAACCAGGTCTCGTCGGCGATCCACAGCCCCGCCGTCTCGGTGCGGTCTATCCCGCAGGCGAAGGCGCCCAGCGCCCCGTGAGTCGGGGTGTGGGAATCGCTGCCCACGATGAGCCGACCCGGTCTGGCGAACCCCAGCTCAGGTAGTACCTGGTGGCAGACGCCGCCCCGACCGATGTCGAAGAAGGCGGCTATACCCTGCTCCGCGACGAAGCGCCGGATTTTGTCGTGGTTCAACGCCTCCTTCTCCCCCGGCGCCGGCACGGTGTGGTCCAGAACGATGACGATGCGCTCCGGGCGGTGGACGCGGGCTCCCTCGCCGGCTATGGCCCGGAAGTTAGCGATGATGGCCGCCGTGTTGTCGTGGGAGAGGACCGTGTCCGGCGAGGCGGTGACGATTTCCCCGGAGAAAACCTCCCGCCCCAGCCGGCGCGAGAAAAACTTCTCCGCGAAACTCAAAGCGCCCAAGTCAGTTCTCCGTCGGGTCGCCGTCGAAGGCGCTGTAGCCGATGGGCGGCTTGCCCTTCTTGTTCCCGGGGAGCCTGATTTCCCCGAATTTTTCCTCGAAACCGCTCACCGCCTGCTCGAGCCGCAACCTGAGCCCCTTGGCGGCGATGGGCGGGAGGATTATCCGGCTGTGGACCTGCACCTTGCCCAGCCCCGGCAGCGCCCGGGCGAAGTCGAGCACGAACTCACCGGGCGTGACGGAGATGTGCACGGCGTTGGCGTACATCCCGGCGGCCACCTCCGGGGGGAGTTCAATCTGCGGCTTTTCCGGTCTTTCCTGCATCTTCGGGCCCCCTTTCGCGCGTATCGGCGCCAGCGTAGCAGAACCCCGGGTTTCTGGCAAGCCGCTGGAAATTATGAGCATCCGTATGTCGTTCGGTCAACGCCGCGGTAGCAGGACCCCGGTCTCAAGGTAAGCCGCAAAAAAGGGGGCCGCGGCGGACCCCCTCGCAACAAAGCCATATCGGGCGCGATTCTACACCCGCAGACCTGCCCCGCCCGGAGTGCGCAGCTCGGCTATCCGCTGAACCAGGTGCCGCGGCGGCGCCATCACGAACAGGCACCGCTCGTCGCCCATCGCCCGGCAGGAGAGCTCCTCCGCCTTCAAGTCCAGCCCGAAGGCCACGGAGCACCACCCCGCCGAGTAGCCGGCGCTCATGAAGCAGACCGGGTGATCGGTCTTGTGGCCGTGGGCCAGGTAGCTCTCGGCCTCGAAGGAGTAGTGGTGGTAGTAAACCAGGATGTAGTGCTCGTCGGGGGAGGGCTTGGAGAGTGGCAGAATCTCCACCTTGGCCATGCCGGTGAAGGCGAAGTACACGGGCCCGGCGGCCAGGCGGTCAACGGGGTCCTTGGCGCCGGTGTTCTCGGAGAAGCGGATGCAGTCCTGCCGCCCCATCTGGTAGGCCAGCTCGTAGAGGATGAACTGGGCCGCGCCGCCGAACTTTTCCTGAAAATTCTTCTGGAGGTAGTAGCTGAAATCGGCGGCGAAGATGAGGGAGTACCGGTCGGCGCCCTTGAGCGTGATGGTGCTCCGCTCCGGGTCGAGCTTCAGCGTGGCGAAGTACTCCTCCATCATCCGCTCGGCCTTCTCGAACACGGGCGCGTATTCGTCGGGCGTTATGACGTACTTCAGCTCGGCCATGCGCGGGTGTCCTTTCACGAAGGGGAATGGTCCAGTCAAAAAGGTCGGTCCAGAGGGAAGCGGAAAGTCATCCCCGTAATACTACCGCAGTTGCCCTCGTCTCTCAAGTCTTTAGAAAGTACCAAATATTCCAGCGATTGGCAACCCCACAATTTCGATGTGAAAAAGGGCGGGTCGGCCCGCCCTCTCCCGAAAATCTTTCAATCTACAACCGCGCGGCGATGGCCTCGGCCACCTTCAGCGACCCCGCGGCGGAGTCCCGCCCGACGACGTCGTAGGTCTTGGGCGCCCCGGGGTCGGCGTAGAGCGCTAGGACCGCGTTCCAGATGCGCTCCGCCGCCCGGTCCTCGCCCAGCCACTGGAGCATCAGCCGCCCGGCCAGAATCGTCGCCGTGGGGTTGACCACGTACTGGCCCGCGTACTTGGGCGCCGAGCCGTGGTTCGGCTCGAAAAGGCCATAGGAATCGCCGACGTTCGCGCTGGCCCCGAAGCCCAGGCCCCCCACGAGCTGGCACCCCTCGTCGGAGATGATGTCCCCGAACATGTTCGTCGTGACGATGACCTCGTAGAACTGCGGGTTCTTGATGAACCACATCGCCGTGGCGTCCACGTTCTCCTCGCTCGTCTTTATCTGCGGGTACTCCGCGGCCACCAGGCGGAAAACCTCCAGGAAGAGCCCGTCGGTCGCGCGGATGACGTTGGCCTTGTGGACGGCGGTGACGAGCTGGCGGCCGAACTTCCGGGCGTGCTCGAAGGCGGCGCGCACGATGCGCTCGCACCCCCGCCGGCTGAACACCCGACAGGAAATCGCCACGTCGTCCAGGTCCGCGAAACGCTCCAGGTTCGGCAGGATGCCCACCAATTCCTTCGGCATGGGCCGCGCCTCGACCCCCGAGTAAAGCCCCTCCGTGTTCTCGCGGAAGATGACCATGTCTATGTCGTCGCGGTAGTTCAGCGGCACGCCGGGGATGGCCTTGACCGGGCGGACGCAGGCGTAGAGGTCCAGGCGCTGGCGGATTTGGAGGATGGCGCTCTTGAAGCCCTTCACGCCGGGCTTCGAGGTGATGGCCCCGAAGTAGCACGCGTCGGTGGATTCCAGCGCCTCCCAGGTCTCCGGCGGCACCGTGTTCCCCTTGGCCTCCCACATGCACCAGCCGGCGGCGGCGTCAACCCACTCGATGTCCAGCCCCAGGGCGTCGAAGACTATCATGGCGGCCTGCATCACGTCGTGGCCGGTGTCGTCGCCCGGTATGCGGCAGATTCTGTGGCCCACCAGAACTCCTTGGGTGAGAAGAGGGTTGCGCGAATATTAGCACGGCTCTTACGTCCCGGCAACCCCGAAAAAAGGGGGCGGTGAACCCGCCCCGGAGTCAAGGGTCGCGCATCTCTAGTAGTAGAAATTAGCCTTTATCGCGCCCCAGGTGGTTTCTGAACCGAGCAAACGCCAAGAGACCCTGTCCCACCACTCGGTGATGACCCACTCGTCGTCCACCATCGTGAGCTCCATGTTGAGGTGAGCCTGGGCCAGGTAAATAATATCATCGTCGGGAACCGTTACGTGTAAAGTGTAGGGTATGTTTTCTACTGTGTACGTGACCGCCCCCTCCTCGGGCTCGGTGACGCCTTCGAGGTCCAGTTCCACGTCCACGTTCTCCGCCCCGACCGCATCGAAGAGGTTGTTGAACGCCGTTATCTCCTCATCAAAGCCCCAACTAAACGGTATGTCACCCCCCACGTCCCAGGGGTCGAAGTAGAAGGTGAAGTCGTCGGTCAGCAGGCTCTCGTAGACGTCCACATCACCACTATTCCACACATCCATGAACTTGTTCAGCGTCTCCAGGACGGTGCCGTTCCCGTCGCCATCCGTGCCTGTAGAACAGGAGAGGCACAAGCACAGCGCCGCCAGAAAAACGAGACCGTGCCTATTCATCATCGCCTCCCATGAAATAGCCCTTCAACCCGCCCCAGGAAACCTCATAGATGCCGGGAAGGTGCACGATAGAGTAATCCGTCCACTCGGTCACGACCCACTCACGGCCGCGTTTTTCCAGTTGCAGGTCGAGCCGGCCCACGGCCTTGAGGACCGCATCCAAATCAGGCAGATAAACATACAAGAGGTATGGTATGTCGTCGAGCGCGCAGGTGTCGGCCCCTTCCTCGGGCTCGGAAACATCGGAAAGGTCGAGCTGCGCGGAGACGTTCGACGCCCCAACCTGGGAGAAGAGATTCCTGTACGTCTGTATCTCCTCATCGTAGCCCCAGAAAGCCGGTACATCACCCCACACGTCCGCGGGGTCGAAGTGGAAGGTGAAGTTCTCCTCGTCCAGCAGGCCTTCGTAGGCGTCCACGTCCCCCGAGTTCCACACGTCTGTGAACATGTTCAGCGTCCCGAGGACGGTGGTCTGATCGTAGCCGTTACCGTCGCCGTCCGTCCCGGTGGTGCAGGACAGACAAAGGAGCAGAGCCGCGACGGCCAGCGAAATGAACTTGCCCATTTCCCACCCCTTAGAAACTAGCCTTAATCATGCCCCAGGACATTTCACAACCGAGCAGGCGCTGGCTGAAAATGTCCCACCATATGGTGATGACCCATTCGCTTTCCACCTTCTTAAGCTCCATATTGAGCCAACCCTCGGCCAGGTACAAAATAGGTTCCGGTTCCGCAGCCTCGTCGTACACGCGCACTTCGTAAGGTATCCCATTTACACGGTAAGTACCATCTTCGCTTTCGGGCTCGGTGACCCCGTCGAGGTCCAGTTGCACATCCACGTTCTCCGCCCCGAGCGCGTCGAAGAGTTTGGTGACCGCCTCTATCTCCTCCGTGTATTCCCAACTGAGCGGCAGGCCGTATTCCACGTCCTCGGGGGCGAAGTAGAAGGTGAAAGTATCTTCGTCCAGCAGGCCCTTGTAAGTGTCAATGTCGCAGTCGTTCCACACGTCCACGAATAAAAGGAGCGTCCCCAGGACTGACGTCTGGTCGTGCGGGACGCCCTCCTCGCCGTCCGTCCCGGTGGTGCAGGACAGACAAAGGAGCAGAGCCGCGGCGGCCAGCGCCGCGAAAACTAAAGCGCGCATTTTTTACCTCCGCTACTTGGGCTTCTCGGTCTCCTCCGGCTTCGGCTTCTCCGCCTCGCCCGCCAGGGTCTCGTTCACTTTCTCCACATTCTCGTCGGCCTTCTGCAGGCTCTCGTCAATGGTCTTCTGCAGCTCGCCGAGCTTCTCCGCCAGGCCGGTGGTGAGCTCGCCGATTCCCTCCTGGAGGGCGGGGATGAGCTCGTTCATGGCCTTGACGCAGACCATGCCGAACTCCGCGGCCACGGCGCCGAGCTTGAGCCCCATCTCCGCCATCCCCCGGCCGAGCGCCTCGCCCCACTGGGCCCAGTCCTTACCCAGCTCGTCCTTGATGTAACCGGCCACGGCCTTCTGGCGCCCCTCGTCCTTCTCCAGCGCCCGGCCGTAGTCCTCGTACTGCTCGCGGCTGACGCCGTAGTTTTCGAAAACCTTGTCGGCGTCGGCGCCCTCGAAGCCGGCCTTCATGAGGTCCACGGTCAACTTGGCGTAGGACTGGTCGTCGAGCTCGGTCTCCCCCCCGCAGCCGGCGAGGATGAGCGCCAGGCTCACGACGGGCAGAAGGTAACGCAGCTTCATGCCGCCCTCCCATGAAAAAGATGAATCTCCCGATTGCAGTGTAACAAAAAATCAATCCCCCTTGGACGGCGGCGCCGGGACCGCCTCGCCCTCCAGGAGGTGACGCTTGACCTTCCTGGTGGAGGTTTTGGGGAGTTCCTCGTCGCGGAGGTGGAAATCCTTGATACGCTTGAAGGGGGCGAGCTGCTCGTTGACGCGCCCCACCTCGCGGCGCAGGGTCTCGCGGATTTTGCGTTGGTCCAGCGCGTAGCCCTTCTCCCGGGCGCCCAGCTCGAAGTGCTCGTAGTCGGGAACGATGACCACCGCCACGTCCTCGCGCCCGGTCTTCTCGTTCCGGCGGCCCAGGACCACGCACTCGGCGACGAAGGGGCTGCGGGAGAGCTTCTCCTCGATTTCCTCCGGGTAGACGTTCTTGCCGGCGGCGGTGACGATGACGTTCTTCTTCCGCCCGGCGATGTAAACGTATCCCTCGGCGTCAATCCAGCCGATGTCCCCGGTGCGGAACCAGTATTTCCGGTACTCCGGGGGAACCAGGTCCACCCCCGGCCCGGCGGCGTAGAGGAGGCGGTCGCGTAAAATCTTCACCGCCGGCGGGTCGGCCTCGAAGAAGACCGCCGCGTCGGCCTCGGGGTTGTCCAGGTAGCCCGGCATGACCTGGGGACCGCGGAAGCAGAGCTCCCCCCGCCCCTCCTCGTCCGGCTCCAGGACCATCACCTCCGAGCCCCACAGGCACGGCCCCACGGAGGCTGGTCGGAGGTTCGGTGTCCCGGCGAAATCCACCGCGTCCACGGGGCTGGTCTCGGTGAGACCGTAGCCCTGGCAGAGCGGGAACCCCAGGTGGCTGAAGCTGCGGGCGACGTCGGGGTCCAGGGCGGAGGCGCCGGATATCATGATCCGCATCTTGCCAAAACCCGCCTTCTCGCGCAGGCCCCGGAAGAGGCCCCGGCCCCAATTCACTTTGAGCACCGCCCGCCCGGCCTTCACCACCCCCAGGCTCGCGGAGAAGGCCACCCACTTGAGCGCCGGCTGCTTTTTAATGGCGTCGCGGATCCCGGCCAGGAGCTTTTCGTATAGAAGCGGCACGCCGAGGATGAGGGTGCCCTCCCCGTCGCGGACGGCGGCGACGATGTCGCGGCTCTTGAGGCTGGCGGCGTAGATGACCCGGGCGCCGGAATAGAGCGGCATCAGAAAGCCGCACGTGCTCTCGAAGGTGTGAAACAGCGGCAGGACGCTGACGAAGGTGTCCCCGGGGCCGGTGGGGACGCGCTGGTAGAGCTGCTTGATGTTGGCGACGACGTTGCGGTGCTCCAGGCACACCGCCTTGCTCTTGCCCGTGGTGCCGGAGGTGTAGAGGATGGAGCAGGTGTCGGTCGGCGAAGGCCGCGTGGGCGGCGCCTCTACGTCGGGGACCGGCCGGCCCGGAATCGCCGGGTCCCACACGTCGAGGACGATGACGTGCTCCAGGTCGGGGTAGCGGTCCCGGTGCTCGTCCACGTCGAGGCAGAATTTGTCCTCGGCGACCAGGACCCGGGCCCGGCTGGCGCGCAGGATGTGGCCGTACTCCGAGGGGGTCAGGAGCGGGTCTATGGGCACGACCACGGCGCCCGAGTGGACCACACCGCAGAAGGCGACGCCCCAGCCCGGCTTGTTGGAGGAGAGAAGCGCGACGCGGGTACTCTTCTCCACGCCGAGCCCCCGCAGGTGGGCGTTGGCCGCGCGAACCCGCCGGGCGAACTCGCGGCCGCCGACGGATTTCAGCCCGCCATCGCGGTAGCCCAGGAGGAAATCCGCGTCGGGGTACATCTCCCCGCGACGGTCAACCAGCTCGGCCACCGTGGTGGGGTACGCCAGCAGGTCCGGCGTGCAGGCGCTTTCGGTCATCCGTCCTCCGTCATCGGGGTGTTGTGGCTCGATCAGTACATACCGGCCCACTCGGCGCGGAGGGTCTCGGGAGAGGAGAAGACCCGCTCCACCTCGTCCCAGTCGCCGTCCTGGATCGAAAGGGTGGCCTCGCGCAGCTCCCCCCGGTGCTCCCCCCACCAGCGGGCGTACTCGGCGTCCAGCCCGGCCGCCGCCAGTTGGGACAGAACGGACTGGCCGTCGCCCAGAACCATCTCGGGGTAGTCGCCGGTCAGGTTTTTCCCGTAGTAACCCTCATCTTCGGCCACACGGCCCAGGATATAGTCTTTGTAATTGGAGAGCTCGCCGGGAACGTAGCGCTCGCCGTCGTAGACGAACACCCGGTCAATGAAACTCGCCCGGTAGACCCGTCCAACGACGAAGCTGGACGCGTAGGCGGTGAAGGTGAAGATTTCGTTGACCCCGTCGGAATCGGCGTCCGCCGCCAGGGGGGCCAGCCCGGGCGAGCAGAATATTTGCCGGAAGCCGGCGGGCGTGGGCTCCAGGACGGCCAGGCCGAAACAGATGAGCGCGTCGTTCCCGCCGGTGTTGGTGGTGACGACCGCCTCGGGGCGGCCGTCGCCGGTGTAGTCCTCCAGGCTCAGGCCCTCCCCGTAAAAACCAGCATCTTTTTCATCTGGGTAAACGTCCACCAGCACGCGACCGCTCTGGGCACCCTCTTCCAGCCGGTAGAGGCGGACCTCCTCGAAGGAGTCGAGCCAGCCGAACCGGCGCCGCAGCGCCTCGACCGCGTACCTTTCTCCGTTCAGCTCCAGCGGAAGGGAGACGAGGTCCTCGTCGAGCCCCCGCACCACGGTAAAGCCGTCGAGGCCGAATCCCAGGACGACCTCGTCGTTGCCGGTGGTCTCGACCCGCCGGAGGGTGACGACGCACTCCGGCCGCCTGTCCCCGTCAACGTCCTCGAAGCGGGCGTCGTAGCCCAGCGGTTCCCTGCCCCCCGCGGAGTCATAGACCCACACCCCGTAGGTGTCCTGCAGGTACCAGTCCACCCCCGGGGAGAGGCTGTCGTCAATGTAGTACAGCTCCAGGGCGTCGAAGCGGTTGAGAGGATCGGAGACTTCCCGGACGGCGTCCACGCGGTAGTAGCCGCAGTCCCCGAAAACGGTATCCGTCTCGAAGGTGGAGGTTTCCGGGGGCGGTGGTGGGGGATTCTCGTAATCGCGCGGCACCGGGAGGGGATTCGCGCCCGCCGGAAAGAGGCAGACCAGGATGACCAGCCCGACCGCCCGCATCAGACCACCACCAGTACGGAGCAGTCCAGGTCCTCCATGAGCCGGACGGCCAGGTCGCTCTTCATGATGCGACCGATGCTCCGCCGCCGGTGCCTTCCGAGGACGATGAGGTCCACCGCCTCGGTGTTGGCCAGGTTGACCATTTCGATGTTGGGCCTGCCGGTGAGCACGTGACCCGTAATCCCCACGCCGGCCTCCGCCCCGAGCCTGAGGACGTACTCCACGTTCCCCTCGGCGGCCAGGCGCATGTCCCGCAGGACCCTCTCGCGCTCCTTCTCCGACTCGCCGCCCAAATCGCCCAGGACGCCCGTGTCAATCACCGAGAGCACGAGGACCCGGACGCCGTTCTCCTTCGCCAGCTCGAGCGCGACCTCGGCGGCGCGGACGGCGTACTCGCTGCCGTCGGTCGCGATGAGGATTTTCTTGAACAAGCCCCACCTCACCTTTTAAGTGTTCGGGTCGGCATCCACCATGGGCACGAAGAGGACGCCGGTGATCCGGCGTTCGGACAGTCCCCTCCCGGTGACCTTGAAAAGGACGAGCTCCTGAAAGGGGTAGCCGCCGATGGGCGCCACGATGCTCCCTCCCGGGACCACCTGAGCGCCGATGGTCGGGGGCAGCTCCCGGGGGGAGCAGGTGAGGAGGGCCGCGTCGAAGGGCGCCTCCTCAGGCCATCCGGAATAGCCGTTGCCCAGCCTCTGGTGAACCGTCTCGGCGTATCCGGCGGTCTCCAGGTTCACCCGGGCCCAGCGGTGGAGCTGGGGGACGACCTCGACGGAGAACACCTCCGCCCCGCACTCCGCCAGAATGGCCGCCTGATAGCCGGAACCGGTGCCGATCTCCAGGACCCGCTTCCCCGGTCCCGGCTCCACGAGCTCGGTCATCAGCGCCACGATGTAGGGTTGGCTGATGGTCTGGCCGTGGCCGATGCTCAGGGGGCGGTCGTCGTAAGCCGCCCAGACCTCCGATTTCGGGACGAAGAGCTCCCGGGGCACCTCGCCCATCGCGGCGAGAACCCGCTCGTCCCGAATGCCCCGGACGCGGAGCTGCCGCTCGACCATGCGGCCCCGCGCGGCGGCGAGGGAGTTCCTACGCTCCACCTGTCCCCCGAACCGGTGAATGGGCTCTAGCGCGCTACACCGGATTTTAGTTTACCAGAGAATCGTTCCGCTTTCCACGGCGCGCCGCGATGTTGACAGGTCGGCTTCCCCTCTCTATACTGCCCTCGAAGTTAGTAGCACGGGAGGTTCACCTTGGCCGTAGACCTGCGCGGGCGACACATCCTTACCCTGAGGGACCTCACCCCCGAAGAGATTCTCCAGCTCGTCGAGACCGGCTACCAGCTCAAGCTGGAGCACCTCCGGGGGCAGCCCCACCCGCTCCTCTCCGGCAAGACCCTGGCCATGATCTTCCAGAAACCGTCGCTGAGGACCCGGGTCAGCTTCGAGGTCGGCATGGCCCAGCTGGGCGGCCGGGCGATCTACCTCGGCCCCGACGACATCCAGCTGGGGAAGCGGGAGACCACCGAGGACATCGCGGAGGTCCTCTCCCGGTACGTGGATGGAATCATGGCCCGCGTCTTCGGCCATGAAATCGTGACCGAGCTGGCCCGGCACGCCGGGGTTCCCGTGATCAACGGCCTCTCGCAGTGGGCCCACCCCTGCCAGGCGCTGGGCGACTTTTTGACCGTCTGGGAGAAAAAGCGGCGCTTCGCGGGGTTGAAGCTCGTCTTCCTGGGCGACTTCAACAACGTGGCCCGCAGCCTAATTTTCGGCGGCCTGCAACTCGGGGTGAACGTCCACATCGCCTGCCCCTCGGAAATTTTGGACTCAAAGCCGCCAGACGAGTACGACGAGATCATCGAGTGGGCGATGGAAAACGGCCCCCGGCACGGCGCCGTGCTGACCATCTGCAACCGCCCCCGGGACGCCGTCCAGGACGCCGACGTGGTTTACACCGACGTCTGGGAGTCCATGGGCGAGAAGGGCACGAAGACGAAGGACCTCTTCCGCCCCTTCCAGCTGAACGCCGAGCTCTTCCGCCTCGCCAAGCCCGACGCCGTCATCCTGCACTGCCTGCCGGCCGTCTATGACGAGGAGCTCACCTACGAGGTGAGCCGCCTGCCCAACTCGGTCATCTTCGACCAGGCGGAGAACCGGATGCACGCCCAGAAGGCCCTGCTGGCGATGACGATGCGATAGTACCACCGGACGGCGGGGAGGGGGACGGTGCCGCCGTTCCCCTCGTCGTATAAGAAACCCATGAAGGAACCGTACTTCACCCCGAAAAACATCGCCGAGAGGGCCGCCGCCCTCCTCCGGACCGCCGACGGCTACCGGCGCGAGCCCCCCTCTGCGCTTTCGGTCAATGATACCGCCCTTTTAATCCTCGACATGCAGCGCTGTTTCCTGGAGGAGGGCTCCCACGCCTTCATCCCCGCCGCCCCGGCCATTATTCCGCAGATAAACGCCCTGGCCGCCGTCTTCAAAAACGTCGTCCTCACCCGGCACGCCAACACACGGGAAAATGCGGGCGCGATGGGCCGCTGGTGGCGGGACCTCCTCCAGGACGGCGACCCGATGGGTGAGCTGGACCCCCGGCTGGACGCGCGGGGGCGTATCATCGCAAAAACCCAGTACGACGCCTTTTACGGAACGGACCTGGAGGAAATCCTCCGGGTGTGGGGCGCGCGCGGCGTCGTCGTCTCCGGGGTGATGACCCACCTGTGCTGCGAGACCACCGCCCGCTCGGCCTTTGTGAGGGGCTTCGACGTGTACCTCCCCGTGGACGCCACCGCCACCTACACCGAGGCGCTCCACCGGGCCAGCCTCCTGACGCTGTCCCACGGCTTCGCGGTACCGCTTCTGACGGCGGACCTCCTTCGACTAATGGGGGTGGATTCGTGAGAACCGCCCGCGCGGCCGTCGTGGGGTGTGGACCGGCGGGGATCGCCGCCGCGATTCAACTGGCCCGGCACGGCGTCGAATTCTTCCTATTCGAACGGGGGCGCCCGGGGGGCCTTCTCTGGAACGCCCACCGGGTGGAGAATTATCCAGGCTTTCCCAGTGGAATAGCCGGCCCGGAGCTGGTGAAACTCTTCCTGCGCCAGCTCGGGGAGGGCGGAATCACCCCGATTTCCGAGGAGGTTTCCGGGTTGGAGAGGCGCCCCGGCGGCTTTCTTCTCCGAACGACCGGTGGCGCGTACGAGGCGGCTGACGTAATACTGGCGACCGGCACCCGCCCAAAGCCCTGGGACGGACCGCCTATCCCGCCGGAGTGCGCCGACCGGGTCCACACCGAAGTTCACCCCCTCCGCGGTCTAGCCGGGCGGAAGGTTTTGATAATCGGCGCGGGCGACGCCGCCTTCGATTACGCCCTTAGCCTGGCCGGGTTCAACGACGTGACGATTTTAAATCGGGGCCCGCGGACCCGCTGCCTCCCGCTGCTGGAGCGCCGGGCGTCCCAAGAGCCCCGGATCAGCTACCGCGCCCAAACCTCCCCGGTGAAGCTCACCTTCGCCGGTGGCCGCCTTCTGGTAAAATGCACCGCGGGGGGCGCGACGGTGGACCTTGAGGCCGACCACCTCCTCCTGGCCGTCGGTCGGGAGCCGGAGCTGGGCCTGCTTACGGCGGACCTCTCCGACGAGAACGGGCGGCCGGTCCCGGGATTGCACGTGATCGGCGACGCGGCGGGCGGAAGGTGCCGCCAGGCGGCCATCGCCGTGGGGGAGGGCGTCCGGGCGGCGATGACGATCGCCTTTGATTTGGACGAATCGCGATGAAGGTGATTGCCGCCAGCGGATCGGACGAGGTGGCCCGGGTCTTTCTGGCGGACCTGGGCTCAGGAAGGCTCGTCGAATGCGTAGAATCGGTCCAGCCGCCTCTGCCCCGCGAGGAGAAGTGGGTTCTCCTGGTCTCCACCCTCCTGGGCTGCCCGGTGGGCTGCCCGATGTGCGATGCCGGGGGCGACTACCGGGGAGAGCTCGCCGCCGACGAGATTCTTTGCCAGATTGATTTCCTGGTCCGCCGCCGATACCCCGACGGGCGGGTCCCGGCGAAAAAGTTCAAGGTCCAGTTCGCCCGCCTGGGCGAGCCGGCGCTCAACCCGGCCGTGCTCGACGTGCTGCGTGGGCTGCCGGGGCGGTACAATGCGCCGGGGCTCCTGCCCTCGATCTCTACCGTGGCCCCGCGCGGGACGGAGGATTTTTTCGAGCGAATCGCCGGGATAAAGGACGAGCTGTACGGCGGCGGCCGCTTCCAGCTCCAGTTCTCCATCCACACCACCGACGCCGCGCTGCGCGACCGGCTGATCCCCGTGAAGAAGTGGGGTTTCTCCGAAATCGGCCGGTACGCGGAAACGTTCCACCGAAAGGGCGACCGCCGCGTGACCCTCAACTTCGCCCTCGGCCGGGACGCGCCGGTGGACCCCGCGGTGATGCTGGACCACTTCGACCCGAAACTTTTCCTCCTGAAATTCACGCCGCTCAACCCGACCTACGGCGCGCGGCGGCACGGCCTCGCCTCCTACATCGAACCGGACGAGCCGGGGAAGCGTTACGAGATTCTCGACCGCCTTGCCGAGGCCGGCTACCGGGTGCTCCTGAGCATCGGGGAGCGGGAGGAAGACCGCATCGGCTCGAACTGCGGCCAGCTCCTCCGGCGCCACCTCGACGCCCGTGAGAAGCTCCGCGACGGCTACACCTACCCCCTGGAAAGGATTTAGCGTGGAGGTCATCCTCGCCCAGGCCGCCGGATTCTGCTACGGGGTGAAGCGCGCCTGCCAGGTGGCCTTCGAGGCCGCGCAGACCCACCCCGGGGGCGTGTCCAGCCTGGGGCCGATAATCCACAACCCGCAGATGGTGGCCCGGCTGGCCGAGGCGGGGCTCAGGGTCATCGAGGACCTCGACGCCGCCCGCGTCGGGGCGGTGCTCATCCGCAGCCACGGCGTCCCGCCGGAGGTTTTGGAAAAACTGCGGGACCGGGGGTTCGAGGTCGTGGACGCCACCTGCCCCCTGGTCCAACGGGCGCAGAAACTGGCGAAAAGCCTCGCCGCCGAGGGATACCGGGTGGTCGTCGTCGGCGAGCCGGAACACCCCGAGGTCCGGGCGCTGGTCGCCTGGGCCGACTCGGGCCGACGCGAGGGCGCCGAGGGGGCCGTGGTGGTCCAATCCGCCGCCGACGTGGCCCGACTGAAGCGCGGGCAGCGCATCGGCGTCGTGGCCCAGACCACGCAAATCGAGGAGGAGTACGTCCGGCTCGTGGGAGAGCTTCTGAAAAGAACCGACGAGCTGAAGGCCCACAACACCATCTGCGACGCCACCGCCCGACGTCAGGCTGCCATGCTCGAACTTTTAGGGGAGGTGGACGGCATGGTCGTCATCGGCGGGCGCAACTCGGCCAACACCACCCGCCTCTTCGAACGCTGCCGCGAGAGGGGGGGCAAGGCGTGGCACATCGAGACGGCGGAAGAGCTCGACCCGTCGTGGTTCGCCGGGATGGAGCGGGTCGGAGTCACCGCCGGCGCCAGCACCCCGGACTGGATAATCGAGGAGGTCGTCGAGCGCCTGAGGAGTTTCTAGCCGGTGTGAGCGATATAAAACGGACGGGGTATTCAAGCCCCGCCCGATGTACATTGACCGATGTAGGGCGGCCCTTCCACGGACCGCCGCATATCCCCTCTCCCTTCCAGGGAGAGGGTTAGGGTGAGGGTCGAGGTATGGAACGTTAAAGCGGCAGCCCGCGTTCTCCCTCTCCCTGTGGGAGCGGTGCGCCGACGGGATAAAGGGTGAGGGCTGCTCCACGACCCCTCCCCCCTCTGGGGAGAGGGTTAGGGTTAGGGGTGTAGCGGTCCCCTCTCCCTTCCAGGGAGAGGGTCAGGGTGAGGGTCGAGGTGCGGTGCGACAATAGCCCCCCTCTCCCCGTGGGAGGAGCATTCGCTCACAGGGATGGGGGTGAGGGTTACCTCATGTCCCCTCCCCCCTCTGGGG
>Ga0315289_10000149_pt1 | contig 111716 bp, 79 predicted proteins | sample YL17G11_40_MG_FD_203452 | JGI IMG/M metagenome (GOLD analysis project Ga0315289, IMG submission 203452) | Sediment microbial communities from Yellowstone Lake, YNP, Wyoming, USA - YL17G11_40 | ecosystem: Environmental > Aquatic > Freshwater > Lake > Sediment | place: USA: Wyoming | collected... | reverse complement strand
CGCCGCCTCACGGCGACCCCCTGGCGCGTTGCTAACCCTTCGCCTCCATCCGGGCTGGGTAGAGGACTTGCACCTCCTGGCCATCGAACATGCTCGGCACAACTGGGAGCGCCGGCGTCCAGCCGGCATGGCATGGATGTGAACGGCGGTGCCGGCGAGACGCCGGCGCTCCCAAGGACACGGCACATCGGCTGCTCGCCCACTCAGCAGCACGAGGTGATGACGATGGCGAGGCTTCCGCTGGTGCTGGCCCTGGCTTGTGTGTGCTCCGGCCTGCCGGCTCGCGCCGTCACACTGGCAGTCGATGGCAAGGCGACGGCAACCATCTTCCATCCCGAGAAGGCCACCCCGGCTGAGCTGACGGCGGCGCGCGAGGTGGCCGACTACCTCGGTCGGGTGACCGGTGGCAAGTTCGCCGTGGCTGGGGACGCGGCTCCGCCGCCGAAGGGCGCTCGCATCTACGTTGGCCCGCCGGAGTCCCTGGCGAAGCACAGCATCGACGTCCCGGGCCTCGGGCCGGAGGAGTGGCTGGTCCGCACCGTCGGCGACAACACGCTGGTCCTGGTGGGGGGGCGGCCGCGCGGCGCGCTGTACGCGGCCTACCGCTTCCTGGAGGACGTGGTGGGTGTGCACTGGTGGAATCCGTGGGAGGAGTCGGTGCCGAAGAGGCCGACACTGAAGGTTGGGAACCTCGACCGGCGCGGGAGGCCGGCCCTCCGCTACCGGGACATCTACATGCTCTATGGCAACGACGGTGGGCGGTTTGCGGCGCGGAATCGGCTGAACCGGCAGGGCGATGCGGGCATCGCCAAGGAGTACGGCGGCGAGATGAACTACGGGCCGCCCTACCATGTGCACACGCTCTACATGTACTGCCCGCCCGACCCGTACTTCAAGGAGCATCCCGACTGGTTCTCGCTGATCGGCGGGAAGCGGAGCGCAGACTACGCGCAGCTCTGCCTCACGAACCAGGCCCTGCGCGACTTCTTCGTGGCGAAGCTGAGGGAGTACATCAGGACCTCGCGCGAGGGGGCGGAGAAGGCCGGCGTGCCGCCGCCCGTGGTGTACGACATCTCGCAGAACGACTGGGGTGGTGCGTGTCAGTGCGAGAACTGCCAGGCCATCGCGAAGGCGGAGGGATCGGAGGCCGGGCCGCTGCTCGACTTCGTGAACCACATCGCCGACGCGATCAAGGGCGAGTATCCGGGCATCGCCATCGACACGCTCGCCTACGCCTACACCCAGAAGGCGCCGAAGACGATCAAGCCGCGCGGCAATGTGATCATCCGCCTGTGTGACACCACGAGCAACTTCACGAAGTCCATTGTCGACCCGGCGAACAGGCCCTTCCGCGAGCACCTGCGGAGCTGGGCCGCCATCGCAAAGAACCTGCGCATCTGGGACTACGCGGTCTCGTATGCGCAGTACTACGGTCTGCCCATGCCGACCGTGCAGACCTACCCCATCGACTACCGCTTCTATACCAAGCACAACGTCGAGGGCGTGTTCACGGAGCACGAATACGTGATCCTGGCGGACTGGCGCGACCTGAAGGTGTGGATGATGATGAAGCTGCTGGAGGACCCCTATCGTGACTACGAGGTGTTGGTGAAGCAGTTCACGGACGGGTTCTGCGGGCCGGCGGGCAGGGACCTGCGAGAGTACCTGGCGAGGCTGCAAGCGGCTTCGGACGAGAAGCCGAGCTACCTGAGCATGGGCGCCTCCCCGCCGCAGTACAAGTACCTCGACCTGGCGTTCGTGCGCGGGGCGCAGGCAGTCCTCGACCGGGCCGAGAGAGCGGTGGGCGGCGACGCGGTGCTGCTTCGCCGCGTGCGCCACGCGCGGATGCCGATTGACCGGGCGACCGTCGTCCTCTACCCGAAGCTGGTCGGCGAGTGGATGGCGCAAGGCGGTGACGCGGCGAAGATGCCGCTCGACCGTGACGCGATCGCGAAGCGCTACCACGACACGTGGTATGCGCAGATCGACCTGCGCCTGCCCGAGGATCAGCGCGCCGCCGAGCGCCAGCAGGCCGATGCCGAGGTGGCGAGGCTGACGGCCCGGCCGGCGTACGTGCCGCTGCCCGAGAAGTTCCGGGGCCTGCCGCCGGGGAGCGTGTTCGACTACATCGCCGACGCGTCGCGTAACTGGCAGGACACTGTGAAGGTGGTGCCGGACGCGGAGGCCGAGACGGGCATCACCGACCGGCTGGAGCTTTCCGACGAGGACATGCAGAAGTACAAGCTGCCGATGCCGTGGGGGCTCTACGACCAGATCAGCAAGCAGGGCTTCAGCGGCCAGTCGATCCAGGAGGCCGACGTTCCCGGCCCGGGCTACCACTGGTACCAGATGGGCACCTACACCATCGGGCCGTCGTACTACCAGTACTTCTTCTGGAGCTGGATCATCCAGTTCGATGTGGACAACGTCTACGACGCGAAGAACCCCGAGGAGGGGTGGGAGGTGTGGGCGCGGATCAAGTTCGCGGGCCCCGGCTTCCCTCACGGGAGACCGGAGGACAGGAACGCAATCTGCGTGGAGAGGTTGGTGCTGGTGAAGGCTCAGTGACCTTGTTGGGGAGATTGCCGGTACCCTTCCGGTTATAATCCGGCCCGTATCTTACGTCCTTATGGGAGGCGCCTGTGAACCTCATTGTGCCCATGCTGGACAGCTTCCGGCAGGACCACGTTAGCGCGTACAACAAGGGTGTCGGGCCGTTCGAGGGGATCCCGGCGTGCCAGACGCCGAGTATCGACCGGTTCGCGGAGAGCGCGGTCGTATTCGACAACGCCTACCCCGAGGGGCTGCCGACGATTCCCGTGCGGTGCGCGCTGATTTTCCCCTTTCTCTACTTGCGGTCTTCGCGGATGCCGCCGCCGGCCTGGAGGAGGATGAGTTCGGTGCGGAAGCCGTGCGGGCGCTTGCCCGAGGCGGTGGCCGGGTCGGTGCAGGCACAGACGACGGCGCTCGCGCCCTCGCCGCGCGTGGGGGCGTGGTAGTAGTAAGCGCCGCCCGTCTTCGAGCACCGCAGGACGGCGTCGTCGGTGACGTACCCTTCTTTGTAGAGCCGCTCGAGCGTGGCCGGGTACGCCCCCTTGTCATCCAGCCGCATCTTCAGCGCCAGCCCGATGGTCGTGAGATGGGACTTGCACTCGGTGATGCGCGCGCGGTCGTTCGCGGCGGAGAAGGCGGGCATGATGGCCGCGGACAGGATCGCGATGATGGCGATCACCACGAGAAGCTCAATGAGCGTGAAAGCTCGGCGGTTCTGGGTCATCTTCGTTCGCCTCCTGACGGGAGGTACTTGGGAAGCTCGGCCGCCGGCACCGCGATGATGCGGCCATCGAGGCAGGCGGCGTGCCAACGGCCACGGTGTCGGGGCCTCGTCTCGCCGGCGATGATCGAGGCGGGCGGGTCATCGGTGGCCACGCCGGGCACCATGAAGTAACTGGTCTGCATGGTGGTTGGCGACGGCGGGTTGGGGGGCCACTTGCCCTGGTGGAAGGGCGGTCGCGGGCCGGGCGGGGGCACGAACTGGATGGTCGCCGGTGAGGGGTCCACCGGGCACACGAAGACCTGTTGGTTCTTCACGTAGGTGTTGGCCAGGTAAGGGATAGCACCGGCGCTGGGCGGCAGGCGGCCGTCGTGGTCGTGGGCGTAGAGCAGAAGGGCTGTCGCGATCTGCTTCAGGTTGCTGCGGCACGAGACCTCCCGCGCGCGCGTGGCAACGGAATTGCCCCAGCAGAAGAGCAGGCTCGCGACCACGAGGACGATCGTCATGATCCCCGTCAGCTCCAGGGCGCTGAAGCCCCCGGTCTTCCCGCGAGCCCTGGTCGGCGTTGCCGCGTAGGCGAGTCGCTCCGCGACTCGCACCCCGCGTCGGTCGCGCAGCGACCGACGTGCGCGGGGGACCGCACGGGCAGCGGGGTCGGCCGTGGCACGGCTGGAGGCGGGCGGAGGTCTCATGGCGATCCTCGCGGCGGCCCACCGGGCGGGCCCGGGCCGCCCATCCCCGGCATCCCGCCCGGCATCATCCCGGTGCCTGGCGCCGACCGGTCCCGATATGGCTCCGGGGGCCAGACCTCTTCGAGCGGCTTGAACCCGAGAGCGCGCCAGGCGGGTTCGGCGAGCACAGCGGCGTGCCCGTCGGTGTAGAGCACATTGGCCCGGTCGTTGTGGACGAGCTTCTGATCGCTGAGCAAGGGCCGCGAGGGCGCTTCGTCGGGCCGGCGGCCGGCGCGGTAGTAGTAGCCCATCGGCAGGGGAACCTTCGGCAGGATGAAGGCCGGCGGCACCGCGCCACCGGGCTCCGGCAGCGCAGGATGTCCATGAGTCGGGCGTGGCGGCTGGTAGAGCTTCGGGTTGGCCGGCGCGCCCATGGGGAGGATGTCCAGGACGTCGCTGTTGCTGGGGCAGAGGAAGACCTTGTCAGCACGGAGGTAGCGGTCGAGCAGCGGCGAGAGGTCGTCCTCGGTGGGCGGGAAGCGACCGGCGTGGTCCTGGGCGTACATCTGCAGGGCGAACCCGATGTTGACGAGATTGCTCAGGCAGGTCTGCTTTCGGGCGGCCTCGCGGGCGCGGGCGAAGACAGGGAAGAGGATCGCCGCCAGCGTCGCGATCACGGCGAGCACGCAGAGCAACTCGATGAGAGTCATGGCGCGAGTGCGCTTCATATCCGACCCGGCGGCCCGCCGCTCGGCATCCTCGGCGGGCTCCCCTTCGGTGGTTGAAGCTCCGCGGACGGGAGGTGACGCTCCTTCAGGAGGATGACGGCAGGGCACTTGGTGGGATCGTCCCCAGCTCGCGGCGTTCTGAACCACTTGGTGTGGCCATCGGCGAAGAGGCAGTTCAGCCCTTCGTTATGCCGGTCCAGGCTGTTGTCAGCGACCAGCAGCGTGAGGGGGTCGTCATCATCGCAGAACCCGGCGCGGTAGAAGTAGTCCATCCGGGGCCTGGTTCCGGGCGGGGCGTTGCCCGGCCGGAGGACGGACGGGCACGTGAGCGGCTCGGGATCGAGGAGGTAGCGGTCGATCAGCGGCCGGAGGTCATCCTGGCCGGGAGGGAAGTGGCCCGCGTAGTCTCGGGCGTACAGGCTGAGGGCCAGGCTGATCTGCTTCAGGTTGTTCTGGCACGAGGTCTGGCGAGCCTTCTCCCGCGCGCGGGCGAAGACGGGGAACAGGATGGCGGCGAGGATCGCGATGATGGCGATCACCGTGGTCAGCTCGATGAAGGTGAACATGATGGCCCCGCGTCGCATGAGCCTCATGGCAGATCCTCGGGGCGGGCCGGCGCGGTCGGGCTGAGGGCAGGTAGAGCCGAAGGTGCGACGCCTCGGACGCGCCCGGAGAGATACAGCACATTGCTGCGGCCGCGGTGCCGCGCGGCGTTGTCCCAGGCGACGGCCTCCTGGGGGCGGTCGTCGATGGCGAGGCCGGGCCGGTACGTGTAGTCCACGGTGCCAGGTGGGGCCGGCCGGATGTCGCGCGCCCAGCGCTTCTCCCAGACGAGAGTCGTGGGGCAGCGGAAGACTTCGTCATCGTACAGGTATCGCGGGCAGAGCGCGCGCAAGCCAGGCGGCTCCGGCGGCAGCCACCCGAAGTGGTCGTCGGCGTACAACCGCAGCGCGAGGGAGATGCTGCGGAGGCGCTGAGCGCAAGTGGTCTCGTCCGCGCGGCTTCGCGCCCGCGCCATTGCCGGTAGGAGCAGGGCCCAGACCACGGCGATGATGGCCATGACGCAGAGGAGCTCGGTGTAGGTGAAGCCGGGGCGGCGTCTCATGGCACCTGCTCCCACCTCTCGGCCACCCACCGGCCGCTGGCGCGTCGGCAGGTCACATGGACTTCGCGGGTCAGCAACCTCCCGTTCGGCAGGGCCACAGCTCCAACGGCGCGCAGGGTCAGGGAGCCAGCGGCGGTGTGGGCCTGGACCTGGTAGGAACCGACAGTCGGCGTCGGACGTGCTTGCGGCCCGAGGCCCGCGGCGGGCGGCGAGTCGGGGCTGGGCGCGGCGACCTCCCCGGGCTCGGCAGGGCGGTAGATCGTGCGCGCGATGAATGGGGGGAGGTCGCCGGCTGCCGCCCGCGTCAGCGCCTCCTCGACAGCCATCTCCGCGAGGTAGAGCGCCTGGAGGCCGCTCTGTTGATGGACCACGCGCTGCGAGTGGGCGACCACCAGGGCGACCATCGCTCCGGTCGAGGCGGCGATGAGCGCCAGCAGGGCCAGCATCGCCACCAGAAGCCCCGAACCGCGCTGTGATCGAAGAAGTGAGTTCATGATCATCATGTGCCATAGTTGCGCAGGTGCAGTGTGACTGAGCGACCAGCCCGGCCCTGGCCCCAGAAGACCCGCACGACATTCCGGCGGCCGGTCGGGGCCGGGTAGTCGAACCTCGGCTTGACGGACAGGGCTTGCTCCGCGAGCGGCAGGGGAGAAGCAGCGGCGACCCGCACCACGCCGTCCAGTGTTGGGCGGTAGGTCACGCGGCTGCCGTCGGGGCCGAGGAGGACGAGCCGCGTGTCGGTCGACTCGGGCGCGACGAGGGCCGCCGCCCGCACGTCCCGCCGGAGGAGGCCGAGCAGGTCGGTCTCGGTGCCGAGACGCGCGGCCTGCACCTCCTGCCGGGCCATGACGCGCTGCGTCTGGATGTAGAGCTGCAGGCCGACGACCAAGATGACCGCCCCCACACCCATCGCCACGATGCACTCGACGAGTGTGTAGCCGCGTCGGGTTATCCTGGTGGGTGCCGAGGGGTCTCCGGCGCTCCCAGGACGCGGCACGACCTGCGCAACTGCCTTCGCTGTCATCTCAGACCTCGACGTCCTGCGTCACGGGTCCATTCCCCGGGTACTCAGTGCGAAGACGAGGCGCGCCTGGCCGGGTGGGCCCTTCCGCTCGGGCCACTCGAGGCGGAGGCTCACCATCGTCATGCCCGCCGCCGGGCCGGGGCGCACGGTCAGCGAGCCGGTGGCCGCGGGCAGGCCGCGCAGTGTCTCTGTCGGCAGGGCGTGCATCCCCGGCTTGGGCAGACCAGCGGCGCCCGCGGCGCGGAGGGCCTCCGCCTGCGACTCGAGGATCATCATCGCCCGGGCGCGGTTCGTGGTGCGGGCGAGCGCGAGGCTGCTCTGGTAGTAGGCCTGGATCGCGATGAGCAGCGCGACGCTGACGACCAAGGCCCCCACGAGAGCCCCGGTGAGCTCGGACCCGCGCCGCGACCGGATGTGGGCGATATCAGAGCGTCTCATGGCCGAAGATCCCTGGTTCGGGCTTCGCGGGCTCAGCGGGATAGGCAGGCTTCAGCCGCGCGCTCGAGAGCAACCCGAAGCGCCCGGCGGCGAGGATGCCGAACTGGATGAGACCTACGACGATGGGGCACATGATCACCGCGAAGGCGATTGTCCCTGGCGAGCGGATGAACCAGCTCGCGGTGTCGGTCGCGGACCCCGGCCCCGGCCGGGCGACGAGCAGGGCGAGCGTGAGGCTGCCGAGCAGCAGGACGATGGCCGGCACGACCGCGACGGCCAGCGCCACCCGCCACGCGCGTCGGAAGGTCGCTCTGTCGACGGGGATGTCGCCTGTGCTCATGGCGAGGGCCTCGGCCCCTGCGACGGCGAACGACGTTGCCAGTCGGAGACCGACTGGCCTACGCGGACAGAAGTCAGAGATCAGTGTCCGCGCCGCCGAGGACGCGGAGGACTTCCTCCAGAGTGGTGACGCCCTCGCGCACCTTGGCGAGAGCGGCCCCGCGCAGGGAGGCGATGCCCAACCGGGCGACCTCCTGCTCGAGTTCGGCGATGGGAAGGCCTCTCATCACCAGGCTGCGCAGTGACGCATCGACGGGGAGGACTTGGAAGACCCCGGTACGACCGCGGTAGCCGGTGTTGCCGCACTTGCCGCAACCGCTCCCCGCCCGGAGGGACCAGCCGGCCGCGTCCGCGGCCGGGACGCCGAGTCTGGCGAGCAGGGCGGGGTCGGGCTGCCGGCTCATCCCGCAGCCGTCGCAGACCTTCCGCACGAGGCGCTGCGCGAGGACCGCGGTCACGCTGGAGGCGACCAGGAACGGCTCGACACCGATGTCGATGAGCCGGGCGAAGACGCCCGCGGCGGAGCGCGCATGGACGGTGCTGAGGATGAGGTGGCCGGTGAGGCCGGCCTGGATAGCGATGGCGGCGGTCTCCAGGTCGCGGACCTCGCCGATCATGATGACCTCCGGGTCCTGCCGGAGGAGGGTGCGCAGCCCGGTGGCGAAGGTGAGCCCGCTCGCAAGATCGGTCTCTGTCTGGCTGATGATCCCGAGGTCGTGCTCGACGGGGTCCTCGATGGTGCAAATGCTGGCCAGGCTGCGCCGCTGCTCATGGATGTAGGCCAGCGCGGAGTACATGGTCGTGGTCTTCCCCGCGCCGGCGGGGCCCGTCAACAGGATGGCGCCTTGGGGCCGACCGAGGAGATCCTGGAAGACGGCGAGGTCCTTCTCAGACAGGCCGAGCTGGTCGAGAGGCATGACGGCCAGGGCGGGGTCGAAGAGGCGGATCGCAGCCTTCTCGCCGTGAATGGTGGGCAAGATGGAGACGCGCGCATCGACACGTCGCCCCTGGACTTCGGCGGTGGAGCGCCCTTCCTGCGGGATGTCGGCGCGGTAGGTGATCATGCCGCCAATCACCTTCAGCCGGCCCATGACGCGTTCACGCAGGGCGATCGGCACCGAGCCGACATCGAACAACGTGCCGTCGATCCGATAGCGGACCTGGATGCGCTCCGCGCTCGGCTCAAGGTGAATGTCGGAGGCCTGGTAGAGGATGGCCTGGACAAGGATGAGATCCAGCAGCGGGCCAACCTGAGGCGCGGAGGGGTTGCCGAAGACGACGATCTGCTCCCCCACTTGCTTGAGCTCCATGCGCACCCGGAACATCGGCTCGGTCCTCTGCTGGGCGGACTCTGCGGCCTGGTTGATCATGTCTGCGGCCCACTGGGCTTGCTCGGCCTGCATGCCTGACACCTGCCATGGGCGGCGGTCACCGTGGAAGCTGATGGTGAGGGTTGTACTCCCCGGTCCGCCGGCTTCTGCGTTCTCTACCTGCGTGTAGTCAGCGAAGGACTGCGCTGGGTCGCCGGCGACGAGCTGCCCGTCGGCGGTGAGGGCAATGCCCTCGGGCGCGACGTGCAGCTCATACCCTCGGCCCACGAACACCTCGCCGGTAGCGGGCATGGTTGCCAAGATGATCTCCCCCTTCCCTCGCCCCCCGGTGGGCACCCCTCTCCCAACGGGAGAGGGGGAGGGGTGAGGGTCTAGCTCCCGGACAGGCTCGAGATGATGGCTACGAGCGGCAGGAAGATGCCGAGAACGATGATCAGCACCATGATGCCCATCCCGATGACGATCAGGGGCTCGACCACGCCCTGGACCGTCCGGGCGGACGCCTGGCTAATGTCGATGTAGAAGCTGCCCATGCGGGAGAAGGTCGCGGCCAGATCGCCGGAGCCCTCGCCGACGGCGACGCGCCACACGAAGCTCTCGGGGAGGACCTCGGCATCCCGCAACCCATCGGCCAAGGGGCGCCCCTCCGACACGGCGTGCTCGGCCCGTCGGAGGGCGCCGGCGATGAGGGCGTTGCCGGCGGCGGCGCCGGCGAGCCGGAGAGCCTGGAGCACCGGCACGCCGCGGGAGAGGAGCGCGCCGAGGGCGCTGCTCACGCGCCCAAGCGCGAGGTTGAGGTTGATGCGCCCAATGATGGGGGTGCCGAGGCGCCAGTAGTCGAGGATCATCCGCCCGCGGGCCGTGCGCCGACGGGCCAGGTAGAGGCCGAGGGCGGCCCCGGCGGTCACCAGGAGCGCGAGCACGAACCAGGGCAGCCCCCGACTCAGAAGCTCGAGGAGCTGCGTGGGCGCGGGGAGGTCCTTGATACCCAACTCCTCGTAGAGCTGCAGCCATTTGGGCACGATGAAGATCAGCAGGAACGACAGCACGGTGAGCGCCCAGAACCCAACCACTGCCGGGTAGACGAGCATGGCAATGGACTGCCGGGCGATCTTGGCGAACCCCTCTCGTTGCTCGGCCATCTCGCGGAGGACGTCGGGCAAGGTGCCGCTGTGCTCCCCGGCGCGGGCGAGGGCAGCGACTAGCGGCCCGAAGGCGCGGGGCCGCGCCCCCATCGCCGCACTCAAGGGGATGCCGTCGGCAACGTCCTCTGCCAGGCTGCCGAGCGCTCGCCGTATCCCCGAATGCCGCGACTCTCTGGCCAGCAGTCGCAGCGCCTCCACCATGGGCGTGCCGTTGTCCAGCATGGCCGCGAGCTGGCGGAGGAAGATGCACAGCTCCGCCTCGGCGATGACCGCGTCACCGGCGACCTCGGACGGCGGCTCCCCAATGCCGGTCACCGTTACCTGCTTCGCGAGCAGGGAGCGGACTGCGGCCGGGAGGTTGTCGGCCACGACCTCCTGGGGGGCGGCTGCTGACTGGGTGGTGTAGAGGTAGGTAGGCAAACGACTCCCTCCCCGAGGGTAGGCTCCGTCACCTTGGGAGACGGGGCCGGGCCGTTCAGGTTGCGGCGAGCGACGAAACAGCGCCGTCCGGGCCGCTACCGGGCCGACGCCGACGCCTCCGCGTCGAGGCTGGCCAAGGCGTCGCGGTAGCCGACAGCGAGCAGAAGCCCGGCCACCGGCATGGTGATGAAGATCCCGAAGCCGAAGAAGCACCATCCGGCAAGGCCGACGAGCAGGGCCAGCAGGTACACGGAGAGCAACGGCCAGAAGCGGCGCCAGTACGAAGCCCAGGCGGTGTCCAGGCCATCGATCACGCCGCGTTGGCGAGCGGCCACGGCGAAGGCGGCCAGCCAGAGGAAGCTCCCCGTGACCAGCACGTTCAGCCTCGGAATGAGGCCGACGAGGATGATGGCGAGGGCGCCGCTCGCCACCAGGAATGCCCGTGCCATCACCAGCTCGAACCGAAGGTGACCGAGGCGCCCGTCCCGAGCCTGCTCAAGGGCCGTTCTGAACCTCCGGAGGACGGTGGCGCCCCCGAAACCCACCGCGACAAGGGCCAGGATCAGGACACCGCCGGGGAGGCTGAGCAGGCCGGCGGCCAGCCCCCAGGCCACGCTGCGGAGGTAGTGTCGGAAACCAAGGAACAGCCGATCCGGTCGCGGTTCTCCGTTCCGAGCGGAGTCGACGGCGCAGGCCGCCAGGCCGAGGAGCATCGGCCACGCGAAGAGAGCGCCCGCGACCAGAGCGATGGCGACCTGCACCACCGTTCGGTCGAAGTCGGTGCCGAGCAACGAGACGGTCGACTGGTCGTCGGTGGTGTGGGGGAAGAGGTCGAGGAGATGGACCGCGGCCCCCATGACCGCCGAGGTGGCGATGAGGACTACGGTGCTGCCTGCCGCGAGCACCGGGTTGCGGTAGAAGATCTCCCAGGCTTCGGCCAGCGCCGCCCGCGCGGAGACGCGCACGGGGAACGGCCGCGCCTCGGCCGGGGCCGAGAGCGGCTCGGCGTGCAAGGGCCCCAGCTTCCCATAGCGCGGCTGGAAGACCACGGGACACCCCCGACCAGTGCAGACGAACGCTGCGCTACTCCCCTGTCCTTGGAGACGTGCGGGGCGGCGGACGGTTGCGCCTGCCGTGAGATCGGCGGCCGAAGTGTATGCACAGACGGCGCACGTGTGCTATACTGGGACCGCTCAGATAGGAGGAGGACCATGTCGAGGCCTCAGGTCAAGGACGAACGGATGGAGCTGAGGATCGCGAAGGAGCACAAGAGGCTCATCGAGCAAGCCGCGGCGCTGGTGGGATGCAGCACGGGCCAGTTCGTCGCCTCGCAGGCCGTCGCGGGCGCGAGCGAGGTGCTCGACCGCGAGCGAGCCATCACACTGACGCGGCGGCACTTTGCGCGCTTCGTGGCAGCCGTCGAGGCGGATGACCAACCCACTCCGGCGGCGACCCAAGCGGCCGCTCGGTTCAGCAAGGGTCACGCCAAGGGGCCGGAGTACCATTGGTCATCGAACGACTGAGCAAGAGGCACGAGCGGAGAGCGTTCGACTGCGGTGAGGAGTCGCTGAACCGATTCCTCCGGGAGATGGCGCGCCAGAGGGCTGACCGCGACCTGGGCATTGCCTTCGTTGCCGTACCGGAGCCGGGCAGCCCGGTGGTCGTGGGGTACTACACGCTGGTCACCGCGACCGTGACCCCAGCCGTCGTCCCGGATGGGAGCCTGCCCGGGCAGCAGGACGTGCCCGTGATCCGACTGGCCAGACTGGCCGTCGATCGAGGCTGGCAAGAGCAGGGGGTAGGTGAGCGCCTGCTGTTCCATGCGCTGTACCGTGTGCAGCGGGTGGCGGAGGAGGTAGGGGTGTACGCGGTAGTAGTGGACGCTCTGCACGAAAGGGCGCGGGGGTTCTACGAGAAGTACGGCTTTCACTCGCTGGGCGACGATCGCCAGCATCTCTACATGACCCTGAAGGTCATCCGCGCACTCCACCTCCACCCGATGAGGTCCGAGTAGACAGCGCGCAGCCGCGCGACGATACGGCGGTGCGGCTGCCGGTGTAGCTGCGGCAGGGCGAGGCCGGGCTACTGACCCAGCGCCTCCTTGACCTTCTGCGCCAGCTCCTCGCCGCGCAGGTCCAGGGCGATGATCTTGCCGTCCTTACCAACGAGAACCGTGTGGGGGATGCCCTCCACGAGGTAGAGCTTCCCAGTCTCCGAGTCCCAGGACTTGCCCTCGACGATGTGGGTCCAGGTCATGCCGTTTTCCTCGGCGAACTTGCGGACCTTGTCGGCGGCCTTGCCCTCCTTGTCATCGGCGTCCAGACTGACGCCGACGATCACGAAGCCCTTGTCCTTCACCTCGTTCCACATCTTCACGACGTTCGGCACTTCGCCCCGGCACGGGCCGCACCAGGTCGCCCAGAAGTCGATCAGGACCACCTTGCCCTTCTGCTCCGAGAGGGTGAACTTGCCGCCGTCCAGGGTCTCGTGGCTGAAGTCCGGCGGGGGCTGGCCGACGGCGATGTAGACCGGCGGCGGCACCTTCTGCTTGGAGACCGTGACGACCGCGCCATTCCCTCGCGGGCCCCACGACTTCAGCCGGTAGGATCCGCCCCTGAAGTTGAAGGGAGTGACGAGGTCGTATATCTCCGGCCCCTTCATGTTCGGGTCCAACTGGCCGTCCTGGTTGAGGTCGATGGCCACGAGATCGCCGCTCTTGGGGGTGACTAGGCCATCGGCGTTCTCGTCGTAGAAGGCGGCCGAGACCTCGGTTCCCTTGATGGTGAGCTTCGTCTCGAACGAGCAGTCGCGGCGGTAGAAGAGCGTCTTCGCGTAGTCCTGCTCGGTGCCGTTGGGCTGCTTGGCCTTCGGCCGCTGGGGGAACATCCAGAACCCGATGGGATACTCCAGCCTGTGCTTGTCGGCGTACGTCACCTGGCACTTGGCGTCCACGCCGACGATGAAGGCGCCCGGGGCCGCCCGATCCGAGGAGCAGAACCCCATGACCCCGTCGCCGTCGTTCGTCAGGTCCTGGTCGTTGTCGCCGTCAACGTAGATGCGGGCGGGCACGGTGTTCATGTCAACCTTGCCTTCCGCCGCCTTGAAGGCCTCACTGAAGGCCGACCAGTCCGGGGCGAGGTCGACAACGACCGTGTAGGTGTTGTCCTTGCCATTCCCCAGATGGATGGCCCCGTAGAGGGGCGTGCCGACGTACTTGGGCTGAGCCTTGAGCTGCTCCACCGGCTTGTCCGAGAGGGGGATCGGGATCGGGCGGTACCATCTCGGACCGGGGGCGATCGTCACATCGGCCGAGAAGGCCCAGGCGGACAGGATGAGACATGCCAGAACGGCGGCGACGACTCGGGCGGCCCTCGTCATGGCTCTCGCTCCTTGCCATTCGGTGCGCGTCAGCGGTAGTGACCGAACTCCTGTATGGCTTCGAACATGGCCACGACGTTCGCGACCGGCGTCTCCTCCAGGATGCTGTCGTGGCTCGCGCCGGCGACATAGCCGCCGCCGCGCATCATGATCTCGAGGACCTCGCGCGTCTTCTCGCGCACGAGGCTCGGAGTCCCGTTGATGAGCACGTGCTGGGAGTCGATGGCTCCGTTGAAGAGGATCCGGCCGCCGAACTCGGCTTTCAAGGCACGGAGGTCCATGCCGCGACAGGAGGGCTGAATGGCGTGGACGCCATCGAGTCCGACCTCGATCATCGCCGGCAAGAGCACGGAGATCGACCCGCAGCAGTGTAACATGACCTTCAAGCCGTAGTCGTGCCCGAGGTCGGTGAGCCGCCTGAGGGGGGGAAGGAGGAAGCGCCGGAAGAGGCCCTCGCCGAGCAGCGGGCCGGTCTGACCGCCAAAGTCGTTACCGATGAAGAAGATGTCGATGGCATCGCCGGCAGCGTCGAAGATGCGGCGGCTGACCTCGGCGTAGTAGTCGACCAAGTGCTGCAAGAGGGCGTCGACCAGCTCCGGCTCATCGTGCATCCCGTAGTACAGGTTCTCCATGCCGAGGAGGTCGATGGCGTCGTGGAAGAAGGGCGACCAGTCGCCCCCGAGGATGGCGTACTCGCCACGCCAGGCCTCCGCTTCGGCGCGGATCGTGGAGACATCGGCCCACGCCGGATCGGGCCAGGAGTACTCGTGGACTTCGGCGAGGGTGGCCTCCGCGAGTGGGTGGCTCATCGGCTGCCCGTAGCCCATGCCCATGCGGTCGATGCCGAAGACCGTGCGGCACGTGGCGCCGGGAGGCAGGTCCGACTCGGGCCCTGAGTAGCCTGCGCGCACGCGGCGGAAGTCATCGTGGAAGCGCAGCCGAAGGCCCTCGTCATCCAGGCCGAGCGCGCACCGGGCCTTCTCCCAGAACTCCACAGACGAGCCGCACCACGCCGGGACGCGGTCGGGCTCGCGGTGCTCGAAAGCGGTGAGGACGCGTTCGCGGGAGGTCATCGGAGACCGATCCGGTAGGTTCGGAAAGGCCGAACGGGCAGCGCGGCGATCAGTACACGCATTCCTTCGCAGCGTCCGCGTAGGCGCGCAGGTTCTCGACGGGCGTCTCGAAGAAGTGGTCGGCGGTTGAGAGGATGTAGCCGCCGTCTCGGCCGAAGCCCTCGAAGAGACACCGCACCTCCGCGCTGATCTGGTCACGCGTGCCGGCGGTGAGAATGTTGACCTGGTCCATCCCGCCGATCATCGCCTTGCGACCCGCGAAGGTCTCACGCACCTTCGCCGGGTCGGCGATGTTCCCTCCGACCCCAGGCGGCGAGAGGGTCTCCGAGGCATCGGACTCGTTGTCGACGATCTGGTCGAGGATGTTCACCATGCCCCCGCACGTGTGGTACGTGCTGAGGTGGCCGATGCGTCGGAGAGCACGATGCATCTCGCGGTCGTAGGGCAGGCAGAACTCGCGGTGCAGCTTGGGTGAGATGACGGTGTCGCTCGCAGAGCCGCCGCCGGTCTCGATGAGATCGAACTTCGCCCCCACCAGGGACTCCTCGATGAACCGCAGCTTTTTCGCCAGGAGGATGCGGAGGAAGCGGTGGACCCAGTCGGGGTTGTCGAAGGTCTCCATGATGAGCTGCTGCGGCTCGACGAGGCAGCAAGCGTGCTGCCAGCAGCCGGCTTGGTCGCCCCACACGAAACCGCGCAAGATGCCGGCATCGCCCAGGGCGTCATGGGCTCGGGTCACCGGCGCGTGGTCGAGCTTCGGCACGGGCATGTACCTGTCGATGAGGTCGATGTCCTCGTGGCGCTTGATGAGGTACTCGAGGATCCAGGTTGTGGTGGGGTTGCCGCCGGTCTTGTAGGTCAGCGTGCCCGCGGGTGTGGTGATGGTGTGATGGAGGAGGCGGTGGTGAGGGTCGGGATCGACGACCTCGATCTCGTCGCGCCACTCGGGGGTCTGGACGAGGTAGCGCTCGGCGTTGGGGATCCAGAACTGGCCCATGGCCTCGAAGTACTGAAGGGCGGCATCCATGCCGGTGACCCGGAACGCCGAAAGGGCGTCCGTGCCGCCCAGGTACGTATCGAGGTGATAGCCCTGCCACTGGTGGACGGTCACCGGGAGGCGATCGGGCTTCTCCCGGTGCAGCGCCCGCATCATGCGCTCCTTCGAGGTCATCTCGGCCGCTCTCTTTCGCCGGTCAAGGCACGGCGTCGGTCGCGGAGCGACCGACCTACGCGGACAGCGCGTCTCAGTCCGTGTGGAAGACTTCCTCCATGTTCGCCCACCACTCGCCCTCGGCGCGGGTGTCGAGGGGCTCCTGACAGGGCTTGCAGACGTCCCACCACTTCTGGGTCATCGGATCGGCGGCCATCTCGGCCATGTCAGCATCGAAGTCGCTGCCGTGGTACTCGAAGTAGCTGAAGAGGTATCCGTCCTTGTGGTAGATCGAGTAGTTGCGGATGTTGCACTGCGCGATCATCCCAAGGACCTCGGGCCAGGCGGAGGCGTGGAGGCGCTTGTACTCCTCGAGCTTCTCAGGCTTGACGCGGATGACCATGCCGTAGCGTGTCATGAGGCACCCCTCCAGAGAGTGGCACGAGCGGATCACAGTGCCAGCGGATAGTCGCCCAGCTCCCGCAGCGTCTTGACTGCAAGGTCGTAGCTCTCGGGCGCGACGCCGCTGCTGATCGAGTGGTCGGACTGGAACACCCAGCCGCCGCCCCGGGCGGCCTGCAGCTTGTAGCGGACCTCGCGACGGATGGCCTCGGGATCGCCCTGTTCGAGCACGCGCACATCGATGTTCCCCACGAAGGCGAGCTTGCCGGCGTACAGCTCCTTCAGCTCGACGACGTCCAGGCCCGCCTTGGCCTCCAGCGGGTTGTACGCGTCGAGGTGAATCTCGACGAGGTCCTCGAAGATGGGGGTGGCGTTGCCGCAGCCGTGGTAGATCACCGGCAGCTCATGGGAGTGACAGAGCTTGATGAGGTCCCGGACGTGCGGCCTGAACCACTGCTGCCAGAGGCGCGGGTGGAAGAACATGCCCTTCCGGTAGGCGACATCGCCCCAGACGACCATGCCCGACAGCCGCGCCTCGCCGGCGGCGATCTGGCGCCCGGTGAAGTCGAGCAGCCACGTGCCGATGCGGTCGATGAAGTCGTGCAGGAGGTCTGGCGCATCAGCCATCCACAGGAGCGCATTCTCGCTGCCGATGCAGCGCCAGAGGTACTCGTACGGCTCACAGACGGAGCCGAAGACGGCGAAGTCATCGGCAAAGGCATCGACGCGCTCATCCCAGGGGGGTAGGTCGCGGTTCAGGGCGTCGCCGACGCCGTTGATCTGGTCATCGCCGCCCTGGTGGAAGCGCCGACGATCGCCGGCGTCTCCGAACTCGAAGTCGGCCATCTCCTCCGGCCGGGTGATGGAGAACGACTCGTAGTGAGGCATGGGGAGGTCGCCCGAGCGGCGGATGGTGGCGCCGAACCCGGTCTTCACGACGATGTCGTCACCGTCCTGCGAGACGACCTCGAACGGCTGGATGCAAGGGTCCATGTTGGGCGTGATGACGATGTAGTCCAGGTCCCAGTAGCGGTAGGGATCGAAGTCCGGCCCCCACTTCGCCTGGCAGCGCTTCAGGAAGCCGGTCCAGAAGAACTCACCCGCGGGCACTCGGTCGGCTTCGCGGTGAGAGAGAGCGTCGTGCATTCGCTTGATCTTGTCGTGCGCCCTGCCCATGGGGCACTCTCCTGCGCGCGTGGCGTGCGTCCGTTCGGTACGGTTCGCGACGGGGAGGCGAGGGTCCTTGTACGGCGGTAAGGGGTAAGCGGTAAGGGCAACGGCACGGCGACGGCGGGAAGGGCCAGGAGGAGGGAGGGCGAATACGTCCGGCGCCGTGGTCGCCGTCCCCGTTCCCGTTACCCTTACCCCTTACCGCTTACCCCTTATCGCCCTCAGGAGCCTGCGATGACCGATCTCGAGCGCTTTCGCAATGTGATGAACTACCGGCCGGTCGACCGGTGTGTCTACGGCTGGGGCCTTGGGGCGTGGCCGGAGACCATTGAGCGGTGGAAGACGGAGGGGTATGACCCGGAACACCCGCCCCAGTTCGGGACGGACCGCTGGGTATGGTCCGGCGGGTGGTTCTTCCCCAACCCGCCCTTCGAGCGGAAGATCATCGAGGAGGACGACCGGACGGTCCTCTACGTGAACCATGAGGGCATCCTCATGCGCGAGCGCAAGGATCACCCCCATTCCTCGATGCCGCAGTTCGTGCGGTTCCCCGTGGCGACGCGTGAGGACTTCCGGCGCTTCTACCGGGAGCGGATGCAGCCGGACCTCGCGGCGCGCCTCGGGCACGACTACGCGCAGCAGCTCGCGGCACACCGCGAGCGGGACTACCCGCTGGTCATCATCTCCGACCGGTGGGGCGGGTTCTTCGGGCCCCTCCGCAACCTGGTGGGCGTCGAGCGGCTGTGCATGTTGTTCTACGACGATCCCGCGTTCATGGAGGAGATGATGGACACGACCGCCGACTTCATCATCGCGATGATGAGCCAGATCCTCGACTGCACCGACGTCGACGTCTACGGCTTCTGGGAGGACATGGCGTACAAGACGGGGCCGCTGATCGGGCCCGAGATGCTGCGGAAGTTCGCGCTGCCGCGGTACCGGCGGGTGGTAGAGTTCGTGCGGTCGCGAGGGGTCGAGTTCGTGTCGCTCGATAGCGACGGGGACATGACCTCGCTCATTCCGGTGTGGCTCGACGCGGGGATCAACATCCTGTACCCGTTCGAGGTGCAGTGCGGGATGGATGTATTGAAGGTCAGGCGCGAGTACGGACGCGAACTGAGGATGTGGGGAGGGCTTGACAAGCGCGCCATTGCCTGGGGACCGGAGGCCATCGATGCCGAGCTGCGGCGGGTGATGCCGCTGGTAGAGGAGGGCGGGTACATCCCGGCGCCGGACCACAGCCTGCCGCCGGATGTGTCGTATGCGAACTACCGCTACTTCATGGGGCGGCTGAGGGGGATGGTGGGAGGGGGTTGAGGACAAGGGCAACGGCATTGCCGGTCGGAGACCGACCGGCGCGAGAGGCACCGCTTCCGCGACGGCGCGTAGGCGAGTCGCTCCGCGACTCGCACGGTTGTCGGTCGCGGAGCGACCGACCTACGCGAACGGTGGGACGGCGTCAACGTGTGAGAAGGACAGTGGCGATCTCCCAGGGTCGCAGTGGCAGCGAGAGACGGTTGCCGGTGAGGGTGAGGGGAGCGTCGAGCGGCTCGAGGTTGAAGTCGGTTCGGGTGGCGGCGGAGAAGGAGGTGGGTAGGTCTACGGTGGCCTCAGTAGCCTCCCCTGATGACTCATAGACGCGCAGGACGTAGCCCGACGCCGTTGTGGGAGCGGTTTCGACCGCGACCGCCGTTCCGTCGTTCACATCTGCGACACGGTAGAAGGCGGAGAGGCGGACGGAGGAGGGGGCGAGGAGGACCTGCGGGCGCGGGTCGGTCAGCGGCTCGCGGTCGGGGCCGAGGGGCTTGACGGGCTGCAGCGGGAGGCGGAGGCGGTCGGAGACGCCGCAGAGGTCGGCTTGCTTCCAGCCACCGTCGTGGAAGAGCAGCCGGTGGCGGAACTCGTGCCACCCGAGGGCTAGCCGCTCCTTGGTGACCCACGCTTCCCAACCGGCATCCACATCGTTGATCGGTGTCATCAGGATCTGCCGCAGCTTGCCGGTGGCGGCCTCGTAGGTCCAGTACCTGTCGCCATCGATGGTGACGAGCGCGATCCCCCGCTCGCCATCGCTCACCGAGGCCCAGCTTCGCGCCCAGAACTGGTGCTCGCGATGCCGCTCGATGTTGTTCTGGGAGAGAGGCATCGACATGGCGTAGGGCTCGTGGCTCAGGTCGCGCGGCTCGACGCCGAAGGGGATATCGACGTGCAGGTCGCCGCGGATCGGCAGGTCGAAGCAGAGAGCGAAGAAGCCGTTGGCCCCCGAGCAGAAGATGCGGGTGAGGAAGTCGAGGTGGCGGGCGCCCCGGTCGAGGATGAGGTCCTGGCGCACTCGCTGGCCGTGGAACTCGCACTCCCAGCGGTAGAGCCACCGCGCGGGCCCAGTGAGCACCCAGCGTCCGGAGCCGTCCGGCCCGGACATCTCGCCCGTGATCGCGCCGATGTGCAGGATGCCGGGGCCCATCTCGAAGAGACGGCAGTCGCCGATGCACGAACCGCGCGGCGCGGTCCAGGTGAGGCCCGTGGCGCGGTCGGTGACCTCCTGGAGCCCACGGCCGGAGAGCCGGACGGTCAACGCGCCGGTGTCGAGCACGTTGTTCTCGGGCGGAGCCGGGCATTCTGCCACGGGGCCGTCGCCGACGCGGTAGACGGCACACCCCAGCGCGGGCACCTTGGCAGTGAAGACCAGCGGCGCCTCGACGATGCAGTCGCCCCAGTGCTCCCCGGCCTGCTCCCCGAGCTGCAGGGGCACCTCGTTGCCCTCCCCGTCCCACACGCGGTGGCCGCCGGCGTCCTGGCGCGGCTGCACCCACGGCACCTCGATTATCTCCTCGCGCGGGTAGGGCAGGGGGTTGAACAGGACAAGGGGGCGGTCCGCCCCGGACCGACGGCCGACGCCGGCCAGGCGGGCGACGGCACGCTCACCCTCCTCGCGAATCTCCCGCAGGGCGTAGCGGGCGCGGCTGACGAGCCAGTCCCAGTCCCTGGTGAAGACCCACTGCTCGGCATGGGAGGCGAGGCGGACCACCTCGACCCACAACTCCTCGAGGCGGTCGGGTCCGGCGACGTCACCGGCGCCGGCGACCTCGGCCACGGCGCAGGCACGCTCGGCGATGACGATGGCGGTGTCGAGCTGATTGCGCAGCCGCCAGAGGCCGCGCTCACCATGCCAGCCGCTGTTGTAGGCGACATCGACCGGATCGATGATGCCCTCCCACAGGGGAAGGCTCTCGGCCTCGACCCGGGCGCGGTACTCGTTAGGTGTGGCGAAGGCCATGCGGCTCTGCTCGCGCTCGTTCCAGGCCCGCACGAACTCGATGAGGGGGAGCAGCCTGTCGCGCGGCCAGCCGCGGAGGGGGCGGGCATCGTCCATGCCCTGGGCGACCCACCAGGTCTTCGACGATGAGCAGTCCATTGAGTGGGCCAGCTCGGTGGCGAAGAGGCGCTCAACGACCTCCTCCCAGCGCTGGGCGAAGTCATCAGGCACCAATTCGGGGCTGATGAGCCCTCCGTAGCAGCCGCGGGAGGTGATGACCTCGGTTCCGTCGAGGCCGCGCCAGATGAAGTCGCGTGGAACGCCCTTCCAGGAGAAGGCCGAGTCGGAGCGCCACCCGCGGTAGAGCCGCGCGCCGGCAAGCCTGACCACCTGGGGCATCTGGCTGTGACCGAGGCCGACATCAGGGCAGGCCATCACGCTCAGGTCGGCCCGGGGTGCGAACGCGCGGTAGCGCCTGCGGCCGAGGATCATGTTGCGAAGGAAGGTCTCGTCACCGGCCGAGACGGGGCGGGGGCTGGTCATCGTGAAGGCTTTCACGCCCATCTGGCCGGAGTTCAGCCGCTCGCGCAGCTCCTCGATGCGGTCGGGGCAACGCTCGAGGAAGGGTTGGACGTGGTCGATCCAGGGCTCCAGGCAAAAGCGGGACTCGGGGTGGTCGCGCATGAGGTCAAGGGCGTCGCACGTGCTGACGGCGTAGCGCTCCTCGTGCCACTCGCGGTGATGGGTCCAGGCGAAGTCCGGGTGGCAGTAGGGCACGAGGCAGAAGGTGCCGCCGGCGGACTGCGCGCGAAGTCGACTGGGCTCAGTGCTCATGAGAAGGCCTCCGCTGGATCAGCTAGTCGCTCACGTCGATCCCCTTCGCCTGCTCCATCAGGTCACCCTCCGGCTCGCGTTCCGGCAGGGGTGGGCAGGTGCCGCAGAGGATGCGGCGCCACTTGATGACGCTATCGGCACAGACGATTGCCGCCAAGGCCATCATGGCGACCGTCAACCCGACCTTCACGTAGTCGTTGACCACATCGGCGTGAGGGCCGGAGATGATCTTCTGGGTGAACTGCACCCCCGAAGTCATCACGGTGGCGAACATGAACAGGAACGGGAGGAGGGTAGTGAGGGCGTAGGCGCGCTTCGGCGTGTGGCGGAGGATGAAGGTGGTGCCGATGGCGAGAGCGACCGTGCCCAGGAGCTGGTTCGAGATGCCGAACATGGGCCAGATGGTCATGACCGTGCCGCCCCGGAGAAGGTAGAACCAGCCGAAGGTGACGGCGAAGCTGGTGATGAGAACCCCGGGGAGCCAGGTGCCGGTGCCGAGCGGCTTGTACGCTCGGCCGACCATCTCCTGGAGGATGAAGCGCGCGACGCGCGTGCCGGTGTCGATGGTGGTGAGGATGAAGAGGGCCTCGAACATGATCGCGAAGTGGTACCAGTAGGACATCATCCCCGCCATGCCTGGGAGGCGCCGGAAGATGTCAGCCATGCCGACCGCGAGGGTGACCGAGCCGCCCGTTCGGCCCACCAGGTTCGTCTCGCCGACCTGGGTGGCCACCTGCTTGAGCTGACCGAGGACGTCGGCTGAGGCGTGGAACTTGGTCGGATCGGCGTTGATGGCGAGGTAGTGGCTGGGGAGGAGTGTGCAGGCTGCCACGAGAGCCAGGAGCGCGACGAAGCCCTCGACGAGCATCGCCCCGTACCCGATCGGACGCATGTCCGACTCACTGTTGATCATCTTCGGCGTGGTACCGGAGCCGATCAGTCCATGGAAACCGGAGATGGCGCCGCAGGCGATGGTGAGGCAGACGTAGGGCCATACCGGGCCGGGGATGATCGGGCCGCCGCCGTGGATGTAGGGCGTGGTCGCCGGCATGGCGAGCCCCGGGTTGACGATGAAGATGCCCACCGTGAGCAGGGCCACGGTGCCGAGTTTCATGTAGGTCGATAGGTAATCGCGGGGGCAGAGGAGCATCCAGACCGGCAGCACGGCCGCGATGAACCCGTAAGTCGGGAGGGCGATCTCCAAGGCGCCCTTGCTGAGCCGGAACCATGAGCCGAGGCTGCTCTGGGCGACCGGGTTCCCCGCCACGACCCCGATCAGCAGCAGGACGACACCGATGGCCGAGGCCTCGGCGACCTTGCCGGGGCGGATCTTGTACATCCACTGGCCCATGAGGAAGGCGATGGGGATGCTGCAGGCGATGGTGAAGACGCCCCAGGGGCTCTCGGCAAGGGCGTTGACGACGACCATCGCCAGGCCGGCGAGGGCGACAATGATGATGAAGAGGACCGCGAAGGCGGTACACCAACCGGCGACGGGGCCGAGGTAGCGATCGGCGATGCGGGAGACAGACTCGCCTTTGTTGCGGACCGAGGCGTAAAGGATGATGTAGTCATGGACCGCGCCGGCGAACACCGCGCCGATGAGAATCCAAAGCGCGCCGGGGAGGTAGCCGTACTGGGCGGCGAGGACCGGGCCGACGAGAGGGCCGGCGCCGGCGATGGCGGCGAAGTGGTGGCCGAAGAGCACCCACTTGTTGGTGGGGTGGTAGTCCTTCCCGTCCCGGCTGGTGTAGGCCGGGGTGGGCTTGTCGGCGTTGATGACCGCGACCTTGGCCGCGAGAAAGGCACCGTAGAAACGGTAGGCGAGGGCGAAACCGCAGAGGCCGACGATGAGGATGGCCGCCGAAGGCATGGGCAGGCCCCCCCCTGGGCGCGGAGATGAGAGGGCGCGGGGCCGGCAGACCCCCGCGCCATATTACGCAGACAGGGGATGGGAGGCAAGAGGCGCGGGCGGAAAATGGGACAGACACATTTTCAGACGTCTAAAAATGTGTCTGTCCCATTTCCCCGTTTTCCCATTCACCGGACCTCCAGCACCCTGGCGTCGAGCGCCTTGAAGTGGAGGGCTAGGCGGTGGCCGTCAGGCTTGAGCATTTCGCCGGTCGTCACGTCACGCACGCTCCTCGGTCTGAGGGGGAGATCGAGGACGGCGTCCTGGTCGGTCCGCATGGTGCTCGCGAGGAGGACGTAGACGCCGTCCTTGCCCTGCTTGGTCAGCACGGAGAGGGTGCCGCTCTCGAGCTGGGCGAGCCTTGATGCGTTGGGCAGGGAGACGATCGGCAGCAGGCTCGCGACCTCGCCGGCGATGCGGTCGAGCTCGGCGAAGCGCTCCTCGAAGCGAGGCGAGCGCTGCAGAGAGTGGTAGCAGTAGTAGATGATCCCCGTGGCGCCCTCGGCGATGGCGGCCATGGTGGCCGCGCGCTCCTCGTCGTAGGAGGGCTCTCGCGGGTCAGCCGCGGGGCGAGAGGACTCGTAACCCGGCCCGAAGCACTGGACGACCGCCCAGAACGGCTGCTCGGGAGGGAGCTGTTCCCGGCTGTCGTGCCAGTCACGGGCGGCGAAGCCGATGTCGCCGGTGAGGGTGTAGGGGTCAGTGCCAATGATGTCGCAGGCCTCACGGTACGTTGTGAGGTGAGTGTAGTCGTAGTGCACCGCCCAGGTGGGATGCCAGGGGTCGGTCTCGCGAGTGTCGCGGAAGACGTTCACGGCGCCGGGCCACATGTCGGGAGCGGTGACCTCGTCGTTGATGTACCAGGCGATGAGGGAGGGGTGGTTGCGCAGCTCGCCCACGACGTTGCGGGTCGCCTCGCGGAGGTCCTTCCAGAGCAGGTTCTGCGTGTAGGGCTCCCAGAACGCGCCGTGCATGAGGTCCTTCGCGGAGAAGATCGCCCGTACGCCGCGGGCCTGAGCGGCGTCGAGGAACTGGCGGGCCTGATCGAGGCCACCCATGGTCGACCCATAGTCCATCACGCAGTTGAAGCGGCTCTTCGACAGCCGGTCGAGAATGGGGAGGTAGTAACTCGGGCACAGCTTGCCGGCCTGCCATCGGTAGGGCTGGTCGGCGGGGAACACCGTCTCGAAGCTGGAGAGGATGTAGAAACCGATCGGGAGGAACGGCTTGCCCTCGACCATGAGCATCCGGTTGGGGCCAATCCAGGTGGCGTTCGCGGGCCGCTTCGACGGATCGGCGTGGGTGACAAGGACCTGGGCGCGAGCTATCGGCTCCGACCCGCCCGGCAGGAGGAGGTCGCACCGCAGGTCGAAGATGCCGTAGGGAAGGTCGGCGAAAGAGTACTCGGCGCGGCTCGGCCCTCGGTCGGTGACCATGACCCCAACGCTCCGGCCAGCCGCCTTGCCCTCGGACAGCGGCGTCAGGCGAGCCCGGTAGGTTCGGGCCTTCCCGGCGGTCTGCGGCAAGATCGTGAGACGGAGCACGACCCGCTCGTCCTTCTCGGGTCCGACGCCGACGACGCCGGCCGAGTTCGGGTGCAGGACAGAGAGGGAGAGGAGCTGCCTCTTCTCGATCGAGAGGTACGTGCTGGTGACGGGCCGGCCATCGGTGTTCGAGACGAGGCTGACCTCGAGTTGGGTCGCACCGAGAGGCAGCGTGTCCGTGGGGAACGCAAGCTCCGCGGTGGTGCCGTGCCAGACTCCGCCAGAGTGCTTGGGCGCTCCCGGCACCAGGGGGGTGACGGAGAGGTCGAGCCGGTCGGGCGAGACGCCGGCCGCGGGCAGGAGGTCAGCCTGAAGACGAACCTCGGGGCTGATGACGCCCACTGCGATCTGCTTGCCGGTCTGCCCGGGTGGCGTGTCGGCGAAGTGGAGGCGAGCCACAGGCCCATCGAACTCGACGACCTCGAGGTCGTCGAACCACGCGGTGCCGCTCGTGCCGGGACGGCCGTAGGCGATGACGCTGCCGCCGGTCACGCCCTCGGGAACGGGGCTCGTGAAGAAGACGATCTGCTGCCAGTCGGAGGTGCCCATGATGCCCGGCGGGTAGGCGCCACCGATGTAGCCCTCCTTGCCGGACCACTCCATGGAGATCGTGGCGCCGGTGTCAGTGCTGGCGATGCCCTCCGTCTTTACCCAAGCGCTCATTCGGTAGCACTTGCCGCTCCTGAGCGGAAGCCCCTGCCCCGCGATGAGGTACGGGCCGCCGGGCTCGTTGTGGTACTTCAGGCTGCCCGCGCCCGAGTGGGCGACGGTGCTGTCGACGGCGTAGAGCGGCTGGGGGAGGCCCCAGGAGGAAGCGCCCTCCTCGAAGCCGCCGTTTGCGACCATGTTCTGCGCGGGCGAGATGCCTGGGAGGCCGGGGATCATCAGGCAGCCAAGGCACAGAACGCGGACGAACGCGGCGGCGGTGTCGGGTCTCGAGACCCGACCTACGGGCGGGTTCGTGAGCATCACTTCGCCTCCCGAGAGGGATCGGCGGTCGCCGACGGGCGTTGGCAGACGGGAGTTCGCGGTTCCCGATCCCGGTGTTGCGGGAGCGGCTTCAGCGATGGCGGGCGCTGGTGCATCGCGGCTGAAGCCGCTCCTACACGGAAAGCGACAGGGGCACTGGCCCCGCGGCTGCGGGACCAGTGCCACCGCATCAAGCGTCGCGTCGCCGGTTCGTGGACTCCTTCAGGTCGAGGTCGGGGTACGCCGAGACGAGCTGCTTGATGGCCGCCGGGGGCACGCCCATCTCGGCTAGGCCTCGCTCGAAGCCGCGGAGTGCCGCCTTGCGCGCGCGCTTGAAGCCGCCGACTGCCATCAGGAATCGGACGAGCAGGCGGGGCAGCTTCAGGGCGATGCCCCCCAGGCTCAGGACCCGGTGCGCGCGGCTGATTTCGCGTCCTCCATCAGGCTCTGGAGGCTGCCGATGTAGCTCTTGGCCATGGCGAGCGCATCCTCGGCGGGGATTCCGCTATCGACCAGCTCCTTGTAGAAGGCGCCCACCGCCTTGCCCAGGTCCTGGCCGGCCTCCGCGGAGAAGAGGGTGGCCCGGAGCTGGCTCACCAGCTTGGGGATCTTCTCACTAACGGCGTCCAGCAACTGCGAGATCTGCTCGACCGGTATGTCGTCATCGTCCGGCATGGGGGTTCTCTCCTTTCGAGACCATTACCGCGCGTCGATCGACGCCAGTAGGGGCAGCTTGAGCCGAAGCGACGGACGGCTCGTCGCCAGCGACATGGTGAGCCGGAGCCCGCTCGCGACCAGCAGGGGGACGCCGGTGACCTCCAGCAGGCGGGCGATCCGCTCGATCGTCTGCACCGACGGGGGCCGGTGCTCGCGAGCCGCGCCAGGCAGCGCGTCGGGACAGGCGCGCTGCGAAGGGGGGAGGGACGCGACCCACTCCCGCACCCGTCGCTGGAAGGCGACCGCACGGACGAACTCCCGCCGGCAGTCCGTGCAGGCGGCGATGTGCTGGTGGAGGGAGCGCTGCTCCCCCGGGGAGGCGCTGTGGTTGACCACCCACGGGATGAGCTCCTGGACCTCCAGGCAACCAGCAGCCATGGTCAGTCTCCTTCCGCCAGCAGCGCTTGCAGTTGGCGACGAGCGTAGAAGGTGCGCGACTTGATCGTGCCAACCGGCACCTGCATGATCTCGGCGACCTCTTGCTGGGAGAAGCCCTGGTGGAAGACCAGCAGGATCAGCTCCTGCTGCTCGTCGGTTAGCCGGCTGAAGGCCTCCCAGAACTCAACGGCTGAGGGGTCTGCGGGGTCCGTCGCCGAGGGCGGGCCCGGCGGCAGAGGGTCCGTCGGCTTGCGCCGGCGGAGAGCGTCCCCCACCTTGTTGCGGCAGATGCCGAACAGCCACGTGCTGGGTGAGGACCCGCTGCGGTAGGCTGAGGCATTCCGCCAGATCGCGATCATCGTTTCCTGCACCACGTCCTCCGCTTCATCGTGCGCGCGCAGGCGGGAGACTGCGAAGCGGAAGAGCCGGTCGCCGTACCGGGAGTGGAGACGCTGCATGGCGTCGCGATCGCCTGCGGCTATCCTGGCCAACAGCTCCCGGTCGGTGCGCTCCACGGCGGATGCTCCCCGCGCCGTCTCCTCATGAGTGAGTCGTGGGGAGACGCCGGAAGGTTCAGATACACCCGCAGGAAAGTGAAAGGCCGCTCCTGGGCGATGCCTCGGAGCGGCTCCATCGGGCGACCTTGCACGGTTCCCGGCCGAACGCCTTCTCGTCCCGTGTCACGCTACAGTGTGGTGTGTTCAGTGCGGGCGATGATCTCGTCCTGGAGCGGCCGGGTGAGGTCGCAGAAGTAGTCGGAGTAGCCCGCGACGCGGACGATGAGGTCACGGTACTCCGCGGGGTCAGCCTGGGCCGCGCGGAGGGTCTCGGCGGTGATCACGTTGAACTGGATGTGGTGCCCGCCCAGCTCGAAGTAGGTGCGGATCAACTGAGCCAGGCGGTCGATGCCCTCGTCACCCTCCAGGATTCTCGGCGTGAACTTCAGGTTCAGCAGCGTGCCCCCGGTGCGCTCGTGATCCATCTTGGAGAGCGACCGGATGACGGCCGTCGGGCCCTGACGGGAGGCCCCCTGTACGGGAGAGACGCCGTCGGAGAGCGGCTCCCAGGCGCGGCGGCCGTCGGGTGTGGCGCCCGTCACGGAGCCGAAGTAGACATGGCAGGTGGTCGAGAGGTAGTTGACATGGTACTGCCCGCCCTTGGTGTTCGGACGGCCCTCGATGAGCTCGCAGAAGAGGTCGAAGTGCCGGCGCATGAGGTCGTCGGCGTAGTCGTCATCGTTCCCGAAGCGCGGGGTCCGGTTCTGCAGGAGCTGACGCGTGCTCTCGTGGCCCTCAAAGTCCGACCGGAGGGCGGCGAGCAGCTCTGCCCAAGTGAGGTCGCCCCGGTCGTAGACGTGGCACTTGATGGCGGAGAGGCAGTCGGTAAGCGTGCCGGTGCCCGTTCCCATGATGTAGGTCGTGTTGTAGCGCGGGCCGCCGTCGTTGTAGTCGCGGCCGTTGACGATGCAGTCATCGATGACGACCGAGAGGAAAGGCGCCGGCATGTACGCGGCGTAGAGGCGCTCGATCAGGTTGTTGCCACGGACCTTGATATCGATGAAGTGCCGAAGCTGCTCGCGGAAGGCGGCGAAGAGGTCGTCGAAGGTGGCGAAGGAAGCGGGGTCGCCCGTCTCGAGGCCGATGCGCTTCCCGGTGCGCGGATCGACCCCGTTGTGGAGGGTGATCTCGAGAACCTTCACCAGGTTGAAGTAGCCGGTGAGGATGTAGGCTTCCTTCCCAAAGGCGCCGGTCTCGACGCAGCCGGAGGTGCCGCCCGAGCGGGCGTCCTCCAGCGACTTCCCCTGCCGGACGAGCTCCCGCACGACCATGTCGGCGTTGAACACCGAGGGCTGCCCCCAGCCCTGGCGGATGATCTCGCAGGCGCGCTTCAGGAAGTCGTCGGGGCTGTTCTCGCTGAGCTGGATGTTCGACGAGGGTTGAAGGAGGCGCATCTCGTCGATGACATCGAGGAGGAGGTAGGTGACCTCGTTGACGCCATCGGCGCCGTCGGGCAGCAGGCCGCCATTGTTGATGTTGGCGAAGTCGGTGTAGGTGCCGCTCTCGGCGGCGGTGACGCCGACCTTGGGCGGCGCGGGCTGGTTGTTGAACTTGACCCAGAAGCACTCGATCAGCTCGCGGGCCTGCTCGCGGCTGAGTGAGCCGTCGGCGAGGCCCTGGCGATAGAAGGGCTCGAGGTGGCGGTCGAGGTGACCGGGGTTGAACGAGTCCCAGGTGTTCAGCTCAGTGACCACGCCCAGGTGGACAAACCAGTACATCTGGAGGGCTTCCCAGAGATTGCGCGGCGCTTGAGCCGGGACGTGGCGGCAGACCTCGGCGATCTGCCGCAGCTCGGCCTGGCGCTGGGGGTCGGCTTCGCGCGCGGCCAGCTCCTCGGCCTTCTCGGCGTGCCGCTCGGCGTGGCGGATGAGCGCGTCGCAGCACACCGCCATCGCCTTCAGCTCTTCTTGCTTCGCGTAGGCGTGGGGGTCGTTGAGGTAATCGAGCGCGGCGAGGCTGCGCTCGATGTCGGCCCTGAACGCGAGGAAGCCCTTCCGGTAGATCTTGTCATCCAGCACGGTGTGGCCCGGGGCGCGCTGCTCCATGAACTCGGTGAAGATGCCGGCCTGGTAGGCCTCGTGCCACTCGGGGGTCATCTCGGCGAAGAGACCATCGCGCAGGGAGCGCCCCTGCCAGAAGGGGATGATCTCCTCTTCGTAGAGACGGCGCGCGTCGGGGCTGACATGGAAGGAGGTCTTCTCGCGCGAGTGGATGAGGTCGAGGTCCCGGAGCGTGTGGCAGCAGAGCTCGGGGAAGGTGGGGGCGCCCTTCGGCGCCGGGCCGCGCTCGCCGACGATGAGCTCGCCCTCGCCGAGGTAGATCGTCTTCTCCTCCATGAGTCGCCGGAAGACGAGGGCTCGGAGCATCGGCGCTGACAGGCCGACTCCGCCGGCCTCTCGGTAGACCTCCGTCACGATTCGGGCGCGCTCGGCGGAGAACCAGGGCTCGGTATCAAGGCTCTGCTGGCGCAGCTTCGCGACGCGTTCCGTCATCTGGGTCACCCGGACGAGTGGTGGTTCACTATACCGCCCGCCCCAGGCGGTGTCAACGCACGGCGTGAGCCCGGCAGCAAGCGGAATCGGGTACCCGGGAAGGGGCGTAAGTGTCGGCTTTTGTCGGGTTCTGTCGGCTTTACCCGGCGGGCTTGGTCAGGGGCTGTTCAGGATGGCGAAGGCCTTCAGCTTCCAGAAGAGGTCGGTGGACTTCTGCAGCACGTCGGCCAGCTCCGCCTCGGCCACCCAGTCGCCCTGGTCGGCCTTCCCCTTGAGGGCCGCAACACGGGACAGGACTTCGTCGACCTTCGGCCGCAGCGTCTGGCCGTCGTCGCCGGCCTCGGCGAGGAGCCTGGCGCACTCCGAGCCTAGCTGAGTAGCATCGAGTCGGCGAACAGGCTCCGGGCGGAAGTCGGTCGCGGTCAACTGGGCCAGGTCCTCGGCTGCGTGCCCCTTGAGGTAGGCCTCGGCCTCGGCGTTCTTCAGGCCTGTGAAGTCGTAGAGGGCGAACCGGGTCTGGCCCGCCTCGGGCTTGAGGTCGAGGTCGGTCATCACCGCGTAGTCGCCGATCTGGACCCGCCCGCCCGCAACGGCATCCGGGGCGACGACTACCGCGCAGGGACCATCGCCCTCGCCGCGGGCCACGTCGAAGACCGCGTCGTAGTAGCACAGGTAGATGTCCTGGGCGGGCTGCAGCTCAAGCACGTTGGGCTCGCGCTCATCGGTGCGCGGGGTCTGGCAGTGCCGTTCGCCCTGCCGGTGACGGGCGGCGGTGAAGAAGCTGGGGTAGCAGCGAAGGCGCACGGCGAGGGTCTTGATGGTGGCGCCTGCGCGGGGCGTCCACGTCAGGAGGGCGAGCACGTGGTTTGAGCCCGGGAGCAGCATGAGCCGCAGGCGCACGTCGGCATCGGGGTGCGCCCAGATGACCTGGAGGGCGCCCCTCGCGCCCGCCTCGGTGACGCGCATGTCAGTGACGCGGTACTGGACCGCGTCCGTTCCGTTCACCAGCACCTGGAGGAAGCCGCCCCAGTACCAGTTGGCGGGAGTGGGATCGGGCATCCCGAAGTTGCCCTCCGCCGATGGCCGGAGGTCACCATGGGACGGGTCGATGCAGCCGGAGTAGCGGAAGGTGTAGCGCGCCGCCCCGGACTCGAGGGTGATCAGGTGCGTCTCCACGCGGTGGCCGGAGGTGCATTCGTAGACGGACGGCGCAATCTGTGAGCCGCCATCGCGGGCGGCGACGTCAGCGTCATCAGCCGCGGGGCCCAGGCCGGTGAGCGCGAGCGGAGCCAAGGCCGCCGCTACGAGGGCGGCCACTCGCCCGCTGAGGGCAGTTGTGCTGTTGCGCCTCATCTCGGCACCTCCGAAGCCACGGTCTGACCCCCTAGCGAACGGTCCAGGTCGCTTCGGCCGACTGGTTGCTGAACAGCTCGGTGGCCTTCAGCCGCCACCGGCCGGGACTGTCGTTGTAGGCGACAGGCAACGGCACCTTGGCCCCGCCGCGTTCGAGCAGGACGACCTGCTGCCCCCAGAAGGGTCGCTGTCCTTGTGGATCGGTGACCTCGACCCACACGGCGTGCCGCTCGGCTGCGCTCGGGCGAATGCGCAGACGGATCGAGGCAGTGACGGTGGCGCCGGGGGGCGGGGCTTGGGGCGAGAGGCTGACCTCGAGGCCCTTGATCTCATACGGGAGCGCGAGGAAGAAGCTGGCGCGGCCCCAACGGAGCTGAACGTCGAGACGGGACACGCTGCCCAGGTACTTGCGCGCGCGCAGGTCGTAGACGTGACGAGGCGCGGGCAGGACGATGCGGACGGGCACCGGCAGGCCGCCCGCGGTGCCCGACTTGGGACCGAACCAGGCGCACTGCATCTGCCGCCAAAGGCCGAAGACGAGCGCGTCGCCGTCCTGCCAGACTCGGGCCTCGGTGAGGGGTAGAGCGCCGCCGTCGGGGGCGGTGCAGACGATCGCGGGCTTGATGCCGGCGGCGTCGTACAGGGCGCGCACTAGCCGGCGGTCGGCGTCGGCTTGCGCATCGTCCGGCTGGGGCAACAGGAGCTGGAAGTTGAGCAGGATGGCCTTGCCGCTGCCCACGCGGTTCACCAGCAGCACCGGCGTCTCGCCCGCGTGCGCCAGGGCTTGGGCGGCAGCCGCCTTGACCTCGGTGTCCAGGCGCGCCTTGGGGAGCTGCAGGTCGAGGCGGAAGCCGGCGGCGCCGGCAACCACCGTGAGCGGCTGCTCCGCCGCCTTGCCGCGACCGGTGCGCTGGATGCCGAACAGATCGTCGAGGACGCCGGGCGCCATGGCTCGGCAGTGGTCGTCGTAGATTCCCGGCCTAACGTCGGCGATGACGGTGCCGCCGGCTTCGCAGAAGCGGCGGATCGCCTGGGCCTCCTCGGGGCCGATCGCCTGCGCCATCGGCAGGAGCAACACCTTGAACTCCTTGCCGTCGAGCGCGCCGCTCTTCAGCATCTTGCTGGTCACGTACCGGAAGTCGAGGCCCAGGTCATAGGTGAGCCGGGCCCAGGTGTCGTGGGTGGTCTCGGGGGCGATGAACTCCGCGCCGTTCTCGAGCCGGTGTGAGAGCGCGGAGGGCAGCGAGTAGAACACCGCGATGCCGCTGTGGGTCATCTTCGATTCGAGCAACAGATCGCCCAGGCCCTGGCGGACCGGGCGCATCTCCTCGGCAAGCTCCGCCGTGGCGGGCCAGAAGTCGAGCGTGGGGGAGAGGTAGCCCCGCCAGGAGCCGATGCCATCCCACATCCAGAACCAGATGCTGTCCATCCCCTTCATGACCATGCGCCAGGCGGCGTCGGAGAGGGCGTCGGCGGTCTTGCTGTAGCCCATCCAGTTCGAGCGGACCAGCTCTCGCGGAGCGGCGGACCGGACGAGGTCGTCCCCGAGGCTGGGGTAGGGGCCATAGAAGGTGTTGGTGCCCAGAATGGCGTCGTAGTCGTCGCCGAAGCCGCCCGTGCCCTCGAAGCCGGTGGCCGACTCGGGATCGAGGCCCCGGTAGGCCCGGACGAAGCGGCTCGAGAACTGCATCAGGTTGTGGCGGGCGAAGGCCTGGCGATCGTACCAGCGCGGGAAGGACGTCTTCATCGCCGCCTGCTCCATGTTGTCCTTGTGGTCCAGAAGGTCGACCTCGTCGAAGGACTGGTAGGTGGTGCCCCAGGCGGCGTTCAGCTTCTCGATGGTGCCGTACTGGGCGGCGAGGTAGCGCCGGTACGCCGCCAGGCAGGAGGGATGCACGCAGCAGCCGAGGGTCACGCCCTCATCGCCGAGCGAGTAGACGAACACGCCTTGCTCCCGGAGGAGCTTCTGACCGTCGACGATCTTCTGCACATACTCATCGACCGCCGGCTCGTCGTTCCAGCACACCGGCTTCATGGTGCCGTTCTCGTCCTTGTCGTCGAGGATCCGGGTGCTGTACGGCACGAGGGACACGTCACAGGCTCGCAGCACGGGGGGCTGGGGCCTGACCCCGCCCTGGCTGCCGATGAGGGCGACGTTCATGCCGGCTTCCTGGAGCTTCCGCCAACCGTAGTAGCCGATGACATCATCGGGGGCGTCCCACATGACGAAGTTGAGGCGGCCGTGCCGGCGCTTGGGGACGGTGAAGGACGCGTCCTTCATCTCGACCTCCTCGCCGTCGGCCAGGAGGACCGCTTCGACCCGCATGAGGATCGTCGCGAAGGCGTCAGCCTGGTACTGGAAGGGGTACTCGGTCTGGCCGGTCGTGACGCTCATGTCCTGCTGCTTGACGATGCGGTCATAGGAGTCGCGGAAGCGGATCCGGAGGATGCTCTTCGCGGGGAGAGGTCCGCGGAGGGTCACCTTGCCGGTGAGGTTCTCGCTGCGCTCGACGAAGCTCCGGTCCACCGTCACGCTGTCGATGCCGAAGGCGCTCTCGACGGTCAGGGTGCCCGCGCCGAAGGCTTCCACGCCGCGCTTGCTCTTGGCGACGGCATCCACGAAGTAGTCTCCCGCGCGCAGGCGGGGAACGGAGACCGGCACGCGGGCGGGCTGGCCGGGGGTCAGTGTCGCTTTGGCCGCGCCCAGGCTGCGCTTCACGCCGTCGCAGGCACGGCGGAGTTCGAGCGTAACCGTAGTGTCCAGCGGGCCGGCCGCCTCACTGGAGAGACTGACCTCACCGGCGCCGGCGGCCGCGCGGTCGAGGCGCAGGGGCTGGCCGCCGAGGACCGAGGTCACGGACACCTCGCCCTCGCGGGAAGCCGCCCAGAGCATGGCTCGGCCCACGAGGAGCGTCCAGTAGTCGTACTCCGCCAGCGCGCGGAAACTGAACTCGTGCCGGGGCGTGATGGCGTGGGCGTCGTACTTCAGCCACACCCCGCGGCCCGCCTTCAGCCGGTAGGCGGCCAGCCAGTCGCCGGGCGCCTTGCCGTCGAGGACAGGCAGCCCGTCCGCAAGGAAGCCCGGCACAGGGTCGACGCGGCGCTTGTCCGTCAGGTACTCGCAGGGGGCAGAGCCACAGCAGAGCAGGCCGGCGCCCTTCACGACCTGCTCGAGGATGAGGTACTGGAGCTTGGCCGGCAGCTTCTCCATCGGGAAGCCGCCGATGACGTAGAGTTCGTACGGCTTCGCGAGCAGGCGCTCCGCCCGTTCGGCGCCGAGCTTCTGGCCGTGGAAGTCCCACGTACGGCCGCCATCGCCACTGCTGAACAGCACGGCGTCTGCCTGCAGGTCGAACCGCTGGCACAGCTCCACAACGTCGCGGAGACGCGTGCCGGGGTCGTCCCAGGCACCGCCATAGGAGCCGGCACAGACGAAGAACAATGCGCGCACGGGGCCACGCGCGTAGCCCTTGCCCCACGGCTTACACGGCGTGACGAGCTTCGAGGCGAGGGAGTTGTCCTCTGCCACCTCGCGGGCCGCCGCGTCCAGAGCGGCCGCCTGACTGTGGCACACGGAGACGGTGAACAGGCAGGCCAACCAGGCTAGCACCGGTCTCGTCATGTCCCTGTCCTCCCTCGTCACGGCTTGCGCGCGGAGAGGCAACTCGGGAACGACTCCCCGCGCGACCACCAGGGGGTTTCCATCCGGGGAAGACGCGGACCTCTGGGGGTGCTACTTGACCTCCTCCAGCTTCAGGTCGTCGACCCAGGCGTCCATGACACCGGGGAAGGCTACGAGGAAGTGGATCCGAATGACCGCGGTGCCCGGCAGCGGCTGGAACTCGAAGGGCAACGGCTTCCAGTCCTGGTTCTCGGTGATGAACCCTGCGAACAGGTTGTTCGTGCCGACCACGCCGCCGTTCTCGTCGAGCTGGCTGATCATCCAGTAGGCCTTGGCGCCGGTGGCGTTGGCGATCTTGAGCTGGCAGTCGACGCGGTACTTCCTCGCGGGGTCCACTCCGAAGACGCCCTCGGTCTGGACCATCATGCCGCCGGGTCCCTCCGCCTTGTGCAGATGACAGGAGGCTTCCCCGGCGAACTCCACGTCCTTGTCGACGCCGATCCAGCCGGTGTTGCCCTCCACCGGAATGGCCACCCACCGGGCCAGGCCCTCCTCGAACCCAGGGTTGGGGATCTCCTTCAGCGCAGTGGCGCGGAGGTCGCCGGCCGTGATCGGCGGCGCGGCGTAGTAGGGGAGCGCGATCAGGCGGAAGTCGCGGGCCTTCACCGGCAGCGTCAGCGCGCCGGCGGCGAGCGGCACCTTGGCCCCGCTCTCGAGGTCCACGCCGGCCTCCGTCGCCCCTTCCTGCAGCTTGAGTCCGGTGAAGCTCGGCCGGACGGTGACCGTGGCATCCGCCTTGGTCGTGTTGCCTACGACGAGCAGCGCGCGGCTGCTGTCGGGTTTCCGGTACACGGAGACGAAGCACTCGGGAGTGTCGCACTTCACCCAGTCCGCGTTGCCCCAGTACCCGCGGAACTCGCAGTCCGCCACCCCGAACAGCCGCCGCGCCTGGTAGTTCCGCATGACGACGCGCGTGTTGTTCCCCGCGGGGAAGAGCGCGGTGTCGTGGAGGTTCGTCAGCATCAGGAGCTCCCGCGTCGCCGCCTCGTCCTGGCACCACTTGGCCGGGATGTCCGGGAGCAGGAACGGCGCCGGCCCCCACTGGCGCCCGGTGTGCTCGGCCCGCCATTTGTCGAGGGGCACGATGTCCATGAAGTGATCCTCGACCTTCTGGCCGGCATCGTGGTATTGCTCGCCATCGAGCATCATGTGGCAGAAGGAGAGGCAGGGGATGCACAGCCAGCAGGAGGTGTGGTGGTGGATGATGGGGGCCTGGCGCTTCTCGTAGAAGAGGCAGTAGATGCGCTTGAGCAGGTCGCGGAAGGCCCAGATCTTGTACTCCTGCTGCCACTGCCCACTGTCATCCAGGTAGCCGCAACCGTGCAGCGGGTTCGAGCACGTGTTCCACGGGCCGTCGATGTAGATGCCGTCGATGCCGGTCTGGTCGATGAGCTGGTTGAGCCGGTAGAGGTAGAACTGGTTGAAGCTGGACTGCGGGCAGACCCAGAAGTATTCCTTCAGCGGGATGTCCGCATCCGGCTCCTGGCGCGGGCCGATGGGGCGCTTCTGGTTGGACCACTCCGCACCGAGGACCTTGATCTCCGGGGAGGGCATCCCATCCCGCAGCTTGCCGGACCAGAACACGATCTGCGAGTAGGGCACGACCTTCATCGGCTCGCGCATGGGCAGGTAGTCGACCGGATAGCCCTGCTCGTGGGCATGCTGGACCCAGCGCTTCATCGCCTCGGGGTCCTTGGGAGTCAGCGTGCCGGGGTCATCGGTGCCGCTCAGGTTGTTGAACCCCGGCGCCCACGAGCCCCAGGGGTTGCTCAGGTTGAGCGGGATGAGCCAGTCGCGCCAGCCCTCGGGCATGGGCCGCACGGGGGTCGCCATGAGCCCGAAGACCGTCTTCCACTGCCCGGCGATGACGAGGGGCCGGTCGGCCATGCCGATGCGCATCACGCAGGCGCCGTTCGCACGCTCGACGCGCAGGACGGACTCCCTGTCGCGGATCGCCCAGCCCTTGGGTGACTCGGAGAACCAACAGAAGCCCCGGTCATCGTCGCCGAGCCACAGAAGCGGCTTGAAGTGCGACTTCAGCCCCTCCGCGGGGAGCGCGCCGGCGTTGGTGAGCTTCGGGTCGCGGGTTGCCTCGAACCAGTGGTAATAGAGCGCCCGCTCGGGCTTGACGGAAATCCGCAGCTCCAGGCTGTCCAGGACCACAGGCTTGTCGGGGGCGCTGAGGGTCAGCTCCACCCTGACGCAGCCATCGTATTCGAGGTGCGACTGCGCGTGCACAGACAAGCCGGCGAGAGCCGACGTCGCATCGACGTCAACCTGGTGGGGCGCCGAGGCGAGGGTTTGTTTGTCGGCCTTGCGGATCTCCGTTACCTGCCCGCCGATGGTGACGGCCAGCGCGATCGGCGCGTCCAGGATCTCCTGCCCCTGCGAGACCACCTGCCGCGGGAAGAGGCTTCCCTCGTAGCCGTAGCTGCGACCCCAGCACCCGACTGCCTGCCCGGTGACCGCCATCGGGGTCCACGGTGGGGGGATCTTGTCGGTAATGCCGAGGCGGTTCTTCTCCCACTGCTCGCGCTCCCCGATCACCTGGCCGAGCAGCTCGTTCGTCAACGGTGGGGGCGCCGGTTCTGCGGCCCAGTTGGCAGCCGAGAGCGCCAAGAGCAGAGCCGATAGCAGCCCGGCGAGTCTGTGTTGCATGAGGTTCCCCTCCTGTCAGGGTCGGCCCGACCTACCGACAGGTCAGGCGGAGCGTGGCGATCTCGTGCGGGCCCAGGGGAAGCCGCACTCCCTGCCCCTCGGCTGACAGCTTGCGGATGGCGTTGCCGCGCAGGTCAACGACGTCGGCCGCGGAGATCGGCCGGGCCAGCTCGACGCGCACCTCCTGCTTCCGACCGTCAACGTCATACAGCCGCACGAAGAGCCCCTCACCCTCACGGTAGAACGCGCACACCGGCGCCGTCGATGGGCTCACACGCAGCCACGACCGCTTCCCCGGCCAGGGACCACGGTGGCACGGCTCGACGACCGCTGGGAGCGGCGAGGTGAAACCGATCGCCGTGCGCAGCCGATCTGAGTTCCCCCACGGGCCGTGCGCGATCAGCGCCGACCGGAAGGACTGCCGGTTAGGGAAGTAGCCGGCGTCCCAGGGGTCATACAGAGAGAGGATGTTCGCGATCTCGGCGCCGTCACGCAGAAACCCCTGGGTGCCGTCATGCGCGTAGAGCAGGCCCGCCTTCTCGCCCTGGCAGTCCAGGAAGTTGAGGCCGGTCACATGGTTCCGCACCGTGTCCTGCCGGTTGCCCTCGGGGAAGGGGAACCACTTGATGAGCTCATTGGTCATCCGCGTCGCGCTGGCCCCGAAGGGCCAGTCGTGGAAGAACGTCGGCGTGAACCCGGGCGCGAACACCCTCCGCAGCGAGCCGGTCATCATCCCGTCGAGCTGCTCCTCGACCTGCAGGTCGGTCTCGAAGGCGACCTGCGGCAGCCCGGAGTACACGATCGCGCGGTTCACGAACCGCCCCTGCCCGGTGAGGCTGCCCGTGGCCTCCACCACGGCCCGGACCGGTCCGGACTCAACCAGCTTCAGGTTCGGGTCCGCGCCCGAGGAACTGAGGGCTTTCCCGCCTATGGTCGCCCGCAACTCGCCGTTCGGGGTGTCGGGTGAGAGCAGCTCCGCGCCCGAGGCAAGGTCCTTCAGGCTGCGCACTGTCCCGCTTCCGTCCAGCCTCACTGTGATGGCCTGGTTGCGCACGCTCGCCCCGTCCGGCGAGGCTTCAAGGTCAGTCGGCGCAGTGCCCGGGGCCAACCAGAACGTGCGATAGCCTACCGGCGGCACGTCGCGGGCGATGAAGAGCAGCCTCCTGTCGCCCACCTGTTGGGTAGACCACACACCCCCGCCCTCGTCGCGCAGCACCAGGTCCTGGCCGCCGCGCAAGTCCTGGGGCAGGCTCACCTCAACGACTCCGTTCCTGGTCCAGGACAGCGGGTTCAGCACGACCACCGCCGCCAGCGCATTCGGCCCAGAGGTGTTCACCTTCGCGGCAGTCGCCGCCACCGTCTGGGTGAGGGTCTGATTCGCGAGCTTCTCGGCCGCCTCCATGTACTGTGGGTACGCCTGGCGCAGGCAGCCCTCGCAGATCTCGACATCGTGCCCCTGGAATATCAGCAGGTTCTTCCACGCCTCGGTTAGCGCGGCCGAGGGGTACGCCAGGCCCTCGAGCGACGCGCCTGCGCTCAGCGCCTCGGCCGCCACCAGGGCGTTCTCGATGCGCTTGTCGGCTCGGCGCACCTGGTCGCCGCACTTCCCCAGGGGCAGCCCGTGGAACGTCTCATCCATGCGGTACTCGCGCACCGGCGCGTCGCCGGTGTAGGCGCCGAGGTACGCGCTGAGCGTCGTGGGTTTGACCCCGAACCGAACCATCGACTCGTAGGCCGGCCGGTACTGCTCGGCTCCCTGGGGGTCCGCGCCGGCCAGCTCGTTCCAATCCACGATCAGCGGGTCCGTGGCGCGCTTCACGAAGTCCGACTCGGCGAGCGCCTGGGATTGCAGGTTGGTGGGCATCCACCGCGAGATCGGCGTGTGGGCAGCCGTGCGGATGCGGGTGCCGTCAGGGGCCTGCCAGCTCACCACCGACGTCGCGTTCTCGTGCGGGAACGATGGGTCCATCCAGGTGCGCTGGAAGTAGAGGCAGGCCGAGTCATACCCCATCAGCTTGAGCAGTTGCGGGAGCTGCGGGAAGAAGTAGAACTCCTCCTCCCAGAAGCACTTCGGGCGGACGCCGAGGGTGCGTTCGCAGACGCGCACGCCCCACTGCAGTTGCCGCACGTTCGACTCCGCACCGTGGAAGCCGCCGAGCGGCTGGCCGTATGTGCCTCCGACAACCTCCAGGCGGTCGCCCTGAAGCAACTGCTTGAGCTTCTCGAGGGTGGCCGGTCGCTCAGTGGCCATGCGCTCGACGCCCACCAGGTCGAAGTTCACGCCCCCGGCAGCGCCGAAGCCGAGCATCCGCCCCGTCAGGTCCACTGACGAGGCGAGCACGTCGTCGCCATTCGGCCCCCACCCGCAGCCGATCCAGTGCATGTGGTTGCCCCACGTCTCGCGGAGGCTCCTCAAGACCGCCCTCTCGGCCTCGCCGCCCTCCGTTCGAACCGTGAAGCCACTCGGGATGCGCGCCTCAAGCGGCAGTGACGCGGCCTCGGCCAGTATCTCGGGCACGATGGCGCCGTCGATGAGGGCCACATCGTCCGTGGTGCCCACGTAGAAGCACGTGGCGCGCGTATCGGCGCAGTCGCAGAACGAGCCCAGCCCGAGGTGGAAGTAGCCGAGGTCCGGCGTGTAATCGCAGAAGTGGCAGTTGTCCGCCGCTCCCCGCCACCGTCGGTTGTAGTCGAGGTAGACCGCGACCAGCCCGCGGCGAGCGTCGGGCCGGGAGAGGAACAGGTACGGTCGATCGCCCGAGTAGGCGGGCATGAAGTCGCCATCGGCATCGAAGGTGGACGTCCCAAACCCCGCTCGCGGCTGGTACTCGGAGAACGACCCCCGATGGAGCCGCCCCTGGGCGTCGCGGAACGCGTACTGGTCGAACAGCCCCTTCACCGCATCGCCGGAGGGCGCGAAGCGCGTGCACTCATAGCCATAGTCGAGAGGTGTGTGGTACCTGACCGCGGTGTAGAAACGGTCCCTCAGGCACACGAACGTGACCAGCACGGCGTCTCTCGCGGGGAGCGACAACTCTGCCCCGGCTGCGATCAGCACCCGTCCCGGTGACCGTTCGACCACCTCGTAGACAGGCTTCGCGTCGAAGGATCGGCCCTTCTCGCGGTCAAAGCCGTAGAAGAGCCCTGACGGCGATACGGGCGCCAGCTTGTCGCCGTCCGGCAGGTAGAGCTGGAGCATCAGGCGGTCCCTCGCCAGCTCCAGACGGTACCGGTCCGAGCCCACGGTTAGTGCGGCCTCCGTCTCGACCACCATCAGGTCGCTCGCAGGCGCCGGGCGCGGCCCGGGTTCGCCGAGCGGCGGGTAGCCGTGGACGAACTGCAGACCCAGCTCGTAGGTCGTGCCCTCCTGGTAGCCGGCGAAGCTGTCGGCGATGCGGAGCGCGACCCGGGTGATGCGTCCCCAATCGGCGGGCTCGAAGCCGCCCAGGAGGTTGAACTGGGAGGGCGCGATGCTCTCCGTGCGCCATCGGCCGGGTGTCAAGGTGCTTGTGTCCCAATAGGCGAGTCGGGTCCCGGCCCAGAACTGGAGCTGCAGGAACCGCCCGGACGTCTTCCACCTCCAGCGGAGCATCTCGATGCCGCTGAGGTCCAGGGCGATGTCGCGCTGGACCTGGTAGCCCGTGAAGCGCCCGTCGCCGTTGGTCGCCACGGTCCACTTGAGCCAGGTGCGGCCGCCCTCGGCTTCCGACTCGACGGTCTGCTGCGCCCCGGGCGCATCGTTGTCCACGGTGGCAAACCACTGGCTCGCGTCGGGGCTCTCGACGATGCCGACCTGGGCCAACAAGGCAGAGCAGTTCACGAGCATGCCGATCAGCAGCGGGATCATCAGGTGCGCCCTCCGGCGGGGTCACGGTGCCGCAGCGGGATACTGGCACCGACCTTCCCCGTCGCGGCGGCGTTGCCCTCGGCCCGGGCAGACGGATCGCGTTCCCGGCGGGCAAGAGGGCGCGGGCGTGCCGGGGCGAATCAGGACAATCGACGCACATCGGATGATCGAGAGGGTGGTACCGAGCATGAAGCGACTGTCGCTGCTGGCGTTGGGTTGCCTCCTGGCGGCGCGGGTCCTCGCCGCGGACTACGTCTGGGTGGAAGGCGAGAACTCGACGACCAGGAACCGGGATGTGGGTGGCGCGGGATGGGACAACAAGCAGTTTCTGTCCCAGGAATCCTGGCTGAGCGTGAACCTCGATGCCGCCAAGGTCGAGACCCAGTGCCCCAAGGAGGGCATCCTCCTCGGCTATGAGGTGCAGGTCCCTTCGGCGGGCCGTTACGAAGTCTGGAACCGCATTGGCTTCGAGTTCGTCCGCTCGCCCTTCGACTGGCGAGTAGACGGGGGCGAGTGGAAGACGATCAAGCCCGAGGACCTCACCACCGACCTCATGGAGATCGGAGTCTGGTGCGAGGTCGCCTGGCTCAAGATGGGCGAGGCGGACCTCACCGCGGGCCAGCACACGGTGCAGATTCGCCTTCTGCCCACCTTCAAGGACGAGAATGGGAAGCGGACGTACAACAACCTCCTCTACTGCTCGGATGCGCTGTGCCTGTACGAGGGAGCCTTCCGCCCCAACGGCAAGCACAAGCCCGACGAGGAGTGGCAGACGGAGGCCGACAAGCAGGCTGCCGGCCACGTGTTCGGAGTGAAGGCCGAGAGCGCCGACGTCGGCGAGCGGATCGAGGCGCCGCTGGGTGGCCTGTGGCAGGTCTGCCGGTACGACGAGCAGGAGGTGGTCGACCGGGACGGGCCCACCGAGACGCTGCCCGACGCCGCGCAGGCCTACTGGATGTCGATCCCCGTGCCGGGCAACAGGTTCGAGGTGAGACCGGAGCTGCGCTTCTGCCACCGCTTGGTGTACCGCACCCGGGTGGATGTCCCCGCCGCCTTGGCCGGTCGCTCGTTCCTCCTGCGCTTCCCCTCGATCAGCATGATCGGCAGCGTGCTCGTCAACGGCCGGTTCTGCGGCTGGACGAAGGCGATGTACGCCGAATGGGACTGCGACGTGACCCGGGCGATTCGCCCCGGCCAGGTCAACGAGGTGTGCGTGGTCATCAAGGATGCGTACTATGCGTTCAGCCCGAGGAAGTCGGGGAAGAGCTGCCGGATGATGTTCAACATGCCGGTCTCGTGGATGGGCGACAGGAACTTCGTCAACCAGCACTTCGACTTCCCCATTGGCAGCGGCGCCTACGCCCAGGCCGCGGGGATTCTGGAGACACCGAGCTTCGTGGTCGCCGGCCCGGTGTACACCACCGACGTGTTCGTGAAGCCCTCGGTGAAGGGCAAGGAGGTGGGCCTGGAGCTCACCCTCCTCAACCCCGGCGCTTCCGAGCAGAAGGTGCAGATCGTCAACGAGGCCGTTCCGGCTGCAGGTGGCGAGGCGGAGAAGACCTTCCCGCCACGCGAGGTCACGCTCGCGCCGGGCCAGGAGCAGGTCGTCACCCTCGTTGAGCCGTGGGAGAACCCGAAGCTCTGGTGGCCCGACGAGCCGAACCTGTACCAGCTCGTCACCAGGCTCCAGGTCGACGGCAAGGTCGCGGATGTACGCCGCACGCCCTTCGGCTTCCGCGAGTGGGACTGGAGCGGGCGGCAGTTCCGGATCAACGGCGTGCCCTGGCAGCTCTGGGCGGATTGCACGCTCAATGATGGCGGCAAGGACCCGGAGGCGGCGATCCAGGCCTGGCGCAAGAGCGGACAGAATATGTGGCGCTTCTGGGGGCGGCAGTTCGGTGGCCTCGAGGCGCGGAAGGCACTGGACCTGATGGACGCGCGGGGCATCGTGGTCCGGCGCAGCGGCATCTTCGACGGCCAAGGCGCCAACTACCTGAACGGCCTGGCCGACAACAAGGAGCTGTTCGACAACTGGATCGTGCAGCTCAAGGCCCAGGTGAAGGAGGAGCGCAACCACCCCTCGCTCCTCATCTGGTCGATGGAGAACGAGATCACCTTCATCAACTCCCGCAACCTGGGGATGTCAAGCGTGGTGGAGCCGGCGATCGCGCGGGCCGGTCGGGAGATCATGGCCTTCGATCCGACCCGGCCAGTGATGGTGGACGGCGGGAACTGCCTGATGGACAACTCGCTGCCGGTCAACGGCGTCCACTACATGGAGAGCTACTGGCGCGACTACCCCGATGAGGCCTACACGCTCGCCAAAGCCTACGCGGCGCACGAGCAGCCGGTGCTGCCGGTCTGGGGGAAGTGTCCGTGGCAACTGGTGCCGGACCGCCCGATCTTCATGGGCGAATGCTTCTACGCCCGCGGGAGCACGCCGAGCGCCTACGCCCAGTTCGGCGGGGAGGGGTGCTTTGGCGGGTGGGGCGAGGCCGCCCGGGTCGGCGTGGGGCGGCTCGCCAAGATGCTCGCCGAGGGCTACCGCTGGCATGGGGTGGCCGCCCATCACTTCTGGCTGGGCCCCAGCGAAACGGACTTGCACTGCAACTCGTGGCAGCCCGTCTGCGTCCTGTGCCGGGAGTGGAACTGGACCTTCGGCGGCGGGGGGCAGGCCAGCCGGACGCTGAAGGTGTTCAACAACACGCACCTGGCCGATCCCATCGACGTCGGGTGGGAACTCACGCTCGAGGGCAAGCGGGTCGCCAGTGAGACCCGCACGTTCCGCCTCGCCCCGGGGGCGACCGAGGAGCTCAGGGTCTCCCTCAAGACACCCGGGGTGCGGAAGCGGACGGTGGGTGAGTTCATCCTGACCTGTCGGCGCGGCGGCCAGGAGGTCTTCCGCGAGGTCAAGCCGGTGGCGGTCATCAACCCCGAGGACGGGCCCAAGCCGGCGCTGGGTAAGGAGCGGTTGGTCGTCCTCGATCCCTTCGGATCGGTGAAGGCCCGCCTGGCGGCACGGGGCATCGCCTTCACGGAGGTGACCACAGCGGAAGCCATCCCCGCGGGCACGAAGGTCGTCGTGATCGGCAAGGACGCGCTGAGCGCTCGGGACGCGACAGACCCCCGCTGGGTAGCGCTCGCCTCGCAGGGGAAGAGGCTGCTCGTGCTCGAGCAGGCGAGCCCGCTGCGCTTCCTGGCCGTGCCGGCCGACCTCGCCCCAACCGACTACGTGGGCCGCGTGGCGTTCGCGGAGAACCTCGACCATCCCGCCTTCGCGGGGCTGGACCAACCCGACTTCTTCACCTGGTCCGGCGACCACATCGTCTACCGCAACGCGTACCGCAAGGCCACGCGCGGGGCCGTGTCGCTCGCCCAGTGCGACGAGCAGCTCGGGTGTTCCGCGCTTGCGGAATGCCCCGTCAACGAGGGCCTGATGGTGCTGTGCCAGATGGTCGTGGGCGAGAAGCTGGCCACCGATCCGGTGGCCAAGCGGCTGTTTGACAACCTGCTCGCCTACTGCGACACCTACACAGTCGCTCGGCGGCAGACGGCCGTGGTCATGGACCAGAGCAGCCCCGCGTTCAGGCTAATGTCCGACTCGGGGCTGCAGTTCGACCCGGCCAGGGACGTCCTGTCGGCCACCTCGGACGGCAAGCATGACATCGTGGTATTCGCCGCCACGGCGCCCAACCTCCAGGCGCTGGCGGGCGCGCCGGACAAGCTCAAGGCCTTCACCGACCGTGGCGGATGGCTGATGGCCTGGGGCCTGACGCCGGAGGGCCTGGCGAGCTTCAACCAGATCGTCGGCGTCGAGCACCTCATCCGGCCCTTCGAGCTGGAGCGCGTCGCCTTCCCCGCGGTGCGGGACCCGCTCCTCGCCGGGCTTACGGTGCGCGATGTGACGATGGAATCGGCGGAGCAGATCTTCCCTTGGGCAGGTGACAAGTACCTGGTCGATGACGAATTCACCGACATCGTGGACCTCGATGACATCGCGCCTTTCTGCGAGTTCCCCGGCGCCAAAGGCGGCGACCATGCCGCAGCGCGGGCGGCGGCGGCAGGCTGGTCCCGCAACATGGTGAACGGGTTCACCAGCGCCGACGCGTGGAAGCTGATCTACTACATGTCCACCGGCAGCCCCAAGGTGACCCTCAGGCTGCCGCGCGAGGAGGAGATCGACCGCTTCTCCATCGTCCTCAACGTACACTACGCCATCGCGACGAAGGTCAGACTGTATTTCGACGAGGACCCCACTCCGGTCGTGCTCACCACCCAGCCTAACGCGGAGCGTCAGGGCTTCGAGCTCACGCCCCGGCGGGCGAGGAGCCTGACCATCGAGCTGGCCGAGTTCGACAAGCCCGGCCAGACCACGGGCATCGACAACCTCTGGATTCATGTCAAGCGTTCGGCAGGGCGGCAGATGAGGGTGAAGCCGCTGCTCAACATCGGCGGCCTGGTGAAGTACCCCATGGGCAAGGGCGGCCTGGTTCTGAACCAGCTCAATGTGAAGGACACGGAGCCGGTCCCCGACAACGCCCAGAAGAAGCGCGTGATCGTCTCGACGATCCTCCGCAACCTGCACGCCGTCTTCGCCGGCGGGAAGATCCTCACCACCGCCAACCTGCGGTTCCAGCCCGTGCCGTTCAACGAGCAGTGCAACGGGTACGTCACCAAGGACCGGGGCTGGTTCGATGGCGGTCGGGACCTGGCGCACCTGCCCCACGGGGACGTCATGCTGGAGGGGGTGCCCTACGTCATCCGGGACTTCAAGACCTCGCCGGCGCCCTCGTGCGTGATGCTGGCGGGGCCCGGCGCGAGGGGCCAGCTTCCCACCGAGGTGAAGGGCCTGAAGGTGGGGGCCAAGGCTGAGGTGCTCTTCTTCCTGCACACCTTCAACCGCGTGGCCGACTGGCGGCCGGGCAAGCCGGACGATCCCGCGCCGGTGCTGTTCATGTACGTGGTGCACTACGCCGATGGCCAGACGGCGCAGGCGCCGGTGCTGTACGGTGCAGGGGCGGACCACTGGGTGGCCAAGCAGCCGACGGGCCTCGCGAACGCCTCCGTCGCCTGGGCGGCTCCCTTCCCCGGCGGGACCTCCGACGACCAGGCAGTCGTGTACCAGTTCCAGTGGACCAACCCGCGCCCGGACGTTGCCATCGACACCATCGACCTGGTGTACGGCCCGGAGGGAAGCCGCTACGGCACGCCGGCGCTGCTCGCGCTGACGGCCGGAACGCAGGCAAGGTAGCGGCGGGGCGCTCAGTAGGCGCCCAAGCGGTCGGCTTCGCGGTGGAGGTCCTCGAGGCTGGCGGGGACCAGGTCAAGCCCGTGTTGCGCGGCCAGAGCGTACATGGCGTCGATGGTGGCCTCGACCGTTCGGCGGCGCGGGCTGGCCCGATGGCCCACGTCCCACGTGTTGTGAGTGATAGCGTACACGTACAGGATCGGGTGGCCGCGAAGGAGCTTGTCCTGGAGGTTGCTCTCGGCCATGGCCATGATCGCCTCGAGGCCCATCTCAGACTCGGCGCGGAAGTCGGTGACAAACCACGTGCCGGGCTCCGGACCCGGGAGCGGCTCCATGCTGCGGGTGACGGGAACCTCGTACACGTCGAGGTCTCCGCACACAAGGCGTGACTTGCTGCTCGCATGATGGGAGTGGGGAAAGGCGCCCCACCACTCCTGCCCCCAGCGAGGGTTGTGCCTGCCCGGAATGGAGCAGTAGCTCTGCCGGAAGCCAAGCTCGAGCGCGCGCCCCTGAGGGACCAGTGGGACTGGTCCGTCGGGGACATCCGGGCGCTGGTGCCGGTGGCGAGCGACTTCGGTGTGGAGATGGCACTGGAGATTCACACCGGTACGGCGCAGACCGTGGATGCCCTGGCGGACATGCTACGGCAGATCGACGCCCCGAGCGTCAAGGTGGTGCTCGACCCGCCACTGCTGGCCTTTCGCGGCGAGGGCGCGGTCGAGGCGTTGGAGACCATCAGCTCGATAGCGCCGATCGTCCACGCCGACATCGGCGACTTCCAGCACAAGCCCCCGCTGGTCAAGTACTCCGCCGTGCCCGGCCTGGCCGTGCAGTACATCGAGCGCGTGGACCCGTGCCCGCTGGGGGAGGGCATCGTGGAGATCGAGCCATCCATGCGTGCGGCTCAGGCGGGGGGCTTCTCGGGGGCGCTCGCCTTCGAGATCTGCACGCCGTTTCACGTCCACCACAGCCGGCCGACCCTCGCCGACATCGAGCGGAGCGTCGCTCAGGCGGTCGAGTGGCTGAAGGCGAAGCGGGCGGAGATCACGGCGTGACGACGGGCGGGCTGCCTACAGCGCGACCTCGAGGAACTCCGCCTCGCACGGCTGCCCCTGGGCCACAAGGAGGCACCGCTGCGAGGGGAGGGCGACGTAGGCCGCTGAGCTCCACATGTCCTCGTTCCCGTGCTGGCAGACCTGGCCGACCTCAGCGTGATCCCGCAGCACCTGCACCATGCCCTCGATGGTGTGCGGCAGCGCGTCGGCCAGGCGCTGGAGGTTCGCGAAGCGGCGGGTGCTGTTGGCCACATGCCGCGGCTCGCCGCTGTCCCTTCCCTCCCAGGGGCCCGGACAGAAGTGGTTGGTCGCGCGCACGATCGCCTGCCCTGGGCCCTGGCACACACGAGGGCCTTCGGGTGTCAGCTCCGTGGCCACCAGGGCGCCCGCCGCGTCGGCGAGCACGTTGTGCGACGGATGGTGCATCACCGGCGTGCGCTCGCAGAGGGCCAACACGGACTCGACGCTCCCGCACCGGTCCATGATGACCCGGTACGTGCAGTTCGAGGGGATGCCCTCCTCGCTGCGTGCAATCATGCCCAGGCTGGCCCCGCCGTGAGTCAGGCCCTGCCCGTTGACGAAGCAGTTGCTCCACACCGTGCCCGGCCACGTCGCCCACACCGCGGGGACACCCTCACCCGAGCGCCTGCGGAAGGGCTGGTGGTACTGCTCCTTGTGCTGGCCGATGTCGTTCGTCTTGCCGACGACCGGCCCGTCAGGGGCATCGGCCCAGCCCATCGCCGTGCAGAATACGTGGACCATCCAGATGTCAGCCAGGGCGTTGTATGCGAGGACGTCCCGATAGGGGAGGTGGCTACCCTCGGCGATGCCCTGCATCTCGTCGAGCAGGCCGGGGGCGAGCCGGCCGACGTTCCCCTCGACCGTGCCGAGCAGCCGGTCGACCTTGGCCGCATCTCAGGTATCCTTCGTCAGCACCTCGCTCAGGATCAACTCGATGACCGACCCCAGCGCCTCGCCGTGTTGGCGCCCCTGCTCGCGGTAGGTGCCGCTCACTTCGACAATCACTGCGCTCAGGCCGGGCCTCCTCTGTCAGCCGGTGTCGCCGCACGCGGCCTCCGGACGAGCTTCCACACGTCGGGGGACATGTTGTTGCCGGCCACCATCCACAGGGCGTCATCGTAGACGAACACGCTTGCGGCGTGCCTCGGCGCCCAGGGGGTGTTGGGCAACTCGGTCCAGCTCACGCCATCGGGCGAGCACCACACGTCGCGGCGGTTCGACTGGTTCCAGCCCTCCATCACCCACATCCGGTCGTCCCACGCCGCTACGTCGTGGTATTGGCGCGGCTCCCAGGGAGCGTGCTCGAGGTGTCGCTGCCAGTCCACCCCATCGGCGGAGCTCCACACGTCGTTGTAGAACCTCCGCTGCGGAGTCGTCGGGGTGTCATACGTGCCCCCGCCAAGGAGCCACATTCGGCCCCGGAACACCACGCCGCCGCCGATCATCCCGCGCGGCGCCCACGGCGCGTGATCTGTCACGCAGTGCCAGGTCGCGCCATCGGCTGAGCACCAGACGTCGTTGTGGAAGACCTCCCTCGCCGGCGCGAACTGCGGCACCGTCTGCCCTCCCATCACCCAGATCCTGCCCGCGAAGGCCACGGTGCAGTGCAGCACGCGCGGCGCCCAGGGCACGCTGCGGGTGACCAGGTCCCACCGGACCCCATCGGCGCTGCTCCAGACATCGCTCTGGTAGTGGTGCTGGTTGGCATCGCCGCCCACGATCCACATCCGGCCGGCGTGAACCACGTAGCCGGCGGTGTGCCTCCCCTCCCACGGCGCCTGCGGGCTGGCCAGCACCCAGGTCGCACCGTCAGTCGAACACCACACCTCGCTGTTGCAGATGCTCGGGAAGTGGCTCCTGTCGCCGGGGTTCCATCCCCCGAGCAGCCACATCCGGTCGCTGAACGCGAGCGCGCCGGCCCCGTCCCTCGCGGCGAACGCCGCGCTCTCGGTCACGCAGAGCCACTCGTAGGCGGGTTCTTCCTGAGGGCGAGTTGCGGCGGAACCAGCGGGGTTCTTGTCGCTCATCGTTCGTACTCCCTGGCGGGAACGAGTACGCTCTGCCGCCGCTCACCCTCCCGCTGACGACAGAAGCGCACAACCGAGAGGGGGCACTGTCAGGCGCACTCCGTCTTCGGCGGCGTGCACCACCGTGTCCTCCTCGTGGCGCCCGCAGACGTGAGCGATGACGTCCGCACCCAGGCGGGAATCGACGACCGTCACTGCGCGCTCCTCGGTGGTCCAGTTGGCCAGGACCACTCCGTGCCGGCCATCCGGCGCCTGCCATGCGGCGTGCGCCACTGGGGGCACCGCGTAGTGACGGTCCTCGCATTCCCACTCGAGCGGGTCCGTCCCCTCCACCCGCGCCGGGCGCTGCATCCGGCCGTAGACGAGGAAGTCGCGGCCTGCCCCGCGTCGCAGCGCCGTCACCGTGCGGATCATCTCCAGCGCGTCGTCGTTGCTGCCGACCTTCGGCTCCCACTCGGCCCAGTTGAAGGTCTCGCGGTTCAGCAGCGTGCCGTCGCCGGTCATCACCGCGCCGGGGATCTCGCCCAAGACGCCGTTCCACGCGTTGCGGATCGGCAGGGCGAACGGTTCGCCGCCGGTGCTCATCATGCCGTGCACGATGGTGCACTCGTGGAACAGATAGTGGTACACCGGGACGAAGCTGGCCAGCCCGCTGCTGGGAGGGCTCACGCGAACATCGCTCTGCTGGAAGAGCTGCAGGCAGTACTCGTTGCACGGGTTCTCGGTGGATTGGATGACCCCCGTCTCCCCGGCCTGCTTGGCGGCCTCGCGGAAGGCGGCGATCGTCTCCGCCATCGCCTTCGCCATCCACTTGCCGGGAACCGGCGGGTGGCCGTGGTCCTCGGCGAAGCAGGGGAAGGTGGCGGCGTTGCAGTTCTGGTCGAAGAACTGGATCGAGTCCATGCCCCAGCCGATCAAGCGCCTGACGAACTCGACAGCGATCTCCTTGGTCTGCGTCTGGGCCATGCAGGAGATGTAGCTCGGGCGCCAGCTCTGGTCCCAGTACTCGGCCCACATCTCGCCGTCATGTCGCCGGCACACGCCCTGCTCGCCATGGTGCCGCCGGAAGTACTCCTCGCCATCATAGCCGTTGTGCAGGTGCCGCACCACCCAGCGGGTGCCGTTGCAGAAGGACCCGACCCGCCATCCGCGCTCGCGGGCCAGGTGGACGAAACGGGCCATCGACTCGTCACCGCCTACGGGCGGGAAGCAGTCGGGGTAGACCCACGGCCCGCCCCGCTCCCACGACATCAGGACCGCGGTCAGGGGCGACTCCACACGTTGGGCGATCCTCTCCAGAAGCGGGAGGCACTTCTCGTAGGGCAGGAACTCCTCGATGGCCGGAGTCGGCCCGGCGTCCACGTAGCCCTGCAGCCGGATCGTGATGTGCGGAGGAGAGTCGAGCAGCCAGTCAGGGATGTCGTGCCGCTCCGTCAACGGGGCCGCCCATTCCTGCTGCAAGCTCCAGGCCCGGTAGAGGTCCGCTGCGTCGTACCAGTCGCCGGTGAGGCTACCCAGGACGACCTCGTACTCCAATGTGCGCTCACCCTCGGTGGGCCAGTCGCCGACGTGGGCGATGCCCAGCCGAATCCCCGGCTCGCGCCGCACCGCCCCGAGCAGCTTCACATTGCCCTCGACGTCCTCGCAGGCCAGGTACACGCCGGCAGTCGGGCCGAACCACGCCAGGAACTGGGCGAAGAAGCGCCCGGGGTAGTGAGGGGAGTTGCCGTTCTCGGGCAGGAACTGCCAGCGAGACGGCGCATCGACCGGCAGGCTTTCCAGGGCCTGCCCCTGCAGCAGCTCCCCGAACCCGGCCGGCTGCAGGATCGCCCCTTCCGGCTCTGCGGGCACGACCACGAACGGGAACTGCACGTCGACGATCCGCAAGCCGGCGTGGTTGCGGACGGTGCACGTCCAGCGGCTGAAGCGGCTCTCCGGGGAGGCCCGAACCTGGAGTGTCACATCGAGATCGAGGCCGTCGAGGCGACGGTAGGATAGCGTCAGGAGCTGGCCGGCCTCGCTCTCTTCGAGCTGCGCCTGCGTGCCCGATGCGCTCCCCGAATGGAGCTGCGCGAACTGGCCGCTGCCGTTGAGGTACTGGAGCACGAACGATGGGTGGTCCGTCGCTGAGCGGACCAGCTCCACGTCGGGCGATGCCGTGGGTCGAAGGGAGATCAGCCGGCCCGTATCGGCGTCGAACTCGAGACGATCGACGGCCGTATTGAGCACGATGGTGTCCACGCTGCGTGCCCCCCGTTCGCCGCTTCAGGCATGTCCTCGCGGTGCACTCGGCTGGAGAATCGCGCCCCGATAGCCAGGCAAGGTCACCTCCAGCGCTACTGCTCGGCCATCAGCGGAGCGCTGGAGCGGCCCGACGACTGCCTCTTCCAGCAGATCGCGCACGCTCTCCGAGGCAGGGAAGAGCGCGGCCACCGAGCCCGAGAGGGTGATGCGCGAGGCGACAGGCTCCGCGCTGCAGTTCACCAGCACCAGACTCGCCTTCCGCCCGGCCACCCGGCAGAAGCGCACGACCGGCGGGGCAGAGCTCTGCACGCCCTCGAACACCACCTCGCCATCGACGAGCTCTCGATTGCAGCGGCGCACGACCAGCAGGCGGCGCGTCACCTGACCCAGCTCGGGCTGGTCGAGAAGCCCGGCGAGTGGGTTGCCTACGAAGTAGGCAGGGACACGGGGGAGCGTGCTGTTCAGGAAGAGGGTCGCCTTCCAGCTATCCGGCAGGAGCAGTGCCCGTCGGGTCGGATGCGTCTCCCCGAGAGGCCCGGGGTCCACCTGAAGCTGCCCGAACGGGCGGACCCCCGGCAGACGGCAGGCCTCCTCGGTCATCACGACTTCCTGCATGCGCTCCGGCGGAACCAGCGGGAAGACACCGAGCGACCGGACATACCAGAGATCGACGGCGCTCGCGGTCTCCGCGCCGCCCGACTCGGCCATCAGCACGAAGTCGGGGTTCAGGCTCTTGACGAGCGCCCGGATCTCCCTCAGGAGCGACACCTTCGCCCCGTTCGGTCCGCCATACCAGCCACTCCGCGACTGCAGGTTCAGCGCGTGGTCTTTCCAGGTCGAATCGAGCCAGCAGCCATCGAACCGGTACTCCTCGCTGATGCGCCGCACGGTGTCAAGGACGAAGTCACGCCACCCTTCCACAGAGGCATCAGGAGGGGCGAGCATCGAGTACCACAGGTTCAGTTGCCCATCGGCCCGGCGAATCCACCAGTCGGGCTTCTCGGCTACCTCGGGCGATTCCAGCGCCACGCCGGCGAGCGTCGGCCCCCAGCAGAACACCTTCATGCGGAGGCGGTGGCCTTCATCGATCAACCGGCGGAGCCCGGCCTCGCCGCCGGAGACGGTGTCGTCCACTGTGTACCCGCCGTTGCGGAGGATGGGCAGGAAGTCGGGCAGCTCGGGCCGGGCGCTGTTCCGGCAGTACCACAGCCTGCCACCCACGATGAGGGCGTTGATCCCGCCGGCGGCCATCGCAGGCAGCCGCGCGCGGATGTCATCGAACGTCGCGTAGGGGGCGCAGTAGGGGCCGATCCACGCGATCTGCAAGTCCTTCGTGAACGGCGGCAGTGTCTTCGGCGTCTCGACGATCCCGCCGGCCACGCAAGCCCGCCGGTAAGCTGCGAGGGCGGCTGCCCACGCGGTAGGGCTTGCCGGCTGGGTCGTCCGCCGCCACAGCCCGACGGCCACCTTGCCCAGGTAGAGCCGGCCCCCCGGGGGCACCTGACGGTAGATGCCGAAGGTAGCCTGGAGCCGCCCGACGTCACCGCCGATCACGCCGACCCGAACCGCGGCCTCGTCGTTGCGGCACGCGAGGGCAAGGGCGACCCCGACGGTGTCGTCCCAGATGGCTGCCAGGGGCAGCATGAGCTTGTCGGTCTGCTGGAGGCAACCGTAGATGTGCCGCTGGCCCATGGGGCCCGGGAGGGCCTCGGCCACGGGGCCTCGGAGGTGCTGGAACACACCCGGTGGGTAGACGTACTCATTCTGCTCAACGTGGCCGCCGAGGCTGATCGGCCCCATGCCGAACGTCGCGCGCCCCACGACAACATTGCCCCCGCGCTCGTTCACCAACCATGCCTCTTCCACCACGCCCGCTGATCCCGCCCAGGGCTCGCAGGTCTGGATGAGGCGCAGCCCGTTGGCGGCGGCCTCCAGGCGAAGACGGCCTTCGCGGCGCGCCACGAGCGCGGCTTTCGCCCCGCCCGCGGTCCACGTCTCGTCGGGTCGGTCCCCGAGACCGAGCGCGATCTCCCACTCCCCTGCCGCCCTTTCCCCGGCACGGGCAAGGGGAGGGCCGGCCTTGAGCGCCACCTCGGCGATACGGCCCCCGTGCGCTGGGTCGAAGGCGAAGGTGGCGCCGCCGCAGGCCATGGACAGCAGGTCAGCAGCGTGCGTCTGCCCGGCCGCCGCGATGGCCGCCAAGAGTGCGAGCGCGATGGGCTTCAACACGGGTGCCTCTGCCCCCCTACCGGAGAAACGTGTCAGACACGTGTCCTGAGGTCCGGACATCTGCCTGACACGTTTTCCGGCTCGCCGCCCTTACTCAATGACCTCCTGCTTGACCGGGTCGAAGAGCTTGGCCTTCTGCTCACGGTAGGAGAGCACGCCGAGGTCGATGGCCACCTGCGTCTTGTAGCCCGTCAGCGCGTCGAGGTGCGGCTTTTCGAGGCCGCGGATCGAGTTGATGAAGTTGACCATGTGGTCGGAACGCGGCTCGCTCGCGACCTGGGTCTCCTTGCGCTTGTCGGCGTAGGGCCGCTCGGGGCGGATCACAATCCCCGGGCCCTCGAAATACATCGTGGCCTCCTCGCCGCGGATCAGCTCCGGCAGGCCCTGCTCGTTGGCGCCCGTGGCGTGCATGGCCATGGTGTGCCCCGCCGCGCCGCCCAGTCTGTACCTGGCGACTTCGACCGTCTGGTCGCCGTTCCTGGCCCTTTCCACCTGCGGCCCGGGCTTGTAGCTCTTGGGCGCGTTCCCCTCCGGCGGGTAGTCCACCAGCACATGGAAGTTGTCGGGCACCTCGCGGTCGAAGGCGGCGCAGTTGCAGCCCGAGGCCACGACGCGGGTCGGGAACTGCGGACCCAACGCGATGATCATGTGGCTGAGCGAGTGGTACAGGAGGTCCGTGGCGAGGCCGCCGGAGTAGTCCCAGAACTTGCGGAAGTTGCAGTAGCGGTCGAGCTCGAACGGCCGCTTCGGCGCCGACCCGAGCCACATGTCCCAGTCGAGGTTCTTGGTGGGGTCGGCGCTGAAGTCCAGGCCGTAGTTCCAGTCGCCGCCCGGTATGTTGCGGAAGGCGCCCGTCTGGCTCCAGACCAGCTTGCCCAGTGCCCCGGCCTGGATCTGCTTCTGGGCCTGCCACCACACATCATCCGAGCAGCCCTGGGCGCCCACCTGGAAGACCCGCTTCGTGCGCTCGACGCAGTGGTAGACGTCGCGGGCCTCTTCCCAGCGGAGCGTCATCGGCTTCTGGCAGTAGACGTCGATGCCCGCCTCGAGGCAGGCCAGCGAGATCGGCGCGTGCCAGTGGTCGGGGGTGGCGATGACGACCGCGTCCACCTGCGCCTTCTCGATGAGCCGACGGAAGTCGCGGTATCCTTCCCCGCCGCAGATGTCCTTGGCGCGCTCGGTGCGGTTGTCGAAGACATCGCACACTGCGGTCAGCTTTATGTTCAGCTTGGGGTCCTTGGACATCTCCGTCAGTTGGTGGACGTGCCCTGTGCCCATCCCGCCCACGCCGATCACGGCGAAGCGGATGCGGTCGTTCGCGCCGAGCACGCTCCCCAGCGCCGGCGCCCCCAACGTCCCCAGTCCCACCGCTGCGACCCCGGCGGCCGATGTCATGATGAAATCGCGCCGGGCAATCTTGGTGTTGTCTGCCATGTCTGGTCTCCTCCGTGACACAGGCCGATCGTGGCCGGGCTAGCCGGAAGCTTCGCCGCCCGCTGCGCGGGTCCTCCCCGCGCATGGCCTATGGCTAGTGCCGTGTCATGTGTCATGTGTCACGTAACGGCACGACGACGGCCGAAGCCGCTACGTGACACACGAGGCAGTTGCAGAATGGGGTGGGTCGTTCGGGACTGACACCATTTCGGCTTGCTGTCCAGCCGAAATGGTGTCTGTCCCCCGTTTGTGGTGGCCTTCTGCAACGACCTCACACGACACATGATACGTGACACGACGCTAGAGCTGGCACTTCCGTGACGGAGATGGTCTACACTGCCAGGTGAGCCTGAGTGAAAGGAAGGAGGGCCCGGGCAGTAGGTCGGAACGCCGCAATGGACCCCGTAGGGCAGGTGCGGCACCGGATGGTGGAGGTCGCGCGGCTCATCTCATTCAGGGCCGCAGAGAGCGGGACCAGGCTGCTGGGGAGCGGCCCGTGGGCGAGCACCCGCCCGGGTCGCTGCTCGGCTCCGGGCACTGCTGCGCCAGCCAAGCTCTCCCGTGTGTCGCCCCAGGCCCCACCAAGGGCTCAGCCTCTCAGGGGTCGACACCACGGGGAGCGGTCGGGCAGGCGCGCCCTGCAGCGACACGGCCCGCCGAAGCGGTCGCGGCGGGCCGTGCCGGGCCATGGATTCCAGGAGGCTGTCAGTGACCTGGGGCCGGCGGTCCACCGCCACCGGGCCGCATCCCGCCCGTAGGTGGCTGCGTGAGCTGTTGGAGTTTGGTCCATTGCTGGCTGGTGAGAACTTGCTTCAGCTTAGCGTCGAGCCTCGTCTTGCAGTCCTGCATCGCCTTGCCGGCGCCCGGCCAGTCCTTCGCGCCCATCGCCTTCTTCACGGCCGCGTCTCGGGCCGCCAGGGCATTGGCGTATGTTGGCTTGAGCGTCGCGAGCTGCGTGCTCGTGCAGTCGAGCTGGAACGAGACGGCCGTCCACGATCTCTCCAGGTACAGGAACCCTCCCATCATCCCTCGGCCCGCGCCGGGTGGCCGGTTCCCCGAGGGGGCTTGCGCCACCACCAAGGCTGCAGTTACGCACAGCACGACAGCGGCCAACCCTACGCCAAGCGCGTTGTGTCTCATCGGCCGGTCTCCTTGTTCGTGTTGTCACGTTGCCGCCCACCGGCAGTACACACCCTCTGCGGACGCTCAGACGCGCCCTAGGGTTCAGGCAAACCACCGGCGGCGGAGTAGGTGTGTGCTGCCCTGGCGTTGAAAGGCACAGCATCGCCGACACGAGGGAGGCACGTCTGGCAATGGTCGAGCTACGGGTCAATGGCTCCAAACGCCGGGTTGACGTGGACCCGGATCGCACGCTGCTGAGTGTGCTGCGCGGCGAGCTGGACCTGACCGGCACCAAGTACGGTTGCGGAGAGGGGCAGTGTGGCGCCTGTACCGTCCTCCTCGATGGGAAGCCAGTGCTGTCGTGTCAGCTACCCGTAGGTCGGGCGGCGGGCAAGCAGATCACCACGATCGAGGGCCTGGCGAAGGACGGGCGTCTGCACCCGCTCCAGCAGGCCTTCATCGACCTCGATGCCATGCAGTGCGGCTACTGCACCCCGGGGCTGATCATGGCGGGCGTGGCCCTGCTGGCAGGGAACGCCGACCCGAGTGAGGCAGAGATCGCCCAGGCGCTCGAGGGGCACATCTGCCGGTGCGGCGTATACCAGCGCGTCATCGCGGCCACTCGCGGGGCGGCCGAAGTGCTGAAGGGAGGCGCACGATGAGCGAAGAGCGGCTCGACGAAGTGCTGAAGGATCACGGCCTTCCCGCCGACTTCCTGACCGACCCGACGTTCAGCCGGCGTGACCTCATCGCCGCGCTCGGCGGGGGCATCGCCATTCTGATCCTGTTCCCGCGGACCGATGCCGAGGCTCAGCGGCGCCCCGGCGGAGGCGGCGCCCAGGGCCCGACCGAGATCGGCGGCTGGGTTCATGTCGGTCAGGACGGTAGGGTCACTGCCTTCGTCGGCAAGGTGGAGCTGGGCCAGAATGCCCGCACCTCCCTCAGCATGGTCGTGGCAGAGGAGCTTCGCATCCCGCCGGCCTCGGTGAACCTGGTGATGGCCGACACGTCGATCACGCCATTCGATATGGGCACCTTCGGCAGCCGCACGACACCTTACACCATACCGCCGCTCCGGAAGGCAGCGGCCGCCGCGCGTGAGCTGCTCATCGGCCTAGCCGCGCAGCAGATGGGAGTCGATCGGAGCACCCTCGCCGTCGCGGATCGGAAGGTGACTCATGCTGCCAGCGGACGCGCTCTCAGCTTCGGGGAGCTGACCAAGGGACAGAAGCTCGTTCAGCCGATACCCGATCAAGTGCCCGAGACGCCGCCTTCCGAGTGGCGCGTGGTCGGCCACCCGACTCAGAAGGTGGACGCCGTCAGCGTCGTGACCGGCCAGAAGCGGTATGCCTCCGATCTGAAGCGCCCGGGGATGCTCCACGGCAAGGTGCTGCGGCCGCCGGCCATGAGGGCGAAGCTCACCTCCGTCGATACGTCGGCTGCGGCGGCCATGGAGGGCGTCATCGCACACCGGGACGGGGACTTCGTCGGCGTGGCCGCGCCCACGGAGCAAGCGGCGATCGACGCTCTGAAGGTGGTCCGCGCCGCGTGGGATCGCCAGCCACTCGTTAGCCCGCCCGAGCTGTGCGAGCATCTCAGGCGTACCGCGCAGGCGGCCGACCGCGGCGCCTTCACCCAGGGCTCGGTTGCGGACGGCCTCACACAAGCCGACCTCAAGCTCGAGCGGTCCTACACCGTCTCCTACATCGCCCACGCGGCGATCGAGCCGAGGTCGGCCATCGCCGAGTGGAGCGGCGGGGACCTCACGGTGTGGACGGCGACGCAGTCGCCGTTTGGGGTGCGGTCGGCCCTGGCGGGGCTCTTCGGCCTCCCCGAGGCGCGCGTCCGCGTCATCGCTCCTGACACCGGCAACGGTTTCGGCGGGAAGACGCCGGGCCAGGCCGCCATCGAGGCCGCTCGTCTGGCCAAGGTCGCCGGGAAGCCTGTGCGGGTGGCCTGGACGCGCGAGGAGGAGATGACGTGGCCTCACTTCCGCCCGGCCGGAGTCATCGACATCAGGAGCGGCGTGCGGAGAAACGGCAAGCTGGTGGCGTGGGAGTACCACAACTACAACTCGGGGCCGGCGGCGCTGGGCACCCCCTATGATGTGGCGAACCAGCTCGTCCAGCACCATCCCTGCGATGCCCCGCTCGCGCAGGGCGCGTACCGAGGACTGGCCGCGCCGGCCAACATCTGGGCTCGCGAGACGCACATGGACGAGCTGGCGCACGAGTTGGGCATGGACCCGCTGCACTTCCGTTTGACCAATCTCACCGATGACCGGCTCCGAGCCGTGCTCAAGGCGGCCGCGCAGCGCTTCGGCTGGGGGCAAGGCCGGCCGGGGGCGGGACGAGGCTTCGGCATTGCCTGCGGGATCGACAAGGGTGGCCATACGGCGACGTGCGCGGAGGTGCGGGTGGATGAGCGCACCCGCGAGGTCCATGTGGAGCGGATCGTCACGGCCTTCGAGTGCGGGGCAGTCATCAACCCCTTGCAGCTTGAGAACCAGATCGAGGGGGCGGCTGCCATGGCCCTCGGGCCGGCGCTCTTCGAGGCCCTGGAGTTCGACCAGTACCGCATCTTGAGCGCCGCCTACTCGACCTACCGCCTGCCCCGGTTCAGCGATACGCCGCGGATCGAGGCGGTCTTGATCGACCGCAAGGACCTGCCGTCCGCGGGCGGCGGCGAGACGCCGTTCGCCGGCGTGGCGCCGGCCATCGGCAACGCGATCTTCAACGCCACCGGCGTGCGACTCCGTTCCTTGCCGATGGCACCCAAGGGAGTGCCGGCCGAAGGCGCCGAAGCGCGGCAGTAGCATCGCCCCCAGAGATCGCGACCCATGGACATCCACTTGCGGATTGTGGAGTTCACCGACTCAGGGCGCCCGTTCTGCATCGTCGTCGCCCTGTCTGCCGAGGGGTCCACGCCACGCGAAGCGGGAGTGAAGGCAGTCGTTGACGCAGAGGGACGGATCGTGGGAACCGTCGGCGGAGGTGTCGTCGAGGCCCAGGCCCAGAGAGCCGCGGTTGAGGCCTGCCGGTCTGGGCACGCTGCCGTCATCGAGGTCGCGCTGAGCGGCGACGGGGCCACCGACTGCGAGCCGATCTGCGGCGGCAGCATGTGCCTGCTGGTGGACCCGACGGCCCGGAAGGACGCGCTGGCGTACTCGGCGGCAGCCGCGGCCGTGTCGGAGCGCCGCAGGGGGCTGCTCCTGACCCTCGTGCGCCAGGGCGCAACGGTGGAGACCGAGGTCACGTGGCATCCTGAGCAGGAAGCGATGGCTTCGGAGTGGGGGCACCCGCTCGTCGACTCCGAGACTGCCCGGTCATGCCTGTGTGACGGCAGCGCCCGGCTGGTGACCGCCACCGACGCGGAGGGGGGTAGCGTACAGGCGCTGGTCGAGCCGGTCATCCCGAGTCCACGGCTCCTGATCGCAGGCGGGGGGCACATTGGCCAGGCCCTCGCCGCCCAGGCCGTGCTCGTCGGGTTCGAGGTGACCGTCATCGATGACCGACCGGAGTTCGCCGACCCGGGCCGGTTCCCCGCCGGCGTACGCACTCACTGCGGCGACATCGCGGAAGCCCTCGCCGGCTGCGACGTGGACGACGACACCTACGTCGTCATCGCCACGCGCGGCCACCAGCACGACGCCGACGCTCTGCGCGCCTGCCTCCACCGGCCTGTCGCCTATCTCGGCATGATCGGCAGCCGCCGCAAGGTCGCATTGATCCGTCAGAGCTCCATCGATGCGGGCCTTGCCTCCCAGGAGGAGTTCGACGCAGTGCACGCGCCGATAGGGTTCGACATCGGCGCTGAGACCGTGCCGGAGATCGCCACCAGCATCCTTGCGCAGTTGATCGCCGTCCGGCGCAAGGGGAGCGTTGATCGGTGCCCAAGGGACATGAGAGACCGATGATCTGCGCCGTCGTGTTGGCCGCCGGCTGCTCCCGCCGGATGGGCACCCAGAAGCTGCTGCTGCCCTTCGCGGGATCCACCGTGATCGGGCACGTGGTGGGCCAGATCATGGCGAGTGACGTGGACCAAGCCTACGTGATCGTGGGCCGGGACGCAGCCGCGATCGTCGAGGCACTGCGCGATCGCCCGGTCGGGATCGTCCGCAACCCCCAGCCTGACGGCGACATGTTGAGCTCAATTCGCTGCGGCCTGCGCGCGGTGCCCCCCGATTGCCGTGCGGTCCTCGTCGGGCTGGGGGACCAGCCTGGCATCACCGGCGAGCTGGTCAACTGCCTCATCAACGCCTACCTCTCCTCGGACAGGCGGATTGCTGTGCCCGTTCACGCAGGGCAACGAGGGCACCCTCTGCTGCTCTCGGTCGATCACCGCGAAGAGGTTCTGCGCAACTACGACCGTGTCGGCCTGCGGGGGCTACTGCGGGAGCATCCGGAGGACGTGCTCGAGGTGCCGGTGTCCTCGCCCGCGGCCGTCTCGGACATGGACTACCCCGCCGACTACCGCAGGGAGCTGGCCCGCCTGCAAGACGCCGCCACGTCCCTGCCCGACACTGCGGGCCCTACTGGGCCTCGCCCACGCGGATCGTGAACGAGGTCGTCAACTCCGCGCCTGCGCCGAGATCGACCTTCGCCCCGTTGAGCATGGCAACGAAGAGCTGCATGGCCCCGGGCCCGCCATCGAGGAGGAACGGGTTCTGCGGTCGGTGTGGCGTGCCGGCCAACAACCCGATCTGCACCACTTGGCGGCCGGTCCTCAGGCTCATCGTGACACTCGAGAGGTCCGGCACGTCCGCCGCCTGGAAGACACGTTGACCGGCTCTTTCCCCTGGCACTCCGCGCGCAACGGTGTCGCCGGCCCTGACCTCCCATCGGTCGACGCCAGCGAACGGAATGCGATAGGCCAGGAACGCCGACGTTCCCGGCCGGTCCGTTGACGGTGTTGCGCCGAACGTCACGCCGATGGTCGGGGAGGCATCGACGACGTAGGTGAGCCGGACGGCGACGGAGGGTTCGGCGACGGAGCCGGTCTGCACGCCGTTCCAGGATGGCTGCCGGAGCCTGCCCCGGAGGGTGATCTCGGTGGTCTCGCCCTGGCGCCTGACCGTGAGACGCGGGTTGGTGTCCCACTCCGTAGCGACGTGGAGCCCCTTGTCGAACAGCCCCCAGTCGGTGTAGACCTCCGAGTCACCCACGATGGGCGACCCCTCCGCTCCCGGCATTCGCAGGCCGAAGAGTGTGCCGCCATGGCGACGCGAGAACGCCGCCTGGTAGTGCCGGTTCGCGACTCGCACCCACAGCGGGTCGATCTCGACCGACGGCGAACCCTCGGGCCTTGCGTGCCGGCCGAGGCGCTTCAGCAGGGCGGCTGCATCGCCGTGCTCCTCGACCGCGAACGGCTCCGAGCCGGGCGCCGTGTCGAGGATGATGGCCGGCCGCTGGCCGGTACCTGAGGCGTGGTCGAGACGCGCGTCGCGGAGGGCCTGCCGGTCGCTGATGCGGACGCAGACGGCACGCCCGTCGGCGGCGGTGACGCCCAGAGCAGCCTCGCCGGGCCCGTCCCACAGGCCCTGCGTCAACGGTCGCCAGCACCGCCCGAGGCCCGAGACCGCCTCGGTGATTGTCTCGCCCTGCTTCGTGCCTCGGTGCCGGTCAACGAACTCATCGTGGAGCAGCCCTTCGCTCGTCAGCACGAACCACTCGGCCATGGGAGCGAAGGTCAGCGTGTGACGGACCGTCCTGTCGTTCAGCCGGTCTTCCGCGCGGCTCAAGATCAGCGGGGCGGTCTCTGACGCGGCCCGGTGCTCCGTCGGACGCGCGGCCTGGACCTGCTTCCGCCCAACCAGCACCACCGGCTGATAGGCCGGGATACGGATGGTCTCCCCGTTCGCGATCGATGCGCCAGTGAGGGCATCCTGCCAGGCGGGCCAGCGTCGAGCCCACTCCCCGGGTACCGTCAGCCGGCAGGCCTCATCGTAGGGAGAGAAGCTGATGGCGACGATGCAGGCGCGGTCGCCAGTGAGACGCAGGATGGGCAGCACGAGGGGGTTGCTGCTCTCGACGGCGAGGTAGTCGGCGTCGCCGTCTCGCAGCTCGGGAAGGTCGTGCCGCAGGCGCAGCCACCTCCGCACCTCAGGGGCGAACCCGATCTCCTGCTCCTGGTAGAGAAGCAGCGTCCCGCGCACGAAGGCGCACAGGGCCGTCAACGCCTGGGACGGCCCGACGCCGAAGAAGTCCTGGGCGGCGACCGTATCGTGGTTCTCGAGGAAGCGGACCAATGCCCCTTGCTGGCGCGCTGAGTGGGTCAGTTGCTGGGCAGCAAGCCAGGCGCGGGCCCGCCGGACCCAGAGGTCAGTGCGCGGCTCGCGGGTGATCTCGCGACAGACCATGTAGAAGGGGTAGTCGAACAGCAGATCGGCGGACCGGAAGTAGCTGGTCGCGCCCGCCTCGGGCAGGAGGACGGCGTCCGGGTTCGCTCTGCGGATGGCCTCCCGGATGAGGGCGTTCTGGCGGATGCCGCCCACGTTCATCGTGGCGTTCGCGCGCCGCCCCGTGCGCGGCCGCCAGTTCGGCGCTTGTCCGCTGCCGCCGCAGTCGAGGCGGAAACCGTCGGCGCCGAACTCGCGAACCCAGTACGAGGTGAGGTCCACCATGTGCGCGTTCCAGTCGGGCTCCATGAGGTCCGCGGCCAGGACCGCGCCCCCCCACGCCTTCTGGCGCTGGTCGTTCTCGTCGAGGCACCAGACACGCTCGGGAAGCGAGGCGACATCGGGGCTGTCGGGGCTGATGCCATAGGTCACCAGGTCCATGAGCGTGCGCAAGCCAAGGCCGTGGCCGGCGGCGATGAACGACCGGAGCTGCTCGGCCGAGGTCACCTGGGGGTCAAGGTGACGGAAGGCGGGCAGGTAGTAGACCCAGGGCGGCTTGTTCGAGACCGGCAGCAGCCAGGTGCCGGTGATGCCAAGGTCGCGCAGGTAGGGGAGCTGAGCTTCGAGGCTCGGCATGCGGTCACCGCAATCGCCGGCCCACCAGGACTCGAGCCGTCCCCACGGGTGCAACTCCTCAATGACGGCCCCCTCGAGCCACTGCGGGCGGTCCGTCGGCGGGCCTTCGTTGGCGCGCTCGGCCAGCCGGCCGGCAGCCTGCCGGAGGGCGGCTCGATCCCCCTCAACCACCCGCACCCACTGTGTGCCCACCTCGATGGTGTCGCCAGGCTGGAAGACGCCGAGGGTGTCGAAGCGCGTTACGAGGGAGATTCCGCCCTCGAGCTCCTCGACCCGCGTCCGAGCGTGGTCCAGCTCGAGCGAGTAGCTGAGGAGAAGCCCGACCCCCGACCTGCCCGAGTACGCGTAGGCGCAGCCGGTATCCGACCACGTCCAGCCGCGTTCCTCGCTGGCCCGGCCGGGCACGGCGTCGAGGAGACGCCGTTCCTCGAACGGGTAGTTGCCGGGCAGCGACCACACCGCGTCTGGCACGTCGCCGAGTGTCACGCCCGGCACGCGCAGGGCGATACCGTACACCTTGAGAGGCTCCGTTCCACGCCAGGTGAGCGTTGCTCGGCGCCGGATGAGCGGCTCCTTTCGCAGGATATAGTGCTCGGTAGTGCAGCGCCACTCGGCGCACTCACGGGTCACGCTCACGAGCCAGCCGTCGTCGGCGACCGTGACGACGGGGGAGTCGGCCTTCCACTCCTGGGCCGCCGGCCAGGGGTGCCCCACGGCCTCGACCTCCACGTCCGCCGCGGTGGTGGCCGACAGGAGGTTGCCGGGATCGGCGGCCCGCGCCAGGTAGCTCCACTGACCGGTCTGAGTCTCGAAGCCGAGGACCAGCGGCCCGCAGGGGGCCTGCACGGCATCGCCCGACGCCATGACTGCACCTCCCAGGAGCACGACAATCGCGAGGAAGACATGCGGTCCCGGGCAGCTCATGGTTGGCCCGCCGGCGGGTGCGACCCGGCGTTGGTCCAGCGGATGTAGTCCCACTGGTTCTCGCCTCCGACGTACGAGTTGCTGGCGTCGCCGAAGAAGATGGCGTTCGACGGGTCGGGATTGGCGGTGGTCGAGATGACCGGCTGCGGATCGCCGTCCAGGTAGACCTTCGCCTCGTTGCCGACCAGGGTCATCCGATAGGTGTGGAACCGGTCCGTCGTGTCCAGGGCATGGGCCTGGCCGACGTCGATCTTGTCCGGGAAGAGATACAGGCTCAGGGCGTAAGCGCCATTGCCGAATCGAAGCAGCGTTGCGGGCTTGTCCGGCGCGACCCCTCTCACCACCCTCACCCTGCACTCTACGGTTGTGCCGACCTCGGGCCTCGCGGTCCACCACTTGCTGTCCGAGATCTCGAAGCGTTCCTGCTGCTCGAGGGTCGACCTGAGGGTGAGAACGCCGTCATCGGCCGTGCCGATGTTCTCTCCCCGGTACATGTCATCCCAGGACGGGTCGGAGACCGGCGGGATCACATCGCCCTCGTAGTCGTACGCCCAGATGAAGCCGTCGGCCTGGCGAGGGGCCGAGGCACGCGGCCCGGTCGGGCGAACGGTAGCGGAGTGGGTCCAGAGATCGCGCATCATCTGCGGGGCCGGCCAGACGCAGAAGCTGCTGAAGGCTCCGGTGCTCATGTCCGTCAGCAGGCCCACGCCGCCGGAGTCGTAGGTGGCGTCACGAGCGCCCACGTAGGCGGGGCCCGTATCGCGGTTGGTGTCGCCTCCGGAGAGGCCGCGCTGGGGCAACCCCAGTTCGCTGTTGACCGCGCCCTGGATCAGGTCACCTTTCGCCTTGACCTGAAGCTGCACCCAGTCCCCTCGCTTGACGCCCGTCAGCCTCGTGCCTCTCAGCACGTGGAGCTTCCCCGCATCCATGCGGGCGATGACGGCCATGGCATAGCCCGCGGCCACGGTCCGGGTGTCCTCCGGCGTGTAGTTCGCGCTCAAGACGGGCGCCTGCACCTCGGGCGGGAACCACTTCTGGTAGACCGGCGTTCCGGGCATGATGACCGCGAAGACGTAGCAGAACGCTTCATCCGGCGAGACACGGAAGGCCAGGCCCGTCGCCCCGTCCAGCCTCACCTCTGCTCGCAAGTGCAGGTCGGCGAGGCCTTCCCCTGTTCTCCGGAGCAGGACCGCCGGCGCGGTCGCGTCCGCCTGCTCCAACACGCCCAGGCGCCGGTAGGCGAACCGGACCATCTCAACCGAGGCATCGTGGCTCCAGGGGTAGGGGGAGTCCTGGATCTGGTTCTGCGTGACACTGAGGATGAGGCCCGGCGCCGCCTCGACCATCTTCCCGTAGTAGGACGTGAACCGGACCGGCGCGGCCTGCCAGGTCTTCCCCTCGTCCACCGTGTACCAGTGTCCGTCGAGTCCCCAGTACCAGATGACGCCATCGCTGCCGCCAGCCACCTCGGGCAGCCCCGTGTTGCCCATGGGCGTCCAGGTAGGAGGCGTGGCGGTGTATTGCCCGGGCCCGGTCCTGGTAAGGTAGGTCTGGCACGGGCTGCCAGGATCGGTGCGGATCACCGCCAGGATCCGCCCATCAGCCAGCTCCACGAGTCCGTTCTCCTCGTAGGTCTGATCCGGTTTGATGATGCTGTCATCGGGCGGACGAATGTGCTGCATCTTCGACCACGTCTTCCCCCCATCGAGGGACTCGGAGACGGCGATCAGATCGCCCGGCTTGGGGTTGTCGTCCCCGGAGGCATCGCCGGCAAACACTGCCGTGCTGACCAGCCGCCCATCCCGGCACCGGATCAGCGACACGCCGTGCATCAGGTGGCTTCCGTCTTTCAGCTGGACAACCCGGAGGTTGGCGCCGCGAGGCTGCTGGTCGGTGCCCAGGTCCTCCCAGGTCTGTCCGTTGTCCCGAGTGACCAGCGTCGGGCACTCCACCCGGGTGGTCTTGTTGGCCTCCTCCCATGGCCCCACGCGCATCCGGTGCTGCTTGGTGAACGCGACCCAGTCCTCCAGCGCACGGCCGCTTCCGTACCAAGGGGCGTAGCTCGGCTCCAGGCCAGGGCTGCCGGTGATCTGGGCAAAGGAAGCCTTGATGGCCCCGTCGTTCTCCTTCCAGAGACCCACCCACGCCAGGTGGGAGGGTTCCTCGGGGCTGAAGTAGATGTCCCGGCAGTCCAGGTCATGCAGCTCAATGGTCTCGGTCACCCTCCAGGTTCCCGTGGCGACCGACCAGCGGGTCAACGGCGCATCCTGGAAGTAGTCCGCAATCAGGGGCGGCACCGCGCCGTGGGCTTGTGAACAGCCCAGTGCGAGGGACACGGCACAGACGGGAAAGGCCAACGGACACATCTCCACTGCTCCTCTCCTGTGGACCAAGCCCGGGGATGACCCGCTGTTCAGGCTACTTCAGCTCGAATGAGGTCTCCGATACGTCACCGGTGCAGAGCGGGCGGGCGATGAGCCGCCAACGGCCGGGCGGGTCGTTGAGTGCGAGCTGGATCACGGTTTCGAGGGGTTGGGCCCCCAGCAGGTGGTTGCGCGCGTAGTCAGGGGCCTCCTTGCCGTCAGGACGAGTGACCGTGACGCGGATGAGCTGCCTCTCGCCGGGCGAACCGGCAGAGAGAGTCAGGCGATAGCGAAGCTGGCCGCCGGGCTGCGCTTGGTCGGGGGCCTCGCACTTCGTCCTGCCGAGCGCAGCAGGGGCGAGGCAGTAGACTCGGCAGTCGCCGGGAAGCATAGGGGCGGTGAGAGCGTCGATCTGGCCGAGGTACTTGCCCGCCCGCACGTCGTAGACGTGCCGGCGACGGCCGAGCGGCACCTTGGCGATGTCGGGCGCGTCGTCGGCGGATGAGCGCAACAGGCAGAGGTACTCCAGCGGCCCGGCAAGGTAGCGGATCACCTCGACATGCGCTGGCCTGGCCGAGGCCAGCGTGACCGGGTACGGCGGGCGCACACCGAAGCCCTCGAGGATCCTCAGCAGCGCGCTGCGGAGCGCGCCCTCGGTGGGCGTGGCGAACCGGCGCTCGTTCTCGAACTCGGCAAGGTTGAGGTTCAGGTAAGCCGCGCCACCCTTGCCGAAGGTGTTGGTCAGCAGGGCGGGCACGTCGGTACCGGGGACGCCGGCGTGCGCCGCGGCGCCATGTGCGCGCACCGAGGACTCGCCCGCCGGCAGCCTCACCGTGTCCTTCGAGTCCGACAGGGCGACCCCCACCGGGAGCGGCTCGTCCTTGCCGGTGCGCTCAATGCCGAAGACGTCGTCCAGCAAGCCCGCGGGCTGGCGGCGGCACTTGTCGTCCAGCAGGCCGACGCAGAGGTCGCCGATCACCGCGCCGCCGCTCCGCACGAACTGCTTGATCTCCGCGACCTCCTTCGGTGACAGGGCGATGGACTCCGGCAGGAGCAGCACCTTGTAGCGATCGTGGTCGCCCTGGGGGTTGTTGAGGAGGCCGCTTTCGATCTGTCGGTAGCTGACGAAGTTGTACTGCAAGCCGAGGTCCTCAAGCAGCTTCACCCACGCATCGCGCACCTGCACGATCTCCGAGTCCTTGTTCATCAGCAGCGCCGCATTGATGCTCGGCTGCGAGTAGTGGATCGCAATGCCGTCGTGTTGGCGCCGCGCGGAGCGGATGAGGTCCCAGAGGCCGGCCTTCATCTCGCGCATGTTGGCCCGCGTATCGGCGCCGCTCTCGCTGAGGGTGAGGTCACCATAGAAGAGGAGGGGCGTCGTCCAGGCGCTAATGCCCTTCGTGTCGTGAGTGAGGCACCAGAAGTTCTGGTACTCGAGGTCCTGGCCGGCCTGCCAGTAGCCGCAGCGGTACGGCGACTGCAGAACGCCGGTCGCGGGCTGGAAGGACCGGCGCATCTCGTCGGACCAGCCCGTGTTGTACGAGTGGTAGTAGCTGAAGGCCAGGGAGTCTCGCCACCAGTCCATGCCGTTGCCGGGCTTGGGCTCTTGCGTGCCCGAGAGACCGCACCGGGCCTCGGAATCGGACTCGCGAATGGTGCGCTGGACGAGGGCGTAGTAGTCGGCGAGGCTCTGGGTCATGAAGTCCCGGAACTCCGCCCAAGGCGCGGCGTTGGCGCGGCCTTTGACCTCGTCGAGGGTCATGGGCACGACGGCGTCCCACGACGCGAAGCTCGTCTCCCAGGCCCGGTTCAGGTCATCGAGGCTGGGGTAGCGCTGCTTGAGCGACCCGCGGAACGCCGCGACCGTCTGGTCGCAGAAGCAGTAGTCGAAGTAGGTGGTGTAGGAGGTGAGGCTCATCTCGTCGCCCATGCAGTAGTCGTGGGCACCGCCATACTCCGCCACCTGCGGCATCTGGACGCGGCGGATGGCCTCGGCCACCTTCGAGAGATAGTCGGGGTCGTTCAGGCACGGCTCGCGCACGAGCCAGCGCTGGTCCTTGGTCTTCGCGTACTCGACAGCCTTCTTCGAGAAGCCCTCATCCATGAAGTCCGGCACGCCGGGACCCATGTAGCTGAGGACCCCCAGGAAGCTGTGGCTGATGTTCTGCCAGTAGTCCCACCACACTTTGCCGGTGCCTAGCTCGGTGATGCCGTTCATGGCGACGTCGAGCCCGAGGTCCTCGACCTGCCGGCGCACGAAGTCGAAGAGGTACTGGGAGCGCCAGAGGTACTGGCCACCCCAGCTCGTGAAGGTGAAGCGGCGGAAGTCGCGCGGTGGGAGCACGATGAACTCGACGTGGTCGGTATCGAGGATCGTGTCCCCCGATTTGAGTTCCAACGACCAGCGGTGGCCGAGGTTGTAGAGCGTCGGCGGCGAGGCCTCGAAGGCCACTGGCTCATCGCCGCCGGCGGGTTTGGTCTGCTCGAACAGCAGCCGGTCGTGGCAGTCGGTCAGGCGGGCGGTGAGAGTGAGCGGCGCGCCGGCGGGCGGCCCCGGCTCGACGGCGCAGGTCAGCTTGAACGGTTCGCGGGCGCGGAAGACCTGCTTCCAGGGCTGATCGGCGGACCAGAGGGCCTCCGTGTTGGTGATGGTGCGCTTCGCGATCGAGAGCTGCTTCAGCGCCGGACCTTTCGGGCCGGGGAAGGCGGCCATGGCCCAGGCGACGGTGGCGCCGTTCCTGTCGCGGAGCACGAGGTCCGCGAAGCACTGGCCGGCGCGCAGCAGGCCGGGCAACGGCACGGCGATCGTGGCCTCGCCGGCTTGCGGGGTGACGGCGGCTTTGGCCCGACTGAACTCGGCCGAGAAGCGGTCGCGGAAGACGACCTGGACCGTGGAATCGGCGGCCACCTCCCCGACGAGACGGCCGGTGAGGCTCTTCCCGTCTTGAGTGGGCGCGAGCCCCTCGAACCGAATGCCGGAGTCCTTCCTCGATGCCCAGACCGCGCAGCGGGCGAGGAGCGCGTACCAGTGCTCCCAGAACTGCCAGGTGACCGGGGCCATCTCGTCGCGCAGGCAGTAGCAGCCGCGGTAGCTGATGGCCGGAAGCAGGGCGCTGTAGCCGCGGTAGCTCGGTTCGTGGGTCAGCGTGTCATAGGTCAGCGTGAGGACGCGGCCCTCGCCGAGGCTGCCGGCGACGACGAGCGGCTGGGTCACGTCGCCGACGAGGTTCGCGAGCACCTGGCCGGCCGGCGGCTCAAGGAACGGCATCCTTCGGGTGCGGGGCAGCGTCTCCCACGGGAGGCCGCTGGTGATGTAGCTCTCGGCGGCGGGCTCCCACCTCCCGTACCAACCCAGCGACCGGTGCTCCCCGTCGGGCATGCCGCAGACGCCCTCGAGCTCGTCGTCGGGTGCGAGGCCGTCTGGCTCGATGTAGACGAGGCCCGTGCCGTGCTTCACCTTCTCGGCGACGGCCTGGCGGAGCTCGGGGGTGAAATGGTAGTCCCACTTCAGCCCGGAGACGATGATGACATCGTAGTCCTGCTTCAGCCGCTCGCCGAGGCGGCGCTGCGCCGCCTCAAGCGACAGGATCGACCGATCGCCCTGCCACAGCCATTCCTTCTCGTAGGTCGAGAAGTACTTCACGTACTGGAAGTCCAGGTCGAGGCGCTGCCAAAGCTCGATGATCTCGCGGCAGTGGCGGTCGTCGCAGAGGATGAGGGCGCGGATCGGCCCCTTGAAGTAGGGCTTGGCCCACTTGAAGTGCGGGGTCTCGACGGCGGTCGAAAGCTCGTGGCCGGGCAGCGGCCTGGCTTCCGCGGGTTCGGTCTCGCCGATGCGCTGCTCGAGCGGCTCGAGCTTGTACGCCAGCTTGACCTCCTCCCAGGCCAGGGGACGTTCGAAGAAGCCGAGGGCTTTCCCGGCGCGGGTGACGGTGCCGCGGACGACACAGGCAGGGGCGGCCGGTGCGGCGACGCTGACGGACAGCCTGGGCTGAGACATCTCCAGGTTGGCGGCGTCCTGCCAGGCGCCGTCGGACAGGGCGCGGACCTGGATGAGGAGCTGCGCGGGCTGGCTACCCGGAGGCCGATAGAGGTCGACAACCGCCGCCCGGTCCTTGGTGGGGTCTTTGGTGATCGCGCCGACGACGTCAGCGACCACGCCATCAACGCGCTTGAGGCCCTCGATGGGGAGGAGGGTCACGTCGGTCTCAAAGGCCTGCCCCGCTTTGACGGGCACGCGGTTGTAGCGCCACTCGAAGGTGGGAATCGCCGTGCCGGAGCCCGCCCACATGTAGAAGCAGTTGAGGAACCGGTAGTCCATCAGCGCGGCGAGCCCGACGCCCGACTCGCCGACGTAGGCCGCCCAGCCGCGGGCGGGGTTGCGGTACCAAACCTCGAGCGGCTTGCCCGCCTCGAAGGGCTGCTCAACCACGCCCTCGGTGGTCGGGAAGTAGTAGGTAGCGTTCTGGCCCTGCACGCCCAGGAAGTGATGGGCCCAGAAGCCGTAGGAGTAATCGGTCTGGGAGTTCGGGTCGTTCCTCAACGCATAATGGACCGAGACGGCAGGGCTGTCCGGACGGAGGCGGATGCGCTTGGTGATCTCGGTGAAGGACATCATGCCGCCGACGCCCTGGGCACGAAGCTCGACCCACGCCCCGACCTGGTCGCTGCCGGTGTTGACGAAGTACAGGCGGTCGGCGAAGGAGTAGTCCGGCGACCAGAGCTGATCGCGGAAGAGGCCGTAGCGCTCGTCGCCGCCGACGAACTCGCTGCCGGCGCTCTTCAGGACCATGCTCCGGCAGATGCCGCCGTCGGGCTGAAAGATGAGACGGACGAAGGAGTTCTCGAGGACGACCTCCTTCCGGCCGTCACCGTCCGCATCAACCTCGCTCACATGGGCGCCGGGAGCGTTGTTCAGAGGAAGCTGGTAGGCGGAGGCCGAGCCGGGCGGAGCGGGCTGACCGAAGAGCTCGATCTCCTGGATGCTGACGATGCTCTCGGTGATGAACTGCACGCGGAGCTTGCCCGCCGAAACGGCGAGGGGCGCCTCGAGGGCGAAGTCGGTCTGCTCGGTCGGGCCCCAGAAGCCGTTTGTGTTCTCGCCGACCGGCACGTACTGGCCGGCCTGCAGCGCCTCGACAGTGAGCTTGCGCAGCTTGTAGTTGTTGTTGTGCCGGTGGACATAGGCGACGAGCTTCTCGAGCCGCGTCGGGCCGGGAAGGGTGATGTCCACGGCGATGAGGCCGCCACCAAGGATGACGCTGTGGGAGGGGTCCTTGTCGCCATCGGTGAGCTTGGTGAACTTCGGATCCGCCCATTCGTCACCCAGGGGCTGGGCATCGAAGGTGTAGGTCCACCCCTGCAGGGGAGTCGGCTGGGCAGGCAGCGGGGGTGCGAGAAGCAGGAGACCGAGGGCGACGAGCGATGGGACGAGGAGCGAACACCTCGACACAGCACGGACGCGCGGCTCAGAGCTTGGCATTCTGGGTCCCCCTTCGACCGCGATGGCGCGTATCGGACTGGGCGCTTGCGCCGCAGGGCGAACGGCCCACCGTTGGGCGCTGCTTTCGCGATCTGAGCCGTAGGGGCCTTCGTGCCTGACCCGACCAGCGCGACCCCGGGTGGGGGGGCGATGCAGCAAACGCGGCCCCCGTAGACAGGGCGACTGCGGTAGGAACCGCGCAGCGGCTCGCGGTGTCCTCACCAGTCGATGAGGCAATCGCAGCCGCGGCAGCCAGGGGGGAGACACCGCCCATCGGCGGCGGGGCTCGGGGCGCCCCGCGGTCCAGCCAGTCACCCCGACGAAGTCAGCCGCGCGTCACAGCCAATGGCACCCAGGGAGATCATCTCTCGGGGGGGACGGGGGAGGTGCGCTCCGCAACGGAAGCGGTGCCGAGATCAACCATCCGGATACGCCGGAGCTTGGGCAGGACCTTCACGGTGACCGTTTCCTGCTGACCGCCCACCAACTGGAAGTCCATCTCGGCGTTGTCCACGAAGTGGTACTCGGGCAGGTTGGCATCATAGGTCATCAGATGCCAGTCCCCTGGCCGCAGGCTGTCGAAGATGAAGCCTCCCCGGCTGTCGGTGACCGCCCGGCGGACCTCCCTTCCGTCGGTCAGCTCCACGAGCACGTTTGGCAGGCCTTGGGGTTCGGCGGACGACTCGCGTTGCTCCGGGTCACCCACGATGTATGTGCCCGTCGCATCCCGCAACGTGTGGCTGCCTGCACTCTCGATCCCCGCCGGACTCGTGCTGGTGTCCGGTCTCGCCATCACGACCACGCTCCCGGACACGCTCGCCGCCGGGACCACACCGATACTGACCTCCTGCACGGCACCGCCCCTGACCTCCACCAACAGTGGCAACCTCTCCTCGGTGATGCGTGTGAGGCCGATGGACCTCCGATCTACGCTCACCGAGTACTTCCCCGGCGTCAGGGCCGGGAAGCTGAAGCGCCCATTGGCGTCGGTTACGGCAACGGCGCCGCTGACGCGGAGGAGGACGTTGGCGAGTCCCCGTCGGTCCGGTTGCTGCGCATCGTAGATGCGGCCCCGGATCCGGCCGACGTCGGTTCGCTTGCCGAGCGGGACCCCGATCGGAATCGCGTAGCTCAGCATGTACGAGATCGCGCTGCCGCTCCGCGCCAGCGGCTCCCCACGAAAGGCCCCGAGTTCCCAGCGGGCGCCACTCCGCATGGCATAGGTAGCGCGGACGTTGATCTGCTGGCTGTCGGCCCCCAGGAGCGGATGGTCGTACCGCAGGTACGAGGCCGTAAGGTGGCAGGCCGACGAGGGCTTCCAGTCGAGGGAAACCCCCAGGCTGTTCGACTCGTCGAGGAGGCGGCTGTACGGTGCGCTCCGGCCGTTGCCGAGGTTGCCGGACAATGACGCGGCGAGCGCGTCGGAGGGTCGGTAAGTGGCGACGAGGCCACAGCCCGCGACTGCTACGTGCTGGCCGGTGGGCGGGGCGGACTGGTCGCCCGTACGCAGCTCGCAACGGTAACTCGCGCGCCGCGAAGAGTACCCGACCGAGAGTTTGAGCGATTGCTCGGCATAGTTCCGGTCGGGCGGCGCGACCAGGTCATGGTGAGCGAAGCGGTCGTAGTCCGCCGCCAGGTACCACCGGCGGGACAGGGCGTAGTCGATGCCGGTTCCGTAGACCGATTCCCGGGGGGCCGTCAGCCGTTCGGGACGCCGGTCGAGGTTCTGAGCCCAGCGCCCGAGGAATGCTCGAGCCGTGAGCCGCCTGGTGAAGGGGAAGGCCAGGGCGATGTTGGTGTAATCGCTGTCCGAGTAGTACCCCGCGAAGTCGGGTCCGGCGTGGGTCTTGCTGAGTGAGATATGGCCGTTGGGTCCCACCTTCGTGTCGGCCGTGAGGCGGTAGGCGGTATCGGCGCTGCCCTTGGGCGCCTCGGCATGGCTGCCCGCGCACTCGATCGCCATAGTGCTGTTGCGCGTGGGCCGCACCGTAGCTTCCGCGGACCACACACGCTGCGCGGGGGATGGGAGACCTTCTATGGCGCGGTGATCGGCAGCGAGGAAGTTCAACCGCAAGCCGACGTGGCTGTCAAAGTCATAGCTGACATGAGCGCCTCCCTTACTCAGACCGGGCGTCTCCCACCGACTGTGGAGGTAGTAGGCGCCGATCTCCGGCGCGTGCCCGCCCCGTCCGTCGGGCCGCACGTCGAGGGAGAGGCCCCGGCCGTACCGCGCGGAGTCGGTGAGAGTGGAGAGCCCATAGGTCCGATCGCCCAGGGCGACGTCGAAACGGGGGCTCGCATAGTCAACCCAGTATTCGTCCCGGAGCCCGAAGAGGCCGCACGACTGCGTGTCCGGGCCACGGAAGAGGAAGGCGAGTTGCTGTGACCCGGTGTCGTCGAGTGGACCGCTCCCACTGAACTCCACCTGGGCGCCGATGTGATCGCCATCGCCGACGGTCCGGACCGTGAGGCTGGCCGGCAAGCGACGTTCGGGATCCACGGGGCGGGTGACGCGCGGAACGACATCGACACACACCGCCAGTGAGGCCGGCGGCGCCTGGCCGTCCGGTTCCACAGCCCGGATCTGCAGGACGTTCTGCCGGGGTCTCTTCTCTTGCTTGTTGGTCTTCACCCGGATGCTGACCACCTGGCTCGCGCCAGGGGCCAAGGTCGCCTGTGCAGGGTCGATCGTGGCCGGATAGCCCTCCTCGCTGCGGACTTGGAGCTGTGGGTGCGCCTCCGCATTCCCCCGGTTGATCACCCGCACGGTCACCTGGTAGTCCTCGCCGGCGATCACGAAGTCGGGCTTCGTCTCGATAAGCAGCGAGAGCTGACCGACACTCGGCACGACGACCGTCGCCGAACCCTCGTCCTCGATGGCGTAGTCACGTTTACCGCGCACGGAGTAGGCGATCGGGTACTGCCCGGCGGCCGCGCCTCTTGGCACCGGAAGGGCGATGAGCCGGACTTGCGTCTCGTGCGGGCCGAGAGTGAGGATACCCAGGGGGGTGATCGCCTGCCAGCCGGGAGGTAGCGCCAGCGCCTCGGTGAGTTCCTCCGCGGCCTCGGTCGTGTTCGTGACGCGCAGACTCAGGCTGAGGACATGGCCGGGTTGAGCCTCAATGAGCTGGGGGGAGACCAGGAGGACTTCGACGCCGTGTCCCTTGCCGGCCGGCCAGGCCTGAGCCGACGCGGCGGCGAGGCACAGACCCAGCGCAAGGCCGAGAGGCCGCCTACCGGATCGCCAGTTTGCATTGAGCCCCGAAGACGTTGTCATCTTCATTGTCTGCCACGATGAGCGCGTTGTAGCTGCCAGGGGCGAGCGCGGTCAGATCAAGCTGGAAACAGGCGGAGCAGCCTGGGTAGAGTCGGGTCTTGCGTGCGTCGAAGCGACTGACCGCAGCGCCCTTCTCGTCATGCACCTCAACCCACAGGACCGGGTTGAGCCACTGCTCCCCCACGTTCTCCGCGTCCAGTTGCAGCAGGCGCTTGCCGTCGGCCACCAGCAGCCGCTGGCCGTGGAAGCGGAGGTCGCGCGTTCCGGCGTCGCCGAGGTGGGTGACCAACTGGATGCCGTACCGCAGTACGGTTCGGAGCCCAACCTTGGTCTTGTCCTCCTCAGCCTCGGGGGGCCCCGGGCCGTCAGTCTCCAGCGGCTCGACCATCAGCATGCTCCAGTAGGTGCCGGTAAGCTGGTCGTCTTGCGGGACCTGGATCGTGTAGTCCACTGGCGCCATGTCGCGGGCGGGTACGACTACCTGGTGCGGCGTGAAGGTGACCCACCGGGCGTTGGACCGCGGAGCACTCCCGGGATCGCCGTACAGGTTGCGCCCATCGGCGTAGAAGAGGTAATCGGTCTGGTAGACCCTGACCTGGCATGGCTCGCCCGTGTTGTTCACGAGGGTGACGCGCCCCTCGCTCTTGCTGCCGGGACTGAGCGTGGCTTCGCGCGTCAGACCCCCGACAACACACACGCCTTCCGCCAGGGCCTGACTCGTGAGCAAGAGGAGACAGAGCAGCTGCGCCCACACGATCTTGGGTGGCGTTCTCACATCTGCACCACCGTGAACACCACCGTGGTGGAATAGGTTAGCGGAGGCACTGCGATTGACATCCCCTCCAGCTTGTACTGGATGGGGATCGAGGACCTGTTGCCCTCGAAGGAGAAGAGCGAGACATTGGTCGTGGTGACCTCCTGGTACGCCAAGCCCCCGGTGACCGGCTTGCTGCCCGTTCCGTCGCCTGTCCTCCGCACGAAGAGGTGGAAACCGCCGTTCCAGATGCTGTCGGTTCTCCGCACATCCACTCGCCACGTGTTGTTGCCGCCCCCGGTGATGGTGATCAGGGTCGCGTTCGCGGCGCTTTCGTACACCGAGACCAGATCGCTTCCGGCGCCCGCGATCAGGTCGCTGGCGTTGACCAGCCTGGACCAGCCACCTACGGCGACGATGTTTACCGCCGCGTCCACTGCGCCAATCGGGAGGACCAAGGTGACAACGACTGCCCCAAGGGTCAGCCCTACGAGTCCGTGCCGTCTCACAGAATCACCCCCTGCCTCGCGACTGCCGTTCTGCGTTGCGGCGGGGTGGGCCCACGCCGTCGCGGTACCCACCCCAGTCCCCATTCCCGTGTGGCGTGCGTAGGCCCCGTTGCGCGATCACCCGTCCGTCACGGTCAGGGTGACCGTTCGCGTCGCCGAGGAGACCACGCCCGCCGCCACCGTCGCACCCAGCTTATACGCGATGGCCTTCGCCGACTCGGCCTTCTGGGTGATGCCGGTCACGAGGTTCTGGGCCGTGGCCGACAGCGAGACATCGCCGGCGCTCGTGCCGCCCGTTGGAGCCGCCAGGTTGGCCTTCAGGGTGACGTTGGAGGGCATCGCAGTATCGATGGCCCCGGTGAGCTTCTTGTTGGTGCCGTTCGTCGTGATGTTGTAGGTTGTGGAAGTGTCGGTCACTTCCGTGGGCTCCGAACCGGCAGTGGCCGCGCTCACCGTCAGCGTGGCCGGGTTGCCGGAAACGGAGACCTCGTTGATGGCCGAGACCTGGAACGTCACCGTCTGGTTGGCGGTATTGCTTGCCAGCGCTGCGGGCCCGATGAGGGCCAGCAGGCTGGCCAGGACAACGGCTTGACGCATCTCGCACTTCTCCTTCCTGGATCACCCAGGTGCGGTTACAGGATGCTCGGAGGCCTGTTCCGGGGCGTTATGCCATAGCGGGCGCCGGGTTTCACATGTTTTTTTTCGGGGGCGTGGGAGGGCGCAGGACCATGACGGCACGCACCTGGGGGAGATGCCCGCGGGCGGGGCACTCGGCAAGACGCGGTACACCCGGCGCCCCGGTGGGGCAACGGGCACCCCCATGCGGGAGGCGACGAGTTGCAGGGATCGTCCGAAGCGGACCTGGACCCGCCAGGGGAGGCGACATCGTGGCCGGGCTGGGACAGGTCGGCCCGCGCCCCGGGCCTCCATCTGCGAGGGTGTGCCTGGGGCTCGCAGCGGAGTCAGCGCGATGCGGAGGGGTCCTCCCTCGCGCGGTCAGCCTGGGAGGTGGACCAGAACAACACCGCCACGCTCAGACCCATCAGCCCATCCCCGACCCCCAGCAGAACCGCCAGCCGGGGGGCGTCGAGCCAGAGGGCATGGGCCATCAGGAAGACGAAGGCGGAGGCTCTGGACGCGACGAGAAGCCAGACCAGGGGACGGAAGCGAACGGCGGCGCCGTAGGCCACACCGAGGATGATCAGGAAGAGACCCGACTGCCTGGGCCAGAAGACTGAGCCGGTGTAGTCCCAGCCGACGAGCCCGAGCGTCCAGTTCGGGAAGGTCAGCAGGCACACCCCAAGCGCCACGCTGTGCGCAGCGACGGCCAGCACCAACAGGTTGAGCTGAGCAGCTTGCGGCGAATCGAGTACGGCATCCTGCACCTAGCTCAGAGCCTTCGAGGCCCCGATCAGAACGACCGCGGCTACGATGACCAGGCCCGCCCAGGTCGCGAGCCCGCCGAGCGGGCCGGGAGCAAGACGATGCCGGCAGAGCGGCCACAAGGCCCAGGCGGTCATCAGGGCTGCCGCGGCCGCCACCGCTCATTGGGCGAGGTGGAGGGGCGAGACGCTGAGGGCCGTGGCGGCCGGGTGTGACGACTTGGAGCACGGTTGCGCCTGATCTCGGGCCATGCGGACGCCTCCAGCCTCACGGCGTGCCCCAGGTGCCGGAAGTGGCGGCTCGATGAAGGCCAGCCGACGCGAGCGGAAGGCGTCTGTCGCTCGCGGGGCGAACGAAAGCACCGGATGGGGGCTGTTCGGCCTATCAACGCAGCAAGCCCATCTGGTATGGGCAATCCCGGGCAAGACCCACAACGGGAGCAGTCATGTTCTTCCACGGTGCTGTCGCGACGGTGGCTATCGCAGCCGGCCGCACAGTGGTTGCAGCCCCGCCGCCAGGTGTACCTCCTGGCGCTGCTGCGCTCAACTTCACCAAGTGGGTCATCAATGAGAGGCCCACTGTAGCTGACATCGCTCCGGGCTCTGACGGCAAGTACGAGTGGTTCAGTGGCCAATGGTGGTATTCCCCAAAGCCACCCCTGAGCAAGTACTCGACGCAAGGTGGCGTTCTCGCGCTGGCTCTTGGCGGCGATCTCGTTAGCGCGCCTAACGACTTCTCGACTGGCAAGCTACCTCTCTTGCCCGGCTCCGATGGGTTCTACGTCGAATTCGACTGCTGGCTATCGGACAATGACCCGGACCACTTCCCGGCACTCTGGCTGATGCCCGCCGAGCACAACGGCAAGCGGGAGGATCACTACGCCGGGGATCCTCCCGGCTATGAGCGCTGGATGGAGTTTGATATCGACGAGGGTAGCTGGGGGCCTGGCCTGGCGGGAACCGTCCATAGCCACTCGGGCATCTACGAAGAAGGCTATCAGCAGATCCAGAACCCCAACAACGTCTCTTCAGTACCCATTGACCGAAGCCAGAAGCACACCTATGGTGGCAGCTATGACCCGGTGCACCAGTCCGTGACATGGTGGGTGGATGGAGTGGAGCAGATGCGCGCAGGCGCTCCCTACGTGCCGGCTGTCGCGGCCAACCAGCATTTCTACCTGATCATCAGTGCACAGAGCCGTGGGGCGCGGAAGCCGTACTCCATGTTCGTCAGCGGCGTGAGGGCCTATGTGCCACCGAGTTCGATGTTGCCGGCATGGAAGAGTGAGACGCGGGTCCTCAGGGGGCCGACGCCTCCGGCCCGGCGGTCCCGTCCCACGAGAGGCGACACCGACCGGCAATCTCATCAGCCAGGGCCTCGACGCGAGCCGTGAGCTCCGGGGTCATCTGCTCGTCGAAGGTGAACGGATCAGACACCTCAACACCGAGGACGACGACCTGCTCCGGCAGCGCCATGCCGACTTGCCGTCCCAGAGCGAGGGTGTCCCCCAGGCTCGGTTCATGGGAGCTGTGGAGGGTCAACGTTGAGTGCAGTTGGTCCGCAGTCAACTCGTGCAGGCGCCCAGGGCAAGCAGTGCCCCCCAGCTCAGCCGACCACAGCAGGGCATCCACGAAGACGACGCGTTCCCAGCCATCGAGCAGCGGCAGCAGCCGCAGCCCGGCAGCGCCCGCCTCGATGATGCAGCAGGACTCAACGGGCAGCCGGTCAGCCAGCGCGCGGACGAGGTGCAGACCGATGGCGTCGTCGCGCAGGATGGGGCTTCCCAGGCCCACGATGAGCGTCCGGCCCGCCCTACCGGCGGTACACGGCTCTGTCGCGGCCCAGCCGGCCTCGCTAACCATCGCGGCGAATCTCCTGCAGCACGTTCCCCTGCGTGTCGCGCACGGTCACAATGAGCGGCATATGGCCGGGCAAGGCGTGGGTCGCGCAACCAAAGCAAGGGTCGTAAGCTCGGAAGGCCATCTCGACGATGTTGAGTATCCCCTCGCTGATCTCTTTCCCCGGCTTGATCATCCCTTCGGCCGCGCGCTTGATGGACATGCAGATGGCGGCCTTGTTGTTGGTCGTGCCGACGATGAGGTTCGCACGCTCGACGATGCCGTTCGAATCGGTTCTGTAATGGTGGATCAGCAAGCCCCGGGGTGCCTCGACCATGCCGACGCCCTCATCGGGCGTGGCGTCGGGAACCTTGTGGACCTCGGGGCTGGTGATCTCCGGGTCCTGGGCCAGCTCCACCACTCGCTCTCCAGCGTAGAGCATCTCGATCAACCGCGCCCAATGGTAGGCGAGCGTCTGGTGCACGGGCTTCGTGCCGAAGGTGGAGTACATCGTCTCGTAGGCTTCCTGAGCCAAGGGGGTCGCCATGCCCTCCGCGGCATTGAGCCGGGCCAAAGGCGCCGAACGGTAGACGCCGCTATCTGCGCCGTCCACCAGGCCCTTCCAGCCAACCTTCTTGAGGAAGGGGAACTTGAGGTAAGACCACGTCTCGACGTGCTCGGCGATGACCTCCGTGTACTCGGGGGCCGTGAACCTGACGAACTCCCTGCCGTCGGGATCGACGACCCGCACATGACCATCGTAGAAGTTGACGCGGTTGTCGTCATCCATCAGGCCCAGGTAGTAGGTTCGATGGGTGAAGGCGTCACTCATCACGAGGTCCATGTAGTCCGGGTTCTTCAGCACCACGTCGCCGAAGAGCTGAAGCGAGAACTGCCCGAACTCGACCATCCCCTGGCCGATCTCAAGCAGGCGCGCGCGCTCCTCCTCGTTGATGCTCTTCGAGAGCCCGCCGGGCAAGGCCCCGACCGGATGGGTGGGCTTGCCGCCGAGCATCTCGATGACCTCGTGAGCTTCCTTCCGCTGCCGGATGACGCGCTTGGCCACGTCCAGCCCGACCTTCTGGATGACACCGAGGATGTTCCGTTCGGCGGGGTCGGCGGTAGGGCCCATGACGAAGTCCGGGCCACCAAGGACGTAGAAGTGCGTCGCGTGGTCGCCAGCCATGAAGGCGCTGTACCAGAGCTCGCGGAGCTTCTTGGCGGCGCTGGGGATGTCAACGTGGTAGACCGCGTCGCACGCCTTCGCCGAGGCCATGTGGTGCGCGTCGGGGCAGACCCCGCAGATCCGAGGGGTGATGCGAGGGAGCTCCTCGACCGGCCGACCCTCGCAGAACCGCTCGAAGCCGCGGAGCTCAGGCACCTGGAAGTAGGCGTTGGCGACACCCCCCTCATCGTTGAGGAAGATCTCGATCTTCCCATGCCCTTCCAATCGCGTAATCGGATCGATGGTGACCTTGCTCATTGGACCCTCACCCGCCTCAGGGAGGAGGCCGCCATGCCGAAGCGGTAGGCGTATCCCAGGGGATCATCGATGCCGTCAGCAATCCGCTCGATCTCTTCCGGGTCCTGCGAGTCAATGACCGCCGCCAGGGCCGAGATCAGCTTGGCGCCCTGATCGACGACGCCCGCCGGCGGTCCGTAGCAGCCCCGGCACGCCATGCCGACCGTGGTGCACTTCGCGCCACACCCGGATCGCGTAGCTGGGCCAGTGCAGATCACGCCCTGCTCCAGGAGGCACTTGATCGGATCGAGATCGCCGGCCAGGTGAATGCGCCGGAACCGCCTGACTTTCTTCTCGTCGCTCTTCTCGCGCTTGCACTCCTCGCAGACGGTCTTGGAGCCGGCGCCAACGACGCTCCCCGGCGGAGGCAGCGCGCCGGACATCAGCGCCTCCACCACGGACAGCGTCTGATCGACCACCGGCGGGCAGCCGGGCATGTAGTACTCGACGGGGACGACCTGGTCCAGGGCATAGACCGTGTCGAAGAAGACCGGCAGCGTGATCTCGCCCTCCGGCATTCGGGTGCTCGTCTGGGGCGTAATCCGTTGGGGGTTGTCGGTCGAGGGCGACTCGAAGTAGACGCGCTGAAACACTCCGTCGCGATCGGTCACGTTGGCCAGCGCGGGAATCCCGCCCCAGCAAGCGCACGAACCATGCGCCACCATCACCTGCGACTTGCGGCGCAGCAGCTCGGCGATCTCCTTCTGCTCGCTGTTGCGCACCGCGCCGTTGAACAGGCAGACCAGGATCTCGCCGTCGGCCATCGCCGCCACGTGGTGATACTTGAAGTCCAGCGCGACCGGCCAGAAGACGATGTCGAAGAAGCCGGCCACATCCAGTATGGCCTCGTTGACCTCCAGGACGGAGATCTCACACCCGCCGCAGCTTGCGGCCCAGTACAGGGCCATCTTGGGCTTGCTCAACTGGCCGTCACCCCGCTTTCGACAGGCTCCCGGGTCGGCGGCGCCGACAGCACCTGATCCCACGCGAGCGGCCCCATCTGCCTGATCTGCTCCGTGAACTCGGTCACCACCTTGGCATATCGGTCACCATCAGAGGCCGACACCCACTCCAGCCGCACGCGCTTGGGCTCGATGCCGAACTGCGCGAGGAGCTTGCGGATCAGCGGGAAGCGCCGCATCATGTTGTAGTTGCCCTCGTTGTAGTGGCAGTCGCCGGGGTGGCAGCCGCAGATCAGCACGCCGTCGGCCCCCTTGCGGAAGGCGCTCACGACGAAGGTAGGGTCCACGCGTCCCGAGCACATGACGCGGATCGGCAAGACGTTCGGAGGGTACTTGAGCCGGCTTGTCCCGGCGAGATCGGCGCCGGTGTAGGAGCACCAACGACAGAGGAAGGCGATGATGCGCGGCTCGAACTGGGCACTCATGGTGCGCCTCCGTTCCGGCCTGGGGCGACCCGCCGGGTCGCCCCTAGATCCGAACTGCGAGGAGGCCATCGATCTCGGCGACGATCTCCCGGTCCTCAAAGAACCGCTGGCGGGCCGCCCCCGAGGGGCAGACCGCGACGCACGTTCCGCAGCCCTTACAGACCGCCTCATCGACGACGGAAGCCTTCTTGTCCTCGTCGAAGGTCACGGCATCGAAGGGGCAGACGCTGATGCACAGCCGACATCCGCCACAGGTCGTCTCCTCCACCACGCTGGTGATGGGCTCGATGGTCACAGACCCTCGATCGACCAGGGAGAGCATGTGGGCGGCGGCCGCCGCGCCCTGCGCGACCGAGTCGGGGATGTCCTTGGGCCCTTGGCACGTCCCCGCGAGGAAGATCCCGTCGGAGGCTGTCTGCACCGGCCCCAGCTTGGGGTGCTGTTCCAGGAAGAACCCATCCCGCGACAAGCCGATGCCGAAGACCTGGGCCACTTTCGCCGCGTCGGCACGGGCCTGCAGCGCGGGGCTGAGGATCACCATGTCTACCGGGAGGCGGCGGACGACACCCAGCAGCGTGTCCTCACACTTGACGACCAGCTTGCCCTCTTCCTCGAGGCTCTCCGGCCAGTCGGTCACCTCGGAGGCTTTGCCCCGGATGAACACCACGTCCTCGTGCAGCGTGCGCTTGTAGAACTCCTCATAGCCCTTGCCCGCGGCGCGCATGTCAATGTAGAGCTCGTACACGGTCGCGCCCGTCTTCTCGCGGATGAGGTGGGCGAACTTGAGGGAATACATGCAGCACACCCGCGAGCAGTAGTCGCAGTAGTTCTCGTCGCGGCTGCCGATGCAGTGCAGGATGGCGACGCTCTCTGGCGGTTGCCCATTGGCGCAGAGGATTCTGCCGCCGGTCGGGCTGGTGGCGTGGCTCAGCTTCTCGAACTCCAGCCCAGTGATGACGTTGTTGTAACGGCCGTAGCCATACCGCAGCATCTCTGAGCAGTCGATGACCTGGTGGCCGGTCGCGAGCAGGACCGCGCCGGCCTCGATCTCCTCGTACTCGTCCTCCATCTGGTGGTCAATGGCGTCCTTGGGGCAGACAACCTCGCAGTGCTTGCAGTTGCCGGTCTGGAAGTGGATGCAGGTGGTCTCGTCGATGAAGGGCACGTTGGGCACCGCCTGCAGGAAGGGAACGCGGATCGGCTTGTTAGGGCCGAGGCTGAGTTCGCGATGGATAACCTTCCGACCGGCGATGTCCTCCAGCTTCAGGACGCCGGTCGGGCACACTGACACACACGCCCCGCAGCCGATGCAGGTCTCGCTGGCCTCGTCATAGGGAGTCGTCACCAGGCGTTCGGTGCCCCGCTCTGCAAAGGAGATCGCCTCCACACCCACGATCTCCTCGCAGGTGCGCACGCATAGTCCGCACAGAATGCACTCGTCCTCTTTGTCACCGAATCGGGAGACGTCAATACCCAGGTCATCAGCGAGGTCGCGGAGAACCTTGACCTTGCTGGATCGCCCGAGCAGGAACTCAACGATCATGCGCCGGTCGGTCATCACCCGCGGCGAGCGGGTCGAGACCGCCGCGCCGTCGCGCGCAGGGTAGTTGCAGGAGGCGACCATGCGGGTTCGGCCCTGCCACTCCATCTCGACGATGCACACTCGGCAGGCGCCATAGGGCTTGAGCATCGGGTGATGGCAGAGAGTGGGGACCTCGATGTCCAGTTCCCTGGCGGCGTCCAGAATCGTCGCCCCCTCGGGGACCTCCACCGACCGGCCATCAACGGTGAGCGTGGGCATCCGGGCCCTCCTTACTGCTTGAGCACCGCGTCGAACCGGCAGACCTCGAGGCAGGACCCGCACTTGATGCAGCGGGTGACATCAATGGCGTGCGGCTGCTTGGCCTCACCAGTGATGCACTGCTCGGGGCAGGCCCGCACACACGCGTGGCAGCCGTTGCACTTGGCCGGATCGATGCTGAACTCGATCAAGGCGGTGCAGACGCCGGCTGGGCAGCGTTTCTCGTTGATGTGCGCTTCGTACTCGTCGCGGAAGTAGCGGATGGTCGAGAGAACCGGATTGGGAGCTGTGCCGCCCAGAGCACACAGCGAGGAGTCCATGACGACATCGCCCATCTCCTGCAGGAGTTCCAGATCCCCCGGCTTGCCCTTGCCGCCGCAGATGTTCTCGAGTGTGTGCAGCATGTTGCGAATGCCCTCCCGACACGGGGCGCACTTGCCGCAGGACTCCTCGGTCAGGAACTGCAGGAAGTAACGGGCCACATCCACCATGCAGCTGGTGTCGTCCATCACGATCAGCCCGCCCGACCCCATCATGGAGCCGGCTTCCGTCAGTGATTCGAAGTCCACGGGCAGATCAATCAGGCTCTCGGGCAGGACCGCCACGCGGCCTTCGCGATCCGCCTCGCGGTAGTGCACATGGGCGCCGCCGGTGTCGACGATGAGGGTTCCGCCGGAGGGGCCGCCCGTCTGCACGGCCTTGAAGCTCCGGCCGGCCGGCACGCCTCCACCCAGGTCAAACATGACCTCCCGCAGGGTGATCCCCATCGGGACCTCCACCAACCCGGTGTTGTTGACCTTGCCGACCAGCGAGAAGACCTTGGTGCCCTTCGACGTTCCGGTGCCGATGCCGGCGAACCACTCGGGCCCCTTCTCGACGATCACCGGGACATTCGCCCAGGTCTCCACGTTGTTGATGAGGGTCGGCTTCCCCCACAGCCCCTCGTCCGCGGGATAGGGCGGGCGCTGGCGGGGCTCCCCCGGGCGGCCCTCGATAGACCGCAGAAGCGCCGTCTCCTCGCCGCAGACGAAGGCACCTCCCCCTCGGTTGATGCGCAGCGTGAAGTCGAGGCCCAGACCCAGGATGTCCTGGCCAAGGAGGTTGTGCGCCTCCGCGCGTTCGATGGCACAACTCAGCGTTTCCACGGCCAAAGGATACTCGTTGCGCACGTAGACGTAGCCCTCGTTGGCTCCGACGGCGAAGGCGCCGATGATCAACCCCTCGACCACGGCGTGGGGGTTGCCCTCCAGCACGCTGCGGTCCATGAAGGCCCCTGGATCTCCTTCGTCCGCGTTGCAGATCAGGTACTTGTGATCGCCCGGCGCCGCGCGGCAGTACGCCCACTTGTCCCCCGTGAGAAAGCCCGCGCCCCCTCTCCCCCTGAGCCCACTGCGCTTCAGTACGTCGATGACCTGCTCGGGGGTCATGGTCTCCAGGACTCGGGCCGCCGCCTGGTACCCGCCCATGGCGATGTAGTCACCGATCCTCATCGGGTCGATCTCGCCGTTGTACCGCAGGACGAGCCGCATCTGCTTCTTGTAGAAGGGAATGTCATCGCGGTGCGCGATCTTCTGCCCCGTGGCCGGGTCCTCGTAGAGTAGGTCCTCGATGATCTTGCCGCGCACTACGGTCTGCTCGACGATGCGCGGCACATCCTCCGGCTGGACGCGCTGGTACAGGATCCGATCGGGGTGGATCAGCACAAGGGTGCCTCGCTCGCAGAAGCCGTGACACCCTGTCTTCCTCACCTCCACCCGTGTCTCCAAGGCCGAGGAGGCGAGCTTCTCCACCTCCTGGATGAAGGCATCATATACGTCCATGGCTCCTGAGGCGCGGCATCCGGTGCCTCCACAGACGGCCACCCACCGCACATCGGGGTCGCGCTGCTCCAGGATGCTCTTCTGCCAGTTGCTCAGTCCCTCAAGACCCTTCATTGGCCCGCACCCCTCCTACCGGCACTGTTCGACGAGACGCGAGACCTTCGCCGAGGTCATCCGTCCATGGTATTTCCCATCCACGACGACCAGTGGCCCCAGGGCACACGCGCCCAGGCAGTTGACGGTCTCCAGCGTGAACTTCAGGTCTGGCGTGGTCTCGCCGGGCTTCACACCCAGTTCCCTCTGGATGCGCGCAACCACTTGGTGTCCGCCGCGCACATGGCAGGCAGTGCCCAGACAGCACGTGACCGTGTGCTTTCCCTTCGGATGGAGGCTGAAGGCCTTGTAGAAGGTGGCCAGGCCATACAACTGAGACAACGGGAGGCCGAGATCCTGAGCGATTCGCTCGAGGGCCGGCCGGGGGAGGTGCCCCTCGGCCGCCTGCACATCCTGCAGAAGGGCGACTATCCCTCCGTGTTCGCTGTCGAACTCCTCAATGAGCTTGTCCAGTGCGGCAACGTCCATCTCGGGCCCTCCTTCAGCTGGGCGTTACCCGCCGGCCGCCAACGTCTCCGCCGGCACCCCTTCTGCGACTTTCAGGGGACGTGGCGCGGCCATTCCGTAGCGCAGGGTGCGGAAGACGCGGCCGGCCAGGCTGAGGTCTCGATGGCTCGGAGACACGTGCGCCGGGCACTCCTGCCAGCACAGGCCACAGCCGTTGCACTTCTCGACATCGACGTACCGCGCTCGCTTGCGCACCTTCACCTTGAAGCTGCCCACGTGGCCGGAGAGGCCGACGACCTCGGCGAAGGTGACCAGGCGGATGTTGGCGTGCTGGCCCACGGCGACCATCTTGGGAGTCAGGATGCAGGCCGCGCAGTCGAGCGTCGGGAACGTCTTGTCGAAGCCGGACATGTGCCCCCCGATGCTCGACTCCTTCTCGACCAGCACGACCTCTCGCCCCGCGTTGCCGATCTGCAGCGCCGCCTCGATCCCCGCAATCCCCCCGCCCACGACCATCACCCGAGGGTTGACGGGCACCTCCTGGGCCTCCAGCGGCTCATGGAGCGCCACCCGGCCCACCGCCGCCGCGACGAGCTGCCTGGCCTTCTCAGTCGCCCGCGCCTTGTCGTCCGTCACCCAAGAGCACTGCTCGCGGATGTTGGCCATCTGGAAGAGGTACTCGTTGAGGCCCCCCGCGCGACACGCGCGGCGGAACGTGCCCTCGTGCATGAGCGGCGAGCATGAAGCAACCACCACGCGGTTGAGGCCGCTCTCGGCGATGTCCTGCCGGATCATGTCCTGACCGGGGTCGGAGCACATGAACTGGTACTCCCGCGCCAGGGCCACGCCCGGCAGCCCGCCCGCGAACTGGACCAACTGCGGTACATCCACGAACTGCGCGATGTTCATGCCGCAGTGGCACACGTAGACGCCAATCCGTAGATCCTCGTTGGGCAAGGGAGGCACCCCCTCGATGCGTCACAGGTAGGCTGCGAGCACGGGCTCGGCGGGGACTAGCCCCATGTCAACGCCGGTCTCCTGGCGCGGCAGGCCCAGCGCGACAGCCAGGAGCTGCGTGAAAGCCAGAACCGGTATGTGGGAGTAGGACTTGCCGTAGGCTCGGGCCACGTGCTGTCGGTAGCCCTCCAGGTTCACCGTACACAAGGGACAGGTGGTGGCGATGCACTGCGCGCCGGCCCGGTCGGCGCACTCCAGGATGTTGTAGGTGAGTTTCACGGCAACGTCGGCAGCGGTGGACATGAGCATCCCGCCACAACAGCGGCTCTTGAGCGGGAAGGGCACAACCTCCGCCTCCACCGCCTCGAGGAGGCCGTCGAGGCTCGTGGGATACTCGGCGTCGTCGAAGTCGTCGAACGGTCGGCCGATCTGACACCCGTAGTAGGGAGCGACCTTCAGCCCGGCGAGGCTGGTCTTCATCTGCGCGTTGATGGCTTCGGGGCGGACGCCGTTCACGATGACATCGAGCAGGTGCCTGACGCGGACGCCACCATGGTAGGTCAGGCCACCGGCGGCGAGGGCTTCGTTGACGGTACGCGCCAGCTGCGGCTGGGAGGCGAGGTACTTGTCGGCCTTGTTGAGCACGACGAAGCAGCCGCTGCATGCCGTGACCAGTTCATCGGCGCCCGCGGCCTCGGCTAACGCGAGGTTCCGTGCCGCGAGGGCGAGGGCCCAAACCTCGTGCGTGCCCATGTAGGCCGTCGCGCCACAGCAGCTCCAATCCTCCAGTTCGGGGAGCCCAAGCCCCAAGGCACGCGCCACCGCCAGGGCGGAGACCTCATAGGGTCTGCCGCTCTGCTCCAAAGCGCATCCGGGATAGAAGAGACGAGCCACTGCCTACCCTCCCCTCGCCTTGTCCGCGATGGCCTTCAGCTGCCGCCGCCCTTCGTCCGAGAGCCGGGAGGCCTTCAGCGACAGCCTCCCTCGGCGGTACATCTGCCAGGCCAGCGGCAGGTTCCTCAGGCCGTTGAGCGGATTGGTGCTCGTGAAGAAACGTCGCATGAGGCCTACTTCGGAGTTGCGCCCGTGGCTCTCCACCTCGGCCACAAAGGCCTGCTGAAGCGCAGGGGTCGTAACACCCTTGGGGTACCGCCCATGCTTCATGGCCAGGGACTTGAGCTGGTACATGACGTCGGTGAGCTTGATGCCTGCGGGGCACCGGACCGTGCAGCCGTAGCACGAGCTGCACATCCACATCGTGTTGCTGCCCAGCACTCGGTCCAGCATCCCGGACCGTAGGGCGGCGATGATCTCTCGCGGCGTGTAGTCCATCGCGTAACTCGTGGGGCAGGACCCGCTGCAGGTGCCGCATTGGATGCACTGCTTGACCTTGTCGCCATCCGGCAAGTGCAGGACCGCCTCCATGAACTCATCGGCCAGTTGCCGGCTGGATGCTCGGGCGTGTTCCGCCATATTGGCTCCCTCCCGCGATCCGTCTCAGGCCTGCCCAACCGGGAACGAGACCTCCACCACGGTACCCTTCCCCTCATCGCTGGCTACGTGCACCGCGGCCCGGTGGCGGTCGGCGATGGTCTTGACGATGACCATGCCGAGACCCGTGCCCTCGATGTCCGATCGCCGGGCATTCGAGCAGCGATGGAACTCATCGAACAGCCGTGGCAGCTCATCCTGGGGGATGCCGATGCCGGTGTCAGCGACCCTCACCACGACGGCCTCTCCCTGGGGCTCAACCGAGGCGGTGACCCGTCCACCGTGGGGCGTGTACTTGATCGCGTTCGAAACGAGATTGCTGACGAGCTCCTCGATCTCATGGGGGTTGCCGACAATCGCCGGGGCGTCCGCCTCCGCCTCCACACCCAGCGCCACCCCCGACTCCTCGGCCTGCGGCCTCATGAGGGAGGTCACCGACCGGAGCACCCCCTCCAGGCGCACCTCCGTCGCGTCCTCCGCCGGCTTCTGCAGCCGCGCCCGGGAGAGCGACAGCAGGTCGTTGACCGTCTCGAGCAGCAGCACGACGCGGCGGTCGGCTCGCTGGAGCATCTTCATGCGGTTCTCGTCCGAGGCGTGAGTACCGTTCTCCAGCAGCACCTTCAGGTTCGTGCTGACCGCCGCGAGCGGCGCTCGCAGTTCGTGAGCCACCTTGCGCATGAAGGTCAGGGCCGTCTGGTGCAGCTCCGCGTGTCTCAGTGCGGTGACGGCCTGCGCGGCCAGCGCCGTGACCATCCGGACGGCGCGCGGACCGAAGTAGCGCGGGCGCCCCGAGTACACCCGCAGCACCCCGACAACCTTGCCCTTCTGCCGAAGGGGCACGCACAGAAGCGACGCGATCCCTTCCTCCCGGGCCTGGTCCGGGTACTGGACCAGGGGGTCGATCGCCGCGTTGCGAATCTGAACGATCTCGCCAGCCAGCACCTTGCGGTCAATGGGGCTGCGCCGGACATCGACCGGACCCTTGTCCATGTAGGCCTTGCTCAGCCCCTCCGCCGCGCGGACCACGAGCGTGCGCTCGTCCGGGGCGAGGAGCCGCAACGAACTCGCCTTGGCCCCAGTGGCGTCCCGGGCGGTGCTCACGATCGCGGACAGCACCTCAGAGGCGTCAAGACTCGCGGAGACTCGCTGAACGACGGAGATGATCCGAGCGAAGTCCGCCTGCTCGGATCGCTGCCGCTGGCCGGCGTGGATGGCGGCGCCGGACACGGCGACCAGCGCCAGAGCCGCGGCGACCGCGGCGGCTCGATCAGGTTGCGGCGTGGCGCACATGGCGACCAGGGATGCCACGCAGAGCGCCGCGCCATACCAGGGGGAGACCAGCGACGCGCCACACGCAACGACGGGGGAGTAGAGAACCACCGCCGCAGGCGACCGCACAGCCCAAACGGTCGTTGCCACCCAGGCAACTCCCGTACCTCCGGCCCACAGGGCTGTTCCCGTTCTCCACTCCGGCATGGCCGGCCTCTCGGCTTTCGGGTCTGCCGTCCTGGGCTCCAAGGCTGCTGCGTTGCGCGGCTCTCAGGGCTGGTCTGCACTGCGCCCGGGTCGCGCTCCTGTCGTGTGGGACCTCTCAGTTCCCGACCTTACGCGGACGGAGCAGGTCCTCCTGTCCGCGGCGTCAAAATACGTCATATGACTGAGGGCGGTATCCGTCATATGACGTAGGCACGACTCTGAGAAGGCGTGCCGGCCCTGGTCCAGTGGCCTCCAAATTCGGTAGGCGCCCCTCAGAGGGTGCGCGAGGGGGGGATTCGCGTGGATGTGCACGGACTGCCCGGAGTGCTGGCCGGCGCTGCCACGGTCGTCCAGGTCGCAGCCGTTGTCGTGGCGCTTGACCTCGTTCGCCGCCATGGCCGCTCCCTCCCGGCCGTGGCCATGATCGTTGCCCTGAGCCTCATGGCGCTCCGACGCGTGTTCGGCGCGTGGAGCGCGACCGGCTCGGCGCGACCCGTCGGTCTCTGCATCATGCAGGAGGGTGCCGGGCTCGCCATCTCGCTTCTGGTGGTGACGGCAGCCATCGCAGCCGCGAGGTGGCGGCGCGCCGGCAGACAGGCCGGTGCGACCCGCCCGGCAGACGGGGCGGGCGCTGCCGGTGCTCGTGAGGAAGAGCGCCAACTCCTCTGTTACGACCTCCACGACGGTCTCACGCAGTTCGTCGTCGGCGCCCGCATGCACCTCGACGCGTTCTGCTCCCTGCGCAGCGAGGACACCGACCTTTCGGAACGCGAGCTGTCGCTGGCCAGCCTGCGTCTCAACGAGGCAACCGAAGAGGTCACCAGGCTCGTGTCATGCCTGGTGTCGGTTACCTCGTCGGAGACACCCTTGGGCGACGCGGTCAGGAAGTACCTGAGCGAACTCGGCGACTCTGAGGGATGGCGGTACGAGCTGGAGGACGGCTTGGCCCAGCGGCGCTTCGACCCCGCCGTGGAGTCGATGGTCTACCGGGTCGTCCAGGAAGCCATCAACAACGTGGCCAGACACGCGGCGGCGAAGCGCGTGAAGGTCTCGCTCGCCGCCGAGGAGGGCGCCCTGATCGCCGCCGTGCAAGACTGGGGGCGCGGCTTCAACGTGGACGAGGCCCAACTGAGCAGTCGCCGGTTGGGTCTGCGAGGGATGTCCAGCCGAGCCGGGCTCCTGGGAGGAAGCTGCACCATCCGAAGTCGTCCCGGGGAGGGCACGCTCGTCGTGATGAGGGTGCCGCATCAGGAAGGGCGGTGAAGCCTCGTGGAGACCGTCTCGACGCCCTCACCCATTCGGGTGCTGATCGTGGACGATCACCCGGTCGTTCGCGAAGGTCTGCGCAGCATGCTGGCGGCCGGCGGTGTCGAGGTGGTCGGGGAGGCAGGCAGTGGGTCGGAGGCGCTCACCCTTATCCGGGAACTGAGCCCCCAGGTGGTCCTAATGGACGTCCGCATGCCGGACATGGACGGATTCTCGGCCATGGCCGCGATGAAGCGGCAGTCTCTGGCGGCGAGCGTGATCGTGCTGACAACCTACAACAACATGCAGTACCTCATCCGGTCGGTCATCTACGGCGCGGCCGGGTACTTCCTGAAGGGGATCTCGCGGCGCGAACTCCTCGAGGCGATTCGCGCAGTGGCGGCGGGGGAGTCGCTGCTCAAGGTGCACCACCTCCGCGCCGTCATCGACCGCCTGATGAAGGAGGACGCACAGACGGCTCCGCTCGCGGTGGCCAAGATGGGAGCACTGACGCCACGGGAGCGCGAGGTCCTGGGCCTCATCGTGCAAGGCCTCACGAACAAGCAGATCGCCCAGATTCTCGCCGTCAGCCCAGCGACTGTTCGGACGCATGTGCAGAACATCATCGCGAAGCTCGGTGTATCCGACCGCACTCAGGCCGCAGTATGGGCGGTGCGCTCCGGCATGGCCGGCCCATGAGCGACCGGCGCCTGGCTGCCGTCGGGGTGGTGATGTGCGGCCCGGCCGCCTCATCCGGGGGAGCCGGCTTTGGAGGTAGTCTGCGGCAGCACGAGGCGATAGACGGTGCTCTGGTCCGGGCCCGACCGGATCTCAATACGCCCATCGTGAGCCCGGGCCAGCGCGACTGCCGTGGGCAAGCCGATGGGCTGTCTGCACTCCGACGCGTCGACCAGCGCGGCAGTTTCAGCCTGCGCCTCAGGGCCGGAGGCGAACCCCTTGGCCGACACCTCGATGGCTGCCCCCCCCGGCCCGGCCGCCTCGGTGCTCACGCGGAGGCTCCCCCCGCTCGGGGGGCAGTAGTTGAGCGTATGGTACAGGAGGTTCACCAGACAGCGGTACACGAACACCTTGTCGCAGGCGTGCTGCTGGAGGCCGCTATCGAGGCATGTCTCCAACGTGACGGCCCGGGCCTCCGCTTCCTCCCCCATCACTCCCACCACGTCGGTCACCACCTCGTTCACCTCTCCCCTCACCGGCCCGCCGTTGCGCTCGAGTTCGTAGGCGCCAATGGCCACCGAGAGATCCGCGATGCGTCGGGCCTGGCGGTCTAGAATCCCGCAGGCGGCACGCACATCCTGCAGCCGCTCGGACTCAACCGCCTGCCGGATGATGTAGGCGAGGCCCCGCAGCGCGTGGGTGATGCCCTTCAGGCGGTGCGGCAGGCTGGCCATCGTCTCGCCAACGGCGGCCAGACGGTCAACGAAGAACCCATCCTCGAGCAGCCGTGCTTTCTCGATGGCCAGCCCAACCTGGAGCGCGTACTGCCCCAAGAACCACTGATCGTCGGGGGAGAAGGCCCCTCGGGCGCCATTGGCAGCGGTGATCACCCCGACCAGTCGGCCGTCTGAGCCCGTTATCGGAACGGCCAGGAGCGACCGCGTGCGCACCGTACACTGGCGGTCGAACTCCTCGTTGAAGATCGGCCGCTCCTCGCCCTGCCCATCCTCGCCGTAGGGATTGCGGATGTTGACGACTTCGCGCCGAACCGCGGCCGCCCCGACGGCGCTGCTCTCGTCGAGGGGGACGGCGACCTTCACAGTGTCGCCGCGCAGCCGGAACTCGCCGTGCAGCATCCGCGGCTCACCCTCGAGCAGGAACACGACACAACGCTGGGCGGCCACCGCTCGCTCCGCTTCGCTCGTGATGTGCTCGATGAAGCGGCGCCGATCGAATCCGGTGTACAGCCGCTCCTGGACCCGAAGGAAGGACTCTATCCGGTTGATGGTGGCGTGCAGGTCAGAGAGGTCCCGCAGGCCCTGGCCCAGCTTCAGAAGGCGGAAGTCGTCCGCCTCCTCGGCCCTGACCTGCTTGAGGAAGGGGCAGACGAGGCAAGTGTCGAGTTTGTCCGCAAAGAAGGTTTGACCCCCGCCGGAGCAGCGGGTGCCGGAGACGGTCCAGCAGATGCGTCCGGCATTGACCCCGCCATTCACGCCGTCGCTTGTGACGTCGGTGGCAGCCGGACAAGGCTCCGGGCTGCCGGGCCCGCAGCCACAACCCCGGACTTCCCAGCAGTTGGCCTTCGCCGGCTGGCTCATCGTTGTCGTCCCTGCCACCGTGTGTGTCGCGCCGGGCTATGCAACCCAGCGCTCGACGGTGGCCAGCAGCGCCTCCGGATCGATGGGCTTCTCAAGGTACTCCTGCGCCTCGGCTCGGAGGACGCCATCCAACGGGTAGTTCGTGTCACGGATGTGCGCGCCGACGGCGGTCAACAAGATGACCTTAATATCCGCGTACTGAGGGTCCTCGCGCAGCTTCCGGCACATGGAGAAGCCGTCGAGCACGGGCATCATCACATCGAGTATGACGAGGTCCGGCTTCTCGCTGTGGACCTTGTCGAGGCCCTGTTGGCCATCCGCCGCCAAAGCGACCTCATAGCCCCTCGGCTCCAGGATCATCTTCACCATCTGGGCTTCGTCGGCATTGTCCTCCACGACCAGGATCCTGCCTTTGCACTCGGACATGATTCGGCCTCCTTGCACAGCTGCCGTCCCCGTAACGGGCGGGCCGACGCCATCTCGGTGAACTGCCGCCTACGTCAAGCCTCAGCCACTGTGGGCCGTGGCAGCAGACCGGCCCTCTCCACTATTTCAGGCACCCTCTTCTCCCACTCGATGGCCTGGAGATGGACCCCACGAACTCCCTCGATCTCCCTGACTTGCTCGATCAGCTCGACGGTGATCCGGATGCCCTCCTCCTCCTGCTCCAGTCGCACTCGCTGCTTGTCATCCCCGGCCCGGGCCTTGGCGGCTTCCATCCGGTCGATCAGGGCTCGGGGCACCGTCACCCCGGCCACGCTCGAGTCCATGTACCGCAGCATGACGGCGCTCTTGGGCACGATGATGCCGGCCAGGATCGCGGTCTGCTCGTGCAGACCCATCGCCGCGGCCTTCGCCATCTGCCCCCGGAACTGGTCGACATCGTAGACGCCCTGGGTCTGGATGAAGTCAGCCCCCGCGGCCACCTTCTTCCGCAATCGCCGCGGACGGTAGTCAACCGGGTCACCCATGGGCGTCCAGGCGGCGCCGATGAAAAGCGGTGGGCGGGTCTCCACCGGATCGCCCCCCTGTTGGCGCCCGTCATCGCGCAGACCCTTGAGGATGCTGACGAGCTGGAGGGAGTCGACATCGTAGACGTTCTTGGCCCCAGGATGCCCCTTCAGCCGACCGGCGGCGCCAAAGGACTGGTGATCGCCCGCGATGCAGAGGCAGTTCCGGATGCCCAGCGCCGCCGCCCCCAGGATGTCGGACTGGATGGCGATGCGGTTGCGGTCGCGGCAGGTCATCTGCATCACCGGCTCCAGCCCCTCCTGCAGGATCAGGAGGGCGCCGGCGATGCTTGAGAGGCGAACGACCGCCGTCTGGTTGTCCGTGATGTTGAAGGCGTCGGCACAGCCCTTGAGCAACCGAGCCTTCTCCAGCACTACCTCGGCGCTACAGTCCATCGGTGGGCCGAGCTCGACGGTGACGGCGAACTGGTCCGCTTCCAGCACTCGTTCCAGGTTGCTTCCGCTCTTCATGGCGTCCTATCCGGAGAGAGGGGTTACCCCTACTCGTCGTCCGAGCGATGCGTCACCAGCTCCTCGCGAACGACTCGACGCGGGCCTCCGAAGTGGCCGGAAGACCAGTCGCGTGGCGGCAGCACCTCGTCGAGCCGATCGAGGGTGCCCAGGCGCCTCATGCGCTCGATGATCAGCGCCCAGCCGCACTCGGTGTCGGGGCCGATCTCGCACTTCCCGTCCTTGCTGCCCCCACACGGGCCGTTGAGCATGGACTTGGAGCACCGCGCGATGGGGCAGATCCCTCCCGTAAGGTGCAGGATGCAGTCCCCACATCCTGCGCACATCTCCACCCACACACCGGCCTCGGTCGTCGCCCCGAAGAACTTCGTATCGAGTCCCGGGAATACCGGGAGGTCCTGCAGCTTCTCGGCCAGGAGCTTGACCCCCACGCCACAGCCGAGCGACAGGACCGCCTCGATGCCCTCGCTGCGTGCGCGCGCCACCAGCGGCTCGAGGAACTCCGGCTCGCACTGCCGGGTGACGCAGTGCTCCAGGATCTCCTTCTCCCGCTCCTCACGCAGGAAGGCGATCCGGAGGGCTGAGGCCAGCGTCATCACCTCCCTCTCGCCTCCGGCCAGGCAGACCGTGGCGCAACTCCCGCATCCCACGACCAGGAGCTTGCCGTACTCCTCAATGAAGCTCTTGACCTGGGCGAAGGGCTTCTGCTCACCGACGATCATGGGGCTACCCCGCCTTCTCCCGGGCCAGCACTTGCTGGAGTTTGCGTCTCGAGATCTCCCAGAACGCCGTCCACGAGATCTCGGCCGATCCGTGGGTCTGCCAGTGGTCGAGCCGCTCGGCGCCGAGCCCGATCTCGTCCAAGAGCGTCTTGACCCGAGCAATACGGTGGGCCAGCCGACTCTCTGCCGTTGGGTACATGCAGTCATCCTCGGCACAGGAGATGACCACCACGGCGTCCGCACCCAGTTCGTAGGGTGCCAACAGATCGGGGATGCTCAGCCGTGCTACACACGGCACCATGACGCGGGCAACGCCTGTCTCAGCAAGGGTTCTGGGCTGTTCACGGACAAAGGGCCGACTCGTGACCTCAAAGAGGCAACAGTAGGAGACGACGAGCGGGCGCGGCACCTCGTCGGCGGGCAGTTGCCTGAGCAGAGCGGCCAGCTCCTCGCGCATCCGGTTGGTGCCGAACCGCTGCAGGGCAACGGCGGCGGCGGGACACTCGGCAGCGCACAGCCCGCAGGCCTGGCACATCTCCTCGGGCATGGTGGCCGTCCTGTCGACCCTCGCCACGCCGAACGGGCAGATGCGAACACAGGTCAGACATCCGGCGCACCGATGCTTCGACCGCCGAGCCAGGGCCTCTCGCGACCTCTCCGCACGCGAAGACGCCGCGTTCGGAGGTCGCCAGGGTCGCCGGGGAGTACTGCAGGCGCCCCGTCCTCTCCTCCTGAACGGAGGAGCCGGCGATGCAGGTCAAGTCCGCCCGTTGACCAATGGCCAGGATGACGGTGTCCGCGAGGCGAGTGCAGACATCACTGTCATCGAACGTGGGCGAGAAGCGCCCCGCCTCGTCGAAGACCCGGGTGCATCTTCTCAGCTCGAGACCGCGGACGCGCCCGCCCTCGGCAAACACCGTGCGGACGCCCCAGGAAGGCGCGATCTGAACGCCCTCCTCCAGGGCCTCCTCGATCTCCCAGGGGGAGGCCGGCATCTCCTCTCGAGACTCAAGACAGATGCACGCGACCTCCGTCACCCCCAGCCGGCGGACTGAGCGCGCCACGTCCATGGCGACATTGCCGCCCCCGACGACGATGACGCGGCGCCCCACCTCCGGAGGCGCCCCCATCCGCACTGCCCGCAGGAACGGCATCGCCAGGAAGATGCCCTCGCTGTCAATGCCGGGGCAGTTCAGCGTGTGGCTCTCTGAGAGCCCGGTGGAGAGGAGGATCGCGTCAAACCCCTGCTGACGGAGGTCCTCCAGCGTCAGATCGACACCGATCGTGACTTCCGTGCGCAGCTCGACCCCGAGTGCCACGATGTCGTCGAGGTCCTCCTTGACCGCCTCGTAGGGGAGACGGTAGCGCGGAATGGCCGCACCTAACATGCCGCCCGGCGTGTCCGCCTTCTCGAAGACCGTCACGCGGTACCCTTGCTTCGCCAGATCGTGCGCGGCCGCCATGCCGGCGGGGCCGGACCCGACGACGGCAACTCTCTCCGAGAAGGTTGGCGCGACCGGGCAGCGTCGGGCCTCTCGGTAGTCCCTCGCGTTCTCAACCGCAAAACGCTTCAGGGCTCTCAGGCCGACGGGGGCGTCGACCTTGCTGCGGCGACAGGCCGCCTCACAGGGGTGATGACAGATCCGTCCACACACCGAGGTGAAGGGGTTAGCGTCAAGCAGGACCTCGAGAGCTGCTTCGTAGTCTCCCCGCGCGATGGCCTCTACATAGCGTCGCGTGTCAGTGTTGACCGGACATCCGGCCGAACACGGAGCAACCCGGGTCTGCTGTGCTCTCTGTAGGACGTCTTCCATGATTGCGGTCTCACCGGCAAAGACGACCCTCCCCATGACTGTCCAACATGCAGCCTACGGGACATAGCCTCCGGCAGCAAGCCGGGGGAAACCCTACTCTTACCGAGATCGGGGGGGGAACCACGACTCTCTGGTCCCAGGACCATTCGGCCAAGAGCCCCCCGATGCCGGCGGAGCACGGAGGGCCCGGCATCAGACCGAGGGTGGAATGGGGGCGGGTGCCAGGAACCGGCATGGCCTGGGACCGTGGGCCAGTCTCGGCCGACCCCGGCCGTGGAGGTGATGCACGACGGCAGCGAAGCGAGACCATCAACGGCCGGGGTGAACGGCCGTTGCGGCAGGGGTCGGGCAAGGCGAGGAGTGCGATAGGCATGCTGGCGGGCCATACGGGACGACTCGGCAGACTGGTTCCCGGCGGGGAAGTGCCTCGAAGTCGCCCAACTGACCCCACGGCAGGGGCTCTGCGTGCCCCCCGTCGTCAGAACTGGCTCCCCGAGTTCTACCAGCCTCGCAACTGGATGACCAGCAACGAGTGCCGTGAGCTGGCCGAGGCGGAGTGAACGCCGCCCCGTCAGAAAGGCCACGAGGGACGAGTTGGTGGACTGGTTCCGGAGGCGTGGCGCCTCGATCTACGCACGTTCGACCATCGCCCAATGGACGCGCGGGCGTCGTCCGGTGCAGAAAGGGGGGGGAGTGGAATGAGGGCCGCCTGGGTGTTGGGTGTGAGCTTCGCGATTGCGGCATGGAGCACGGGATGGCCGCAGGGCACAGGTGATGATGGCTTCCGGGCGGTGCGGTCCTTCGTGCCGGCAAGTGCGCGCGTGTTCTGGAGGGGAAGGGCCGATGTTGAGCCGACGGCGGGGAAGGAGTGGGTGGTCGGCTACCTGCTCGCCCCGCCTGGCGAGGGCCTCACGTACGACCCACCGTACCGGCGGTTGCTCGTCTTGCGCCAGGAGCACGGAGTCTGGAAGAAGGCCTTCGAGGACGACTACTTGTCAAGGATCGAAGTACGAGACCTGGATGCGGACGGACTACTTGAGATCATCGTGTGGGAGAGCGACGAGGGCATGTGGGGCTTCCGCGTGCTCGACTTCCGGGAAGGTAGCTTTCGCACGTCGGCTGGCTTGGACTTCGGGGCAGCGTATGACTCCCTCCAGGGCTTCATCGACATGGACGGCGATCGGGAGTTGGAGCTGATTGCGAACGGGCGCATCCCCGGATACCTGTCGGCCATGGTCGGCAATCTGCGTCTCACGCCAGAGGTGGACCGCGACAGGCCGGCGGGAGACGTGCGCATCTACCGGTTCATCGAGGGGCGGCCCGTGTTGTACTTCCCGCCCCCTTCTGCCGTCCTTGAGGGGCTGAAGCGCGGTCTGGTCAGCGGCTACCCGGACACCCGGGCGGCGGCGATTGAGGCGGCCGGCATGCTGCGGGCGGAGGCCCTTGTCTCGCGCTTGTGCGCGCTCGTGCGCGGCCCGGATCAGCGGGATGCAGCGGTGAGCAGCGAGGCGCTGGGCCGGATTGGCGGCCCGGTCGCGGTCGCAACGCTCGTTGAGGCGACCGGTCGGCCGGCTCTCCGGGAGGAGGCCGTGGGAGCGCTGTCCTCAACCGGCGATCCAGCGGTCGTATCGGTGCTGCTCAGGTGGCGGGGCCAATTCTGGGCTCGTCTGGAGCTGGCGCGGGTTCTAGGCCGGATCAGGTACCCTCAAGGCGCGCAGGTCCTATGTGAATGCCTACGGGATGAGGATGATGCGGTTCGGTCAGCGGCGGAGGAGTCACTGGAGGGGCTGCCGCCGTCGGAGGTAGGCGAGGCCCTCGACCAAGTGCTTGGCGATCCTCGCGACCAGGTTCGCATCGTCGCGGCGAGGCTCCTCGCGCGTGCAGGCGACCCGCGGGGGTTCCAGGTTCTCATGCGGCTTGTTGAGGGCGGCGGTCCGTATCTGGCCGGTGCCGATCTCCAACTGCTCGGTCGCTCCGGCGACGAACGTGCGATCCCACTGCTGCTCAGCCGGGCGCTGGTGCGCGGCGGCAGTTGGGGGGAGCAGGCCGAGGCTTCCGGGGCCGCGCTTGGTCTGTGCGAGTTGGGCGCGACCGAGGCGGCGACGGTTGTGGCTGACGACTATCTGGAGCGCTGGCGCGCCTACCCTCGTGATCTCCCGGACAACCTGGAGGGCTATGAGGTGACGACCGCCAGGCTGGTGCTGATCGCGGAGCGGTTCCCGACGCCTCGGCTAGTGAACGCCTGCCTTGCGCTCCTGCAACGCCCCGAGCCGGACGTGCGTCAGACAGCGATCCGCACTCTCGGGGCGGCGAAGCCCAGGGAAGCTGTGCCGTCTCTGGTCGCGGTGTTGAGGGCCAATCCGGAGCCGGAGGTCTGGCTGGCCGCGGTCGAGGCTCTGGGCAAGATTGGGGGGGCTGAGGCGCTGGCCGCGTTGCGGGAGGCCGCAGCCGGTGCGGAGCCGGACATAGCGCCCAGAGCCGAGTGGGAGATCATCAAGCTGCGGGGGCCTGAGACGCTGCCGCTGCTTCTCAGGATGTCTCACGGGGGAGACCATCAGGCGACGGTGCGCCTGGGGGAGTTCGCCGGGGAGGAGGTCGAGCAAGAGCTTGTGCGCGCGCTTCGGGAGGACTTCCCGGACGGTTCAGTCTCACTCCGATGGGGCGACTTGCAGTACGTCCACCCGAACGATGAGCGGTCCAGACTCACGGAAGGATGGTTCACCAAGGTGTCGCGGCGTCTGGGGCAGGTGGCTACCCCGATCCTGATCTCGCGGCTGAAGGATGCCGCGCCGACCAGGCAGGAGTCTGCGCGGAAGGCGAGCCCGGCCGCGATTGAGGCGTCGCCGTGCGAGCTGCCCCGCTCTCTACAGGACACCAACAACGCGAGCGCGGCGGCGATGGCAGCTGCGCACTGCTTGCGAGAGCTGGGCGTGAGGGAGGCGATTCCGGCTTTGACAGAGGCCGCCACGTACGGCGCCGACCAGGACGTGCGAGAGGTTTCGAGGTGGTCGGTGGTTGCGCTCCGACGGCAAGGGGTGCAGAACCCAGAGCAGCTCTTTGGCCAAGGTCGGTGACCAGAAGTGGCTCCATAGCCTGTGGTGTCGGCGTCTTCGCCGGTGGGACGGACGATCGTAAGCGGGCCGCTCATGCCACGACGGGCCATGACACCACCTCTGGTGCCACGAGGCGGAGCGGGCGGTGATAGGGATGAGTTGGGCAACTCGAGCGGCTCTCCTGACGGCGGTAGCTACGTTGTGGAGCCGCGGGGGCAGCTTCGCAGCGGGCAACGACGAGACGATCGCCTTCCTGCGTGACGGGGATGTCTGGACAACGCACGCAGACGGCGCCGAGCAGGCCAGGCTGACGACCTTCGGGGATGTGGGAGCCCTCGCGTGGAGCTCTCGTGGAGGCGGCCTGGCCTTCGGGCGGCCGAACGAGGTCTGGGTCATGGACGAGACGGGCCGCGGGCAACGGCTCGTCGCTCGCACGGAGTACACCGGGGAGCTATACAAGGAGACCTATCGGCTTGTTGCGGCGCGGCCGCACGCCCCTCAGTCGATCCGGCTCGTGCCCTCGTTCGCGTGGTTGTCAGACCGGGACAGTCCCGAACGCCAGACGTCGCCCAACTCACACGAGACCCTCAGTAGCTCAGTAGCTGAGGTGCACCCGGGGTTGTCGCGGTTCACTCACCTCGCAGTGCCACCTGGCACGCCACATCCGTCTCGACAGGCGGAACCGTCAGTTGGAGCTCGCCGTGCTGCGCCCTTGGCTGCGCAGTGTTGACACACCGGCCCTGGTATGTGTCCCACCACTCCACGTCGTACGCGCCGTCAGCCACGCCCTGCAGCGTGACCGTGGCGTCCCGGATCGTCGAGGGCGTGAGACCGCGGACTGCGTTGGCCCAGGTGTGCTGCGTGTTCTGCAGCCACAGGAGGGCCAGACGCCTGCCCTGCAATCCCACCACGCGGAGGGCCGGTGGGGCGTAGCTGGACAGTTCGTAGCTCGTCACCCGGATCCAACTGAAGCCCGGCTTGGTGTTCGCCAGGCAGACGACATGCGGCCCCGCGCTGACGGGGACTGCGATGTCCTCGTCATAGCGGCACTGCCAGAGCTTCCAGCGCTCGGAGAAGGTACAGAGCTTACCGGGAACGTTCTGGGCGGGCAGGTCCCGACTGAGGACGGGCTGCCCGTCCACGTAGATGGTCAACTCCGCGTCGGGTGAGACCGTCTCTACGTGGACAACGAAGGTGCCGTCCTGAGGGCAGGTCAGGTGGAACGAGGGGTTGATGCGCGTCTCGGGCCGGCCGGCGGCCAGCAGGTAGCCGGCTACCTGCGAGGGGTCAGTGACGGAGCCATCCGGGTGGACGGTGAAGTCGGCGACCTTCGCATCCGTGAACGGACCGTTGCCCGCGAAGGTAACGGGGCCGCACTCGCCGCCGGGCGGCACCTGTGTCGTGGCCTGCGCGAGGCGGAAACCCTCTCGAGGGAAGTCCACGCCCTCCACGAAGCGCCGGAGGGCAACGTAGTGAGGGTAAAGATCCCACTCGTCAATGTGCTCCCACCACCAGGACTGGGCTGAGCCCGCCGCGCCACCCAGCAGGCTGGCCCAGATGCCGTTGTGCTGGCAGACGCCCTCACGGTCCACGAAGGGCTTGGTCCAGTCGGCCCACCAGCCGAACTCCGTCACCATCAGCGGCTTGGCGGATTCGGAGGTCAGCCGCCGGCACCAGTCGGTCATGGTGAGGCCGAGGTCGACGGAGTCGTAGTGATGGAGCTGCGTGTACTGAACCTCGGGAAGCGCCCAGATGACCGGGTCGGATACGTCCCCGGCGAAGGAGTTGGTGAAGAGGCGCTCGTAGGGGCAGACCTCTCGTAGATAGGCGTAGGTGTCCTTCAGGAAGGAGATCAGCATGGCGGTGACGGCTTCGCCGCCTGGTCTGCCGGGATAGGCCCACCCAGGCTGCCCCTGGCACTCGAGGCCGCCGTCAATCTCCGCCACCGGCTCCCAGGCCATGAGATGGGTACTGTAGCCCCACCGGGCGGCGATGTAGCGCAGGCGGCGGTGGTAGAGCTTGAGCGCCTCGGGGTTGGTGTAGAAGTCGTTGGGTGCGGCGCACGGGCCGCCCCGCTTGGCGGAATAGGGGTTCTGCTCCCACGAGCCGGTGACGCGCAGGGAGTCGTGCACGTCAAAGGAGAGCTTCACGTAGATGTCGTTCTGCTCGGCGGCCTCGATCATGCTGTCCAGCTTCGCGGCGGCCAGCAGGTCGTATTCGCCGAGCTTCCCCCACTCGATGTGAGCATCCCACGGCACCATGATGAAGTAGGTGACGTTCTCACTGGCGGCGTGCATCTTGGGGAAGAGGGCCAGCACGTCCGCCACGCCCCAGGCCACGTCGTGGCCGATGGGTACGAAGGCCGTGCCGTTGTCGAAGTCCAGGTAGTGCGGGTCGTCGACGGAGACGCGCACAAAGCCCGGGCTGGCGGAGGGTGTGCAACGGAAGCGGCCAGGCTCTGAAACGGTGGCCCCGCCCTGGTCGCGGACTCGGACGCGGTACGTCCACTCGCCGACCTCGGTGGGGCAGAAGCGCACGCGCCAGCCGGGAGCGGCCTTTGCCTCCCAGATGCAGCGCGTGGGGAAACCACGCCAGTCCCACGTGAGATGGTTCCACTCGTTCGGTCTCAGCTCGTCGTCGCCGACCTGCCAGTGGGTGATGGGGGAGTTCCCGGTGGTCTTGTCGTTGAAGTAGAGCTGGATCGCCCCCAGGGGTTGTGTGACGCGCGGGTAGATCCACAGGGAGAGGCCATCGTAGGCCGACCAGTCGGCTCCGTTCAGGGGCAGGATGGCGCCGGGCCACTCCTCCTCGCCACCGATGTCCGCGCCGAAGCGCAGCGACCGCTTCCCGCTGTGCGCCAACTCGTCCGTGGCCGCAACCCACCGGACCGGCCCCCAGCGGCAGTCGGCGCCCTCCATGTCGTCAAGGAGGACCATGCGGCCGGTGGCCGCCTCGCGAACCTCCACGTCGTCCAGGAAGGACTCCACAGACGGATGGGGGCTCCAGGCGCCTTTCTCCTCGAGGTAGAGCTTGAGCAGGGCCACCTGCCGGCGTGCCTGGGCCGGCGTCACTGTGGAGACGCTGTGCTCCTGGTGCCAGAAGCCGGGCACCGAGAGGGTCTTGCCAGAGGGGGAGGTGAACTCGGCCGTTATGTCCACCTGGTCAGGGTCGTAGGGATTCGCCCACTGGCCGGTGATGTCCGGTGCGACCTCCAGCTTGCCGAAGCGAGGGACCTCCAGGGGCGAGGCGACAACGGAGCGGATGGTGGGGGCCTGGGCCACCACGTTGCTTCCCCACAGAACGGCAACGGCGAAGGCGACAACCTGGCCTGCTCGCATGGTGTGCTTCCCCTCCAGCCGCAGCCTTCATGCGGCAAGCTCAGGCATCCTCCTGCGCGGAGGGCGTGAACCTTGCGAGCATGTCGTATGCCGCGGCTTGCGAGTGTGCTGGAGAAGTGCTACAGGAGTGCTGGCTCCCCGCCCCGAGACCCATTGGAGTGGTTGACACTGGAGCTCGCGCCCCTGAAGATCGCGAACTGGTAGAGGGTAACTGCGTGGGACCCGTAGCCGCTCTTGCCGGTACCGCGGGTGCTGAGACCCGCGGGGTTCTGGAGCCCCAAGCACTGGTCATCGTCACCCGGCTCCCCAGACCCGCACGCAGTAGCGGCTCCTCGCGGCCACAGCGCCCCACGGCGCGCGGTCGCGGCCGGGGGATCACCGCTTCGTCGCCGTCTGCAGGTACTCCCCCATCAGGACGAACGGTGCCCAGTGATACGGGTAGGCCCACTGTGGGCGCCACTTGCCCAGCTCGGCCGGCAGCTTCAGCGGCGACCCGTCGTCCAGCGTTCCGGTGCGGATCTCGCGCATCGCCTTCTGGAGGGCGACGTCCTTGCTGTCCCCGTCGCGATAGTGGGTGTAGAAGCGCACCATCAACGCGGCCGTGGAGTCATCCGCCACCTTCCACTGGCTGCAGAGCACGCTGGCCGCTCCCGCGTACATGAAGGCTCGCGTCAGTCCGATGACGCCCTCGCCCGACAGCCGCTCCCCCCTAGCCGTCTCACAGGCCGATAGCGTCACCAGGTCGCAGCCGCCCAGGTCGAGCCCAAACACCTCCCATGCCTTCAGGAAGCCGTCGTTACCCGGTTCCGGTTCCTGGGGGATGGACAGCACCAGCGCCGAGTCGAGCGGGCTCTTGGGGTCGAGGAGGCAGTGCGAGGCGATATGCACCACTTGATGGCCGGGGCTTTCCCTGCGGACGCCCTCCTCGGTTGCCATCGACCCCTCCCGGACCTCCGCCTCCGGCGAGAAGATCGTGGCGATCGACCTTGCCTCCAGCCCGGAGTAGGGCAGTCGGTTGAACCCCGTGCCCTTCGGTGTCGCCCTTACGGCCCCAAACGAGGCGGCCCGGATGGGGAGGGATGCGCCGTACCCGGCCTCCCCCAGGCGGACCGAGAAGTCCGGGTCGCCATACGCCAGTAGCCCCTTCCCCGTTGGGCTGCCTGTCCGGAGTCTCCGGCTCTCCACAAACACGGTTCCTGAGGGTGCGTAGTGCAGCGGCAGCCTGTCGCACAGGACCGTCTTCTCGTGGACCAGGAGCGCCTGGAAGGGCAGCATCCATAGCGGGCCATCCGGCAGGATGAGCAGCCGCTTCGCCCCCGCCAGCTCCTTCTCGGCCGGCCCGAGCAGCAGCCTCCCGAGCGCCCTTGCCGGGCCCGTGACGTCCTGCCTGCCCGCGATCAGGCCGAGCAGGAACTCCACCTTCTGGCCCAGCGCGTCCCCGGTCACCTCGATCTCGTACGCGCTGGTGTCCGTCCCTGGCCCGAGGCAAAAGAGCCACGTGGCCTGGTCACCCACGACGTACAACAGGGCCACAGTGGCGGGGTCGAGCGCTTCCCTCAACTGGGCGCTGGTCATCGGCTCCGGGTATTGCAGTGCCGCATACCGTGGGTCGGACTGCCTGACCTCGCGGGCAAGCGTCTCCTGGTCGAGAGCGATCCGCTGCAGCTCGGCGGCGATCTCGCGAGCGCGATTCTCGTTGGGGGCCTTCCCGCTGCCCCCCTGCAGTTCGCTGTACAAGCCGTCCCTTCGGGTGTCCAGCGCTTCCTGCTTCGCCCGCAACCCGGGGGCGCCCCCTGTGCCCACCGACCGCTCAGCGATCATCTCCAGCAGACCCCTCGCCCGCATCCGCTCCGCCGTCGCCGCCGCCTCCTCCACTCTCCCCATCGCGACCAACACGCGGATCAAGCCCTGGTACATGTTGGTGTACTGTGCCACGAACTGGCTTCGGGCCTGCTCCAGCGCCCCGCTCTTCCCGCGCGCGCGCTCCAGGCAGCCAACGGCGCGCTCGTCGTACCCGAGGGCGGCGTCCAGGTCGCCGCGGGCGTGGTAGACGTGTCCGATGTTGTTCAGAGACTCCGCGACATCGACCGAACCCGGCGCCAGGCGCTCGCGGATCGCCAGGCTGCGCCGGTAGTAGTCCAGCGCAGCACTCAGGTCGCCGCGGGTCCAGTAGACGACTCCGATGCCGTTCAGCGAGTGGGCGACCTCCAGCGAGTCAGGAACCAAGCGGCCCAGGATCGCCAGGCTGCGTTGGTAGTAGTCCAACGCAGCATCCGCCTCGCCGCGATCCTGGCAGACGTTTGCGATGTTTTCCAAGGACAGCGCGACGTTGACCGAGTCCGGTGCCAGATGCTCTTCGATCGCCAGGCTGCGCCGGTAGTACTGCAGCGCGGCCTCCAGGTCGCCGCGGACCCGACAGACGTTTCCGATGTTGCTCAGGAAACCCGCGAGGTCGAGCGAGTCCGGTGCCAGACGCTCCTCGATCGCCAGGCTGCGCTGGTAGTACTGCAGCGCAGCATCGTCGTCGCCGCGGCCGAAGTAGAAGAGCCCGATGTTGCTCAGGAAAGCCGCGACGTCGAGCGAGTCCGGTGCCAGACGCTCCTCGATCGCCAGGCTGCGCTGGCAGTAGGCCAGCCCGGCATCCAGGTCGCCCCGGAGCCAGCAGATGCGCCCGATGTTCTCCAGCGCCCTCGCAACGTCAAGCGAGTTGGGCGCCAGGCGCTCGAAGATCGCCAGGCTGCGTTCGCAGCACTCCAGCGCGCCAGCGAGGTCGCCGCGGTCCGAGTAGACGTGTCCGATGTTGACCAGGCAGTGCCCGACGTCGAGCGAGTCCGGTGCCAGACGCTCCGCGATCGCCAGGCTGCGTTGGTGATAGTCCAGCGCGGCACTCAGATCGCCGCGGTTCGAGTGGACGATCCCGATCATGTCCAGGGAGCGGGCGACCTCCAGCGAGTCGGGCGCCAGGCGCTCCTCGATCGCCAGGCTGCGTTGGTAGTAGTCCAGCGTAGCACCCAGGTCGCGGCGGTCCCAGTAGACGAGTCCGATGGTGCTCAGCAGCCGGGCAACGTCGCGCGAATCCGGCGCCAGTACCTCGAGCGCCGCGAGGATCTCGGCGCTGCGCTGCAGCTTGCCCTCCAGCGACTCAGCCGTCCATCCCTGCGCGGCCAGGTCGCCCGCGCTCGCCGCGCGAGCCTTCGTCTGCCCGCTGTCGATCACGATGGCATGGCGCGCCAGCGCCAGGGGCAGCTCGGCGTCTGTGGCCAGCGGCGTCTCGTCCGCGAGGATCGCCGCCGCTGTCTCATCTTGTTGGGCGAGGACCGCCACCACAGCCGCCAGGTTCATCCGCTGGAAGGCGACCGCCTTGTCCGCCTTCGCCTCCGCGCGCAGGCGCTCGATGGCCTTCTCCGCCCCCTCCTCCTTGATCAGCCGCTCCGCCTCCGCCCGCAGTTGCTCCCCCTGCGCACGCACCTGCACCATCAGCGCATCGGCGTCCACCTGGGGCAGCTCCGGCCCCGCGCCTGCGCTCCACGGGGCCGCGGCGAACATCAACGCTACTAGCAGCAGAACGCCACTTGCCGACGGCCGCCTGACCATGCTGCTCCCCTCCAGTGCAACCATCTCACGACGAGATGTCAGCCACGCCAGCACGCCCAACTTCGCCGCAGCCAGCGGCTTCCCTGCCGGCAGTTGTGGCCCTCTCGGTGTTCGTCGGGTCAGACTTGGTCGTAGGGTGCAGTGGGCAGGCGCTGCCCGGATCCGCGTGGACGGACCGAACTGGGAGGCGTTCGTGGGTTGACCGGCACCCGGGGACCCATTCGAGTGGTTGACGCTCGAGGTGACACCACCGAAGGTGGTGAGCTGGTCGGCACGAGTTGCGGGGAAGCCGCTACCGCCAGGGTCTGACGAGTGGGCGGCGGGCAACGTCCGTTCGGTCTGCTGCACCCGCGACCAGACCTCGTGCCCTGCGCAGCCGGACGCGCGCGGTGGGTCGGTTGAGCCAGGTCCGGCCACCGGCGGAGAGGTCGGCCGACGCCCCCAGGGCCTGGAGCAGATGGGCACGTTGCTGGCGACCGAGACGCAATCGGAGTGTCGTGGGGTCCTGGCGGGCCATTCGGGACGACGTTCTGAACTTCGTCCGCAGCGAGGAGTGCTGGGAGCGCGGCCACCGCGCGGCGTGAGGTTTGGGCTTCCCAGCCGCCGTCTTCGGCAGGAGTCGAAGACGCGATGTGCGTTGCAGAGACGGCCCACGGGACAGGTCCTCCAGCGAGTCCACCGCAAGACGGCACTTACCGAAGTACCGTCTCTGACGGACCCGACATTCCACGGTCCCCTGCGCGCCGGGCCATCGACTTCCATGGCACGCACTCAATCATCCCCAACGAGGTCCTAACACGGACGCGCGGGAAGCCGGAGTTGATCGGCGCTTACATGGCGCTCGTTGCAGCCGCGTTCCCCGAGGATACCGTTCGCATGAGCGAGGAGGAACTAGCTGCACTGTTGGGAGTGAGTCGGGCGAGAGCGCACCGTCTCTGCCAAGGCCTGGAATACGCTGAGCTGATCGCGAGTACCAGCCGGTTCAACCCCAACACCGGCACCCGCGAGCGTAGCATCCGCAAGCTGCTTCCGCTCAACGGCGTCCGCCCGCACAGGATGAAGGCCCGTGACCGTTGTTCACTGGTGAACAATGGTGAGCGCGCCAACCCCGCGCCCGCCCCGAGCCGACGAACGCGACCATTGTCCGCCAGTGAACCAATGCCGTCTCTAGAAACGACGTCCACCACCACCACCCCAAGACAAGAAAAGGCTAGAGACGTCAACGTCCCGGCGGTCCCGGCTCTCAACAATGGTGAGCAGCAGGACGGCACGGCGGACGGGAACGGCGGCACGGCTGGTCTTCCTGAGTCTGAAGTGGTGGTGGTGAACGACACGGCAAGAGACGGCGACGGCAACGACGAGCATAGACAGGAAACAGCGGAGTGCGGGGAGCGCCCTTCTGCGGACGAACCACCAACGCGCGAGGAGATCAGACGGCGGATGCTCGAAGTGGGTTTCGAGGTGGCACCAAGACGGAAGGGGCGGAAGCCCGTCGCTGACGTCATCCGAGACTTCGGAGAGGAGGCGTGCTGGCACGGGCTGCAGCAGTTGGCGAAGCTGGGGCGGGTGAGGAACCCGGCGGGCACCGTCCACGACGAGGCCGAGGCATACGCGAAGCAGCACGGCATCGGGATGGTCGGGCAGCGGGCGGGTTGGGATGCGATCACAGCGTCACTGCAGGGCGACAGCTCGACGGAGTTCATCCGCCAGGCGGTTGAGAAGCACCGAATGCGCGTGCCGAAGGACGACCGGGAGCCGATGGTCGATGACCTCCGCCTGCGGGAACCCGAGGCGTTCGCTGCCGTGTCCGGCATCGTGTCAGACCTGCGCGCCGGCCTGCAGCCTGTGGACGCTTACGGGCTACCACACCCGCAACCGACCGAGCTTGCCCAGTGGGAGGCCAACGTGGAGTGGTTCAAGGCACGTGAGCTGGTGCCGGGTCCGGCCTCCGGGTGACACTGCACCTGAGGCCGGAGGACGGGGCGCGCGTCACGCGGCCCCGACGCACGCGACGTGTGATGACGCATCTGCCCTCACACGCGGCATTCGACTCACAGGAGGAAGACGATGCCAAACGAGCAGCTGCTGATTCGGATCACAGAATGGCAGAGCCGCGTTAGCGGCTTGCCCCAGGCCTGCTTCGAGGACCTCACGCTGGAGCAGAAGCTCGCGATGGTCTCTCAGTGGCACGCCTCCAAGATCGTTGCGGAGCAGATGGTCGTGTTGTCGGTCGCGCAGGTCATGCTTGAGGACGGCATGACGGAGAAGGACTTGGCGACCCACCTGGGATCGCGAGAGTCCAAGGCCACGCCGCTCGGGCGCTTCAGCTTCGTCACCGGCATCGCCGAGTGGCCGGGGATGGTGGCGCGGGTCTTCCTGCCGTTGCTCAGGATGGGCGGCTACCGGCCGTTCCTCAGGTACGACACCGCCAAGGCCGTCCATGACCAGTGC
>Ga0315289_10000148_pt1 | contig 113110 bp, 125 predicted proteins | sample YL17G11_40_MG_FD_203452 | JGI IMG/M metagenome (GOLD analysis project Ga0315289, IMG submission 203452) | Sediment microbial communities from Yellowstone Lake, YNP, Wyoming, USA - YL17G11_40 | ecosystem: Environmental > Aquatic > Freshwater > Lake > Sediment | place: USA: Wyoming | collected... | reverse complement strand
CGCAAGGCGTTTACAGAAACACCATCAAGAAAATCCTCACCAGAGGCAATCCAAGACATATTATTATCACCAATAATAATACGCCCAAACTACTATAAAAAGTTTCCTAATTAAAGTCCGATACTATTAGATGCAAAGAAAAGCCAGACTAGCGAGCAAACCAAGAAATATAAGCAAAACTCATGCTTTATTTTTTGTGCAAACAGAGGGAAAAAAGTTTGACGTTTATAGAGGGGTTCCTGAAAGAAGAAATGTTAGTGCACTAGTTAAAAATACGCTTCTAACAGGTGATCCACTAAAAAGAACTGCTGCTATAATGATAAAAGACAATTCTCTTAGGTTACATAAGGGTAGTTCGAGTGACAATTTATGGGATAGAAAATTATTTAAAAGAAAAACAAAAGAGAAAAAATAATTTTTATTCAGATAACCCAAAAAAACAAAATTCTACATAAAAATACATAACGAAATGCTTCTAAAACAAGGCTTGTGCAGGGCCATCAGTAAACTAGATGCATATAAAGGGCTGAAAATTGGCTGAATTAAATTAAAATACCGTTAATACACCTGTTTTTTTGTTTTAAGCCAAAAAACGAATTATTTTCGGTTTAACCTCTTTTTTTGAAAAAATTGGCTTTCAAGCCAATCGGATTCCCAAAGAGGATTGCCTTATACATAAGGTCTCTTAGGTTTTCTGTGAGGTAACAGAGTGTTATTTTTGCTTTGTTTTGTTAACAAAAGCCTTTTAAAGCCGGAAAGCAGAATATATTACTGAATTGAATTCTATTAATTCAATTTTTTTACTATATTTTTATGGGGTGATGAAATTGAAGTCAGTAATAGAGGAAGCAGTAAGTAAGAGCGCTGCAGTCAAGACAGACGACAAAATTGAAGAGTTTGGCGCTCCCAAAATCATGGTGATAGGAACAGGAGGAGCAGGCTGCAATGCAGTAAACAGGCTGGCAAACATGGGTGTTTCAGGAGCCCAATTGGTTGCAGTGAACACAGACAAACAGCACTTGTCAATTATTAACGATGAATTAACTAAAATCCTGATAGGAAAGAGCGTTACAAGAGGCCTTGGAGCAGGAGGCTATCCAGACATTGGAGCAAAGGCAGCAGAAGTGTCAAGGCAAGCCTTGGAAGAGGTTTTAAGTGGAGTGGACATGCTTTTTCTTTCAGCTGGAATGGGAGGAGGAACAGGAACTGGAAGCGCTCCAATTATAGCGCAAATAGCAAAAGAGCAGGGCGCAATAGTAATAGCAATAGTAACCTATCCTTTCGCCTTAGAGAAAGCCCGCCTGATAAAAGCAGAAGAAGGAATAGAAGAACTAAGAAAGAACACAGATACAGTGGTTGTAATAGACAACAACAGGCTAGTAGAATTAGTTCCCAACCTTCCAATACAGGACGCATTCAAGGTAGCAGACGAAGTCACAGCAAGGACAGTAAGGGGAATAACAGAAACAATAACCCAGCCTTCATTGATCAACCTGGATTTCGCTGATGTCCGCTCAGTAATGGGAAACAAAGGCCTTTCAGTTATTGCAGTAGGAGAAAGCAAGTCAGTAAATAAAGTTGACGAGGTTGTGGAAGACACACTCAAGAATGTTCTCTTGGATGTTGACTTTACAGGGGCTTCAGGCGCATTAATCCACATTACAGGAGGGCCTGAGCTTACATTAGGCGAAGCAAACGCTGTAGGCGAAATGCTCACAGAAAACATTGACCCTAAGTCAGTTGTAATCTGGGGCGCAAGGGTAGACCCAACATTCGAAAACAAAATTGAAGTAATTGCAATCTTCACAGGAGTGCACAGCCCTTACATTAAAAGCCCAGAAGAAACCTCTGAAGCCAGAGGCATGAGCTCAAGAACAAAAGGAAAAAGCGAATTAGGCCTAGGATACGCATAAAGCGCATCCTCTTTTTTTTCTTTTTTTTAATTTTTGTGAGTAAAGTTTATTAAGAGCGAAAGACTCTAATATTGAATAGAGGTGAAAAATTAATGCCAAGGAGAAGGGTAATAGAACAAAGAAGAAAAGACATTATTTATACTGTTTTTACAAAAAAAGGCGGAAAACACACTTATTTAGCACTAAACAGGACCCGCAAAGGAGATAAAATAACTGGGGGTAAGGAAAGAAGAACTATTAATACTAATCCTGACTTTCTAGAAAAATTTCCTTTGATTGACTATCCTGTTGTTATAGGAACTGCAAAGCAAATTTACACTGGAACGATAAATTCAAGAAAAAAGAAAACAAAAACAGGAAAGAAAAGATAATTAATTTTTCCCTTTCTCCTTTTTCTGCGCTGTTTTTCGTATGGGTTTAAATAGAATTAAATTGAATTAATTTACGATGAAGAAAATTCTTTTGTTTGCGGGGGTTTTTGCTTTAGTGCTTGCAGCAGGCTGCATTAAGCAGCCTATGAGCAATGCAGAACTCACAAAAATCTATTTCTATAATGCCGACGGCACTCTCACAATAAAACAAATATATTACGGGGAATTAGGGGAGGAAAGCAGTGCATGGGAGCAGAACTGCACTGAAGCCATGCGCAGCCAGATTGACTCAATAATAGAAGACGCAAAATTAAAGAGGACGACAGCAAAAAATGAAGGCGAATTCAAGCAATTAAACAATTCAATTGCAGCACTTGGATTGGTGAGAGAGCAAGCTGAATGCGCCCTCCAAAAAAGCAGTGAATTAGGCCTCGAAGAAAAAGCAAAAATAACTGCAACAATTGAAATGGACAAAGACTTCATCAAAAAAATAAATGAGCTCAAAATAGAAGAAACAAATTACGGCATAACAAAAGAGGAAGGAGGAATTTTCACTGCAAGTATTCCATTAAAAGAAAACATCAGCGCAATAGACCTTTTCGCAGCAAAAATCACCAAAAAGACAATAAAAATAAAGGTTGAAGGAGAGACGGCAGAAATAAAGCCTGAAGGCTACACAATAGAAGACAATTATTACGTGTTCAGGGAACTAGAAAAATTCAAGGAAGACTACATTGAATTAAAGTACAAGCTTAACGCATACTACTTCCTTGTCGACTACTTCCTTCCTGCCGCAGTGCTAATCGGGTTATTGGTGATATTAGTGATTGTTGTGTTATCATTTTCAGGAGGAAAAAAGAAAATTGACACAACAAAAACAAAAGAGGAAATATCAAAGCCTGTCAAGCCCGCCAAAATTGAAGAGGAAAGACAGGAAATGGTGAAAGAAAAAGAGAAAGAGGACAGGGAAAAAAAATTAAGGGAAATGATAAGCAAAGAAAAAGAAGACAAGCCGCAAAGGCAGCTGAGCCCAGAAGACCAAATGGAATTGCTTAAAGTAAAGCTGACTGAGGTACTAAAAGAAGAGATAGGCTCAAGCGACATAAAAATAATCTCCTTCAATAAAGTAAGAGACAGTTACCTTGCAAAAGTGGAGATAGTGAACGAATTATACTTCATGGACCTGGACTCAAAGTTCAGGATAATAGACTTCAAGAAAATGTAATCAATCAACCAAACACAATTCCAATGAGGGTTGTGCAAAAAGCAGTTTTTGTGTATAAATTTTCAATACTTTTTATTTCTAAAAGCTGCAAGAATTTCGTCTTTACTAAAATACCGACTTCTCAAGTCTTCTGCAGTGAACCCAAGGTCATCAACGAGAAGATTTGCAGTTATCCCCTCTTTTCTATAATCTATTGCCTGAAAACCGCAACTTCGTGAAAGAAGATCTTCTTTTTTAAACCCAAGCTTAATAATTTGCCTTGGCCCAAAACCAAAATCAATAAGGTTAGAAACCCCATAACCCGCGTTTTTCAATGTTCTGGCGCTAAAACCCTGCTGAAGCAACAAATCAACATTCTTTTGTTTAAGGATAGCAGGATAATTAATTTTTTTAGTGTGGGGCCTTCTTCTTATTGCATTTTTGATGACCTGTCTTAGTCTTCTGAACATACAAATTAAATTAGGTTAATTTAATTTTTTAATCCTTCTGTAAAAAGTAATTAATTTCGCTAGTTTTTACGCAAAGCTATTCAATGCATATATTTAAATTATCTGCCTTAAGCAATTAATACATAGAATATGCAATCAACTCTGCTTCTCGCATGATCGTTGTTTTGTGTGCTCTATTACACAACAATTATAAAGAAAGGTGAAAAATTAAATGGCTTACAGAAGTTTTTCTGGTGGCGAAAGGAAAATGTACAAAGCTGTCTGCTCTGACTGCGGACAAGAATGTGAAGTTCCATTCCAGCCAACAGAAGGAAAACCTGTTTACTGCAGGGAATGCTATCAAAAGCACAGAAGATACTAATTAGTTGGAATTAAACAAAAAAAACAAACCAATTTTATTCTTTTTCTATTTTATTTATTTTATTGCTTAATTGTCATACAAAACAGCGGGGGTCGGATAGCGGTCTATTCCACCAGCTTGAGGGGCTGGCGCCTTAGTGGCTTCGAGAGTTCGAATCTCTCCCCCCGCAAACTGCCACTGTCAGTTTACGCCAGTATACTATCTTCGCATTCGCTCGATAGTATTTGCTACGCAAATCAGAACCTTAGGTTCCGATACCTCCCTTCAACGGCTTCCAATAACTCCTTAAAGCCCAGTTTACATGCGTGCTAATGCTAGGAATAGGAATAAAAAATAAGAAAGCAATAAGATTAAACCTTTTTTTCTTGAAATCTTAAAGCCGAAGAAAGTAAATATAACTAATAAGAGAGAAACAAAAAACATGAAGGGAATTAAGATTAACTCAAATTTTGGGAGAACAAGTAAAGGAGAAATAATCCCTGCTGCGCCTATGACTAACAGGATGTTCACTATATTGCTTCCAATAATGTTTCCTATTAAAATGTTGTACAATCCTTTTTTTATTGCGGTGATTGAAACTGAAAGCTCTGGAATTGTTGTCCCTAAAGACATTAGGGTTGCAGCAATAATGCTTTCATGAAAGCCTAAATCAAAAGCAATGCCTTTAATTCCTTCAATTAAAACTGTGGCGCCAACAAACAAGCCCGCCAACCCCGCAAAGAAAACACAGAACTCCAAAAGCAAAGCCTTCCTGAAGCTTTTCTCTATTGCCCTAATTAAAGTTTCAGGTTTGAACAAATTAAGGTAAGAATGAAAACTGAAGACATCAATAAATTTTATTTGAATTTTAAGCAGGAAAAACATGTAAGCAATAAAACCCAAAAACAAGATTAATGCCTCAAAAAAAGAAATTGCTCCATCTAATGCAAAACCAAAGAAAATGAATGAAACCATAAACATTATCATTAATTCCCTGCTGAAGACTCTTTTAGGAATTAAAATGCTTCCTGCAACCAGAGAACTCAAGCCTAAAATCAAGCTAATGTTTGCAGTGTTTGCTCCAACAATATTGCCTACTGCAATGTCTCCTGAACCAGCAAAAGAAGAAATGAGAGAGGAAGAGAGCTCTGGCAGAGAGGTTCCAATTGCAATAATTGTAAGGCCTACTACCAATTCGCTTATTCCATAAATTCTTGCAATCCTTGAAGCAGAGCCTACAATTAAGTCAGAACTCTTCATCAACAAAAAGAAAGCCGCAAAAACAAACAAAAAATAAAGAATCATGGTATCCCACAAAATAAAAAACGAAAAATTATTTAAGTACTTGGCTTATTAAAACTATTAAACCCTAAAATTATCGGTTTAAGTGATTAAATGATTGATGTTGTGTTATCAATTGAGCCTCCAATCATTATTGGATTGATTGGGCTGATAATATTCTTTGGCTTCTTTGCTTCAGTGTTCTTTCAGAGGACGAAAATCCCTGATGTCCTGCTGTTAATATTCATTGGAATGCTTATAGGACCGATTTTTGGCTACATGAGCTCTGCTTCGCTTTATGTTTTTGCCCCACTGATTGGGACAATCGCATTAATTATAATAGTGTTTGAGGGAGGCTTCCAGTTAGACTTCAATACTGTAATAAAAGAACTGCCTAAAGCAAGCGCTTTCACTTTGGTTGTGTGCATTCTTACAGCAATACTCACAATGGTCTTCACCCTAATTTTAGGCTTTCCCTTAATTCAAGGCCTGCTTTTAGGATTCATTATTGCAGGGACAAGCTATGAAATTATAGTGCCTTTAGTGGCAAAGCTTTCAGTGCCAGAAGAAATAAAGACCTTCCTGAACTTAGAGTCAGCCCTCAATGATGCAATAACAATCATTGCAGCAATCGCTTTAGTGCAGTTGATTTCACTTAAAACCTTTGATGCAATCAACCCGTTCCAGAAGATTGCAAGCGCTTTCTCTATAGCAATAGTTTTAGGGATTCTTGCAGCATTCCTTTGGGCTAAAATAATGAAGTCTCTTAGAGGGCAGCCGTACCATTATCTCCTAACTTTATCAAGTTCTTTCGTTTTATATGTTGTAACAGAAATACTTGGAGGCAATGGAATAACCTCAATTTTGGTATTTGGCCTTGTATTAGGAAATTATAATACAATCACAAAAGCCTTGAATCTGCACAGCTACTTCAAAATAGATTATTCAGTAAAAGCCTTGCAGACAGAAGTAAGCTTTTTTGTGAGAACAATGTTTTTTGTTTACTTGGGTGCAGTATTCACTTTCAGTGCCTTCACCCAGCAGATAATTATTGCAGCCCTGCTTGTTTTTATGGCAATACTAATTGCAAGGTATGCCTCAGTAAAAATCCTCGTTAAAGCAAACAAGGCCTTCAAAGAATCAGAAACCATCATAATGGCAATGCTGCCAAGAGGCCTTGCAACAGCAGTCCTTGCCTCTCTTCCATTAGCCTTCGGCCTGAAATTAGACTTCACAAACATTGTATTAATGATTGTAATACTCTCAAATGTTTTCGCCACAATTACGATATTCTATTTCGAGAGAACACATAAAAAGAATTTGATTGCAACAACCCCTGTTACCCCAACCTAAAATTAATTCTTTAATTCCCTTTAAAAAAATCGCGGAGGACGAGATTCGAACTCGCGTGAGCTTTCGCTCGCCAGCTTTCCGGTGCCTTTGAAGCAGCCCTCCTTTCTTTTCTTTGGGCAACTTGCACTTTCTTTTCTTTTGGAAAGAAAAGAAAGGGCAGCTCAAGGCTGGTGCGTTGGACCACTCCGCCACCTCCGCAAATCAGAACCTTGCGGTTCCGATACCTCCCTTACGAGAGGCACTATAGTTTTATTGCAGGAAAACATTTAATAAAAAAAGGCTTTTTTAGGGAATTATAAAAATTAGTGCGTACAAGATAATTGTAATTAGGGGAACAGCAATCATTGCCCTCTTGTGGATTTTTTCTGCTTCCTTGAATTTTTTTGATTCAGTGTACTGCATTAAGAGAATTGAAGAAAACAGGTTTACGCCCAAGGAAATATAGGTTGCAATCATGAATTTGTCTGCAAGGGTCAGATACCCAACTGGGGGAATAGAAGAAGTAACATTCAAGTGGAACATTACTGAAGCCAAGAGTGTTGCTGTATTAATGCCCAGCCTGTTGGCAATCTTGTCAGGCGCTATCAGCAGAGCTAAAAGCGCTACAATTACAATGAATATCACTGGAAGGAATGCCTTCAGCAGGGAGGCAAGGAAAAGCCTTTCAATGTTTATGTGAAAGACATAGCGAGAGTAAACTTCACTGTATACTGGATAGGAATGATTTAGTACTTCTGCTTTCCATCCCTTAAGACCCCAGCCAACAAAGGTTACAGACGAGTCAATCCCTGACTCTTTCTGGTCTACAATGTAAACCTGCTTTTCAATTGAGTTTTCTTTGTCTTCTAATTCAATTGTGAGAGAGTGAGAATCAAATGGGTAATGCTTTAGGTCAATGTTTGTTGCAAGATTTGCTTGAATCCTGTAGAATTTCTCGTTTGGCTCATCAATTATTTTCTCTACAGAAGAGGCCCTGCCGTTCATGAATTCAAAGTCTCCAATAAAGCAGTCTCGGCCAGGACATTTCATTGAAAGATAAAAGTCAATTACATAAGAGCCAGAGCTTACATCAAATTTCCCTATGTTGAGAACATAAACAGCAACTTCAACGTTGGTTGGATTTTCTGGGTTGTTTTCTTGAGCTGAAATCAGTGGAATTAATGAAATTAAAGTTAATAATAAAAGAAAAAATTTTGTTTTCATGGAAAGACCTTTTAAAGCAGGAAAAAAATTGAGGAAGGGCAGACCAGGGACCTGCTGCAGCCTTTTAAGAAAAGGCCGGCGAATTGATCGCTTTGCAGTATGGCCTGCCTCCTTTAACTCCCAATACCCGATACTATCTTTTGAAGGCAATAATTTAAATATTTTTTTGTTTCGGGTTTCAATTCGAATTAAACATAAAAAAAGGCTCTTTAAAGCAGAATATTTTTAAATTCAAGTTCAATAATAATTAAGGCATGAAAGAAAAAATTGTTTTAATTGCTGTTTTAATTGTATTTGCATTGCTTTTGGCTGGATGCACTTTAGGCCCAAGCAAGCCCCCGGAAGAAAAGCCTGGGGTTACAGCAAGCCTTTTAAAGCCGCCTTCAAATGTTGCAGCAGAAGTGAAAGACAATGCTGTAAGGATTACCTGGAGCAAGAGCAGTGAAACAGGAGCCAAAGGATACAATGTCTTCAGGAGCCTTGTAAAGGGAAAGAATTACATGAAATTGACTGAAAAGCCTTTGGATGCAAACGAATTCACTGACAAGGAATTGGCTGAAAGCCTGACATACTATTATGCCATAACAGTAGTGAATTCACAGGGAGCAGACAGCGAGTTCTCCCAGGAGGCAAGCGCTCTAATTTTAGGAATTGAATTGATTACAGACAAAAACAAATCAATTTATGCAGGCTTATGCGAGGAAAAGGAAAGCCAGTTCAAGAAAGACTTGTGCTTGTCCGCTTACGCAATAGAACACTTGGACGGCCTTGTATGCAATTTCATTGAAGGCCTCTCAAAAGACAACTGCTTCAATGAAGTGGCAACAAAAAAGAATGAAGCAGCCTTCTGCGCTTTTATCACAGTGCTGAATCCATCAATGAAAGATAATTGCTACAAGACAATTGCTGTAGCATTGAATGATGCAAAGATCTGCTTGCAGATAAAGGACAAGAGTGTTTCAGACGAATGCACTAAAACAATAGCCTTAAGCCAGTCATCGGCAACTGAATGCAATTCAATTGCAAGTACCATAGAAAGGGATGACTGTTTCACCCAATTAGCCCAAAAACTCAAAGACTACAAGATGTGCAACAATATTTCTTCTTCGCGCTCTTTCACTGCATTCAAGAAAGACGAATGCCTTAATTCCCTGCTTGCAAGCACAACAAGCGAGAAGATATGCGCTTTATACATTGACAAAACCTTAGCAGACAACTGCTATAATTCAATTGCAGTTAACACAAGCAATTTCGATTTATGCGACAAAATAGCCAGCGACTATAATTCTAATATGTGCGTCTTCAACGTAGACAAAAACGTCCTGAAATTAGAGTACTGCACCATAATAAAGGATTCAAACATACAGCAGGACTGCTATAAGTATTTAGGCCAAAACAATCCTTCAAGCGATACATGCGAATTAATACTCAATTTCCCTGACAAGGAAACCTGCTACTACAATTTAGCAGTCAAAAACCTTTCATTCGAGCAGTGCAAAGACATTGCAGCAGACATGAACAAAAGAGATTCCTGCTACAGCCGAATTGCAGCAGACTTAAACCAGAGCACTGCCTGCATGAGCATAAGAGACAACACAATAAGAAACAACTGCTATGCTGCGGTAGCACTGAATTCACTGAGCCCAGAAATATGCGAAAAAATTACTACAGGAACAACTTACATTTCCTGCATTAGCGGCATCGCAATAAACTTAAAGGACTATTCAGTCTGCAAGCAAGTGAAAAAGGACTACCCTGCCTTCACCTACAACAGAACAGACTACTGTTATTATGATTTTGGTGTTGAACTGAAAAGCCATGACGCCTGCGCAAAAATATTCAGTATTTCTTACAGGGCTGCATGCGACGGCAATGCCTCAATTTAGATCAGAACCTTGCGGTTCCGATACCTCCCTTAAATTTCGGATTCCTTAATTGATTGATTGTTCCAGCCAAATTCTTTGACTTGAAGATAGTTGAACCGCTCACCAGAATTGTTGCCCCTGCAACAGCAACCTTGCGCGCATTAAATTCATTTATGCCCCCGTCAACCTCTATCTCAAAATCCAATCCCCTCTCTTTCTTCAATTCAGCCAATTCATTTATTTTATGAATGGAATCCTCAATGAATTTCTGCCCGCCAAAGCCTGCCTGAACGCTCATAACCAATACCATGCCAGCAGATTCAAGGAAAGGGAGAACTTCCTTCACAGGCGTTAAAGCATTCACTGCAATGCCTGCCTTCACTTTATGATATTTAATCAATTCAATTAATTCATCGTGCTTTCCTGTTGCTTCAACATGAAAGGAAAGGAACTTGGGCCTGAAAGCAAGGAATCTTTCAATCAGCTTTTCAGGCTCTGAAATCATCAAGTGAATGTCCAAAGGCACTTTTGTCTTGCCGCAGACTGATTCAATTACAGGCAAGCCAAAAGAAATGTTTTGAACGAATGAACCGTCCATTACATCCAAGTGCAGCAAGTCAGCGCCTGCTTCTTCCACTCTTTTAATTTCTTCTCCAAGCACAGAAAAATCAGCTGAAAGAATTGACGGAGCAACCAAAACCATTTTTTACACCTTGTCCAGAATCTCCTTTTCAAAGAAATTAAACTTGTATTCGCCATAGATGTTTAAAGGGGAATAATCTTTTATGCCTGCTGAAAACTTGCTGAAAAAATCCCTGATCACTTGCCTGAATTTAATAACATTATCAACCTCAATGTCAATTTCAAGATTCCATTTGCCAAATGATTTAACCACATAAATAATGTTTGGGTGGGCACTGCAATAATTAAGAATTCTTTTTTCGAATTCTTCAGTTATGGGCTTCAATCCAATAAGGACTTTGTAATATAACTGACCCATTTTTATATTATCCAAAAAAAGCATGTATTTCTGTATTATTCCTGTGTCTTCAAGCTTTCTAATCCTTTGAGCTATCGTATCCGGAGAACAATTTGCTTCCCTTGCAATGTCAATGGCTCTTGCCCTCGCATCTTTTGCCAGGCCGTGCAGGATAACGCTATCAACTTTGTCAATTGCCTTAAGTTCTGTTGAGCGTCCCCATTTTACTTCTTTGAACTCATCTTTCCTTTGCACCAAGTATTTCCTTTCAAAGTGTATTGCTTCAATTATTCCGGCTATTTCATACTCCATAAAATAACTGCCAAATTCTTTCTCAATCTCCTGCATAATCTTATTTAATTCAACTAAATTTCTTGACTTTACAGCAAATATAAGGGAATAGGCGCCATCACAGGACGCTATCCAAGTTATAAACGGATTAAAAATCAATTTGTTTACTAACAATTCCTCATTTCCTTCAGTGATATTCTGGAGTTTAACATAAACCTTATGATGGGCAAAACCAAACTTTGAAACATCAATTACTGCCAAGAACTTTTGGATTACCCCTTCCCTTAACAGATTGCCAAGCCTGTAATTTACGACCTCCCTGCTCAACCCCGTTTTTTTGCTGACTAATTTAAGAGACTGCCTGGAATTCTTATCTAGCTCAAACAAAATCTTTTTATCCTTTAAATTCAAGTCAACCATAATCTAACAATAATCGGTAATATTATATAAATTTATCGTTTTTTATAAAAAAAATCAAAGTTAATTATATAAAAATCAAAAGCAGAATTTATATAAGTTAATATTACAGTGAAAAAAAATGAAAATAGCATTATTGGTTCCGCCTCTCAGGGCAAATAAAAAAGACGGGAAAAAATCTGCAATAAATATCGGGCTCTGGTATCTTGGCTCTTACCTGGAAAGCCAAGGACACAAAATAAAGATTATTGACTGCGCGCTTGAGGGCTGGGATAATATAAGAGAAAAAAAGGGAATGGTAACAGAATACGGGTTGTCTGATAAACAGGTTATATCAAAAGTAAAGAAATTTTCTCCCGGCCTCATTGGAGTAACATCACAGTTTTCAGTGCAGTACCCTGCATTTTTGAAGCTGGTGAAAATACTAAAAGCAAATTTTAAAGAAATTCCCATAATTGCAGGAGGTCCTCATGTTACAGCCTTGCCTGAAATGACTTTAAGGGATTCAAAAGGAGCAATTGACTACATTGTTTACAGTGAAGGGGAAATTACCTTCAACGAAATTATTAAGAGAATTGAAAAAAAAGAGGAAATCAAAAAATTGAATGGAATCTGCTATTTGAATGGAAAAAGTTTCTGCAAAAACTCCCCGGCCCCCTTAATAGAAAATCTTGATTCGCTCGGGCAATTAAACCCAAAGCTGATAAAACATATTCCAGTTACAAGAGAACCCACCTACGCTGGCTCTACTCATGGAAGGAAGTATGCGGATGTAATGTGGTCAAGGGGCTGCCCTAACAACTGCGCTTTCTGTTTTAGCCCGCAGATGTGGAGGCGCTGTTTCAGAAAACACAGCATTGAATATATAGACAGGCAGATTGACATGCTGAAAGCGAACGGTTATGAAGAGATAATAATTCAAGACGATAATTTTTCCAGGGGAAAATCTTGGGCTGTAGAAGTAATGAAACTGCTCAAACAAAAAGAAATGTATTGGCAGAATAACGGAGGTCTTGAAATGGAGGATTTAACTCCCGAAATAATTAAACTCATGGCTGACACCAACTGCACCACTTTATTCATTCCCTTCAATTTCAGGACAAACAAAACCAACAGGATTCCAAGAAACTTAAAAATTCATTATGAAAAAATACTTAAAACAGCAAAGGATTGCGGGCTATATGTTTACACTTCGATGATTTTGGGTTTCCCTGAACAATCAATAAGAGCAATGAAAGAACAGATAAAATATGCAAGGTCATTAGTGCAAAAAAAATTTTCAGATTTTCATGTGATTTATGCGTTTTCTGTTCTGCCCGGAACAAGGAGATGGCATGAAATAATGGAGCCATCCAAAAACGGAAGCTTTAAGGTAAAAAAAGAAAGTGGGGTAAAATTTGCAGGGGGCTGGAAAAACTGGACCAGATATTCAATTAATACACCCCAAATAAGTTCCAATAAATTCAAATTCAAGGAATTTGAAAAATTATTCTATAAAGCGTATTATGAAATCAATGGAAAAAAAAAGGCAAGATCCTGGTTTTATGATAGACAGTGGGTGAAACTTTAAAAAAAATATTAATTCTATGCATAAACATTGAATTGGAGGAAATTAATATGAGGTTTTTTTTGAAATCAAAAATTCACAGGGCTACAGTTACAGAAGCCAACTTAAATTATATTGGAAGTATTACAATTGATTCTATGTTAATGGAAAAAGTAGGCCTTGAAGAATATGAGAAAGTACATGTGTGGAATATAAGCAACGGAGAAAGAATAGAAACCTACGCAGTAAAAGCAAAAATGAACTCTGGAATAATATGCTTGAATGGCGCTGCCGCAAGGAAATTCTCAGTGGGCGACAAAGTTATTATAACGTCTTTTGAATTATCTGGCAAGCCAGCAAAGCCGAAAATAATCCTAGTGAACGAAAAAAATAAATTTGAAAAGTATTTATAATGAATAGTATGGACCGGTCGGGATTTGAACCCGAATTCTCTCGGATGCGAACCGAGCGCATTACCAGGTTGTGCTACCGGCCCCAAACAAATAAGAATTATAATCAGGACAAGGGATTAAAAAGGCTTTTTTTCCTGCTTTTCTTTTTTTATGCGAAAGAATATCATTATGCTTCTTGCGACACCAGTAAGCCAGGGCTTTATGTGAAAGAATATTTTAACTAGCCTTGCAAGGCCTGTGAGTGCTGGCTTGATTATAACAAGAATGCCTACAGTCTTAATAAATATAAGATATGGAATGAAAGAGAGTATGAGCAGCCAGTTTTCCTTCACAAAGTCTTCTTTCCGTTTTGCCTTAAAGTAATGATTGGCTAAATCAACGCCCAAAATTATTACTGCAATAATGTCAATTACTTCAACCCAAAAAAGGCTTTCTTCAGAAATAGAGTGCCTGAAAAACAATTCAATAATTAAAGTAATAAAAATTACGAGTGTTGCATTGAATACTATTACCTTCCAGGTCTTGGCGTGCTGTTCAGGAATCATACAAACCCATAAATTAAAGGCACTCAAATTAAAAAAACCTGCTGAAAAAAACCAAAAAAGCAACAAATTAATATAAGTTTAACCTTAAGTTTTAAGAGTGAAGTAAATGAGCGAAGAAGAAGAAAAGCCTAGGGCTGAAAGCGAGGAAGAAAAGCACAGGGTGGAGAAGAGCATTGTAAAGGAAGACAACGACATCTTCGATGAAGTGTTTGACGGAAAAAAGGAAAAGAGAGTAGAACAAATAATTGAAGAGCCAGAAGAAGAGGAAGAAGAAAAAGGTGAAAAGGAATTGAAAGAAGAAGAGGAATTGATTCCAATCAAAGAAAACAAAGAAAAGAAGAAAAAAAAAGGGAAAGACAAAAAATTGAAGGGAGTTGAAGGCGCAAGGCAGGAAATGCTCCAGGAAAAAGAGAAAGACGAACTGAAGAGGGAGATAATAAAGAAGGCATTAAAGTCAGCAACAATAGAGCCGAAAATAGATGAGCCTGAAATTGAAGAAGAAGAATTAGAGCCTGAAGAGATAAGCCCTGAAGACATTGAAGGCTTAGGAGAAAAATACCTTAAGGAAGAATTAGGAGAAAAAGAAAGCGAAGTAGAATTGATTGAGCCAGCTACAGTGCCATTAAGGTTTTTGGAGTATGAAGCAAAAAATTCTGTTTTCATTGGAAGAAAGAAGTCAGTCTTCCAGTCATACAAAGACGAGGCAGGCCTTTTGATTGGGAGAGTGGAGGAAGACGGAAAACATAAAGAAAAAACAGTCTTATTGGACGGACTGAATCCTCATGTAATATTTGTTTGCGGTGCGAGAGGCTCAGGGAAATGCCTTACAGGCGATTCCTTGATAACGCTAGAAGATGGCTCAATTATACCCATAAAAGAATTAGAATACAACAACAAAAGAGTTTTGGGATTAAATCATGAACTAAAAATAGTTCCCTTAAAAAAAGAGGGATTCTACAAAAGAAAAGTAGACAAATTGTTTTCTCTGCTGTTAAGGAGCGGAAGAAAAATAAAATTGACTCCAGAACACCCTCTCCTTACAATTAATGGGTGGGTGCAGGCGCAAGAACTAAAAAGAAAAGACAGGATAGCAACCCCAAGAACACTAAATGTGTTTGGAAACAGCAAAATGAAAGAAGCTGATGTAAAGCTTTTAGCTTATTTTATAGCAGAAGGCCATCTTGGGAATGCCTTTGTGTTGTTCAGCAATGAAGACAAAAAAATATTTGAGGATTTTTCTCAAAGTATAAAAGAGTTTGATGAAAATTTAAGAATTGAAGTGCATAGCAAAAGCGGTTGCTATAGAATAGCACAAAAAAAGAAGGGCGTTGACTTAACGCATATTATAAGAAATGAAAAAGGGCAATTTACAAATAAAGGATTTGTTGTTACACAAAAAAGCTCTCTTGCAAAATGGTTTGAAAGCCTTGGTTTATATGGAAAGCTTTCAAAAGAGAAATTTATTCCAGGTGAAGTGTTAAAGCTTTCAAAAGAACAACTGGCTTTATTCCTTAACAGGCTTTTCAGCTGTGATGGAAGCATTCACAGGGTAAGCGGAAGCAAAAAAAACTGGCTGATATCATATTCAAGTTCATCAGAAAAAATGATAAGGCAAGTGCAACACCTTTTGCTTAGATTTGGAATAATCTCAAAGATGAGGCCAAAAAAAACGAAGTTTAAAGAGAAAATATTTGATTCTTTTGAGTTGACTCTATCATCTGAAAATGTAATTAAGTTTATTCAAGAAATTGGTTTTTTTGGAATAAAAGAATTAAGACAAGAAACTGCAATAGGAGAAATGCTTGCAATTTCGAGAAATCCAAATGTAGACACAATTCCAAAAGAGGTTTGGGATATTTACAGGCCGCAGAACTGGATTGCAACAGCCAGAGCTATGGGTTACAGCCAAAAGTCATTAAAGTCATTACATAACGCCATAAATTATGCTCCTTCAAGAGAAAAGCTGCTGAGAATTGCTCAAATAGACGAAAACAAGGGAATACAAATGATAGCAGAATCAGACATTTTTTGGGATGAGGTAGCTGAACTAAAAGAAATAGAAGGGGAAGAAGTGTATGATATTTCTGTTCCGGAGTATCACAATTTCATTGCAAATGATATAATTGTTCATAATTCATATGTTTTAGGAGTAATGGCAGAAGAACTCGCCTTAAAAAACAAGAATATTGGCACAATAGTAATTGACCCTGTAGGGGTATTCTGGAGCATGAGGTATCCCAACAAAGAGGAAAAAGAATTAAAGGAATTGATTGAATGGAATTTAATGCCTCAAGGATTAGATAATTTGAAGGTTTTTGTGCCAGAAGGCATTAAAGCAGAAATTCCAAGGAATACTTATGATTCAAGCTTTGCAATACTGCCTTCAATGCTTACAGTGGAAGACTGGTGCCTGACATTCGGGATGGAGCGCTTTGGGCCTACGGGCCTTCTATTAGACAAACTGCTGAAGAAAATAGAGCACGGATACAAGACAACAGAATCAAAATACATTAAAGCAAAAAAAGGAAATTACAGCCTGGAGGAATTGATTCAATGCCTTGAAACAGAAGAAGAATTGAATTCAAGGGAGAGAGGCTACAAGCAGGACTCCATAAGGGCTCTGGCTTCAAGGCTTGAGGCAGCAAAGAACTGGGGCATATTCTCAGAGAAAGGCACTCCATTAAGCGAATTAAGCAGGGAGAACCAGCTCACAGTATTAGACACGAGTTTCTTAGAAGACAATGTTGGAGCATTAGTAATAGGAATTCTGGCTAGAAGAATTCTTTCTGCGAGAAAGCTTTCTACAAGAAAAGAGAGCGCAAAAAAATTGAAGGCAAGCATGGACGAAATGCTTGAATTAGAGATTCCGCCAACATGGCTATTCATAGATGAAGCGCACACCTTAATTCCCTCAGGGAATGTAAGAACGCCTGCAACAGAGGCATTGGTGGAATACGTGAAGCAGGGAAGGAGGCCTGGCTGCAGCATTGTGTTCGCAACACAGCAGCCGAGCGCAATAGACACAAAGGTTTTATCTCAATTGGATATTTTAATTTCGCATAAATTAGTTTTTGACGACGACATAAAAGCAATATACAAGAGAATTCCAACAATAATTCCATTCAACTACAAGAAAAGCAATTTTATTAGGACCCTGCCAATCGGAAGGGCATTAGTAGGAGACAGGCGAGAGGAAACAAGCAGGGCATTTGTGTTAAGCATTAGGCCAAGGATGAGCCAGCACGAAGGCAGGGATGTAGAGGCAACATCAATTGAATCAAAAATGAGCGAAGAGCAAGTGCAAAGGCTTGCAGTAGAAATGCTCTTATCAAAATTGAACAGGGAGGGAGAAATAGAATTGCCTCAAGTTAATTCGCTTATTGACACTCTGAACAGCAAGTATAAAACAAAGGTAATGCTCTCCTCAGTGCTTGACACCTTGGAGGACAAGATGGTTTCAATTGACTCAGAGAAAATATTTTTGCCTTCAGCAATAAAAAAAGAGGAAGAAATAGAAGAAAAAATTGCAGGGGAAAGGAAAGGATTGATTGAAGAAAAAGAAATTGAAAGAGAAGAAATTGAAGCTGGAGGAAAAATAGCAGAAGCAGTTCTTTCATTCCCGGTAAGGTTCAGTGAAGAGAGGGCCAGAAGGATTGCAGAAGGCGCAAGGAAAAAGAAAAAATTGGGTTTGATTGGAAGGGAAGAGCAATTGAAATCATTGAAGCTCTACCACGAAAAAATATTCAAGGTCCAGTACAATGACTTCAACCAAAGGCAGGAATTCTTTTCCAATAATTGTTATGTGAGCTCTGAGACAGGTGAATTCTTGCATGCAACAGACAAAGAATTCGTTGAATCAAAAGGATTCTCAAAAGTCATTCCATTAGGAAGAGACGAGGCAAGCACCCTTGGAAGGCTTATTGAAAGGAAGAATTTAAAGGAATTAATTGGGTTAGGGGGGATAAGCGAGGAAAAAGCAAAGAAAGTGCTCGAAGAACTGACAAAGAAAGGATTTGTGAAAAAAGAAATAAAGGAAGGAAAAGCCTCCTATTTCCTCAGCACACAATTAGAGCTTCCGCCAAACCCAAGGCACAAGATAGTTAATTCATTAGATGAACTGCCCTTAGCAGAGACAAAGGCAATGCAAGTAAAAAAAGAAAACTTCAGTGAAAGCCAGGTAATTCAGGCATTACAGAATTACTGGCCGTCAATTGTAATAAAAAGAGTTTCAGTAATACTGAAGCCTTACTTCGAGGCCGTGCTGGAAGAACCAGGCAGACAAAGAATCCTAAAGATAGACGCAATCACGGGAAAAATAATTTAATTAAATTAATTTTTTTATGGCTCAAATTTTTTCTTTAAAAGACGGAATAAAAAAATTAAAAGAAAGAATTCTTGAATTAAAAAAAAGAGGCAGAATTATTGTTGTGGGAATTGCAGGGGCAAGCTGTTCAGGAAAAAGCTTTACTGCAAGAAAAATAAAGGCAAAAATTATTCCATTCGACGACTACTATATAGGATTGAAAAAAATGGCTAAAAAAAGAGTAAAAAACTTTGACGAGCCAAGGGCTCTCGATTTAAATCTGCTTAAAAAGCACTTGAAAGAATTAAAAAAAGGCAGGGCAATAATAAAACCTGTTTATGACCTGAGAATACATGAGAGAATAGGGATTGAAAAATTCATGCCCTCAAAAGTAATGATACTCGATGGTCTTTACGCCCTCAGGCCTGAAATACTAAAATTCATTGACCTGAAAGTTTTTGTTGAATCCCCAAAAAAATTAAGGCTGAAAAGAAGGATTGAAAGGGATGCAATGGAAAGATCCCAGTGCACAAAAAAAGAAAGAACCCAATACTTCAACCAAGTAGTTGAGCCAAACTACAAAAAATATGTTCTCCCCACAATAAAAAATACAGAAATAATAATCAAAAATTAGGATTGAATTAAATGATAAAAGAATTCTCTCTGGAAAACGGAATTAATCTTTTGGTTGAAGAAAGAAAAGAAAGCAAGTCTGTTGCAATAGTTGTGGCAGTGAATTTCGGGTCACTCTACGAAAACAGAAAGCATGCAGGAATAGCGCACTTGATTGAGCACCTGATGTTTTCAGGGACAAAAAAAAGAAACAAAAAGCAGATAACACAAGAAATAGACAATATCGGGGGAAAAATAAATGCATTCACATCAAACGATGTGACAGCCTATTACGTTGAATTACAGGACAAGCACTTCGGCATAGGCCTGGAGATATTGAGCGACTGCCTGCAGAATTCATTGTTTGAAGAAAAAAATTTGAAAATAGAAAAGCAGATAATACTGAAGGAAATAAACCAGCTCAAGGACAACCTTCCTTACTACTCAATTGACTTGTTCCAGAAGCTGTGCTTCAAGGACAACAAGATGGAGAGCGTTATAGGAACAAAGGAAACAGTCAGAGGAATAAAGAGAGAGGACATACTTAATTATTACTCAAGGTTTTACCCCCCAAAGAACTTCATTATATCAATTGTGGGCAATGTTGGCGTAAAAGAAGCAAAAGAAAAAGTAAAGCAGAAATTCAGATTAAAAGAATTGCCTGAAATAAAGAAAATTAAATTAAAGAAGGAGAAAGAAGCAAAAAGAGAACAGATAATTAAAAGGCAGGTCAATCAGGCCCATCTTGCTTTTGGCGTTCGGGCCCCAAAAAGCAGTGAGAAAGGCGTTTTTGCAATGGAAATAATTAATGCCTTCCTTGGCGGAGGCCTAAGCTCAAGGCTTGTACAGGAGATAAGGGAGAAGAGGGGCCTTGCATATGTGGTTCACTCTATTTACGAGAGCAACCCGTTCTTCGGCTTCTTTTTATTGTATGTAGGGACAGGCAAGAAAAATCTCGGGCTAGTAAAAGAATTGATAGGAAAAGAATTGCTTGAACTCAAAGAAAAAAAATTGGGTGAAAATGAATTAAAGAACGCAAAACAATACATCGAGGGAAAGCTTCTGCTGAACGAGGAAAACAATTACGAGAAAGCGATTGACATAGTGAAATACAAGCAGAACAAAATAAAGTCAACAGAAGAATACCTGAAAAAAGTCAAGGAAGTAACAGCAAGAGACGTAATGGATACAGCAAAAAAATACTTTGGAAAAGAAAAGATTGTGAGCGTGGAAATAAAGCCGAAGTAATCATCCGTGCTTTTTTAACCTGCATTTATTGAAGGCATTCGTGAGCGCTTTCTTTCCTTTCAAAAGACCTTTTTTGTTCAGTGCATCCACTGCAAAATGAACCCTCCTTGGATCTGCCCTTGATTCCCTCACAAAAAAGCCGTAATCATTGTAGAAGGATCTGATGCCGTCAAATACGCTGAATTCAACCGCATTACTGCGCAATAATTCCTTCAGTTTATTAAAATCAATTTCTGCATTAATTCCGCCTTTGTAATACAAGGTCTTGAACTGAGATGAAAAATCTTCAAGCTCCCTTGAATTAATTGGAGATAAAAGGCCTGCAACATAGATAGCGTCAGAGTAGTTTAGGTGCCTGGTGAAAGAATAATGCCCTGAATACTCTGCAGCAAGACTTGCCTTTGTTTCTTTTATTTTATGGATTATATTCACTTGGCCCATCCTTGCATAATGAACCTTAAAACCTTTGTCCTTCAAGAAAAATTCTGTCTCCTTGCTCAAGTCAACAGTAAGAACAACAGAGTCATTCTCTTTCAGAAAATTTTCTGCGAGAAGGCAGGCAATCACATTAGAGGAAACAAGCCTTCCTTTGTTTACAACCAAAAGCCTGTCAGCATCAAAATCGAAAGCAAAGCCGACCTTCTTCTTCTTTGCTGTAATCCTTTTCAATTTGCCTAATGTTGAATCCTTTGGCTCAGGGTCAACCTTTCTAAGAAAAGGGTCAGGAATAGTATTGATTGTTTTAGGAAACACATTCTTCAGAGAGCAAGCTCCCCCATTCCTCAAGTCAAATATGCCTTCCTTAAATTCAGGCAAGGATTCAATGTATTTATTTAAATCACAGTTAATTTTAAGCCCAACAATTTTTTTTGGGATTTCTGGTTTAGTATTATTAATTGAAACAAATTCCTTCTTCAGTTCCAGCAAATCTTTTGAGGTGAAGAATTCCCTTTTATTAAAAATTTTTGCCCCATTGAATTCGAAAGGGTTGTGCGAGGCAGTAATGCAGGCGCCCAGTTTGCTTGCCATAAAATTTACTGCTGCACTTGGAGCCAAACCTAAAAAATTTTTTTCTCCTTCAAAGCCATTTATCAAATAGCTGCACAAGCTCAAGCCGTGCTTTCTTGGGTCACGACCTAAAATAATTTCATCAGAAAAAATATTGAGTGCCTTCCCAAGAACAAAGAAATTTTTTTCTGTGACCTCTTTTCCGTAAAGCCCTCTAACGTCATATGCCCCAAACATTTCATTCATTCAATTCACTCAAACAAATTTTTTATAGGCAAACTATAAAACAGTAACGCTTTTTGCAAGATTCCTTGGCCTGTCAGGATTATGGTTCAAATTCAAGGCAGAATAAAAAGAAAGAAGCTGAAGCGAAGGCACCAAAACCAAAGGAAACAGCATTGAAGGAACTGAAGGGACATCAAAACTAAAGTCAAAAACGCTGTTCCCTTTGTCGCTGACACCAATCAGGAAAGCCCCTCTTGCCTTTGTCTCAATTGCATTGCCTAAAGTTCTTGAATAGAATTCATCTGAAGGCATTACTGCAATAACTGGGGTCTTCCTTGAAATCAATGCAAGGGTTCCGTGCTTGAGCTCTCCTGCGAGAAGGGCTTCAGCGTGGATATAGCTTATTTCCTTGAGCTTGAGGGCCCCTTCGAGCGCAACAGCAAAGTTTTGGGCTCTCCCAATGAAATAAACGTGATTTTTTTTTGAAATTATTTTGCTTAAATTCAATGCCTTCCTCTTGTTCAGCTTGATTGTTTGGGCAATGTTTTTTGACACGGCAAGCAATTGCTTTTTTGCCTCATTGAATTTGCCTTCAAAAGTTTTTGAAATCAAATACAATGCGCTTATCTGGGCAGCAAAAGACTTTGTTGAGGCAACCCCTATTTCAGTTCCACAATTCAAATAGACAGTTTTATCGCTCATTCTTGCAAGAGAGGACCCAAAAACATTCACAAGCGAAATTATTTTGAAACCATAATTTTTTGCTGCCCGCACAGAATGCAGGACGTCAGCTGTCTCGCCACTCTGGGATACAGCAATTATAACAGAATTTTTGTTTAGTTTGTCGCACTCGAAAGCAAACTCTGATGCATTAAAGCATTCTGCCTCAATCCCATTGAATTCCCTAAAAAAATTGGCTGAAACCATTGAAGCATGCAGTGAAGTGCCGTTTGCAACAAAAGCAATTTTTTTTCCTTCAACCAATTTCTTTAATTTCAGGAGGAGAGGCTTTTCCTGCCCGCATGCAGAGACAACGGCCTGAGGCTGTTCCATTATTTCCTTTAACATGAAATGACTGCATTTTAGTTTTCCTGAAGAGGTAAAGGAAGCCTTTATTTCATTGGCCCTCTTTTTCGCAGGAGACAAACTCAATGCATTAAAGCACTTGAAAGAATCTTTTGTGAGGACAGCCAAGTCAAAGTCATCCAAAAAAACAAATTTATTAGTGAATGCAAGCAAGGGTGTTTGGTCGCTTGAAGCAAAGAATCCTTTTTCTGCTACGCCCAGAATTAAAGGGGAGTCTTTTTTCACTGCAATTATTGTGCCGGGAAATTCGCAAGAAACAGCAAGAAAGGCAAAACTGCCTTCAAGTCTCCTGACAGTCTTTGAGACAGAGTGCAAGAAATTGTTTCCTTTGCTCATAAATTCCTCAATCAAATGGGCTATCACCTCTGAATCAGTCTGCGAAGAAAACCTGTGGTTTTTCTTCAATAATTCTTTTTTGAGGGAAGAAAAATTTTCTATTATGCCATTATGAACAACAGCAATGTCTTTTCCGCAGGAGAAATGAGGATGTGAGTTCTCCTTTGACACATGGCCGTGTGTAGCCCACCTTGTATGGCCTATCCCTGTGCTGCATGAAGGCAGGGAATTATTTTTTATGAGCTTTGAGACAGTGCCTGTGTTTTTAAAGGAAATAATTTTTTTGCCTGAAAGAAAGGCCAGGCCGCAGGAGTCATAGCCCCTGTACTCCAATCCTTTAAGGCATTCAGGCACAATCTTTTGGGCCTCACCATTTCCAACAAAACCAATAATGCCACACATACTAAAATAACATTAAAGGCGGTTATTAAATACCACAAAACAGGAAATCATAGCGTGAAAAGCAAAAAAAGGGGGGTTTAAAAACAAAATCATATAAATATTATAATTATTTTAATACCATTATAAAAAAATTAATATAATGGCATTTTGGTTTTTTGATTTTAGGGAGGTTTTTTGATTGAATGAATTTATCTTTTTTTCTGACGGAAAAATTGAAAGAAAAATTCCAACAAAGGTATTTAACGATGTCTCTGGAATAAAGCCACTGCTTTCGGCAAACGGCTGGAGGATATTCCAGTTGATTGCAAGAAAGCCCAGCTATCCTGCGGAGATCGCAAAAAAGCTTAACATGCACGAGCAGAAGGTTTATTACTATGTAAAGCAATTAAAGGCTTCAGGCCTAATTGAATTGAGCAGGACAGAGGAAAGGCTCGGGGCAACAGCAAAATTCTATTCAGCAAAATATGATTCAATTTCCCTGCTGCCTTTCAAGGATGCAGGGGAGAAAAAGGAATTCAGTGTAAGCAGAAGGAAGGAGAAGCAGATTGATTTTGGGGTGAGGGAATTTTTTGAGCCTTTCATTTATAGAGGGAAATTCAACGCAAAAATAATTGTAGGGAGCCCTGACCCCCACGGCCAATTCAAGGCAAGGGCAAGGGATGCCCATCTTTCAGCGGAAATTTCAGCATTAATAGGTTCAATTGCAAGCGAGGTAAAATTCCCATTCATTTTCTTGGATACAGACATACAATCAATCGCATCAGAGAACTCCAATTTAATTATTATTGGAGGCTTGCTCACAAACAAGCTCACAGAACAAATAAACCCACAGCTTAAATGCAGGTTTGAGTCGCTCGGCAGCCACTGGATAATCAAGTCAAAGATTTCAGGGAATGAATATTCTGAAGATTCAATTGGGCTCATAGAAAAAATTGCTCACCCAAACTATAAAGACAAGAGAATTCTGGTTCTTGCAGGAAACAGGAATGCTGGAACAAAGGCTGCAGTCATTGCCCTGACAAAAAAGATTATGGAATGCATCAAGCCGAATTTCTTCGACAAAGAGTCAAACGCAAAAATAATTGAAGGAATTGACTCTGACAGCGACGGAATAATAGACGAAATCGAATTCAAGGAATAGGTTTAAATAAAAGAAGAAAGAATTATTTAAAGCAAAGTATATTGAAAGGATTGCAATGGAAGACTACCTTAAAAGAAAAGAAGAAGAAAAAAAGCTGATGAGCAAGAACCCAGTGCTTTTACAGATATTGCTCTCAAAAGAGCAGACCATAGAATCAAAGCTCAGGACAGCCTTCAGCCTGATACAGACAGCAATAGGCCTTGCAGCCTTCGGGCTAGCAATAATAACCTTCTTTAAAGGCGAACTCGGATACATGGCGGCAGGAACAATTTTGATTATTATTTCTTTAATTCTCGTGTGGTTTGCAATAAAGCGCTACCTCCATTACGCGCGGGAAAGCCAGACTATAAGGGAACACAGGGCAGACTTAAGGGAAATAATAGAACAGGATTAATTGAAAAAGCTGATTGAATGGAATTAAAGGATTTTGTAGGCAAGCCATGCAGGAGCATGACTGCATGCGAATTCACCCCAAAAAAAAAGATTGAATTGAACCTTTCCCTTACAGCTCAGAACTTAAGAGAAAAAGAGATTATGGTGGAAATGGAGACGCCTTACCTGCTTTTAATCAAATTCAAGGGAAAAAATATTTCCTTGTTTAAGAGCGGGAAAATCATGGTGAAAGAAACCCATGATGAGAAAGAGGCAAGGGATATAGCAGAAGAATTAATAAACAAGATAATACAAAAATAGATTAAGGAATGGAGGAGAACAATAAAAATGCTTAATTTTTCAATAATACCAGAACTCTTGCTTATTCCAAGAGAAGGCTTCAATGCACTCAAAAAAGAAACTGAAGCATTGGACGGAATAACTACAGGAACAATTCTATTCATTGCAGCTTCAGCTCTTTCAGTTGGATTCCTAGCGCTTTTTGAGCCTCAAAAATTCAATGTAATGGTAGAAGTAAAAAATATTTCAGTAAGCATTGTATTCGTAATAATTTTCACAATAATTGTAGGAACAATTGCAGCAAAGACAGCAAAAAAGGCATTCAATGGGGCAGGAGATGCCCCCACCACAATAAGCTTCAGTGGCTACAGCCAGGCAGTATACTTCATAATTGCGCTGTTGACGACATTGCTTACAATAATCTTGAGCCTCACAGTGATGAAAGAAATGCCTGCAAGGCTTTTCTCCCTTGAAACCTTTACAGGCCCTGCGAGCATGCTGTTCCTTGCAGTAATTGCAGCAGGAGCCCTATGGTGGCTTTATGTTCATGGAAGCGGGGTAGCAGAAGCAAACAACATCTCTTTCTTCAAAGGGGTTGCAGTATCACTCTTTGCCAGCATTACAGCAATAGCAGTAACAGCATTTATTCTATTCACAGCAAACTTCATTGCAATAAGCCAAACAGGCTTTGCTTTATACCCTTAAAAATCCACTATTGCTTTAAAACAATTTTTGCATTCAAATCCTTTATTGATATTATATGAAAAACTCTTTCAGTTTCGGGAGAATTTTAGGCATAAGCCTTGAACTGCACATAACCTTCATACTCCTCATAATAGCAATAGCAATAGGCATCCTATTGCTTGACACAAAAAATTTTATTCCAACAATGCTCCTGCTGTTCTTTCTATTCCTTTCAGTATTCCTGCACGAATTGGTTCATTCAGTTGTAGCAGTGTCAAAAGGAGTAAAAGTAAAAAGAATCATCCTGCTTCCAATAGGAGGCCTTGCACAAACAGAAAAAATGCCAGAAAAGCCATTAGATGAATTCCTCATCTCAATTGCAGGCCCCTTATTCAATTTCCTTGTGGTTATTGCAGTCGCATTATCAGTTGTATTCCTGCACCTGCCGTTCCCTTCAATGCAGCAATTAAGCAATCCCGCAATGCTAGAACAATTAATGATGCAATACCCTTTATTCACGCTCTTATGGGTTAATTTAATTTTAGGGGCCTTCAACTTGTTTGTTCCAGCAATGCCAATGGATGGAGGCAGGGTTTTAAGATCCCTGCTTGCAATAAAATTCGGTTCAGTAAAAGCAACAAGCTTTGCAACAAAGCTAAGCATTGCAATAGCAGCAGCAATGTTCCTCATAGGAATATTTGCCAATTTCTGGCTTGCAATAATTGCAGTATTCATCTACTTCGGCGCGCAAGCAGAAAACGAGGCCACACAAATAAAAGCAGTCCTTGAAAGAAGTTCAATAAAAAAATTAATTCAACCAATACCAAAAACAGTTTCAGGCGAAAAAACATTGAAAGAATTATACCAAGAAATGAAGAAAAGAAACCAGACTGGCCTGCTAATAAAATTAGGCAAAGGGCTTGGATACATTGGAATTGAATCCCTGAAACAAGAAAAAAAATGGGATTGGAGCAAAATAAAAGCAAAAGATAAAGCACAGAAGATTCCCTCAATCCCATTAGAATCAACTGCCTCTGAAGCACTAACAAAACTAATGCAGTCGCCTTTCACCTTTTTCACAGTAAAAGAAAAAGGAAAAATAAAAGGCATAATAAAACAAGAAGACCTCACAAAATTATTCCAAATAAAAAGAATTGGCGAAACCTAAGTCTTTTCTTTTTCCCAAAAAAGAAAAGTCTACAGTCTGTCCAAAAGAAAAAGGGAGAAAAAAATGAGAAATCTAAAAAAAAGCTGGGGTCGGATAATGGCATTCCACTGGCCTCGAGAGCCAGCGCCCGCAAGGGCATGAGAGTTCAAGTCTCTCCCCCAGCGAACTTTTTAAAATGCTATTTTTGCAAGGACACTCCGAAAGGTTTTAAAAGAAAAGAAAAGGAGTGTTCAATATGATAAAAGAAATTTCTGCAATGAACGAAAAAATTAACAGGAAAAGGTTCGACCTCCACAACTATGAAGGAAAACTTCAAAAAACAATGAAAAACGTCCAAAAAGCCGATTTCCTGTCAGATGATGTAAAAAACAAGTTTATTGAATGGAAAGACAGTCAAACAAGAAACGACCTGAAAACGCCTTCAATCTGCAAAAACATAGAAAAAGCATACACAGTATTCAGGCAATTCCTCCCCAAAAAAGCAGTGAAAGACTACACCAAAAAAGACATTGAAAGAGCAGTAACCAAAATCATGGAAGGAAAATATGCTGACTACACAAAAGCATTATACAAGATAATCCTCAAGTTGTTCTTCAAGTTCGCTGGAAGAACTGAACTAATTGAAGGCATTAAGACCAACGTCAAGAAGTCAAGATTCAAACTTCCAGAAGAACTTTTAAGCGAACAAGACATTCTTGCAATAATTGACAAGTGCGAGAACTACCGTGACCGTGCCTTGATTGCCCTGCTTTACGAGACAGGTTGCAGGATAGGCGAATTAAGTGGAATCCAATTAAAAGACTTGGAGTTCCATGACGGTGAAGCAACAGTAACCCTTCAAGGAAAAACAGGAATGCGCAAGGTCTTACTGCTGTTCTGTGTCCCTTACTTGAAGAAGTTCTTGGAAATTCGAAGCGAATGGAACAAAAAGGAAAGCAAACCATTGGACAAGGAAGCATATCTTTTCTTAGGTCAAGGAACAAAAAACAAGGGAGCGCCATTAACTTATCAGGCAATCAGGACGCAATTGAAAAGGATAATGAAGAGAGCGAAACTGAATAAACCTTGTAATCCGCACCATTTCAGGCATTCGAGGGCATCTTATCTGGCGAATCACCTGACTGAATCACAACTTTGCACTGTAATGGGTTGGGAATTAGGTTCAGATATGCCGAGAGTTTACATTCACTTGTCAGGCAGGGACATAAACAACAGTTTAAGGCAGTTGTATGGAGGAAAAACCAAGGAAGTCAAGGAATCCCTTCTTAAAACAAAAAAGTGCGAGATATGCCTTGAAATCAATGAACCTGACACTGAAGTATGCAGTAAATGCGGTAACCCTCTATCAGTTTTAGGTGCAGTCAAGCGGTCAGAGGAACTTAAAGTCAAAGAAAAGCAGTTGAATGTCATCGTGGAATTGGTCAACAAAGTGGGAGACTTAGAGAAAATGCTGAATCAATTGACTGCAAAGCAGGCAAAGGAAATCCTCGAAAAGTATTAAATGCTTAAGAGAATCCAAAGAAAATACTGGAAGAATCCTGAATTTTTACACCTCATACACAAAACACAAAAAAAAAGGAGAAAAACTGGAAAAAACAAAAAAAGTGCCCCACACACATAAACCTGACGGTTCTGTCGGGTGTGTCGGGTCAACCCTAAGAGAATAAGGTCAAAAGCATTAATTAGACTGTTATTTGGCAATTATTTTCATTTTCAAACTTAATAATGCTTGAATCCCTGTTAGTCCTCCAAAAAACTCTTTTAATAAAAAAATTCAATAACAAGAAAACAAAATCTCTTTTCAACTTCATTTCTTTCGATTTAACTATTCCTTCTTTGTAAAGCAAAGAATTCAACAACCTTGAAACAGTCAACTTTTTGTAAGTCAAATAATTTGAAAGGGTTAAATCAAATTCTTTTTCTTTCATTCCTTTTTCTGTTCCTTGAATTGAACCAAACAACCTATACAGTAAAGGGTGAATTTGCCAAACAAAACTTTCCTTATAGTTTTCCGCAGGGTCTTCTTTGCTACTATAATAACTGAAAACAATTATTTTTTTATCATGCAATTCTTTCAAGAAAGAAGCAATAGTCTTCCAATTCTTTGGAACAAGTTCACCATATTCCTTCAAAGGTTTATTCTTTTTTCTCCCAGAAAACTCACTAATAGTATATTTTCCACTCAAATATTTTGCGTTTTCCCCGTCACCAAATAATTTGAATAAATTCTTTTTTTTGCCTTCAAGTTTTTCTTCCAATTCTCCCAAGTTCTTTTCTAATTCTTCAAAATACTTAATTGAATGCAAAGCAAAATAATTGGTTGCATTCCTGTAAATGTCAAGGACTTCAAGGTCAACCTTTATTTTGCAGTTAATGGGATTGAAAGCAATTTGGCGGTGTTCAGTTTCTTCTGCCAATGTTTTTTCTGTAAGTTCTAATAATCCTTTTATTCTTCTTTCAATGAACACCTGCCCTGCTAAATATGTCTTATAAAACAGCAAAGCAAAAACAGGAGAAAACTTTTTTTGTTCAAAATCTTCTTTCAGTTTATCCAAAAAGTTTTGCTCTCTCCTTGCATTAATCACTTCAATTACTGCAAGAAAGGTTTGAGAAAAAATTTCCAAATCCTTAAAATTTTTAGGTGGTTGCCCCCCCTTTTTTTGATAATAATACTTGAAAAGTTGTTTCTGATTTTTAAGGGAAGTGAACTCTAATAACTTCATTTGCTTATCAAAATTTGTTATTCTTATTCTTTTAAGTGTTTGCAATGCTATCCCGAATTTGCCTCTGTCAACAGACTTAATTAAATAATCAGCGCCTATTTCACGAAAAGATTCTTCAGGGTTTTCTATCCACCAATTTGCTTCCAGCAAGTCCTTTTCTTCACTGATTTCTTTAGTTTCGCTTTCCTTTCTTCTTCTTTCTTTTGATGTTAAAATTTTTTTCCTAAAGGGTCTTTTAGTAATGATTCTTTTAGGTTTGAATAGGTCAAACGAATCAAACCCTTCTTCAACCTCTTTTTTTAATGCCTCAAAATCCATTACTTATTTCACTTCATGTCCATTTTCACTTAGTAAGCATATGGACACAGAATAGTGTATAAAATCATATATAAACCTTTGCCGAAATAAATAGATTTCATATGAAAACAATAATGATTTCAATCCAATCAAAAATTTTCGAAAAACTCGAAAAATACGCAGAAAGTTTTCCAAGTAGAAACAGTGCTATTTCCTCCATACTTGAAGATTTTTTTTATAGAAGGGAAAAAGAAAATCGAAATCCTTGAAGTGAAAAAAATGAATCCAGCACAAATTTATTTTGAGATTTTAGGGAAAGCATTACAAAACAATTACATTCCAAAGGAATGGGAAAAATCTTTAATAAATGCTTATAAAGAGTTAGGAAAAAAAAGAAAAGAAAAAGAGAAAAAATAATTCCACATAAACAATTATCTTTTTCTCTTTAAATTCTTTTCTCCTTGTGTAGCATCCGCTACACACTCTAATTCTTTATAAAAAAAATTAAAGGAGGAAAAAAAATGCCTTATATTATGAATCAAATAAAATTGCCTGAAGGCATTGATTTTATTATTTTTTACGATTTACCTTATAAAGTTAGGCGAGAAAAAAGAAAAATTCACGGGGTAATAGAAACCATCGAGCACAATAATCAATATACAAGACATTTTTATGATAGGGCAAGAGAGATTCTATTCGAGAAAAAATCTCTTTCAGATTTTTGGCATCCAAACCAGTCAATTCTTGGGGTTTCTTCCAACACTGCGAAAGGGAATCTTTTATATAAAAATTTTCAGGAATTGCCTTTTTTATTAGAAAAAGATTGCCAAAACAGAATTACAAAAATTGAAACAAAAATTAAAGCACTTCAAAAAAGAAAACCTTTTTCGGGGAAAAGAAAGAGACTTCATTCTTTAAGAAAAACCCTGAAACAAGAAAGGGAATACCTTAATTATTTAATAAAAACTCCCTTAAACGCAAGTTTTGGTTTTGTTGAGGTAATCAAAAATGAATAATAAAATTTTGGAGTTATCGAATGAAATTGTTCAACTCAAGGTGTTCCCTCAACTGAAGGTTTATCGTTCTTTGAGTTGGAAGGACAGGTATTCTGCGTGCGTTTACATTCCTGTGGTTTGGTTGAATGGTTTCAATGTCAAGACTGTTTCACTGCAATTAGCGCAAAAAGAGAGTGATGGTCATACAGTGGTAGTTGTTGACTTGCAGGATGTTCCTCCAATGGAAAGAAAAAAAGAACTAAAAAAAGAGGTGATTAAATGAATAAAAAAGAAATTGAAACCAATTTATTGCTTGCAAGAATAAAACAGCTGAAAGAAGACGGTTACGAACTTATAGGGATAAAAAGTGAAACAAAAAAAGCATTGGAAGAACTCAGGGAAGATGAAGGCGAAAGTTTTGATGCTGTAATTTCAAAATTATTAAAGGGAGTGTGATAGTCATGGAGTTATTTGAGAAAGTGGTTTTCTTGGAGGACTTGTATAATAGTCAAGGAATAACAAAAAAACTTATGGATAAGGCACTGGCATTATACAAGAAAAGAGAGGAAAAGGGCGGTAGCACTACAACTTTTTGCCTTTCACTTTGCCACTTCAGGCACGATTGCAGAAAAATACCCAGCAACAAAGTAACAGATTTCATGAAATGTTATCGTGATTTTCTTAGTCGTTTAAATCCGAGCGAGGTGAAATAATGAGCAAAACCTTGCGTCAAAAGATTTGCGGTTTGCGTTACATGATTCGGAAGAGTTCTTCAGTTAAGGTTTCAGAGTTTTTGGTGAGAGAGTTGGATTGTGGTGAACAAGAATTAATTAATGTAACCAAAAAGGTTTCTTTTGACATGAATAAGCATCCAAAACAGTTGAATTTTTCTGAGTTGCAGGAATTGATTGAAGCAGTGGATTGGATTTAGAGGGTTGTTGAATGAGAAAAGTGAGGCATGAGAGAATGGAAGTGAAGCGAACTAAATTGGAGTGCTTGATTATAAGTGCTGGAAGCACAGAGGAATTAAACGAAAAAATATCTTATTACAGCACCAGAGGATATTTTTTATTGCATTATGAGGTTCACCCTTCAGAATTCTTTCTGATTTTCACTGCATTGTTGGGTTCGCCTGAATTCAGTATTTTTTGGAAGGCATAAAAAATGAAAGAAGAAGACAGCAAAACGCAAAATGCAAGGGAATGGCAGAGTTTTTTTGATTTTGTTTTCAAGCAGAAAAGCGAATGCTCTACACCAAACAGCATTCAAGAACAAGAAAATTCAAGGGAAAGTTAGAAAAGCAGGGGCAATGCCCCTTAAAACATTATCAATAAAGGAGTTTGAACTCCGAAAAGGCGTTCAGGCAGACACCTAAAAGGAAGTGAAAAAATGGCTGAAAAAGAAGGATTATTGCTATACAAGAAGCAGAATATTCGAAAAATAAGGGAAAGACTGAGAGGAAATCAAACTATAACAGATGAAGCAAAACACCGTGTCAACCAAAACATGACCAGAATATTTGAGTTCGTAATGCAGAAACTAAAAAACAACGACTATAACCTCGTAAAAGAAAAAGACGTTGAACTCGCATTCAAACCTTTTCTTTGCTATGCAGAATACGAGAAAAAGTTGAGTGCAGTTGAAGGAATGCTTTCAGGATTAATTGGTTCAATAGAAAAAATTCAACTTGACCTGAAGGAACTGAAAGGAGAAAGAGAACTGTGAGCCAAAGAGAATTCTTGAAGGCAGTAAAGAATGCCTTGCAATTAACTGAACTGGTTGTATTAGACCAAGAAAACTCTTATGCTTACCCTAAAGCGAAAGAAAAAGAATTGCTGGTTGACTGCTCCAAAGCAAAAAACAATAATGTAATTGCTTTGAACAGACCTCAAGGTTACATTCCCTTTGATTTTGAAAGCAGTGTGACACACAAAGAAACAGACTTGCAGAAAATAAAGGTTGAATTAACAAATATTCTGCCTTTCGTTTCAAAGTTCGTGAACTTCCTTTCATTCAAAGGAATTCCATGCATTCCCTCATTAAGTGGTCGAGGTTTCAAGGTTGTTGTTCTTGCAAGGAATTCAAAGAACGACCAAGCACTATTCGATTATTTGGTGAAAGATTTTTTTGATTACTTGAAGATTCCTTTCAGGGAAGACCCCCAAAATTATTTTTTGGCTGAAAACATTGTTATTGACAAGGCAATAATGAACCGCACAGGGCAAAGTCTTGTTCGAACAATAGGTTCAAAGCACCCTGAAATACCGCATTACGAAACACTCTTAACCAAAAGAGAAATTGAATTCACTGAAAACCCAAGCAAAGTGGTTTACCCTGAAGAATTAAAGGCATTCGAATTCAAAGAAAAAGCACCAATAAAACAAGAAATAAAAGAACCCGAAAAAATTGAATTGCTGGGAAAGAACTGCCTTGAAAACATTTTATTGAATTCAGACGCACGAAACAATGACCGCTTGAGCGCTGTTCTAATTGCTCGAAACGGTTTGAAGTGGGATTTAAACCAGACAATCGAATTCTTCAAGAACAATAAATGGAAAAATTACAGTGCAGAAAAAACAGAAAAGCACATAAAAAAACTATACTTCAAAGACAACGTTAACCCGCCTAAATTCAAGTCAATCCAAAAATACTGCGTTCACTGCAACACCTGCTTTTACTCAAAGCACGAAAAAATAGAAACAAAAGAAAAAGGATTCAAGGGAATTACAGTCTTCAGGAAACCAACTGAAGTTGTTGTTGACAAGGAATTATACTCGCACATAAACCAAAGAAACATTGATGGAACAGAACACTTTGATGCAGTTTACAAGATTTACACCTTGAACATTGGAGCAGGAAACAACAAGCAGTTCTTGGTTATTCAACCCAGCCAGAAAGTGATTTTAGGAGACGCAATACTTTTCTTAGAACCCTTGCAAGTGAAAGGAAAACCAAAATACTATAAAATGGAATTTTTAGGCGACCACCAACCACAGAAAGCAATTTGCCAAAAAATATGTTTAATGCAATTCATTCCAATATCATTCAAGAAAGTATTATTCAATCGCTCCGAACTAATTCAAAAAATAGCAGAAAAACAATTGGTTTCGCCTTTTTTCTTTAAGTTGTCAAGCGGTTGCAAAGAAGAAGAAATACTGAAGTTAAGCAACAATAAATTGAATGAATTCGCTGAAGATTATACAACTTTTGGTTTTGACGTTGACGCAAGACTAACCAAGATATTCAAGGGAGACTTACTTGAACCTAACCCTAAATTAATTCAACCTGCTGACTACATGAAATTCAATCCGCATTCCATAATTGTTACAAGCACGAAAACAGGAAAAACAAGTGTAGCGCAAAGAATGGGAAAAGTGTTCGAACAACCTCGAATTGCCAACCTTGTCGGTTTCGCTACAAGCAATGAAGTTATTCGAGGAAGTTTGGATAACTTAACTGAGGCAGTGTGTTTTGACGAGGTAATGGAAGAAAAAGACGAGAGCACGTTATCAAAAATGAATTCATTAATGGAGCAGGGGATCATCGAGATAGCGAAAGGCAAAAAATTAATTCGAACAAAGAACTGGAGTTCATTCAAATTCTTAGGTAATCCTCGACCAGAAAAAGAAGACGGCGAACTGGAAGGTCAAACCATAATGCAAGAATTCCAAGAAGAAAAAATGACTTTATACTTAAGCGATTTCCTGAAGAAAATTTCGCATAATTCAAGGGCGTTAGGTTCACGGATTGGCGTAATAATGTTTGACCCGAAAATGCCTGCAATAACTGAAACCAAAGGAATAACACTAAAAGAAAAAGAAAGACTTCAATCATTAATCCAAACAATAAAAGAACTAAGCAAAGACAATTACACGAAACTTTATTTCGACCAAAAAGTAAATGACTGGTTAAACCAAAAATTTGACAAGGATTACTTGGAAGCAATAAGCAAAATAAAAGAAGACATTTCACTGCATTCAGTTTCGGAATTCGTTAAAGGGCATGAAGACGCTTTCAGGCACTTGAACGGTCTGGCATTAAAGTTGTCGGCATTGGATTACTTGAAAGACTTAATGAACGGCATAATAAACACCAAGAAATTGCTTGAGAGAGCGGATAAAAGACGTGAAGAACTCCAATCAATAAACCTTAACTCATTCAGGCAAATGGGAAAAGAAATAAGCGGTGCATTACTGCAAAGGCATTACACTGCAGGACTAAGAAACGAATACATTCACATTCAAGTCCTTGTTAACGCAATAATTGAATGGAATAAAAAGCAAGGCAAAACCGAAGAAGCAATGATAACAGAAAACGAGTTAACTGAACACATTAAAATGCAGTCTTTGTTCAAACAAGAAAAATTCAGTGTAGCAATGATTTGGGAAAGACTATACAAGAACTTCACAAAAACCAATGGCGTTCTAACGAATTATAACCTTGAATTGAATGTTTACAAGGAAGGGGACATGCGTGTTGTTTTGGTTCATAAATGGCATATCCTGAACTTGATTGAAAGGGGGTTAGCCGACAGTGCCGACAGAACCGACTGAATTGTATGTGTGGAGCACTTTTTCCCCTAAGGGAATCTTTACACCTCTAACACACCGCACACAAAGAGAAATGTGTGTAAGGGGTGTAAAATTTCAGCCCAAAAACCGACAGAGCCGACAAAACCGACAGGTTTGTATGTGTAGGGGTGTTTTTCTGCCCTTCCATTACTTCATGCTTTTTCCTGAAAGGAGAAAGGCAGGGTTCAAAGACCCCTGCGTGTCCATGTGCAGGTGAGGGGAAAGGTTTTGCCTATTGCCTTTCCCTTTTTACCTCCCTTCAAAAAGAAGGGGAGGAAAAGGAGAGGATGAGTAATGGTTTCTTTTGAGGCAGAAAATTATTTTGTTTTGGGTTTAATGATTGGTTTTGTTTTTGCTTGTTTTTGTTTCTGGTGCTACCTTAAACTTAAAAGTTTTTTGGGGGGTCATGCACCATGACAGAAAGACTTGAAGTTTTATGCTTTCAAGAACAAGAAGTTGCAAGCGCACTTGAAAGGTTTCAGTTCAAGGAAAAGCACAGGAAACTTTATGATAATGAAACCAAAATGAGAGATAGTTTAACGGCATGGCATGAGAGAATCCTGAAAGAAAAAAAAGGGTTGAGCGTGAGAAAGTGAGCGACACTTCTTTGCTTGAGTTCTTGATAGTTGTTTTTTTTGCAGGATTGCTTGCACTGGTTTTATGGCATTATATCAGGATTACTTTCCTTAAACTGAGGGGAGAGAATGGTTGAAGTTTTTTTCACCAAAGAATGCTTTGGTAACAAGGCGTTTCACTGCCTTTCAGTTAAATGCAAGAAGAACCCCTGCATTCAATTAAGTGGAGAGTGGATTAAGCGGTCACGCATTGAACAACTAATCTTTCTTTTAATTAAGGCATCAGAGTATAAACTGAAAATTGAATTGAAACCTGAAAAGAAGAAAGCAAAATTCCTATTCTGATTTTTTGTTTGGAGTATGGTAGGGCAGGGAAAGGCAACCCCCCGCCCTCACTGATTTTTTAACCTCACTGAATTCTTTTCTTCTACATTTTGTTCTTCTATGTTTCTCACCTTTTTGGTGAAAAGACAACATGGATACATAAAAGCATTTCTTATTTCTTGATTGCTACTGCCAAAAACAATAATGCAATGATTGCGCCCAGCGCTTGAACTGTAACCAAGTTCACTATTATATTATATTCCAGCAGAAACTTTTGAACCAAGTCAGCGAAAATGTAAACGAGAACTCCTATGCCGAAAATTATTCCTGCACTCCAAGACGCATTATCATTCTTTGCCATTGTTAAACCACTAAAAGATTTCTGTTTCATTGCAAAGTATTTAAAGTTAATTAAAGGGTGGGTAGGGTGGTGCATACCCTCACAACAAATCAAAGGAATGAAGAATAGTAATCCAGTCTTTCGTGCTCTTTCAGTTTCTTGTAGTCTTTCTTTGAAACGTGAACTGGTTCAGGTTCAAGGTCTTCAAGTCCTTTGCTCCACCTAAGCATATGTCCTGCCAGACTTCCAGTGTAACCCAACAAAACTTTATTGCTCTTATCTTGCGCCATGAAATAAATAATGAAAGCATTGAATAAATCTTTTTTGGTTCAAAGGAAAAAAGGGAATTAAACCGCAGAGTTTAATGGCATACAACTTTCTTGTTTAAGCGCAGAAGCAATGGCGTTCACTTTCTTTTTCTTTTGAATTAATTCCAGTGCCTTGAATGCAATTGCTTTCCTTTTACTCAAAGGTTGTTCATGCAACCAATGCCAGTCAATGCCCGTCATTCAATCAACCCAACCATTAAACACATTCATTGGCAATGTATTAAATAAAAATATACAATGCGCTTTTGAAAGGTCAGCGCCTTAAAATTAATTTTAGCGCTGGGTCACTATGTTTGAACCCTAATACTATTATCCTTGCATTCAAACCTAATACTATACAACCTTTGCATTCACTCCTAATAATACTACATTACGTGCGCTTCCAAAAGAATATTTATATTTCAGGCAACACAAGGTTTGCATATTAATATTATAATTAACGGAATGTTCCTCTTTGAAAAGTTCAGGGAATTGATTTCCAACAAAATCAAACTCACCTTAAAAGAAAAACTATAATTATATGATGCCTTCAATCATAGCCATAGCCATTATTCAAAATAATGCCTTCAATCCTGCCGTTACCGTTATCACTTATAGTAATGCACACCACCTTACTATTACTATTGCACTGCACTCTACTACTACTACACATTCATTTGCCTGCACGCCATTAGAATAATAATAGAACTAAAACTATTCCAAACCCAACCTTTGCAATTTGTTTGAAACAGTTAATGGTGTACTATAATCCCCTACCCAAAAACACCCAACCAAACAACAATATCTTGCATTTCACGAATAAGAATGCCCTTTTATTCACTGGCTTTCCCTTGGGTTTTTTGGGTGCTTATGAAACTCAATGCCCCCAACCAATCAATCATTATATGCCCTGCCCTTCAAAAAAGCCAGCCAATAATTAAAAGAGATGTACTGTGATTATTCTCTTATATATATACACACTCATTCTATTTATCCTCCTCCCTGACTATTTCAAAGATTTTCCTACTTTTATTTTTACTATCACGTCTTATTTTAGCAATCTTAGGGATTTGATGCCTTGCTAAATCAATTGAATATGGGATATCCACTAATTCGTTGTAAAAATGGGGCTTTCCATCCCCAAATACTATATGCGCACTGCCTTGTTGTTGTTGCACTACCACCTCTTACAATAATAATGCAGTCATATCGTCGTCGTCGCCTTCTAACAATATAATGCAGTCATTACACCACCCCCACCTCTTACAATATAATGCAGACATTGCTGTGTCTGTGTTTTTTCCACACTATAAGTATATGCAGTCATTGCTACTACGACGACGTTTCCAATTTTTTTCTTTTATAATGCAGGCATTGCAGGGGCAGGGGCGCTTCCCAATACTATAATGCACACTCACAAACATCCTCCTCCATTAATTAATACGCACTGCTTCATTCCTTGTTGTTTAATAAAAAAAACCTTGAAAACACAAGGCAGAAAACAAAAAGAAAACAACCAATACTCAAGGTCAGTATTTTTGGGGTATTCAAGACATTAATAGTTAGCAGTTAATAAGTTAACTTAGTTAATCAAGTTAATGTTAATTATTAATAATTTAGTTAACAATAGTTAACTAAATTATGCGCACACCCCACAATACTACCCCTATCATATACACACACTAACCTTTAGCACCACCACCAATAATCAGTTAAATTTATTAATGAGATATTCCTTATGCTATGGAAATGAACAAATCTGAAATAATAGGTTACAAAATCGTTCAATTAGTGTTAGTTTTTGCTTTGATTATGTTTGTTTTCCTATTGTTAGTTGGCGGTCAAAGTTTAAATCAAGTTATTTACGATAACCCCAAACTTACTTCCTTCCACTTCTTCTTTTTTTTAGCAGGCATAACAATTGTTATGATACTTCTCCTCAATTGGTGGTATAGAAGAACACTCAGAAAAGAACAGGAAAAGAAACAAGAACCTTCAGACACTCTCAAGAAAAGTTTTGCTGAAGGAAAGATATCAATAGAAGAATACGAAAAAAGAAAGAAATACTTAGAACACCTCTAACTTCCACTAAGACTTAGACTAACACAGAAATTGAATGTGTGCGCCAACTGTAAAAAGAGTTTTAATGAATTAAAGTTTATGGGGTGTTTGGGTTTTATTGACAAAATTGTAATCTAAAAAAGCGTAAACAATACCAGCAACGATTATGGAAGCAAAAAAACTAAGAATACCCTCACTGGGAGAGGAAACCCCTAAAATGAAGACCTTTGAAAGAAAAAGGGAAAGGAAAACAATAATAGAACCTATAACAGCAATCCTTTTTCTGAATTTCTTATCCATTCAATTCACTTTTTTGGTTCTATTTTTTCCCCCAGTTTATCTATTACGTGCCTGATATAGATTAAAGAAGCACAAAAGAAAAGTGTTCCAAACAAATAAAGAAATTTTTCATTAAAAGAAAAACTTGTTCCTGAAGCAAGTTTAACAAGAAAATTAACCAGTAAAGCACCAAAGATGCCAAGACAGACGGCAATAAACAAGAAAGAAAACTGAAACCCCAAGGTTCTCGCATCATTAGGGGGGATTTTTCCAATGGTTTCTTCTATGTCGCTAAACCAAGGAATCCTCATTCCAGTCACTTTCCTTTTGGCATTTCTCGGATTATTAATTCGTGTTTTTGCCCGCTTGGATAAACCATTAGTTCTTGGTGGGTCTTCCAACCAAAACTTCTAATGTATTGTTTTGGGACAGTAATAAAATAGCGCCCTTTCCCGTCATTCTGTATTTTAACCATTAAAACCACCTTAAACATTTGTTATAGGTAACATTTATATAAATATCGCACCATGATAAGAATGTCCTTACAATTTTCGCATTTTAAAAATTAATCTCTCCCCCAGCGTTCAACTTCAAGTTAAAGAACGCACCCAAAAACTTTAAAAAGAGTGCTACACTAATATTACTATTATAGTAATATTGAGGTAACGTTAAAATGTCTGGCAAGACTGGCATTAAAGGGTTGTCCAACAAGGAGATTAAAGTAGTGTCCTTCCTGGAATTGGAAGAAAAACGTTTCTTTTCCAAGAAAGACATTCGGGTTTTTTTCAAGTCCGCAAGCGACATGCGCAAATACATTTCTTCGCTTAAACATAAAGGCAGGATCGCCAGGATAAACAAGGACAAGTATTATCTTGTTCCAATTCAGGCACAGAAAGCCTGGGCAGAACACCCTTTTATTGTTGCTGACGAAATCTTTAATGGAAAAGACTACTATATTGGTGGAAAGGCTGCTGCCCATTACTGGGGGCTTATTGACCAGCTTCCTTTTACTGTTGATGTTTTTTCTACTAAAAAGCAGGGCGCCAAAACAATTCTTGGAACAAAATTCAGGTTTCGCCGCATCAGGAAGCTCGGCGGTTTTGCGAGAAGAACTATTGCTAATCACGGTTTTTTAATTGCAAGCAAAAAGGAGAGCAAAAAATGGATTTAATCAGCAAAGCCAGACTTCAAAACATTGCGGCTGAAAAAGGCTTTAACCTTATATACTTGGAAAAAGACTATTTTCTTACTGTCTTGCTGTGTTTAATCAAAGACATTGAAGGATTGTATTTCAAGGGAGGAACAGCATTAAACAAGACTGTTTTCAACCACACAAGGCTGAGCGAGGACTTGGACTTTACTTGCACAACAAAAATAAGCGAAGTCAAAAAGAAGATTGAGAAAATAATAAAAGAAAACCCTAGCTTGTTCACAAGAATTGGAACCGACAAAGAAACACAAAAATTCACCAGAATCCAAGTCTTTTATAAAGGTTATTTCAGGGAAAAAGAATACGTTAATGTTGACTTGAATGCTCACGCCAGAATTCACTTAAAGCCAGAAGAAAAAAGCGTAAAGCATTTTTATTACGGGAAAATCCCAAAATTCTCGATACAAACATTAAACTTCAAGGAACTTATTGCAGAAAAGGTTGCAGCAACATTTGGGCGCAACGCGCCAAGAGACTATTACGATCTCTACAACATAATAACCAAAAAAATTCCAGTCAACATAAAACTCGTAAAACAAAAACTGAAAGAGCACAACCAAAAATTCGACATCAACAAAATATTCAAGCCAGGAAGCAAAGTATACAGTCGCTGGGAAACAGACCTGCTTCCACTCACAAAAACAAAACCAGAATACAAAAAAGTAATAAAAACAATATCAAAATACTTCAAATACAAGCAAAACAAAAAAATTAAACGAAAACTATATTAACAATAATTGAACTGAATAAAAATTTTTTGCCTTAAATTTTTTTAAGGGGGCTAAACTGATGGAGAAAGTAAAATTTTCTGTGCTTGAAATAGAGAACCCTGAAACCAACGAGATAATAATAGGGCAAGGAAACTTCACAGTGAAAACAATAGAAGACTTCTATGATGTTATAATAAGCAGCAGCCCGGGAATAGAATTTGGAGTGGCAATGAATGAAGCAAAACCAAAATTAGTGAGAGTGAACGGCAATAACGAAGAATTAAAGGACAGGGCATCAAAAACCTGCCTGCAGTTAGGCGCAGGCCACGCCTTCGTAATATACTTCAGGAAAGCCTTTCCATTGCACGTATTGAACGCAATAAAAGCAATGCCCACAGTTGCAAGCATTTACTGCGCTACAAGCAATCCACTCCAATTAATTACAGCAGAAACAGCCCTAGGAAAAAGCATTATAGGGGTAATAGACGGCACAACAGCACAAACAATTGAAACCCCTAAAGAAAAAAAAGAAAGAATAGAGTTATTAGAAAAATTGGGTTTCAGGAAAAAAGAATAAAAAAAGCGGCTATAGTCTAGTGGTCAGGATTCGAGCTTCCCAGAATTAAAGAATTATGATTGGAGCAAGCTCGCTACCCGGGTTCGAATCCCGGTAGCCGCACTGCGCACAATTAGAAATAGGTTTATTGAAACAATTGAGGTTTTTAGTTGAAAAAGGAGTAAATTTTATGGTTGACTTGTTGGTTAAAAAGAAAAGTAGTATTCATGGAATTGGAATCTTTGCTACCAAAAATATCAATAAAGGTACTGTTTTTTATGATGTTCCAGTTGACTGCGTTTTTAATGAACCAAAAACCGGGTGTGCTTTTATTCTAAAAAATAGGTGGGTTTTTGATGAAAAGGTTTTAAACTATATTAATCATTCATGCAATCCAAATTCTATTTTAGCTGTTTTAGACAAACCAAAACTTGTTGCAAAAAGAGACATTAAATCTGATGAAGAAATTACTGTTGATTATAATAAAACAGAACACAGGGGAAAAAAAGTTCCATGTAATTGTAATAGTAGAAATTGCAAAAAGATATTTTTGAGAATAGAATGAATAAGGAGTTCTAACACTGGTTCGAATATCTTGCACGGTATTTATCCCTGAAAACGCATAATTTATTATATAAGTTCAGGCTTTAATTAAAACAAATTTATTTTGAATTGAAAAGGAGGTGTAATTGAATGGCATTGCAGGAAATAAAGAGCTTGGATATAATGTCAGTGGCCAAAATTTTCGGGGTAATGGGATTCATAGGCGGAATAATAGTGGGAATATTTTTAATGATATTTGGAACAGCAAGCGCAGGAGCACTGGGTTTTGGTGTTGGTTTAGCGGGGCTAATAGTGTCAGTAGTGCTTTACACAATCATTGGATTTATTGGAGGCTTAGTGGGGGCATTCATCTATAACATAGTTGTAGGCTTTGTAGGCGGAGTAAAAATAGACTTACAGTAAATTAAAATGCCTTCCTTTTTTTCTTTTTTTTATTTTTGTATTAGGATTGTTTTGGCTGGAGGCTTTTCTTTTCTCTTGAACAAGGACTTGATTTCGTTTAGTTCTTTGTGGGGGCCAATGAAGGTGATTGAAGGGAAATGAACAAATATCTTGATGCCGGAGAATTCAAGGGAAAGATTCTTTGAGGAGTCATAAAGAAAGTTTTCGCTGGCCAATTCAAGCAATTTATCAAGAGACTGAACTGGAAGAAGCAAAGAATTTTCCTTCTTTTTTGCGTTGAATTTGGCTGAAACCAAGCCAATAAAAGAAAGGTCATTTGATTCAAGAAAGAATTCCTGGGCCTTTAAGAGGCCCTGGATTCTGGCAAGGGATTCAAGGGAATTCCAGTTCAATTCCAAAGAAAAAAAGTCATTGAAGTTGAATTCCTTTAATGCTTCAATGTGAGAGAAAAAAATTTTTGAAAGGTAATCCAGATGCCTTGCCTTCAATTCAATTCTCTTGTTCAATTCAATTAACTCGCTTACGTTGAACTGGCTTGAGGCCTTTGCTGCTTTCAGGAGCTCTGAGTCCTCTTTTGCCCGCTCAATCAAGGTCTGAAGGTATTGCACAATGGATTCAATCTCGTTTTCTGCATTCTTGGTTTTGAGCAGGGAATTCAGTTTCATTAAAAGCTTGTTCTTCATTTCGGAATTAATCTCCATTGCCCCCTTGTCTGTAATAAAGAAATGGCCTCCTTTTTTTGTTATGAGGCCCAAGGAAAGGCAGTCCTTTAAAGTCCTTGAAAGAGAGGCCTTGGCTGAATTCATTGAACTGTAAGATGAAGCAGTCTTTCCAAGCAATGAATTAAAGCTTATTCCCTGATATTGTTTAATCATCAACAGAACAGAATTCTTTACGGTCATCAATAAATAAAAGGAATGCGAAAGTAATAAAAATAAGATAAGCACTTCATTTAATAACAAAAAGAATTGTGAAAAAAAATGCTTTACTCAATAATAAATTCAATTAAACTCATTGCAACCAAACCTTTCTACATAATAACGGCTTTGGTGATAAGCATCATCAATGCAGTCCTATTATTTTTCGTTCAGGACGACTTAATGCAATTTTTGAGTGAATCATTATTAACAGAAAACCTGCCTTCAAGCAATATTGCAGTGCTTCCATATCAGGTTATGTCAATGTACCCAAATCAGACAATGGAATTAGTTGCAGTATTCTTTTTATGGCTCCTATTAAACATACTCTTGTTTTTTGGTTATACTCATTATTCAAAAAAATTAAGCCAAAAGAAGGTCAGCGCAGGCGAATCATTCGGCTTCATGACAGAGAAATTATTTGAGGCAGTGAAGATAACAGTGTTCTTTTTCTTGATTGGAGCCTTATTTGCAACATTAATATGGTTTGCATTGGTTTTAATTATCTTAAACGGCATTTTGGGAATTATTGCATTAGTAATATTAGCCTTGATATTGCTTTTGGTTTTAATTGAATTCATTCTGACGCCTGTTTTAATGGCAGCAAAGGAACTGAAATTAAAGGAAGGACTGAAAGAAACATTTGCCTTCTCTTCAAAGCACTCAATAGAAATATTAATACTCATAATAATTATTGGAGTAATTGAGACACTCATAAACGAAATAATAATTTTAATAGAAGATTTTTCCTTCGCGCAGAATTACTGGGTCCAAAACGGAATTGAAATAATTGCGGCATTAATTGTCACATCCCTTGCAGCCTTGATTTTAATCCAATTCTATTTAACAAAGAAAAAAGAATGAATAAAGCATTAAACAGTGAAAGAAATGGCCACAATCGCAAAGCTCAGGCTGAAAAACTTTAAGTCATTCAACAAAGCATTAATCCCATTCAGCCAAGGCTTTACCTCAATAGCAGGAAGCAATGGAAGCGGCAAATCAAACATCCTTGACGCACTAATGTTTGTACTGGGCATAACAAGCCTTAAAACCTTGCGCGCATCAAAGCTCATAGATTTAGTGAACCACAATGCAACAGAAGGATATGCCTTAGTGGAAATTGAGCTCCAAAACAAGGAAAACAATTACATGCTTTCAAGGGAGATAGACAAGAAGGGGGTTTCAGTATTCAGGCTAAATGGAAAGAGGAGCACATTAAACGAAGCAAACAGCCTCTTGAACGAATTAGGAATAAGGGCTGACGGATACAATATTGTGGTGCAGGGGGACATCACAAGAATAATTGAAATGAATGCGGCAGAGAGAAGGGAAATAATTGACGATTTGGCAGGGTTAAGGGAATATGATGAAAAAAAAGGCGAAGCACTAAAGGAATTGGACAAGGTAGACCAAAAAATCAAGGAAGTAACAATTGTATTAAAGGAGAGGGCATCATATTTAGAGGAAATAAAAAAAGAAAGAGAGGCAGCCTTGGAATACCAGAAGCTTTCAACAGAATTACAGCAGACAAAAGCAACCCTGCTTGACAGCGAAATAAAAAAAATAAACAAGGAAAGCAATGAATTCCAAGAAAAAAAGAAGGAATTCACTGAATCAAGGGAAAAGGCAGAGCAGTCACTGAAAGAATTAGCAGAAGAAGAAAAAAGGATACAGGAAAAAATCGAGGAATTAAACAGAAAAATAATCGAGTCAAGCCAGAAGACCTATGCAGGAATAGGAATTGAACTTGAAGAATCAAAATCAGAGAAAAGATTGAGCGAAGAAAAAATCAGCCAGAGAAAAGAATTCACCACAAGAATAAACAACAGGATTCATTCAATTTCAGAGAAAGCAAATTCAATAAAGGAAAGGAAAACAGAAACAAAAAGAAGGATTGAAGAGCTTCAAACAAAAGAGAAGGGGCTTGCAGAAAAAACAAAAGAAAAAGAGAGTGAAATAAAAAGAGAAGAGCAGAAAATCAATTCAATAAAGGAAAAAATCAGCCTGCTTAAAGAGAAAATGAAAAATGAAAATATAAAACTCAACAAAAGTAAAGAAGAATTCTTCCAGTCAAAGGCTGAAAGCGAAAGCCTCAAGAAAGAGCTGGAAGCCCAGGAAGAGGCATTAAAGGAAATCAAAGAGGATTTAGCTTCAATAAATATTTTCAGCAAAAGCAGGAGATTAGGTGAAAGGATAAAGCAATTGCAGGGCCTAATTAATGAAACACAAAAAATTCTTGGAAAAGAAAGGGCAAGGGAAATAGAGAAAATAAGGGTTCTGGCAAAAGAGATTGAGGCAGAATTAAGGGAAATACTTAAGGGAATAGAAGAATTAAGCCCTGAAAATAAAAGAGAAAAAATTGAGGTCCTCCAGAAAGAGAATGAAAAGAAATTCAGGGAAAGCTTTGAGCTGAAATCAAAGCAGGAAAAAGAAATTGAATTAATAGAGAAAGAGAGTGAAAAAAAAGAGAAAGAAAGAATTGAATTGGAAACAATGTTGAGCGAAGAAAGCGGAACAGAAAAAGAATTAAATGAACTGAAAGCGCAAAGGATTGAAGCACAGCTTCAAATCAATTCATTCAATGAAAGCCTGGGAGAAATGGAATTCAACGAGAAAGAAGGCATAAAAGAAACAAAGGACTTAACTGAAGACATTGACAGCGCAAAAAAGGCAATGGCAAAAGAAGAAGAGAGAATAAGCGAATTGAATGAAAAAATCAGGAAATTGAATATCGAGCTCGAGAAGCAGACACAGGAAAGCCATTACTTGTATGAAGAAAAAGAAAAGGAAAGTATGAAGACCAATTCAGTGCAGGAGAAAAAATTGAAGTTAGAACAGAAAATATCCAAGCTTATAAGAGAAGAAAATGAAATGGAGATAGAGAAATCAAAGAACGAGGTAAGGCTTGCAGACCTGCAGGAGGAATTCAAGGAATTGGCTGAAGTAAAAAAACTTGAAGGGTTTGAGATAGAGGAATTAAGGGAGAGAATGCGCGAATGCGAGAAAAGAATAAAGGAATTAGGCGTAATAAACCTCAAGGCGATTGAGTCCTTTGAAGGCCACGCAAAGGAATTGATTGAAATAAAAGAGAAATTAGAGAAATTAGACAAGGAAAGGAATGCAGTAATTGAAATGATTGACAAGATTGAAGTGAAAAGGCTCAATGTTTTCACTGAATGCTTCAATCAAATAAACCAGAACTTCAAGAAAATGTACGAGGCATTGGCTGAAGGCGACGGAATACTGAAGCTGAGCAATGAATTGGACCCATTAAATTCAGGCCTATTAATCGAAGCAAAGCACGAGAACGAGAAACTGAAGAACATTGACTCAATGAGTGGAGGAGAAAAAAGCCTGACGGCAATAGCATTCCTTTTCGCAATACAATTATACCAGCCTGCGCCATTCTATTTCTTTGATGAAGCCGATGCTGCACTGGACAAAGCCAATTCAGTAAAGCTGGCTAGAATGATAAGGCATGTCTGCTCTGAAAGCCAGTTCATTGCAATAACCCACAACGACGTCCTCATAAAAGAATCAGACCAGATAATAGGCGTTGCATTGAACGAGAATAATACCTCAGTAATTGGATTGAAATTAAGGGAAGAATTCGAGAAAGAAATCCATAAAAAACAGGAAGCAGTGCAGGTCGCCTAAAAATTATTTCTTCTTTTTGGTTTTTTTGCCGTTGTTCTTTTTCTTTGGTTTTAATTTAACTTGCTTTTCGGCTTTTTTTTCTTCTTGTTCTAATGCAGTTAAGTCGACTTTAATTGATTCGTCTTTTTTGAGTTCTTTCTCTTCTTTTTCTTCTTCTTCAGCGATCTTGGATTTTTCTTTCAGGTAGGAATCCATTCTCTTCTTGTATTCCTGCTCTGAGATTAATCCTCTTCCATAAAGCCTTTTCAGGTCTGCAAGGCTCCTGTCCCTTGCCTTTAATTCTTCTCTCAATCTGTCTATTTCCATTAAATGATATGACCTGCCCTTAAAAGAATTTTCAATTAACTGCATTTCCTTTTTGTATTCAGAGCTCAACTCAGAATGCTTTTCCTGCGAAATACTGCCTGAGGCAAGCGCTTCATCCAATCTCAATTGAAGCCTCTTAATTCTTTCAGATTGGTACTTGGGTCTTACAGAATAATTCAGGTAATTAACATACAATACCAGCAATAAAACAACAATAAGAACAACAACTCCAATCATTAGAATTAAAGTGAAAAGAGCCTGCTGGCTGTCAGAAGGGGTTACAGTGACCCCTACATTCATGCCTTTCCCGTTCTTTATGTATTGAGACTCATTGAAGGTGTCATAGTAAGAGTAAATGCCTGAAGCTGAACCATACAATGCTTCAGAAAGATAAGCAAGGCTTAAGCCGCTCTTTAATTTTTCTGTTGCAACAATCCTCTGGCCGTCTTTATTATAGAAGTCAGCTGCATCAAGGAAGTATCTTGCGTGAGCCAGGTACAGCCTGCTCCAGCCGAAAACCTTTTTTGAAGTAGAATTCTCTTCAATTGAGGATTCAATTGAATTGATTTTTTCTTGGAGCATTGACTGCAAAGCATTGAAATCTTTATCCTTTGAGTCTAATTCTGCATTGATTAAGGCGACAGCAGAGCTCGAGTCAAAGAGTTCAGCTAAAAACCATTTTAATTCCTCTTCCTTTTTTGCTGCCTCAAGCCTTCTCTGAATGTCTTCAATGTCATCTGAATCCAAGACCTTGATGCCGTTCTCTGCGCTGACCAAGTAATTATCTGAAGAGCCCTTGAAATGATCATCAGGCTTTACCATTGCCGAAGAATTCTTTGCTATTTCATAAAAGCTTTTTGCTGCTTCATACCAGCTTACAGCAAACTCATAATCTTGAATGTCTTTCAGTGCAGTGGAATTAGTTGTAGATCCTTCTCTAATATCAACTACAACAGTTGTTTTAGGGCTCTCTAATTTCTCTAAATTCAGCTGGCTCCAGGCAAGCCTTTCCTGTGCTGCAATATACCAGTCCAATCTGTCTATTGGGACAAAGGAATCCAAATTTGACTTTAAATTGGTTACATCCTGCTTTAATTCCTCAAGCCTTCTCTTGAATAAAGTTGAGTCAATGTCCAAGAGAGAGGGATTGTCCGAAACGTCTTTCACTAAAGAAGAGTAAACCTTTGCAAGAAAAGCATTGTTTGCTGCAGAGTAAAGATAATTGTTGTCGTAAAGCCTTTGTGTTTCCTTTAAAGTGCTTTCAGCTGAATTCAGCGTGCTTAAAAGGAAATTTATTTGGGCCTGGTCTGAAAGCCTTGTATTTGAGAGGGAAGCCTTTGCTTCGTTTATTCTTTCCTTTGTTTCCTCAATCATTTCTTTTGTAAGAGACTGCATTGGAGAAAGGCTTGAATGCAATGGAATAGGCTTTGGCTCAAAAATTTCTTCAGGTACAGCAGAACCCTTGTTCACGTCAATTTGTTCAATTGGAGTAAAAGCCAGTTTAAGCACTTCATCAATGTCTTGCACTTCAACTACCTTCAAATCCCATTCCTGCAAGGCATAATCAACCAAATTAATGTTTTTTACTGCCCCATCTGTTTTGATAATCTGCTTTGATGAGCCCTTAGGAATCATGAAAAGTTTTATTCCAGTGCTGGCTGCCTCCTTTGATTTTTCAAATACCCCTGCAACGCTCCCCACAGTGCCATCCTCTGAAATTGTTCCAGTCATTCCAACCCTTGCATCCAATTTTTTGTCTTCAAGCATTGAGATTGAAAGCAATGCCATTGCTGCCCCGGCGCTCGGGCCTTCAACCATTGAGGCATCAGAATTAATGTCAAACTTGTAATCGTAATCTTCAGTTTTGCTGTAATAATTTCTTGCAAGCTTTAATGCAGCCCTTTCAGCGCTCTGGGTAGTTGTTCCAACCAATGGATTGACAGAACTCCAAATCTTTCCTGTTCCAGGCTCAATTGTAAGGGAAAGGTCTGCTGAAATCGCCCCTCCGTCTCCTGTCACAGCAAAGATCTTCATTGAGCCATGAGTAATTACAGCAGAAACAGTAAACGAGAACAGAATCAAAAGAACGAAAACCAAAAAAAACTTCTTCATACAAATAGCAATTAATCCATAAAAAGAAATTTAAACTAATTCTTTTGGTTAGAAGAAAAAGAAATTAAAACAAAAAAAAGAAAGAAGGATTCAGCCGAATAATGCGCCTAGTCCGGCTGCTGCTTCTTCTTCGGTTTTGGCTTCTTCCTCTTTTTTGACTTCCTTTTTCTCTGCCTTGGCTTCTTGTGCAGCTTGAGCTGGAGCAGAAACTGAAGGCATTATTGAAGCGCTCTTTATTGCCTCGTCAATGTTGACTTCCTTCAATGAAGCAATCAAAGCCTTAACTCTCGCGCTGTCAGGCTTTATGCCTGCGGCCTCAAGTACAGAAGCAACACTTTTTTCGTCAATGCTTTTCTTTGCAGAGTGAAGCAGCATTGCAGCGTAAACATATTCCATTTTTTCACCTCTTTAATTTTTTTAATTTTGATTCATTTTTATTTTAATAAAAATTTTACTCCTTGATTTTTTGCTTTAAAAGCCTTGCCTCGATGTCAGCCTTCTTGATGAATTCGTTTATTGTTTCCTCGTTGTAAATTCCAGCATTCAGTGAAAGGCTCAAGGAATCAAAGAAGGCCTTGAAAAGCAAATGCTTTATTGTATCGCCTGTGATATAATAGGAATTCAGCGCAAGGTTTAATGCATTCAAGTGAGCCTGCCTGAACTGCCCGAAAATTTTTGCTTCATCAATGTCTAATACTTCAGCCTTGAATATCTGTTTTCCTTCAAGGACTGCAATCAAATTCAATCCGACTTTTATTGGCTTGATATTCAATTTATTCAAGGTTCCTGCAGCAGGCTTTGAGATAATTGCCCCTTTCTTGCAGACAACTGTATCCTCTGGAATCATTATTGTTGCCCCCTGGATTCTTGCAGTGATTCCAGCCTGCTTTAAATCGCTGAGTGCTGGGCCTGGGGGCAGGCCTGTGTCTCCTGCCGGAACAATTAAATCGAATGGCGCAATCATTCCTGCTTTTGCGCTCATGCTTCCCTTGTTTTTCTTGAGCATTGCATAAAGCTCGAATGGATTCAATTCAGTGAAAATTATTGCAATAGAGCCTGAAACCAGTTCATCCAAACCCAATCCTTTCACTTTGGATTCAGCCAAAGCCTTCTTTACTACCCTTGCCTTTGAAACCTTGATTACAGCCTTGGATTTCAGCAATTTTCTTGTGTCCTGAAATAATGCAGCAGGAAAACTGGTTATGTCAGCCAATGCAATTACAGGGTATTTTTCTGCCAATTGCTTTAATTCCTTGAGCTCTTTGTCCTTCCATTTCTTTGTGTGCATTGTCATTGGCCTTCACCCTTCTGCACTGCACCAATCTTGATTGGAGGGCCCATTGTCAATTTAACGTAAACAGATTTTACGTTCTGCTTTTTTCCAGGCAGCTTTGCTTCAACTGCCTCGTATACAGCAAGAATGTTTTCAGCCAATTGCTCGTCAGGCATTTTTTCGTTTCCTACGCTCAAATGAATTACAGGCATGAATTTGCCTTTCTTGTTTGTAATCCTTGTAGTGCTTGAGCTCTTTGAAATAAATTGCTGGACAGCCTTGACATCTGGCTGGATTGGCTTAGGCATTTTGCCTCTTGGAGCCAAAATTTGGCCTAAAAATTTTCCTACAGTAATCATTACTGGGCCTTCAGCGAGCAATACATCAACAGAGTCAGCAAGCTCCTGAGCCTGCTTCTTGTCAAGGGCCTGAATCTCATTTTCCATAACAATCTTTTCAACAATCCCCTTCAGGGAAGAAGCAAATTCTTTGTCTCGGACAAAAACCAAAGCCCTGGCTTTTTTTGCCTCCTGGTGAGGCAATACTACCTCCAAGTCAATCCTGTTGGTGTCCTTCTTGAAGTCAATTCCCTTGAAATTGATTGTAAGATCAACAGACTGCTTGAATTTCCTTGTCTTGCCTTTATCGCGGGCCTGCTGCAATGCTTCCAATACTTCCTTTTTATCCAATTGAAAACCTCCTGCCGAAGCAGTAGTAACGGACTAAAATAAAGAAAAATTTACATAATAATTGGACAATAAGATTTAAAAAAGAAGGAGTTAAAAAAGAATTCGCAACAATTTAATAATAAATGAAAATTAAAGACTTAGAATTTAAGGGGGCAAAATTAGACTTAGAATTTTTACTTAAGGTTCTAATTATAGCAAACTTTCTGATTATTTTTTCTGTTCTTTTTATCCATCCAATACCCGAATACTCTTATGCTGCGGACACCCCCACACATATCAAGTGGATTGAACTAATAAAAAAAGACTTTAGGTATATTGGATACGGCTATTACGGCTTTTACCCAAAAGGATTTCACCTAATAAATGCAGCACTAAGCTTTTTGATGCCTGTGGGCACAGCAATAGCCTTGAGCACAACAGTATTTGGCGCATTACTAATATTTTTTTCCTACAAACTGGCATTGCTTTTAAGCCAAAACAAAACACAATCATTAATGACGGCATTACTTGTGTCGTCAATAAATGTTGCTGGAACCATTTCTTCAATTCCTTCCACTGTACCGCAAACCTTTGCCTTGGCCTTAACTGCAATGGTTGCATACTATTTCCTGAAAAAAGACTGGCTCAAAGGAGGAATAACATTAGGTTTATACTCGATAATTCACCTCTCGTTCTTTTTTATAATTGGAATAACAGCAATTGTTGCATTAATCGAATTGTTCAGGCACAACAAGACAGAAAACCTTTATGTTTTAATTAAAATGTCAATCATAATGCTCGCCTTTCTGCTGCCTTTAATCTATTTGCAAAATAGCTATTCAGCAGGAGGATTAAATTGGGGTTCATTGCCAAAAATTCAATTCTATGACGAAATGATTTCGCCTTTAAGCCTGCTTTCAATAACTGCCCCTTTTGGAATAATAATACTGGCATTAATTGGTTTATATGCCTGCAGAAAAAATATTTTTGAACAAAAACACCAGCTAATTATATTATGGTTTTTTATTCCACTCATTCTTTCACAATTATACTGGCTCACTGATTCTGGCTTTGTATTCTGGTTAGTGCCAGGATCAAGAATTTTAATATTTATGCTTTTTCCATTAGCGTTCTTTTCTTCAAAGGCAATCTCTCTTCTGAAAAGAAAAGAATTAATTTTCGCGGCAGGAATCATAATATTACTTTTTTCCTTATGGAATTCCTCAAGCATATACAACCAGAAGCCTTCAATAGACAAATATGACCTTGAATTAATTGAACACCTAAAAAAAGATGGAAAAATAGACAAAGCAATAGTTGCTAATTTAGGCACTGGAGCAATAGAGATAAGCCTGAACAGGAATTCCCCTGTAAGAGATTCATGGCTGGTTTTTGCAGGCTATGGAAGCACATTAATTGATGAGAATAGAATTGATTTAATTCTTTTAAGCAAGGAAAAATACAAGAAAAGCTATGAAGCCCAAGAAGGCATAACAGAAGACTTTGAAAACAACAAATGGATTCTGCTAAAAATAGGCAAAGAAATAAAATTCCAAAATTCTGAAAGCCTTGAACTCTATTTGGTAAGCTTTGCATCTTTTATGAACAACACTTATGAAAAATATACTAGTATTCCCGAACCTTATTTTATTGCTTTAATTGCTGAAGATTCCGGGGAAGCATTTTGTTTAAAAATAATTGAAGGGCTTAATGTTGAAAGCTGCCCTCAAGAGGTTGATTTTACTGTAAAAGGAGAAAAAAAGCAAATTATAGAATTGTTTAATTCATATGATAAAGATTACTTCAAATTAAAGTTATTATATATGTGCAGAAAAAAAATGCTAAATTTTTCTTCTCCTTTAAATCCATTCCTTAAGTTAGAGAACGCAGAATACCTTTCACACATAAAAAGATGGACTTCAACATCCCCTTATTCTCAACCAAATGAAAATATAGCAAGGGTTTTCTGGGCGCTTGGCTTAAGATAAAAAAAGGTGTTTAAAATTGATTACTGCAGTAATTCCAGCATTAAATGAAGAAGCCACAATAGAAAAAGTTGTAAAAGAAACAAAAAGATATGCCAATAAAGTAATAGTAGTCAGCGATGGAAGCACTGACAGAACAAAAGAAAAGGCAAAAGCAGCCAGCGCAATTGTTTTGGTTAATTCAGCAAACATGGGCAAAGGATTTTCTTCAAGGGTTGGAGTAAAGAAAGCATTAGAATTCAATCCAGAAATAATAGTGCTAATTGACGCCGACTTGCAGCACGACCCAAAAGATATACCTGAAATGGTTAGGGAATTAAAAGAAAAGAAATTAGATATAGTACTTGGTGCGAGAATTCAAAAAAAAGGCATGCCTAAAACAAAAACAATCGGCAATACTTTAATTGATTTCTTAATAAGAATATTCTATGGAATTAATTTGAAAGACAGCCAGTGCGGCTTTAAGGCAATAAAAAAAGATGCCTTAAAAAAGATTATGTGGTACTCAAACGATTACGGCATGGAAACAGAGATTGCAGCAAGGATAGCAAAGAACAAACTCAAATTTAAAGAAGTTTCAATAAAGACTGCATACAATGATAAATATAAGGGAACAAACATTATTGACGGAATAAAGATTTTTTTGAACATAATTTGGTGGCGTATCTTTATATGAACCTGTTACTGCTTCAAATAATAGTAACATTATTCAGCGTTTTCATGATATACATGGCTTTTATTACATACAAAAAAAGACAGATACTTCAAATGGACTTCATTTTATGGGCTTTTGTATGGGTCTGCTTTATAATAGGAATAAACTTTCCTGAAAGCTTTAAGAAATTAATAGAAACACTAAGGATCGGAAGAACAATGGACCTGCTGTTCATTTCAGCATTTATTGTATTATTTTTCCTTCTTTTTTTCCTGTTTAAAATTGCAAGAGACAACCAGAAGAAAATCAATTTGGTTGTAGAGCACTTGGCGCTAAAGAAACAGAAAAGGCAATAAAAACAATTACGGTTTTTTTGCAACCAAAAGCATTCTTTGCGGTATTAAACCCAAATGTTTTTCTCTCCACTCAAAGACTGGCTCAAAACCAGAATCTTTTAATATTTTCTTTAAAGTTCTACTTGAATAATACCTTATGTGACTGCCCAAAGGATCATAAATTTTATCCCAATAAAAAAAAGTTATTATAAGGGTCTTTAAAAAATTAAATTCAGGGGCAATAATTATAATGTTTCCATTCTTTTTTAAGACTCTTCTAAACTCTGAAAACATTTTTTGAACATCCAAGACATGTTCTATTATTTCTCCTGCAAAAATTGTATCAAAAGCATTGTCAGGGAAAGGAATATCTGTGGCTAAGCCCTGCCTGAATTTTACGTGAGGGTAATTCTTTTTTGCTTTTTTTATTGCTGTGCGTGAAATGTCTATTCCCTGGGTTGGAACTATTTTGTTCAATTCATTTGTTATTAGCCCGTATGCGCAGCCAACGTCAAGACAATCATTTTTAAGGAAAGGCTTTATGATTTTCATTGTTTCATTTATTTCTTTTTTGCTCCAGCGAGCAACAGGATCTTTTTCCCAAATCCTTTCATAAAATTCTTTCATATTATTTCCTTTTCGCTTTTATTATCATTATCGTAGAAAAAAACTTATTTTTTATTTCAGGTATTGAAGGAACTATATAATTGATATCTACAAAAAATCCATTTTCTGAAAAAATTTTTTTTATTTGGTTTGAATAAATTGTTTTCTCATCCTTATTTAATGAACCGCCAGAAATTCTGACTATGAGTGCATAAAAGTAAAACATTAATCCGTTAGGCTCTATCCCGTAATAGGTGCCCCGCGTTTTTAAAACCTTTTTAATTTCCCTAACTGCTTTATTTAGGTCAATCAAATGATGCAATACAAAAGCGCCAAAAACTGCATCAAAAGACTTTTCTTTAAAAGGCAGATTGAACGCGCTGGCCTGCACAAAATCATTCAATTCGTATTTTTTTATATCAGTTGGAAAAACCTTGTTTTTTTCGCCTAAAACTCTTGTAAACCTTCCTGCGCCACACCCTATCTCAAGCAATTTCTTGCTTTTAATATTGAACGTGTTAATTATTAGTCTTTCTGTCATTTTTTTTACCTGATAAATTATGGTCTATAAAACCAACAGTCGCTCCTAACAAAAAAGCAATTCTTGAAAGAATTGTCTGAATCTCTCTTTTAATTATGTTAGACCCTTTAATTTTTTCTGGATTAAAATCAATATTATTGTACTTTAAATTAATTTTAACCAGTAAATTGCCATAAGTAAAGCTATTTCTAATAGAATTCCAAAATCCTTTGCTTCTTTTTTCGTGCAAAACAGGGGCTGCGGGGAGCTCTGAACCTTTATATCCCAAACCATTCAATCTTGTAAACAATTCAGTGTCTTCAGCTAACTCAAAGCTTTCATCCATTTTATTATTTTTTAGTATAGATGAATAACAGGCAATGTTAACCCAACACCAAGGTGTCTGCCTTATTTCAATTCCCCTAATTATTGTTTTTTCATCATGCTTTTTTACTGCCTTAACCATTTCTTCAAGCCACGTGTTAGTTAAAGGCATTGCATCGCTTTCAGTTATAACCAAAATCTTTCCTTTTGCCTTGCTTATTGCATCATTTAATGCTTGAGGAATGCCTTTCTTCTGAGATGTCACCAATTCAAAGTCTTGGAATGACTGCTTCTTAAGCGCACTAATTAAAGGCTTCAATTCTTCTTTGCTTTTGGCTATTGCAATAACAGAAACTTCTCTCATTCAATCATCGTCCTCAAAACTTTTAATGGAACGCCAACAATTCCCTTTAAACCGTAATATTTATACAAATTATATAAATGAAACAAAATTATTTTAGGTTTTTTGAACAACAGCTTCTTGTGCCATTGTTTTTCAGCATAACTTAAAAGTTCTTCAACTTCTTTGCAGCTATAAGAAGGCAGATTAGTAATGCTTTTATCATTCCCTTTAATTTTCCTCCAATCATTTACAGCCAGATAGCCTTTTCTCTTGCACCACTTATACATTTTAGTCCCGGGAAAAGGCACACAAATAGAAAACTGCAATGTATCAGAAGGCAGTTCTAATGCAAATTTTATTGTATTAAGATCGCTTTCTTTTGTTGAGTAAGGCAGGCCTAAAACCCAGCAAACATGAGACCTTAACTTAAATTTCCTGCAGGTTTCAGCAAATCTTATAATGTCTTCTCTTGTAATGGGCTTGCCGAAATGCTTTAAGACATTAGGGTCTGCTGACTCAGCTCCAATAGTGACTCCGGTACAGCCCGCCTTTTTCATTAATTCAAGTAATTCATTGCTTACTTTTGCGTCAACCATGCAATTCCATTTCAGTTTTAGCTTTCGCTTGACTATTTCATTGCATATACCTCCAGCATGCTTTTCATTTATTGCAAAACTGTCATCATCAAAGTAAAGTTCATTAGGCTTGTATTTTTCCCATAAATATTCCATTTCATCAACAACATCTTTTGGGTTTCGCGTTCTATAATTTGGTTTAAGATAATATACAGGCACAGTGCAGAAAGAACATCCTCTTGGGCAACCCCTGCTTGAAACCAAAACAACATTGAAGCCGTTCAGTTTAGGGTCATTGTATTTTTTCATTGGCAATTCTTCTCTCTCAGGCCAAGGCAATTCATCCAAGTTTTTTATAAGTTCACGAGGAACGAATTTGTGGCCTTTTGCTGCAACACCTTTAGGGAACTTTTTTAATTTTCCATCTAAGTATTTAATTAAATCCGAGCTGCTGTAATCGCATTCCCCTACAATCACATAATTATAGCCTTGCTTCAAATGCTCTTTTGGTGTTGGGGTCGCATGATAGCCTGACGCAACAGTTATGAGACCAGGCTTTATTTTTTTAATCATTTCAATTGTTTTGAGGTCATAATCAAAAGAAGAAGCTGTTGTCTCCCAAATTAATATGTTGGGATCAATTTTCTTGAATCTTTCAATAAAATCTTTTCTATCCAATTCTTCTGCTGTTGAATCAACAATGTGGGCGTCATAGCCGTTCTTTTTCAGCACTGCTGTGGCATAAGCCAGCCTGACAGGAAATGGAAAATATTTCATTGAGAAATCATGAATTGTAATGTCCCACCTGCACCTCAGCCAAGGTCCAGGAGGGTTTGCAAGCAATATTTTCATTTTATCACTAACCTTGGTGTATCATAAAACCTCTTAAATTTTAAAATACGCTTTTAAGAATAACATAAATGCTTTTGGGTTTGATAATAACCTGAAATATTTAGCATAATTCTTATATTTAACTGACCTGAAAGCATTTAACATTTCTTGTTTGTAAAATACCAAATCTTCTTTTGTAAGATTTTCTAGTTTAATAGGATACTCATTCATACAATAATGGTAATCTGAAAGGTTTTTTATATTTGATATCCTTCTTTCAAGGCAATATTTTTCTAAATCTGTACCAATTAATGGAGTCATTATGCTTACTTGTATTCCATCAGGGTGTATTTCCTTGATGAGTTTACTGGTCATTTCAAGATCTTCTTTTGTTTCAGTTGGACAACCCACAATAATAAATGCATGACGCAATATTCCTAATTTATGTGATAGTTTAAATGCTTTATTTATCTGTTCTAAGGTTATTCCTTTACGCATAAAATTTAAAATTCTTTGAGAACCTGATTCTATGCCATAATTTATGAAAACACAGCCGGCCTCCTTCATAATCCTAAGTTTTTTTTCATCAACAGCATCTACTCGTGTACTGCATTTCCAAATTATTTTCAAAGGTTTTACTAATTTACAAAAGTTTTCAAGCCATTCTCCATCATACGTAAAAGTATCGTCAAGAAAATAAAATATGAAATTTTTACCATAATTTTTTATTATATATTTTATTTCTGCAATAACATTTTTAGGACTTCTAAGTCTGATTTTTTCTCCGAACAACTTTCTCTGCGTTGGCTGGCAAAACATACAATTATAAGGGCACCCTCTGGATACCATTATCTCCATTGAATAAGTGGTTTTCAAATACTTACCATATTCCATTAAGTCTCTTTTCGGGAAAGGCAATTCATCTAATATTTTAAAACGTTCTCCATAAATTAGTCTTTTCTTTTCAATTCCTTTAACTATATTTAATATAGCTTTTTCTCCTTCACCAATTATAATAAAATCTATATATTTATTTTTTAACAAAATATTTGGTGCAACAGTAGCGTGCGCCCCTCCAACTATTATTTTTGAGCTGGGAGAAATCTTTTTAGCTATTTTTATTGCCTTTAATCCTTGTTCTGCTATTGGCGTCTGTAAAGAAAATCCTATGAATTCTGGTTTTAATTCCTTTAATTTTTTTTCATAGTTTTTCCAACTAGTGAATGTTAAATCAATTATATTGGATTTTATTCCATTAACTGTTAAATGAGAGGCAAGATATTGAACTCCCAGCGGACAGGAGTTTCCTCCTGCCAACATTTTTGGAATTCTTGGATACACAAGAGTTATCATTTTTTCCCGCCCAAACACTGTATCATCATAAGATTATAGAGGCCTCTTAAAAATTCTGGTAATTTATATTTCTTTTTGAGTTTATTAAAACCTTCAATTTTAATATAATCAAATTTTCCTAATTGAATATTATGTTTTTCAAATAAATTTTTGACTTCATTAAAGCCTGTAAACCAGTGATAATCTGCACAAGGTTTCCCTATTACTTTTTCATCTATAAACTTTCGAACAAACCTTGGAAATAAAATAGTCAAAGGCAAACCGTCATGAGGATTCCATAAAATGAACAACGGAAAATACCTGGCTTCTGTTGTTATGAATGCAAGGCCGCCTTTTTTCAAAACCCTTGCCATTTCACTTGCAAAGGATTTATAATCCGGAACATGCTCTAAAGTATCAGTACAAATTATTAAATCAAAAAAATCTTTAGGGTAAGGAATTTTTTTTCCATTCCACCATTTTAGTTGTTTTGGTTTTAGTTTTAGGTCATTAAATCTTTGCTTAGAGATCTCTAAAAAATAATTATTGACATCTATTCCATAAAGCCTTGCTCCTGATTCTGCAAACGCACAAGCAATCCCGCCAGTTCCAACACTTACATCCAAGACCTTTTTTCCTTTTATATTTACTGGCAAATATTTTATTATTTTCTTTCCAAAATCAAGTCTGCCCAAAGCATACCTTACATCAACTTTTGGTTGAGTCATAGGCTGTTTTATGTCATGCTTCCATAAAACCAATTTATCCTGCCATTTCATTATCAAATACCTTATTTTTGTAATCTAACAACAATTATTAATTTCTTTTTGCAAAGGCATTAAAAAAGAATTTTAATGCCCCCAAAGTTCCGGCAATTGACCTCAGGGAAGCAATTACTGGCGCCAAAAAAATCATTTTCTTTTCTTTTCTGAAGCACCACAAGCCAAGGCCAAGATTTGAAATGAACAAAAGGAAAAACAGGGCAATTGAAAAAACCAAATTCATAAAATAAATCGATAAAGCAATTGAAAAAAGAAACATTATTGACAAAATGAATTGGAATTGTATTTCAAAACCTGAATAAGAATCATTCATTAAAATTCTTTTTTTTGAGAGTGCAGCAGCATACCAGTAACCTCTCTTAAACTGCTGCTTCAAATATTTCTGCAAAGAATCCGGGTGAAAATGACCTACAAATACATTTTCAAGAAAAACTAATTTTTTTCCGCCAGCGTAAAGTTTATGGGACAAATAAAAGTCCTCGCTTGAGGCCACCTTAAATTCTTCATTAAAGCCCCCGGCACTAAAAAAATATTTTTTGTTGAAAGCTGTTGCGTAAGAACCTAAAACGCTAATTTCTTTTTTTTGCATTCTTTCATGCCTGAAAGCTATTTCATACCCTACATAACGGGCAATCAATGAATAATTGTTTTCTGTTTTATACGCACAAGACACCACAGCAACATTTTTTTCTTTTAAAGGCTTTATTATTCTTTCAAGCCATTCTTTTTTGGGAATGCAGTCAGAGTCAAGGAAAGCTATTATTCCTGCTTTTGATTTTTTTGCCCCAAGATTTCTTGCAGCAGCAGGGCCTAAATGCTTTCTTTTTAGTATTTTAATTTTAAGCCTTGATTTTTTCTTGAACTCACTTATTAATTCAAGGCTTTTGTCAGTGCTTTCATCGTCAACTATTATTGCTTCAAAATTACTGAAGGACTGCCTTTCAAGGCCTTGAAGGCATCCGATTATGGTTCTTTCAGAATTGTATGACGGGATTATTACAGAAACCTTTTCTTTCATTTTTTTTATCCTTTTTTGCGCATTCATTGCAAGCTGACATTATTGGTTAAATATCTTTTACCACACAATTAGTTTTAAATGAAAAGCTATTCAGGCAAAAAAACAAGTGTTTCCTTTTTGATTCCGGCCCATAACGAGGAAAAGATGATAGGCTTTGCCTTAGAGCCATTAACCAAACTGAAAGCAGAATGCCCTTCCATTGAAATATTGGTTGGGCTTGACGGCTGCACTGATTCAACAGAAAAAAAGGTTGAAGCCTTTAAAGGGGTTAAAATAATCAAGTTCACAGAAAGAAAAGGAAAGCATAAAGTGCTGAACGAATTAGTCAAAAAAGCGCGCGGTGAGATATGTGTGGTAAACGACGCTGACTGGATTTTTGTTGCAGGAAAAAATGATTTGAACAAAATGATTAAATGCTTTGAAGACAAAAGCATTGGGGGCTTGGGGGACCATTACGCTTTAAGCTTTGCCCCAAAAATGCTTCAAGAAAGCAATTCAATCCTGTTTGCAGGGGAAGCCTGGAACCTGCTCTTCATCACAGAATACAAGAACAAATTCTTCACCAAAGAAATTAACGGAGAAAGGTTTGCAGATTTTGAAAAAGCCAGCTATCCTTTCTTTGTTCATTTTTTCAGGAAAGACTCTGTGGGGGAAGCAACAACACTTGCAGATGATGCAGAGAGATTCCTGCAGATTGAAAGAAAAGGATTGAAAGTGAAACTGCTTCCCTTCGGTTCAAAGCCTTATTTTGTCCCTGCATATAATTCAATTGATTTGAAGGGAATACTGAAGCAGAGAAGCAGGGGCTTTATTGCGCAGAAACAGATAAGGGAGAAATACAGCCCAAAGAATTTTCCGGTTAGAACAAGCCTCTCACTGTTTTTTTATGCCCTGAAAAATCTCCCAAGAGTAAAAAAGCCTAAACATATTTTAGGGGTTCTTTTATGGTGGGTTCTTTCGGGGTTTTCATACATTGATTATGCAATAAGAAAAAGAAATCTTTCAACTGAAGAAGGCTGGCGGCTGGGATTAAGCCGTTAGAACTTTAAAGTAGAGTTTTGGATTGAATATTATGTTCCTGACCTGAAAAAGGCAGTGCGTGCAATAACATCCTTTTCCCTCAATCATTTTTCTCTGCTTCTCTGCTTTTTTTGAAAACCACACAGAAGAAAAATCATAATTTGCTTTCCTTAAGTTTCCAATACTTGGGAGGAGCTCGCACAAAGAAAGGCTGCCATCTGAATTAATTACGCCTGCAACCTTTCCTGCAAGGCACGGAATCACCTGCTTTTTCTGCCTTAATGTCTCAAGCTGTATTTTGTTTAGAAGAGAATTAATCTTGAATGCCATGAGCGGATAGAGTGATTTCATGAAAAAACTGTTCTTATAATATCTTTTGTCCATTGAAGAATAGGCTTTCAGGTTTTCCTTGTATTCAGCAAAAAGTTTTTCCATCTGCTTAACTGTAGGAGGCTTTAATTTTGGGTTTTTTGGGTTTCCTCTTATTATCTCAATTGTATGAAAGTCAACATCCATTTCATCCCTTACAAAATCCATCAAAGCGCCCATTTCACTGTAGTTCTTGTTGCATACAACAGTGCAGACCATTGTGGAAAGCTGCGGGAATTCTTTTTTCAATTTTCTAAGTTTTTTTTCTGTTTCCAGAACCTTCTGAAAATTACCTTTTACCCCTCGAATTGAACAATGCGTTTTCTCCAAACCGTCAAGAGAAAGCAGAATTGAAAGGTTTATATCCCTGCATTCTGAAAGAATTTTTTTTGTTGTTTTGTATATTTTTTCAGGCAAAAGGCAGTTTGTTGGAATTGCAATGTTTTTTGCATTATTGTTTTCAAAAAAAACCGTGCAGATTTCAGGCAAATCATTTCTCAGGAAAGGCTCTCCTCCGCTCAAATGAAGCCATGCGAGTTCATGCATGTTTTTTGATATTCTTTTTATTTCTTCAAGTGACAAATCATCTTTTCTGTTCAAATTTTTCCAGTTAAAGCAGGTTTTGCATCTGCTGTTGCATTTGCTGGTAACAAAGAAAATCATGTAAGGGGGCAATTTGTTTTTTTGGGGCTTTAAAAGCCACTTAAAAGATTTTCCAATCATTTATTTTTCTCCTCACTGAATTTTTTAACCCCTTCAATTACCCCTGCACTCCAGTAAATTCTCCCAAGGAAGAGCAGGGGCACATAAAGAATAACTTCTGGAGAATATCTTAAATTTTTCCATAAAACAAACGAAAAGGAAACAACAAAAAGCACTGGCAAAAGCAGGAGCATTTCATAAAAATTTTTCCTGAAGAGAAAACTCCAAGAGAAAGGATCATTGTATTTCAGATTCACGTATGCTTCACCCAGGCCGTGCTCAAATCTGTGGGATAAAAAATTTTTCAGGTTTTTTATCTTATGAAAGTGCTTTGTTTTGGCTTCCGGGAGAAAAACTATCCTATAATTTTTATTTTTTAGTTTGATTGAGAGTGCAGTATCCTCTGTCCAAAGCACTTCCTCATCAAATCCTTTCAATTCCTCAAAAATTTTCTTTCTAATGCAGAAATTTGCGCTTGTTGCAAGAATTCTCTCTTCTTTCTTCATTTTTGGGTTTAGTGAATGCGCCCAGTCAAAGTGAATTGCTTTTGAGTAAATATTTTTTTCTCCGTCAACTAATGAGCCGTAAACAGCGGCTGTTTTGCTGTCCATCATTTCTTTAACCATTATTTTAAGCCATTTTTTTTCTGGGGTGCAGTCAGAGTCAAGAAAAGCTATTATTCCTGCTTTAGCTTTCCTTGCGCCAAGATTTCTTGCAGCAGCAGGCCCTTTATGTTTTTGCTGAATCAAAATCGCTTCCCTAAATTTTTTTACAACATTCCTTGTACTGTCAGTGCTGCCGTCATCTACTACAATAACCTCAAACTGGCTTTTAGGGAAATCAGATTTAAGAATTGAATTTAAGGTAAAGGCAATTGTTTTCTCTGAATTATAGCTTGGTATTACAACAGACGCTTTCATACATTAATATTGACTGCTTAAAATAAAAAATAGGAAGGGCGGGAAAGGAGAGAAAAACTCTCCTGCAAACTTCCTTTACAAAAATTTTTCCGCCCTTGTTGTTGCATGTCAACCACTCTCTTTTATTGAATAGGGGGTGAAAACCTTTCCCTTAGAGCAAAAATAACAGCACCTAAAAATAATAGCTTTATGGTACAATTACATAAAAAAATAATAAAATAATTAGTTATTTATACATAATAAACGAAAATTATTTAAATAACCTGCAACTATATTTAGTGGTTTGATTGCTGCAAGCACAACATGTAGTGGGGTTAATTTGTTTTTTAATGAAATTGAGGGGGTAATAGCATGAAATGTCCTTTCTGCAATAATACTGAAAGCCGGGTTATAGACAAGAGAATCAATGACGAAGAAAAGAGCAATAGGAGGAGAAGGGAATGCTTAAAGTGCGGCAGGCGCTTTACAACCTATGAGAGAATTGAGTCCCTGCCCAAAATTGAATTCGTAGAAAAAAGGGATGGAAGAATTGTTCCATTTGACAAAGAAAAAGTAACTGAAGCCATATTCAAGGCAGCACAGGCTGTTGGGGGAACTGACAGGAGCCTTGCAGAAGGCCTTGCAGAAAAGGTTGTGGAATTACTAGAACAAAAATTTGGCTCAACCAAAACCCCTAAAGTGGAAGACGTCCAGGACGCAGTAGAAAAAGTTCTCATAGAAGAAGGCCACGCAAAAACAGCAAAAGCCTTTATTTTATACCGAGAGAAAAGGAAAGAGATAAGGGATGTAAAGTCATTCTTTGCCAAAGCAAATGAAATAATTAAAAGCTATATTGAGACAACAGACTGGAGAGTAAAAGAAAACGCAAATGCATTTTATTCAATTTCAGCATTCCAGGGGCACATTGCAGGCGCAATAATAGCAGAATATGCATTAAACAATATTTACCCGAAAGAAATTGCAGATGCTCACAGGCAGGGAGACTTTCACATTCACGATTTGAGTGTAGGAACCTTTACTGCATACTGTGCTGGCTGGAGCTTAAGGCAATTATTAATGGAAGGATTCAATGGAGTAACAGGCAGGGTTTCAGCAAAGCCTGCAAGGCACTTCAATGCAGCCTTAGGCCAGTTAGTCAACTTTTTTGGTACATTGCAGAACGAATGGGCTGGAGCACAGGCTGTATCATCTTTTGACACATATTTTGCGCCTTTAGTGAGAGAAGACAAACTGAATTACAAGCAGGTAAAGCAAAGCATCCAGGAATTCGTTTATGGTATTAACCAGACCTCAAGATGGGGCAACCAGGTTCCATTCACTAATATTACCTTGGACTGGACTGTGCCTGAAGACATGAAGGAACATAAAGCAATAGTTGGAGGGGAATTAATTAAAGACACCTACTCAGATTACCAGGAAGAAATGGATTGGATCAACAAAGCATTCATTGAAGTAATGAGTGCAGGAGACATGAACGCAAGAATTTTCACTTTCCCGATTCCAACCTATAATATAACAAGAGACTTTGATTGGAGCACAGAGAATGCAGACCTATTATTTGAAATGACAGCAAAGTATGGGATTCCATACTTTCAGAACTTCATTAACAGTTCCTTAAAGCCTCAGGATGTGCGCAGTATGTGTTGTCGCCTTCAACTCCGAGTAAAAGATTTGCTTAGTAAAACAGGAGGCTTGTTTGGCTCAGGGGAACAGACAGGAAGCATTGGAGTAGTAACAATAAACATGCCTAAAATTGGATTTCTTTCAAAGAGCAGGGAAGAATTCTTTGAAAGGCTTGGAAGAATGCTTGTTCTCGCAAAAGATTCACTTGAAATAAAAAGAAAAGAGGTAGAAAAAAACATGCAGCAAGGCCTGCTTCCCTACACAAAAAGATATTTAGGGCACTTGAACAACCACTTTTCTACAATTGGATTGGTTGGAATGAATGAAGCAAGCATTAATTTTTTGCACCAGAAAATTGCAGAAAAAGAGGGAAAGCAATTGGCCTTGGATGTATTGGATTTCTTCAGGGAGAAATTAACTGAATTCCAGGGTGAAACAGGCCACATCTACAATTTGGAGGCAACTCCAGCAGAAGGAACATCTTACAGGCTTGCAAGAATTGACAAGAGGAATTACCCTGAAATAATTACTGCAGGCAATGGAGCGCCATTCTACACGAATTCAACCAATCTGCCTGTGGACTACACTGACGACATCTTTGAGGCATTAAAGCATCAAGACGAATTGCAGGTAAAATACACTGGGGGAACAGTACTGCATGGTTTTATTGGAGAGAGAATTGAATCAAACCAGTCATGCAAGAAGTTAGTGAAGAAGATAGCAGAAAACTTCAGGCTGCCTTATTTCACTGTAACTCCAACATTCAGCATTTGCCCAGTGCACGGTTACATCAAGGGAGAACATAAGAACTGCCCTATGGCAGCAAAATAAATTTAGAGGTGAATTTTAAATGGAAGAAAAGCAATGCGGAAAAGCATGCGAGGTATACAGCAGGGTAGTAGGCTATTTTCGCCCAGTACAGTCATGGAATGAAGGAAAACAAGAGGAATTCAAGCACAGGAAAGCCTATGAAATAAAAGAAAAAGAATTAAAATAAAAAAGTGAAAAATAAATGGAATTCAAGGGAATACAAAAGATAACATTGATTGATTTCCCCGGGCACATCGCTTCAACGCTTTTTCTCTCGAAATGCAATTTTTCCTGCCCTTACTGCCAGAACCCATTGCTTGTAAGGGACGATAAAAGCCTTCAGTCAATTCCGGAAAAAGAAATGATTGAATTGCTTAATGACAGAAAGGAATTCATTGAAGGGATATGCATTACTGGCGGCGAACCCACCTTATACGGGAAAGAATTAAAGGAATTCATCAAGAAAATAAAAAGAGAATTGAAGTTAAAGGTAAAGTTGGACACCAATGGCTCAAACCCAAAAATCCTAAAGGAATTGATCGAAGAAAGACTGCTGGATTACATTGCAATGGACATCAAAGGGCCTATAGAAAAATACGAAGAAATTGCAAGAGCAAAAGTTGACAGGAAGGCAGTGCAGGAGAGCATTGACCTGATAATGAATTCAGGCCTTGAATACGAGTTCAGGACAACCATTGTACCGGAATTTTTTTCCAAAGAAGATGCAATCGCAATAGGCAAATGGCTCATGGGAGCAAAAAAATACTTCCTGCAGCAATTCAACAACCAGACAGAACTGCTTGACCCCAAATTCAAGGAGAAGAAGCCTTATCCCCCAGAGAAACTAAAGGAGTTAGCGCAATTAATGAAACCCTTCTTCGGAGAATGCGGGGTAAGGGGAATTTAAATAGATAGAATTATTAATTAAAGAAAACTAATTCTTTTATGCCTTCAAGAAAACCTATTGCAACAGTAAGGCCGCCAAACAGCGTTTACGTTTTAGGCAGGATTACAAAAAACCCTTGGATTGCTGGCGGGTTCAATAAAAAATTATTAAGACAGGAAGTCAAGCAGAGAACGATTATTCCTATCAAAGGCACTATACTGGAAAGGCAATTAAGAAAAAAAGGAATTAAAACCTCAAATCTTGTGTTTTACCCAAGGCAATTGCCTTCCAAAGATTATGGGGTTCATGAAAGAAGCGTTCACACTGAACCTCAAAAAAGAAATGAACCAAGTTTTGTTTTCAAGGGAACAGGAGGAGAACTTAGTTACAGAGAACACGAAAACATTGAAGAAAGAAAATTCCATGGCGGTGCAAGAAAAACAACAATCAATCAAGCCATTTTTGTCGCAAAAAACTTATGGAAAGCATACAACAAAGCATTAAAAGAAAAAGATCCAGTTGTAATGGAGGCAGTAAAATATGGAATAAAAGAAGCTCCTTTTTTGCAACCGATTACAACAATTGAGCCTAAACAACTGCCCTTTCAATTAAAAGACGCTGAAGAAAGAAAAGCCTTCCTTGAAAAACACAAAAAAAGCCTTCTTCCAAAAGAGATAAAATTACTTAAAAAACCGATCAATTTCGCTCCAGAAAATTTATTAGCTGCCGGTAAAAGAATTGAATCAACAAAAATTTTTAAGTTAGTGAATGGCTCAAGGTATTATGGAATACCTAAAAAACTTAGAAAACAAGAAATAGTATTAAATTACGCAATCCCACTAAATACAAGAATAGAGGAACTTCGATATGGACTTAGCCCTCTAAAAAAAGAAAATTTTCTAAAATGGCAAAAAGTATTTGAGCATTTTGGATATGAATTACAAGATAAAGCTGGAAAGAGCATAGTAAAGAAAGGGAAGCAAATCTATAATTTATTTGAGTCTCCTGAAATAAAACAGGACATCTTAAACAAGTTCGCTGTAAGCCTTGCATTAAGCACGCATATAATTCAAAACAGGTTAAAGGGAAGTGTTGAAGCAAAGCACGGGAGGGTTTTTGATGATCACAATACAACTATATTGGGGCACATAGTTGATTATGACACGATTGGAATAAATGAAAGAATAAGTAGGGATAAAAAAAATATCCAAAGGGGAAACGCAAGACGAGTAATTCGTATTTTTGGTGGCCTTTTCGATCCCGGCATTGTTCCTTTGCAAATTAATATGGCCTGCAATTTATATGATAGCTTATTAAAAAAAGGGGATGAATACATTCAAGCCAAAAGAAAGAGAAAGCGATGATCAGCTTGATTTTAAAAATCACTTGAAGTGGGAATCGTATTTTCCTTCTTTTAATTGTTTTATTGCTATGTCTGGCTTTACTCCGTCTACTGTGAGGCCCAAGGAATAGCATGAGCCCATGACTTCTGATGCAGCGCTTTTTAATGAAGAGGATTTCATTGAGTCAATCTTCATTTCAGCAACTTTAATGACCTGTTCGATTGAAATGTCGCCTACAATCTGCTCTTTCGGGTTAGCGCTGCCTTTCTGAAGGCCTAATTCTTTTTTTATCAAGGCGCTTGTGGGGGGGCTTCCAACTTTAATGGAAAAGTTTTTCTTTGAATCAATTTCTATTGTGACTGGAATCTTCATTCCCTCGAAAGCCTTTGTCTTGGAGTTAATTTCAGCTACAATGGCCCCAATGTTCACCCCTAAAGGCCCTAAAGCTGGGCCTAAAGGCGCAGCTGCAGTGGCTTTTCCTGCTTCAACCATTACTTTAACTTCAGGCATAAAATTTTCCTCTTTAATTCATTCAAAAATTATTCCTTTAAAATTCTTATGTGCTCTGCCCTTATTGTCACAGGGATTTTTACTGCTGCCTCAAGCAATTCAACTGTGACTTCCTCTTTAGTGTCATTCACCCTAAGCACTCTTGCCTTTTCTCCCTTAAATGGACCTGTAATCAATTCTATCTTCATTCCTTCCTTTATGGACTTCATTAAAGGCTTTGCTTCAAGCAAGGAAGAAAGCTCTTCAATTTTTACTTGGCCTCCCACAACCCCTTTTCCTTTGATGTGAGGAGTATTAGAAATAGCCCTCCTTACAGTTAATTCTGAGTCAGCCTCTATGAGCACGTAGCCTTTAAGCCCGGGGATTACACTCAAGGAATAAACGCTCAAGCCTTCCTCTTTGATTTTGTTTGCAAGAATATCCACAACCAAGGACTCTTGGCCTACTGTTGTTCTAAGAGTAAAGATCATAGTATCATTCCATTATAAAAATCATATTTTTGGGAAACCCATTGAAATAAAAGTAAAAATCAATTTCATTATGTAACCAATTACTGCAACTAATAATATGCCCAAGCCTGTTGCCTTAACCATTACCATAAACTCTTCCTTGTCAGGCTTTCTTGCGACAGTGAAGATTCTCCTGCTTGACTCAATGAAAGAACTTAAATTGAACATTTTTTACACCAAAAAAAAGATTTTAATGCAATACAAATAAAAACCAATTCTTTATTAAAGTCATCCAGTGAATTCAATTCCCAAGTCAATTTCTCCTTCGTCATTGTACAATTCCTTTAACTGCTTTGCCCCGCTGCCTGAACCCAAGTAAGGAAACTTTCCCCCGGCAATTACAACCATTGCCTGGATCTGGTTTCTTGGAAGGTCCTCTTCAATCATTGCACCCCAGATGATGTGGGCGTTAGCGTTAATCTTTGAGCTTACTGCTTCCACAATCATTTCTGCCTCCCTCAAAGTCATGTCTGCTCCGCCAACAACATTCACTAAAGCCCTTGCAGCATCAGTTATATCAACATCAAGCAAAGGAGAAGTTAAAGCGTTCTCTACTGCCTCTAAAGCCCTTGAGTCAGTTACTTTTTCTGCATGGCTTTCCCCTAATCCAATCATTGCTGCACCGCCTTTATCTAATATTGTCCTCAGGTCAGCGAAATCCAGGTTGATCAGACCAGGCTTTGTGACCATTTCAGTAATTCCTTTCACTGCATTTGTAAGAACCTCATCTGCAACCCTGAAAGCAGCAGTTACAGGCAGGTCAGGGGCAATCTCCAAGATTTTATCATTCGGAATAACAATTATTGTGTCGGATTCTTTCCTTAGCTTGGCTAAACCGTCCAATGCATTCTCCATTCTTCTTCTTCCCTCAACAGTAAAAGGCAGGGTGACAACAGAAATTGTTAAAGCTTTGGATTCCTTTGCAATGCTTGCAACAACAGGTGCAGCCCCAGTTCCTGTTCCCCCCCCTAAACCGCAGGTAATGAATACAAGGTCTGAATCAGACAAAATTTCAGAAATATCTTCAATTGACTCCTGTGCTGCCCCTTCCCCAACAGAAGGATTGCTCCCAGATCCAAGGCCTTTAGTCAATTTCTTTCCTATCAATAATTTCTTTTCAGCCTGAACTGAAAGAAGATCCTGGGCGTCAGTGTTCATTACAACAGTTTCAGCTCCGTGAATTCCAATTTCACTCATTCTGTCAACAGTATTGCAGCCTCCGCCTCCAATCCCTATAACCCTTATTTTAGCCCTGCTGGCTTCAAGCAATCTCACTAATTCTTCGTCTTGTTCCCCTTGAGGCAGCCTCTTTCCCTTAGGGCCTAATTTGCCTCCTTCAGACAAGGCCTTCCTTACTGCGCGCTCCACAACTGACTTCAAAGCCTAAAACCTCCAATAAATTTATAAAAAGCAAAACCATTAATAGTATTAAACAAAAAATTTTCATGCAAAAATCCAATCATTTTGATTTGTCACTGGAAAATAATTAAAAGGCAAAGGTAAAATTAATTATGAAAAGAAAAGGATTAAAAGCTATTGCTCAAGCCATAAGGGATTTAAAAATACAGGGAGCCTCAAAGGTAAGGGAAAAGGCAGTAAAAGCAATAGCAGAAAGCGTAAAGCACACAGAAACAAGAGATGTCCATAAATTCAAGAAAGAGCTTAAGGGAAACCTTCTCCTCATACTGAACGCAAGGCCCACAGAGCCAGAGCTCAGGACAGCAGTGAGAATAATATTAAAGAAGGCGCTGCACGAAACAGAATCCCTGCATGAACTGAAAGAACACATTTACAGCGCGTGCATGAATTACGAGAAAGAAAGAAAAAAAGCAATGCAATTAATCGCATTATACGGCGCAAGAATTATACCCAAAAACTCAATTGTGCTAACGCACTGCCATTCAAGCACAGTAGAAGAAATTCTTTCATTAGCGCACAAGCAGAAGAAATTAAGGGAAGTATACTGCACCGAAACAAGGCCTCTCTTCCAAGGCAGAATTACTGCGCAAAACCTTGCAAGAAAAGGAATCAAAGTCACTTTATTCACTGACAGCGCCGTCTTTTCCTTAATGAAAAAATGCGATTTATTCTTCACAGGAGCAGACGCAATCCTTTCAGACGGTTCGATAATAAACAAGATTGGAACTTCAGGCATTGCATTGGCAGCAAAGAAATTCTGTGTGCCTTATTACGCTGCAACCTCCTCTCATGCCTTTGACCCTCTCACATTCTATGGAATAGAAGAAAAAATTGAAGAAAGAAATCCAAGCGAGGTATGGGACAAAAAATTGAAGAATTTGAATATCAGGAATCCTGCCTTTGACAGGACTGAAAGCGAATTCATTGAAGGCATCATAACAGAAAAAGGCGTCCTCACACCAGAAAGCTTAGTGCAATTAAAATACAAAGAACTCCACCTCGACAAACAAAAAGAAGAATTCTTAGACATATACAAAAGAATAAGGAAATTATAAAATTATCTTGGTCTCCTTCTTTTAAGTATTTTAAATACATCGTAAGGGGGCTTGCCTTTAATTTTTTTTATTAATCCTTTTTTTTCCTGCCTTCTCATGAATAGTTCCCCTGCTGGCAGACGGACTCCTGCCATGAATTTTATTTTTTTTATTTTTGTTCTTGCAAACAAAACAGAAAAAAGTTTATTCACAGGGGTATCTTTGCAAATCCTGGAAAACTCAATTATTTTTTTATATGAGTTGATTGTTGTCATTCCATCTATTTCTAATACTTTTGTTTTAGGGGGAAGCCCAAAGCCCCCATAACTCATTTTATAAGCGATTCCTGCAATTGGTTTTCCTTTTTCTAATAAACATAAACCATAACTTAAATCAAAATCAACTAACATATTATTAGCTTTAAATAATTCTTTTAATTCATTTTTTTGAATCTCAGTTAATTTATTACATAGTTTTATTTCATATCTTTGCTTCATCAACAATTAATATTACCAAAAGAATATAAATAATTATTAACTAAATAAATATCGAGAAAGAGGCCAGCTCATTTTTGAATTGCTTGATATCCTTAAACAGGATTGTGTGAAAACCAAGTTTCTTGGCTGGAGCCAAATGCTTTTCTTTGTCGTCAATATAAATGCTTTGAGAAGGCTTTATGTTTTTTAATAATAACTTGTATATTTTAATGTCCGGTTTTGCTTTTTTGACTTCATCCGAAAAAACGATTTTTTGGAAATATTTATCTAATACTGGATGAAGAAATTTTGAGTTTATCAGGGTCTGGTTTGAAAGAACATAAAGGGCATATTTTTTGCATAATTTTTTTATGATTTTTAGCACTTCTTTTCTAACAGCATAACCGCTCAAATAAGCCCCTGCAAATTTCTTGCGAGAAATTTTTTTGTTAAAAATTTTCTTGGATTTTTCATAATACTCTTTTGAAGATATTGAACCAACATAAGCCTTATAATAAAGGTCATGGAACACAACAGCCCAAATCTCAGCAAAAGAAGTATTGGTTAAACCAGCAATTCTCTCTGCTGAAGTCTTAGCCCCTTCCTCTGTAATAACCCCACTAACATCAAAAACAATATTTTTTATCATATAAAAATAAAAGACCACAAAAAATATATTTACGAGTGGTTGAATAAAAAATTAAAAACATAAAATAAGTAATTCTATTCTCTCTATTAAAAAATTATGGGAAGTATAGCACCCAATAATTCCCTTCTTTTTTCCTGATTCCAACTTTGTTCGCGTTCCAATCATAAAGACCTCTGAAAAGGTCTGCTCTATATTTTCTAAACAATGGGTGCTTTTCTGCCCTGATTACCCTTATTCCATCATAGCCGGCTTTCCATGCAGCATCCAAACTTATTTGAAGCAAAAATTGTGCCCAAGGTATTCCAGCTTTTTCATTAAACCCTTTTTGCAATTTCCTAAGTTTTTCTCGATCACGACAATCATACTTTGATTCATAAAGTGTTCCCTGAAGTTCTTCAACTGAAACAAGCCTTTTTCCCAGGTTATCTACAATGTTTAACCTATCAATAGCAAAACCCCTCCTTCCTTTTCTTAAGATAATCCCTATTTTTGCTTCATGCTTAGCTTTTATAACATCTATTTTGTAACCCCTTATTGTTTTTTTGTTAAGATGCTCCAAAAAAGGCATTGCAAGCTTGAGTTCAGCTAGTTTGAATTCATTTGAGAGCAATTCATCTGAGAGCCATTCTTTTTTTAGTTTACGAAGGCGTATTTTGCGGCGCCACATTCTTCCGGGAACTGAAAAAATCTTTTTAACCATTATAAACTATCCTATACCTAACTAATACTATTAAAATAGAGAAAAAAATAAAAAAGGAAAGAAAATCAGGGGCAGAAAAAGCAATTAATTTAAAAAACCAAAAAACTTTTGTTCGGTCACAGAATGCCCGGCGCAAGCATATATTCGTTATATTTATATACTATTCGTTTAACGAATATAATCATGCTTAAGTTGACGGAAAAGAGGATTGTTTCCATTTTGTGGATGCTGAAGAATAAAGGGAAAAGGTGGAGCATTTACGAACTGAGGAAAGGCGCCGCAAAAATGCTTGGGAAAGATGACGCAGTTTACAAGAAAAATACGCGATTCCCAATCACGGATTTGGCTCTTACATACGGCCCCACATTTACTTTTGCGAAAGAGCTTGAGAAAAACGGCCTTATAGTGAAGGACGCAAAGACAGCAGAATATGGTGTTGCAAGAGCTAGTGACATTATAAAGCTCATTTCGCTTGCGATGCCATTCACAAGCCTCAAAACACTCAACTATTATTCACCTCTCGATTTTTCTGAAACCTTGAAGATGGTTCAGGCTTCAAAGCTTGCGCATGCTTTCACTGTTTTCTCTGGAAGCGAACTTTACAGGCAATACGTGAAAACAGACCAAGTGCATGCCTACATCAAAGAAGGAGAGGAAGAAAAATGGAGCAAATACCTGCTTTCCAAAAACTGTCTAAAAGCACAAAAGAGCCAGGCGAATCTATTCCTCATTCCAACAGAACAAGAGGCTTTCTTCAAGGATGCAACAAAAGTGAAGGGCTATTCAGTTGCACCAATGCCAATACTTTTAAGCGATTTACTGAGCTTTGGCGGCCTGGCTGAAGAACAGGCAAACTTTTTGATGGAAGAATGGCTAAACAACAGGCTGTGATTCTCAAATGGAAAAGCTGATGATAGAAAAATCAGATGAACTTTTGTATTATTTCTTCAAGAGCCTTGGAAAAAAGGAAGTTGATGAAATTGGCCTCATGGGCGGCTGGGCAGTGCATTACACACTCAAAAACAAAGACATTGTGCACGTTGGTTCAAGGGACATTGACATCTTTTTTGACCCTGCAAGAATAAAGCCAAAAGCAGTTGAAGAAAAACTCAAGAAAATGGGGTTTCACCCGCACTCCACGTTTCGTTGGGTTAAAATCTTTCACAGTGAAACGGAAAAAGAGCTTGGCTTGGAAGAAAGCAAAAAGCACCCAATTTACAACCTTTCATACATTTATTTTGACATTGCCACACCAACAAAAATAGGGCATTCTATGCCGGAGCCTTTGCTCAAAAAGGTTTTCAAGAAAGAAAAAAGGCACGTAAAAATCAAGGGCATTAAAGTAATGGTTCCTTCAGCAAAGATTCTTGTCGAGATGAAACTGAAGTCAATCCCCGGGCGAAGCGATGCTTTCAAAAGAACAAAAGACACTGCAGACCTTTACGCTTTGCTGGAAAACAATCCAAGCTTGTGGATTGTAAAAAATGGTCAGAGAATAAAAACAAAAGGATTGAACAAAAAACTTGCCGAAGAATTCAAGGAAAAGATTGAAAGATTCAAAATAGACGGCACAATATCAGCATCAGCAACAATGCTGAAAATAGGGCAAAACCAGCTCACAGACTTGTTGGAAAAAATTTGAGGCTGTATGACTAATTCTGGCCGTTTATAAACAACAGTTACATATTCCAAAAAACAGGTTGGCCAAATTCTGGTTCCGAAAGAGACCAAATTTAACCCCTTCGCCGCATAATTGCTTTTGTATTGGCAAGGTTTGCCCAAGTATTGTAGTAACATCTATATAATTTAAGCTCTGTGAATGTTCAGCTGACTGTGATTGTGCCTGTCATTGAAGGGTGGATTCCGCAGTGAAAGCTGAATGAGCCGTTCTTGTCTGCAACAAACTGGACTATTGTAGTGACATTATATGGAAGGCTCGTGCTGATATTGAAGTCTGGAATTACAATGCTGTGGTTTGAGTCCAATGCCGTAATGTTCAATTTCACTGTGTCATGCAAGCTCACTGAAAAAGAGTTAGGCACAAAACCATTGTTCACGTCAACATTCACATTAAATTCCCTTAGCTGTCCAGCGTAAACGTGCAGGCACAGGGCAGTGCAAGTATTAGGATTACTGCACGAATCAGTTGTAAGAGAATTAGAGTCGTCGCACTGAGAGCTTGAAGTGCACGAAGGCGTTGTACAAACTGCATTACAGCACAATTGGCCTGAAGAACAGTTAATGTCCTGAGGGCAATTGGCGCAGGTCTCGTTTGCGTCAATTTTTGCATTGCCACAGAATGCTGCATTCAGGTCAAGTGTGTGAGTGCAGGCTGAAGTGCAAGTGTTAGGGTTAATGCAGACATCAATTGTAAGGGAATTGGAGTCATTGCAGCCTGAATTCGAAGTGCATGTTGGCGTAGTGCAGGAATTACTGCAGCATAACTCCCCTTCATCACATTGAACGCTGCCACACAAATTCTGAATTACAGTGTAAACGCATTTTGCATTGCAGGAATTAGGATTGCTGCATGAATCCAGTGTAAGGGAATTAGAGTCATTGCACTGCGAAGCAGAAGTGCACGCTGGAACAATGCAGGAATTACTGCAGCACAGCTTGTTTGCATCGCAGGGCCTGTCTTCATCGCATTCACTTTCAGGCAGTTCAGGCTCCTTTAAAGTAATAACGTGAATTACCGGGCTCATAATCCATTGAGAACCAGCCTTATGCACTGACTCTGGCTTAAAGTCAAGCAATAGTTCAGTGTCCTTGTTTGCGTCAATTATGAATTCATGAACCAATTTAATTTTGTCGCTTGGAACTTTTACTTCAGCCGAGGTATTGTCATCAAAGCCCACTGTAGCCTTAGTAACAGAAAGCCTTATTTGAGTGTAATGGCCTGACTCAAGCTTTTTTGCTCCAAGAAGCTCCTGCACGTCATGCAGTTTCATTAAATCATATGTTGCAGAATAGTTTGCGTCAGTGAAATCAAGCCATTTGCCTCCTTCACTTTTATGCACTTCAATTTTTGAGATAGTAATATTGAGGGAAGTGAAATCTTCGCTTTCATTGCCGTTACTGTTTTTGTCTTTGTTTGGCGGGTCAGTCAAAAAAAAAGCAAGTGTGCCAGTGCCTGGAGTGATAAATCCTTCAGTCTTTGCTTTTTCTTCAGTGCATCCCTGCTTTTTATCCCATTTCTTTGCTTCAGGGCAGTCACAGTAATTCATGCCAGGGCATTTTGATGCTGTGACACCACACTTAAGAACAATCCATTTTCCTCCCGTCTGCTCGCATAACTGTTTTTCGCTTTCCTGGCCTGAAGGATAAAATTCAACTGGCTTGGATGAAATTTTTAGTTTCACTACATGATAAGGCTGGGTTAATGCTAGAGTGACATTCTCTCCAGGCCCAGGGAATCCTTCTTTAATGAATACAGTAAGCTTGTCTTCTTTTTCTAGGATTTTATCTATTTCAATGCTGTATCCCCCAGAGCTTTGCTCGCCCATGCACGAAGCAATAACCATTTCAGAGCTGAAGTCAATTGAAGGAAGCCCTGGCTTTGGGCTTAAATTGCTTTTCAGTTTATTCCAGAAGTCTTGCCAGTTAGTAGGATCTTTTATCACTGAATTTTCTTTTGCAGTGCAGCCGCTGTAAGAACCTTGCTCTATTGTCTCAAATTCTACTTTCTGTTTTTCTTCTTCTTTCTCTTGTTTTACTTTTTCATCAAATTCTTTTGGTGAAAGAACCTTTATTACGGGCTTGAGGATGTACTTGTCTCCAGCTTTAATCAATGATTCAGAGCTGAAATCCAGTATTAATTCTGTTGTCTTTTTTTCATCAATAGTGAACTGGTGGGCCAACTTTAATTCATCGCTTGGAATTTCAACCTCAAAGCTGTTGCCGTCAATTACAGCAGAAGCGCTTTTTACTTCCAAGCGGAGTTGAGTGTATTTTCCTGCAGCTAATGTTTTTTCTCCCAACAAATCAGTCAAGTGGTGCAATTTCATTAAATCAAAGCTTTTTTCTTCTTCTAAGAAGACAATCCAGTTGGCGTCTTCTGCTCCGGTCAAGTGAAGCTCAATCTTTGAGATAGTAATATTCAATGCTTCAAGGCCTTCAACCTGCTTGTCAGTAATCTTCAAATTCAAAATTCCAAAGCCTGCTGCAATAGCACAGGAGCCTGCAGGCATGTCCTGAGGGCAATTAGAGCAGTCTTCTCCAGAATCCTGAACCCCATTGCCGCAATTTGGCGCAGGTTGAGTGCAGCCAAACAAGAAAAGCATTGAGGCAATTAATACCAAAACAATTAAACCAAATTTTTTACTCATTCAATTCTCTCCTCCAAATAAATTAATTCAATAAATTAATGTAATGCACAGATAAAAATAAAAACATAAAGAAAATCAGAGGCGAAAAAAGCAATTAATTTAAATTCGTTATTCTACATAAAATATTTTGGCGGGTAGGACAAGGCCAGCTGACGGTTCCTTAAGTGGAGCTGAGGAAAGTCCGTCCATCCAAACTTTTTGGGAAAAAGTTTGATCAAAACAAACTTTTAAGAAAAGTTTGATCAAAAACACTTGAAAGGGTGGCTTCGGGAACAGAAACGAACCATTCAAGGATTACAATGAATGAAAAAAGAGATTCCTTGAGTAAGTTTCAAGCTTTGCTTGAAATTTTTCAAAGCTCTGCTTTGAAATAGGATGAAACGGCCTGAAGCAGATGCAAGCCTTCAATGGCGCTCAGGTGAATGCTGGATAAAAACAAAAGACGGCTTACTCTGTCCTGCCCTGCCCTTTTTCTTTCTTTTAGAAAAAGAAAAGAAAAAGTGCAAGTTGCCCAAAAAGAAAAAAGAAAGGCAAGTTGCTGGAAGAAAAGAAAAAGCTGTCATCAAATAAATTATTATACAATTTTATATTCCTTATCCGCCTTTAATGCGTTAATTGCTGAGTCTGTTCTTTTTTTCCCAAGCAATTTTTTTTCCATTTTTGCTTTCTTTCTTTTTTTGGCATTTGATATTATTTCAATTTGAGACTTAGTTTTTAGTGGATTCATTTTAATTTTCCTTTTTCGTCTATCAACAGGATTTCTTGAAAAGCCTCCTCTTCCTCTACCTGATCTTGAACTCGGGAGTAAAAATTTCTTTCGAGAAAGCTGATTAATAATTCCCATGAAAAAAATAGGATAGCAAGAATTTAAAAAATTTATGCCTAAAAGAAGATTCTAAGAAGATACCCAGCGAAAGGGGCAACAATTTTTATTTATTACCAGCTATTCTCTTTTTATTATGACTTGGAGCCATGAAAAATTGATTAAATTGTTCCTGAATTACTTCAAGGAAAAAAACCACAAGATAATCCCTTCTGCTTCGCTTATTCCTGAAAACGATTCAAGCGTTTTATTTACAACAGCAGGAATGCACCCGCTTGTGCCTTTCCTTTTAGGGCAACCTCACCCAATGGGAAAAAGGCTTGCGAACGTCCAGAAATGCCTTAGGACAAACGATATTGATGAAGTGGGCGATGACTGCCACTTAACCTTCTTTTTAATGCTTGGAAACTGGAGTTTAGGGGACTACTTCAAAAAAGAAGCAATTGAAATGAGCCTTGAATTCCTTATGGGAAGGAAGTGGCTGAACTTGGACGAAAAAAAGCTTTACATTACAATATTTGAGGGAGACAAGGATGCACCAAGAGACGAAGAATCATTAAGGGAATGGAAAAGAATTGGAATTCCTGAAGAAAGAATTTTCTTGAATCCAAAGAAAGACAATTGGTGGGGCCCTGTGGGAGCAACAGGCCCTTGCGGCCCAGACACAGAAATATTCTATGACACAGGAAAAAAGAAATGCTCTCCAGACTGCAGGCCAGGATGCAATTGCGGAAAATATTTCGAAATATGGAATGATGTCTTTATGGAATACTTCAAGACAAAAGAAGGAAGATACGATAAACTAAAGCAGAAAAACGTTGACACGGGAATGGGGGTAGAGAGAACAATTGCAGCCCTTCAAGGAAAGGAAAGCGTTTATGAAACAGAATTCTATTCAAGCGCAATGAAGAAATTGCAGGAATTAGGGAATGCATGGAATGAAAGGTCAGCAAGAATAATTTCAGACCATTTAAGGTCAGCAGTATTTGTGCTAGGAGAAAAAAAGGTTGCCCCAAGCAATATGGACAGAGGCTATGTTTTAAGAAGGCTTATAAGGAGGGCAATAAGGCACGCAAGACTAATTGGAATAAAAGCAAACTTCTGCAAGGAAATCGGAAAAGAATTCATTAAATCTGAAGGAAAGGAATGGCCTGAATTAAAAGAGAATAAAGAATTCGTTTTGAGTGAATTAGAAAAAGAAGAAGAAAAGTTCTCGCAAACCTTAATGAAAGGGCTGAAGATTTTTTCCCAGATAACAGAAAAAAACAAGAACTTGAATGGAAAAGACGCTTTCCTGTTGTTTCAATCATACGGCTTTCCATTAGAGATAACAATGGAATTGGCAAAAGAGAAAGGAATTAAGGTAAATGAAAAGGAATTCTGGGAAGAGTTAAAATTGCACCAGGAAATTTCAAGGAAGGCAACAGAGAAGAAGTTTAAGTCAGGCCTGGCAGACCAAAGCGAGGAAACAATTGCATTGCACACAGCAACGCATTTGCTTCACTCAGCCCTAAGAAAGGTTTTGGGGGAAGAAGTAAAACAGAAAGGCTCAAATATCACCCCAGAAAGGCTCAGGTTTGATTTCTCTTATTCAAAAAACATTAGCCCAGAACAATTGAATGAAGTGGAAAAAATTGTGAATGAACAAATCAAAAAAGGCCTTGAAGTTAAAAAAGAAGAGAAAAGCTTGGATGAAGCAAGAAAAGAAAAGGCCTTGGCTTTCTTTGAAGAAAAGTACGGCGAAAAGATTTCAGTTTACTCTATTGGGGAATTCAGCAAAGAAGTCTGCGCCGGCCCACACATCAAAAACACAAGGGAATTAGGAAAATTCAGGATAACAAAACTGGAGTCCATCGGAACAGGAATCAAAAGAATAAAGGCAGTGCTGAAAAAATAAATAATGTAGAAATTTATTGAATGAACTCCTTCTTTATTTCCGTTATGCCGTGGATTTTTTTGAGTTTTTTCATTAGGGCATTCAATTGATTGCTGGATTCTACTTCTATGGTGAAGGTGTCCTCTGCAATATTCTTTTTCCTGTTTGTCTGGATTTCGCCTGAAATAATATTTGATTTTGTGGAGGTGCAAGCATAGCAGATGTCGTTCAATAATCCAATCCTGTCAAGGGCTGAAACCCTCAAGTGCAGCAAAGACTTTTCTTTTACCTTGGAATAATTCTTTGCCTTGACTGAAGAGAGGAGACCCTGCCTTGCCTCGTTGGATTTAATGAAAGAAAGCCAGGAAGGCTTTGCCTGAACTTTATCAGAATAAATCATCTCAACCATGTCGCCTGAATTCAGCTTATACCATAAAGGCACAATCTTTCCGTTCACTACTGCTTTAAGTGAATTCAAGGCAAGATTCCTGTCAGAGCAAAAAGCGAAATCCAAGGGAGTAGAATCAAAAGGCAGTTCAAGCATTTTACCTTCAGCAGAAAAAACAAAGATTTGGTCCTGGAGAAGGTCTTCCTTCAATGAATCCATGAACTGGCTTGAACTCAAGGAATCAAACCTGCTTGACGAAAGGCTTTCAATCAATGAAATCTTTTGGAGGTCATTCAAGTCACTCTGCTTTTTAAGCCATGAAAGAATGCCAAATTCAGCGAGCTCATGCATCTGCTTTGTCCTAATGTAGACCTTCACAGGCTTTCCTTTCGGGCCCACAATTGTGGTGTGGAGAGACTGATACCATTCAGCCTCAGGCATTGCAATGAAGTCCTTGAACTTCAAAGGGATTGGAGGGAATATCTGGTGTAAGGCCCCTAAAGCCTTATAGCAGTCTGGAATTGAGTTTACTAGAACTATGAGCAAACCGTAATCTTGTATTTCAGCCAAGGCCTTTTGGGAGCGCTTCATCTTGCTGAATATATGGTAAGGGCTCCTGATGCGCTCAAGAAAAGAGGCTTTCACCCCAAATTTCTTCAATTCCTTCTTCAATTCTTTTTTTATGCTTTCAATTTCGCTGATTTTTTTCTGTGACTCAGCCTTTATTTTCTCTTTCAGCTTTAAATAAATTTTTGGGTTGATGACAGAAAAGCACTGCTCCTCCATCTCCTTGTTCAAGGAATTGATTCCAAGCTTGTGGGCCAAAGGGGCATAGACTTCGATTGCATCAAGGGCAATCCTTTTCTTTCTATCTTCAGGCAGGAAATTTATTGTGCGAATGTTATGGAGCTTGTCAGCCAGCTTGATTATCACAACCCCTAAGTCCTTTGTTGAAGAAAAAAGAAGCTTCTGCAACGCAGCAATCCTCCTTTCTTTGGGAGAACCTTCAACTAATACATTAAATTTCGTCAGAGACTCAACTAAAGATGAAACCTGCTCGCCAAATATTCTTTTGAGTTCATTCAATTCAACATCTGTATCTTCAAGCACGTCATGGAGCAGGCCTGCTGCAATTGTTTTCTCATCAAGACCCCACTCGCTCAAAGTTAGGGCAGTGTAATAAGGGTGAATGAAATAGGGCTCGCCTGAAGCTCTTTTCTGGTTCTTGTGAGCGCAGACAGAAAACCAGAATGCCTTCTCAATGAATTTTTCAGGGCTCTCCTTTTTTTGCCCTAAAATCAAAGGAATTCTTGAAGGAAAACTCAAGGCAGAAGTCAAGGTTTTGGAATCAATCTTCTTGATTGAAATTCCTTTAGACAAAGTCAGCGCGCGAGAGAAAAGAGAGAACTTCCTCTTGTAATAATAGTCATAGTTCCTGAGCAGCTCCTTCAATAAAGAATTATAGTTCGACTGCGACTTCATTAAAACTCAACCCTCAATTCTCTTAGAATATAAAATAATTAAAGCAAAAAATTTAATTACATTTCATTCAAAGCCTCAATATTAAGCAAGTGCAAGGCATTGCCTAACACAATGGATGAAGATTCAACCAACTTAAGCCTTGCATTGCGCAATCCAGGGCTTTCAGCCTCTATTACAGGGCAGTCCCTGTAGAATTCATTGAATGATGCAGTGAAATCAAGAAGGAACTGGCATAAACTGTGCGGAGCCAAAGATTCAGTGCAAACTTTTACAATTGCAGGGTAATTCAAAATCAATGAAATCAGTTTCTTCTCTGAAGAAGAATTAAGCAAAGCATAATCTGCTTTGCCTTCAATTTTTCCTGACTTTCTGAGAATGCTTTTCGCCCTAGCATAAGAGTACTGGACATAAGGGCCTGTTTCTCCTTCGAATGAAATGGACTGCTTTGGGTTGAAATGCATGTCCTTCAAGGCGTCAGTTTTCAGGAGGAAGAATTTGATTGAACTCAAGCCAATTGCTTTAGCCCTTTCACCCAATTCCTTTCCATTCAATTCAGGGTGCCTCCCAAAAATTTCCTCTTTGGCCATTTTCTTCATTTCCTCAATCAAGAAATCAGCGTCAACGATTTTGCCTTCCCTTGACTTCATTTTGCCTTCAGGCAAATAAACCATGCCATAATTCAAGTGAATGCAGTCAGAGCTCCACTTGAAGCCCATCAATTCAAATGCCTTAAACAATTGCCGGAAATACAAGTTTTGTTCAGAGCCAACAACCCAAATGCTCTTATTCAAATTAAAGTGTTCAAATTTATATTTTGTCAAAGCCAAGTCATTGGAAATATAAACTGAAGTGCCGTCAGCCCTCAAAATAACCTTTTTTCCTAATCCTTCCTTCTCCAGGACAGCAGTAATGTTTCCCTCTTCATCCTTCTCAAAAATTTTCTTTTTCAAGCCCAATTCAATCAAAGGCCTTGCCTTGTCATAAAAATCTGATTCCCTGAATTCAACATCAAACTCTGAACCGAATTCTTTATAGGTTTGCTTCATTCCCTCTATAACCCAATTATTCAATTTCTTCCAGAGCGCTCTCACCTTCTTGTCTCCCTGCTCCCATTTCCTGAGCATTTCCTTTACCTCTTCCTCCAATTCAGGCTGCCCCTCCAATTTCTTGCTGAACATCACGTAAAATTCTCCCACAAAATGGTCCGGCTTCTTGTTCGGATTTTTGCCTTCACCCCATTTATCATAAGCATACATTGACTTGCAGATGTGAACCCCCCTGTCAGAAAAAAGATTTGCTTTAATTACCTTCCAGCCATTGGCCTCAAACATCCTTGAAACAGCCATTCCAATTGAATCATTCCTTAAATGACCCAAAGTCAAAGGCTTGTTTGTGTTAGGCGCAGAATATTCTACCATTACTTTTTTTGCTTTTCCCCCAGAATTCCTGCCGTAATTCTTTCTTTCCTTCAGGACTTCAGGAATCAATTGCCCTGCAATCAGGGAATAATCATAAAAGAAGTTCAGGTAAGGGCCTTTAACCTCAATCTTTTCAATAAAACCGCTTCCTTTCTTTGCCTTTAACTGCACTTCAATCTTCTGCTTCAGCATTAAGGCAATCTCTGCAGGCTTTTTTTTCATGAAAGCAGAAAACCTAAAGCAAGGAAGCGAAAGGTCACCCAATTCCTTCTGCGGGGGCACCTCAAGCAGCCCGTCAATTTTATCTCCAGGGAATTCCTTAATTGAAAGAATCCCTGCAACCAATCCAGCAATATCCTTTTTCGGGTTCATTTTTTAACCTTCTTATTTTCTTTCTTTCCGACAACCTATTTTTCTCTTTTGGCAAGACCGTAGACTTTTCTTTTTTTTCTTTCTCCCTTTTTCTTTTGGACAGCCTGTAGACTTTTCTTTTTCGGGAAAAAGAAAAGGCTTAGTGACGGGCCCGGTGGGATTTGAACCCACGACCTACAGCTCTCCCCCTTTTTCTTTTTAGAAAAAAGAAAAAATGGTAAGTTACCCCAAAAAGAAAAACAATCAATTATTTATCAAAAGTTTTTTCTTTCTTTGGATAGACTGCAAACCCTTTTTCTTTTGGATGTACTGCTCCTTTTTCTCTTTGGACAGCCTGTAGACTTTCTCTTTTTGGAAAAAGAGAAAGGCTTAGGTTAGAAGGCTGTTGCCCTATCCAGGCTAGGCTACGGGCCCTTTTAGAAAATTAGGCATTAAAGTGATTAAAAATAGTTTCGCAAGAAAGAGAAGAAAAAAAAGATTGTTGCATTTATTCCACTCTATAAGCCCAACCAAAGTAATTGCCAAAATTTTAACCCAAAAACAATTCCCATTGCACTTCAGGTACAGGGAAATCTCACAAGGAACAATTAACCCCTCCAGCAAAGAAAGTATTATAAATATTATCTACACTAATATTAGTGTAAATGTTGTAGAGGTGTTTTTGTATGGGTAATGCAACTTTGACGCTGGCCGTTCCTGAAAAACTTAAGAAGGAACTCAAAGAAATAAAGGGTGTCAACTGGAGCGAAGAAACGAGAGCATTCTTGAAAGAACGCGTGAAACGCCTTAAAGCACTCAAAAAACTGGACGAGCTAACAAAGAACAGCAAAATAACCGGCGAAGAAATACTGGAATTGAGCAGGCGAATCAATGCAGGCATTGCAAAAAGGCACGGGCTGTAAGAATAAACAAAAGGAGGTTTTTCTTTGCTATGCAGTATTGTAGTTGACGCAAACATCTTAGTATCGGCATTGCTAAAAGACTCTATTACAAGAAGAACTCTTTTAAGCAGAAAGAGGCAGGAATTGTTTGCGCCAGAATTCATCAAAGAAGAAGTGTTCAAATATTCGGAAGAATTTGCAAAACGGCTTAAAGTGGAAAAGAAATCAGTTGAAGAAACTCTTGCCTTACTTTTCGAAACATCAAAAATAATGATTATGCCAACAAAAGAATACCCCGAGTTTTTGCCAAAAGCATTGCAAATAAGCCCTGACAAAAACGATGCCCCATACCTTGCATTGGCACTAAGACTTGATTGCCCAATATGGTCGCAGGACAAAGCACTAAAAAAACAATCTTTCATAAAAGTATTCAATACAACAGAACTGCTCAAACAATTGTAAATGCAATTCTTGTTGTCTTTAACGCGAAAGAATTAAATTTTCTCGCAAACATTAATTTGTTGATGAAACTTTTTAAGAAAAAACCAAGGTACGAGATAAAGTCGGGGGAAAATATAAATGAATCACAACAAAACGAATTAAATGAATTATTTGAGTTGCAAAGAGTGGAGATGGGCTGGCATCCTCCATCTTCCAGTTTGTGTCTTCTTGAAAAGGGGAAACTAATTGCAGGAATTAAATACGAATTTAATACTGCAACAGGAGTAATGGCTGTTTTCGGAGCAGCGACTGCCCCCTCACATAAGACAGCAAAAGAATTCTTTAATCATTTCCATGAATCCCCCCTAAACAGATTGTTTTTTGTTTTGCTAGCAAAAGCAAAAAGAAATAAAATACTATATATTGATGCACTCGCTAGCTATCCTTCAGGAAAAAGATTCATTAAAAGACTGGAAGAAAAAGGAATAGTAAAAATAGTCACAAAACCAAAAAAAAGAGGAAAGTTGGGGCACCTGAACTTGAAAATATTAGAATACAGGAAACCCTTAACATTTAAGCGAAGGAAAACAATATAACTCATTCTCGGCAAAAACAATAATGAAAGCATTAATTATTGCAATTAAAAAGCTTTTTGCATAATTTTATTTTTTGTGAAAAAAAAGGAAAGCACGAAAGAATTGGTTGCAAGGCTTTTGGGGGAGCCTGTAAAGAACATAGAGTTTGATAATAATTTTATTTCTTTTGAATTTGATGGAAGAAAGATCAAGGACAGGATTGTACTGAAGAGAGAGCCTCATGTCGGGGAGTGGGCGAAGAATAAGGATAAAGTGTTCATTGATGAAGGGCTGAGAAGGAAAACATCAATTGAGGCGATAAGCCTGCACGAGGCAATAGAGAAGCATTTGCATGAAAGATACGGCCTCAGAACCCAAAAAGAAGCCCACCAGATTGCAGAAAAAAAAGAGAGGGCTTTCCTGAAGAGCAAGGGAGGGAACTGGCGCTCCCACCAATTGACTGTTTACTGGCTCTGGCACAAGAAAGGAGAAAAATAAAGAAGATTATCTTCTGAGTCTGTAAATGTTTTTCTTTTTTTGATTAAAGAATTTAGGGATAAATTTTGTTTCATGTTTAGGTCTTATAATTTTTTTTGATAAACTGAATTTTTCTGGCTTAATGAATTTTTTTAATCTTATGTTCCTAAATCTTTTCAGGAACTCGCCTTCCCTTTTCCCCTTTATTGCATTATAGAATTCAAGAGGGTTTGCATAAATTATTATGTTAAGGAAATCTTGAGTGCCTTTTGGGATTCCTTTTTTCAGGATTCTGTCAGGGCCGTCCTTGAAGCCAGCGAAAACCCACTTGAGCTTTTCTTCAGGGTGAAGTTTAGGGTAAAGCATGCTGTGCTTGCTGAAAAAATTGTCAATATGCTTTAAGTAGAAAACTGTGCCTTCACGGTTTTGTTTTGGGTTAAATGGGTCAATAATATGACCTTGCCTTTTTAATTCTTCTAATGCTATTGAAGTCAATTGACCGTAACCCTTTGCTCCTTTTTCGCTTACAGCGTACTGTTTAAGCATTGACTCCCTCATAAAAAGATTAGGGAGCTTTTCCGCAATGAACAAAGGAAGGCCTTTCTGCAAAACGTAATTGTACATTAAATTGAATTCAGGTAAAGTGCTCAAGTATTCAATTAATGGCTTTGGTTTAGGCACAAGCTCTATTTCGCTTATTTTCCCTGGCTTTGCTGCATTCAATGCAAGCCATAATGCTAAAGCCCATGCTGGGGCTTTCTTAAGCTTTGATTTAACACTCATTTTTCACGCAGAAGACTTTGTTGAATGAATTCTTTTCAGTGAATTTTCCTTCACCTAAATCCAGTAGCCAGGCAGAAAGCTTCGGGTCATTGAATTCCCTTGACAGGAATTTTAATTTGCATTTCTTGTGGAACACCTTTGTCTTTGGTTTAAGGTAAAAGGAGAGCGCATCAAAAGGAAGCACGAAAACGAATTCATCAACCTGCTTTGCATACCTTAATTTTGACTTCATTTTCCCCTGGGAAGGCCTTGTGAGGACCTCAAAGCCTATCAGCCTGCCTTTCTCTGTTTCAACCAAGAAATCGAATTTGCCCTGCGAAGAAAAATTCTCGTTCTTCTTGGAGCTTATGAGCACGCTCTGTTCAGGCGAAATCCTCTTCAATGGAAGAATCCTGTTCACGTGCAATTTATTCAGTTCATGAAAGGTGTACAAATGCATTGAATTAGTCTTATTGTTCCCGTTGATTTTTATTTCCTCAAAAGAAACTATCCTTTACCACCAAATCCTTACTGCATTAAATAATTCAGGCAAGGAAATATTTAAGGATTAGGGTTCCTAATTCAATAAATTTAAAAACAAAGGAAACCCTATTATAACAGCCTTTAAATAAACAAAAAGAATTCGGGTGATATAAAAATGAATAAAGTCTTCCTTTACCATATATCAATTGCATTTGCTTTAGCTTTAATTATGGTTAATGCAAGCGCAGCAAACATTACGGCTCCGGCAGAAATCCCTGCATTCGCTAACTGGAGCTTTTCAATTGAATTGAATTCAACTGACTCATTCACAAAAACAGAAATATACTTGGATGAAGCAAGCATTCCGATTGTGACAGCATTCAATAATTCTTCCACAGTCTATAATCCGGCAGGCTCTGTGCTCAAGGCATTTGTCTTGGACAACGACCCCAACAGCAATGCAGGCCTGACATTATATGTTTCAGTTATTGGATTGAATGAAGGAGCACACAACCTGAAAACCCAGACTTACAACGCAAGCAATTTAATTGAAGAAAAAAGCCTTGCATTGAATTCAATTGAAGTGCTCTCAAAAGAATTTAAGGGGGAAGTAGAAAACAAGATTTCAAGCATTAATTCTGAATTAGACAGCAAAAGCCAGGCATTAAACGAATTGAAGACCACAACAGAAAGCTCATTACAGCAGAAAACACAGGAAATAAATTCCCTGAACAATTCAATTACAGGCATTGCCTCAGGCATTGAAGCAACAAAGAATGAACTGCAGCAGAAGATAAACACTGAAACCTCTTCCCTGCAAGAAAACATAAGCAGCCTTGAAAGCAAAAACAAGCAGCAGGACACAGCAATAGCAGGAAAAGAAGACAAGATTGAAGTGCAGAACAATCCCTTGGTCGGAATGATTGTAATGGGCAAGAGATACGCCTGGATTGCAGGCGTGCTAATAGTAATAATAATTGCATTGTTTGCATTCATTAAATTCAGCGAAAAAAAAGGGCTCAAAGACGAATTGAAGATCTATGATGAAAACCTCAAGCCTCCAAAGCCTCCTAAAAGGCCTTTCGGGGACAGGCTGCAGACAACAGTGCAAGAAGAGAAAGACTTGGACATCAAAGCATCAGACATTATCTTAAAGCCAAGGTAAAAACAGGAAAACACTTAAAAATTCTTTCCTCCCATTCTTTTATTGAAATGGAATTAAACAAGAGAATTAATGAGGCAAGGAAGAACTGCGTGAAATGCCTTACATACAAGAGGATGGGCCGCTTTGACCCTTACAGGGAGAATGTGCTTAAAGCATTGAATGAATTGTATGACGGCTATGCAATAGAGTACGCACAGCTCAGGAGGGCAAAAGGTTCAGACAAGACTTTTGACCCTGCACTCGAAAAAGCAAAAGAAAAAAGAGACTATTTATTGGACGCAATAAAATCCTGCGACGGCTGCCCGAAAGAAATCGACTTAGTCAACAGAATAATGAGAGAATTCAAGTAAAAAAAAATTATTTGAGTTTTTTTAGGTAAAATGTGTGTTTAGGGAATTCCCATTGAATAATTCCTTTTTTCTTTAACTCATACAATTTCAACAAAAGCTTTCTCTGGTACAAACTCTCGCCAACAAATTTTAAATCTGGCGGGAGGCAGTTAGACAAGAATAATTCTCCTTTAGGGTTAAGCAAAGGCAGATATAAATCGATCACCTTAAGCAAACCAAAAGCATCTGATTCTTCCTGATGCACACCAGACAAATTGGACTTCCTTAATTCTTTCTTAAAAAACCTTTCAGGAACAAAAAAAGATTCAGCAATAATAATCTTATCGAATTTTCCTTTGAGCTTTGGGTTGAAAAGGTCTTGAGCCAAAACACCAATCTTTTTTTCTTTAATTAACTTGAAAATCTTGGACTTCAAAAAAGGCACCTTTTCTTTATAAGCCAAATCCATCATAAAATAGTTTTCAGGCCTGCACTTGGAATTTCTTAAAATGAAATCAGCAAGCCTTCCGCTGCCCGAACCTACCTCAAGAATTTTGGCGTTTTCGTTTATTCCTCGAAGAAATCTTCTTTTACTCCACTCAAACAATCTTGAATACCTTGCTGGAGTAAAAGACTCATATCTTCCTCTCCATCTTTCAACATTTTTTGGAATATTAGTTGAACGCCATCTGACCTTTCTCGCTTTTCCCATGAAAGAATAGAATTAGGGATAAAAATAAAAAAAGCAGTTATTCAATCCTTATTTTTGTTCCTATTGCAATGCCTGGAAGTCCTTTTGTGAGGCGGGCTATTACTGCGCCGTTGTCGCCGTGCACTCTGGTTACTTTTCCTGCAATTATTTTTCCTGAAGAAGTCTTCCACTTGGCTTTCTTTCCAATCAGGGAAGAAGCCTTTGCCCTGGAGTCAATGCCTTCAACGTAAATTATTATCTGGTTCGGCCTTTGAGTTTTCCGGCCGCCCCTGAAATTCTTTATTATTCCGTGCATTTTGAATCAACCCAAAAAAAAATTGCAAAAAAAATTTAGGCAGGGAAACATTAATAAAATAAACCCATAATTCATTTTATTGGCAGAATTCAGAATTTTAGAGGGAAAAGAATGCTTGTGGCAGGAATAGACGAGGCAGGAAGGGGCCCATGCATTGGCCCAATGGTGTTAGCCGTAGCATGCATAGAAAAGAAATTTGAGGACCAATTAAAGGAAATTGGAGTGAAAGACTCCAAGCTTCTTTCACCAAAACAGAGAAAGGAATGCCTCAAGAAATTAAAGCCTTTAGTGAAAGAATTCAATTCAGTTCACATTGCACCAGAAGAAATTGACAGGCTGAGAGACCGAAAATCATTGAATGAGATAGAGGCAATGAGGATTGGCTTTTTGCTCAATAACCTGAAAGAGAAGCCTGAAGTTGTGTACGTTGATGCTCCAGACATAATTGAAGAAAATTTCGCTAAAAGAATAAAGAAGTATATTTCGTTTAACTGCATCATAAAAGCAGAGCATAAAGCTGACTTCAATTACCCGATTGTAGGGGCAGCATCAATCATAGCAAAAGTGGAAAGGGACAGAGAAATAGAAAAATTGGCTAAAGAGCACGGAGACTTAGGCTCAGGATACAGCCATGACGAAAAAACAATTTCCTTTCTCAAGAAATGGATGAAAGAAAAGAAAGCACTTCCTTACTTTTCAAGGAAATCCTGGGAAACAAGCAGCAAAATAAGCAGTGAAGTATTCCAGAAGAAGTTACTTCAGTACTGCGAGGCAACAAAATGAATGAGCCTCAAAAAAAAATGATTAAATTGTACTTTGACTTCGAGAAAATGGAGTTATTGCTCGAAAAAATGGTTGAGTCAATGGCAGGAAAAGAAGAGAAAGAGGTTTTAATGGGTTTCTCGCTTTCCTTTGACGAAAGCAATAACCCCCAAATACAGAAATTCGATTCAAAGAACAAGCAGAAAATCCAGGAGCAAAACCTTTTCTTGTATGAACCATTGGTGAGCATAGATGAAACACAAAAAGAATTCCTTGTAACAATGGGATTCAATGCATTAATCGAAAGCAAGGACCTCAAAATAGACGTGGACGAAAAAAACCTTATAGTAACAGTAAACAACAATGAACTGAAATACAGCAAGAAAATAACCTTCGAAAAAGCAATTGAACCCAAAAGCTTCAAGATGAACCTGAACAACGGAATATTGGAAATGAAGATAGAAAAAAAGTTATAATGCAAAAACTGCTGCTGCTATTACTGTAACCCACCTGCCTGACTTGGGTATTACAGCGCTTTGCGTTATGTTCATTGTCCGAACAATTTTTCCGCTGATCTTCCACTGCTCTTTTCTTGCGTCGTATTCAGCGTTCTCATCAAATTCAACCCCCAAAGTTGAGGCAAGCATTGAGGCAGCCAAGTCTTCAGCGTAATCGCCTGCTATGTGCTCTGTCTGGCCGAAGGAATGATGCTCTGAAAGATAGCCGTAATTATTCCTGTCCTTGGGAACAGCACAGCCAATGCTCGCAGCAATCAAGCGCGAAGGCTCATTGGAAGAATTTTCGCTTAAAACACAAAAGGTTACTGCCCCTGCCTTTATTTCATTCAGGCCCTGAGGCCTTGAAATAATCTTGCAGTTTGGGGGCAGAATAGAAGAAACCTTTACCAGATTGCATTTCTCTATGCCTGCGCTCCTTAAGGCTAACTCAAAAGAAGTTAATTTTTCTTTATGAATTCCAACGCCTTTAGTGAAAAAAACCTTTTTTGGAACCATCTTTCAATCGATTTTCTCCCACACAAAAAAACAAATAAACAAATATTCCGCGATAAAAATAAAAAGCTAATTATTGGAAAAAAATTTTTGGAAAAAATTATTTGAATTTTGGTTTTAGCCACACATCTTTTGGGGATCGTATAGCAATTAATTTGCCTGATTTAGCGTCAATTATCCTTTTCATCTCTCCTCTTTTATTACGCTCAATAATATATATCTTTTTATTATTTAAATTAAATTTTTTTGATACGGGAAGATTGGAAAAATAATCCCCCTGCTTCCAACTATAAAATATACCCCCAAAATGAATCTCCCTATCTGAAGGTGTATTTAGTATCTTTTTACGAACTGGATTGGAAAGAATATTAACTGTTACACCCGCCCTGCCAAGTTCTTGCTTCCAACTTTTTGGTTTGGGCTTTTTTACAATACACCTTTTAATTTTCCCCGCCATTTAAACATCACCTTGTATTTTATTGTTTTCCTTTATTTAAATATTTTGCGCCGATTCTGGCTGCGGGCATAATTTTAGGGTTTCAACCAGCGGCTACCGCGCAAAATTGCAATTAGTTTGCCTCTCGAAGTAAAGATACTGTCATAACAAAGAGCCTTATTTGGAAGAAGAATTTTTGACAACAAAATATATTTTCCATCAGGATTCAAATTAAAATTTTTGAATTTTTTCATCCATTTAAAATCCATATTAAAATTTCTTCCGGAATCCCACCAAAAAAATTTATCTTTTCCAACCTGAACTTCTTTTGTTGGATATCCGCCTAACACTAAATCACAAAAAGATTTTGGAAGGCTTTTATATACACTTTCAGGTTTTTTTCTTAGGCCTGTTTTTGGTCTTGGTTTTTTTCCTATTCTATTTACCCTAATTTTTCTTCTCATCTAAACATTCCCTGATGTTGATTCCTCTGCTTCCAGGTTTTCTTTTAATAGAACAGAGTCTTCGCCGAAGTATTCCAGAAACTTTTTTGTGGTGCGGAGAATGAAGGTAACGCCTTTCTTTTCTCTGCTTATGAGACCTTTCTCTTCAAGCAATTTGACTTCCTCGTAAGCCTTAGTGGAACGGAATTTAATTACCTGGCTCTGTTTTACTGGCTGCCTGTAAGCAATGTAAGCCAAAGTCTTCATTACAGCCTTGCTGTATTGTAGTGTTCCGGCCAAATGCATTACGTGCTGCTCGAAATCCTTTTTTACCTTCATCTTGAAGCCGTCTGTTTCTCTCACGATTTCAATTGCAGAATCCCTGAGCTTGTATTCTTCAATCAGCCCTGAAAGGATTCCTTCAAGGAGAGCCAAATTCTTGTTGTTCACAACCTTGGAGACTTCTTCAATGGAAACAGGCTTTGGGGACATGAAAAGCGTTGCCTCAATCAATCTCCTCATTTTCTCAATTCTGGCAATATTCTCTGGTTTCCTCATCAATTCCTGCAGTGCATCCTTTTCCTCTATTTCTTTTTCTGCTGTTTCTTCAGGCATTTCCTGCAGTTCTTCTTCCAACTCCATTTTTTTCACCTTTAGTATTTCTCGAAGTGGATTCTGTCTTCCTTGAATCCCTCGCTCTTCAATTCTTCCACCACTATTGGAACTACCTGAGGGTTGCCGCAAACGTAAGCCTCAATAATATTTTTAGGGTTCCTGAAATTAAAGCCTTTTATTGCGTCCTGCACAAAGCCCTTGCAGCCTTCCCACTCGCATTTTTGATCACTCATCACAGGCACAAAAGAAAAATTATTTGAGAACTTGTCATGCAGTTCCTGCAATTCCTTCATGTAAAAGCACCTGAAGGGATTTCTTACCCCTAAAAACAGATAGAAAGGCTTTGTTATTCCTTTAATGCAAAGAGTCCTAACCATTGAAACCATTGGAGCAATTCCAGTGCCCATAGCAATAAATGCAGCCTCAACAAAATCCTCATTCAAAAAGAATTCCCCGAAAGGCCCTTTGACTTTAATGAAGTCATTCACCTTCAACTTCTCTTTAATGAAATTTGTGAGGCCTTTTCCCGGAACAATTCCAATGCATAATTCAATGAATCCTGTCTGAAGAGGGCTTGAAGCAATAGAAAAAGCACTCCACTTCAATTCATTTGACCCAAACAATTTGAATTTAGGCGAAGCAATAGTAACATACTGCCCTGGCTTGAAATCAAAATCCTTCGGCCTCTCAATCCTGATTATTCGAGCAAAAATTTCCCCTGCATCAATGCAGTCTTGAATTGAAAGAACCCTTCCATCAAAATCCATAAACAAGGCACCAATAAAACAAATAATAATTTGAATATAAAAGATTATTGGAGAAAAACAATTGAAAACAGATTAAGCCAGCAAAAACAAACTCAGCAATAAACAAAATTAAAGCAATAACTGAAGGAATAATGAAAGCGCTTGTCTTGAATTTCTGAATGAATCCTGCCTTCCTTGAATCCCTCGCTCTTCAATTCTTCCACCACTATTGGAACTATCCTGGAGTTGCCGCAAACGTATGCCTCAATAATATTTTTGGGGTTCCTGAAATTGAATTTCCTTATTTCATCCTGCACAAAGCCCCTGCATTTCCCCAAATAGAATTCCATTTCACTTCTTACAGGAATAAAAGAAAAATTATTACATAAGCCTTGGCTTAATTCCTCTAATTCCTTCAGGTAAAAGCAATCTGCAGGATTTCTTGAGCCAAAAAACAAATAGAAAGGCTTTGTTATTCCTTTAATGCAAAGAGTCCTGACCATTGAAACCATTGGAGCAATTCCAGTGCCCATAGCAATAAATGCAGCCTCAACAAAATCCTCATTCAAAAAGAATTCCCCGAAAGGCCCTTTGACTCTAAGCCTGTCATTAACCTTTAAATCTTCTTTAATTGAGTTTGCAGAGTCTTTGCCGGACCCATCAATGCATAATTCAATGAATCCTGCCTGAAGAGGGCTTGAAGCAACAGAAAAAGCACTCCACTTCAATTCGCTTGAGCCACGCAAATTAAGTTCAGGGCAGGCAACCATTACAAACTGGCCTGGCTTGAAATCAAAGCTTTTAGGGGCTTCAATCCTGATTATTCGAGCAAAAACTTCTCCGGCATCAATGCATTCCTTAATTGAAAGAATTTTTCCTTGAAACTCCATAAAGACCACTAAAAAAAGCAGTTTTAATTATATTTAAGGGTTATCCTGCAAAAAAATATTCATTAGGCATTTGACGTAATTGGTTAAGACAATTGGGTAGGGTTTTTAAATGTTCAGGCATCTTATTTGTTATTCGAAAAAGAATTCAAATCAGAATTCGGGTGTATTATACAGGTATGATTTCAAGCAAAGCTTGAAATATTTAAATTTTAGGAGAAAATTTAAATGATTGAAGCAAGATTTCATGGAAGGGCAGGACAGGGGATAGTCACTGCTGCAGAACTGCTTGCATTTGCCGCGAGCTATGAAGGAAAATTCACTCAAGCCTTCCCTTTCTTCGGCTCAGAGAAGAGAGGCCCTCCAGTAACAAGCTTCTGCAGGATAGATGAAGCCCCAATCAAACTCCATGAAGAAATTGCAGAGCCAGACATTGTAATAGTAACAGACAAGACAATCCTTCCTTCAGTGAACGTGGAATCAGGCCTGAAAGGAGAAGGCATAATCATAATTAATTCTGCTGACGGAGCAAAAAAATTATTTAAGACCAAAAATGTCTTTTCGGTTGACGGAACAGAAATAGCAGTAAAATACTTTTCCAGGCCAATCACAAACACAGTCCTATTAGGGGCATTATCCAAAGTCACAGAAATAGTGAAAATTGAATCCATCGAGAGAGCAATACAGGAAAGATTCAAGGGAGAAATAGCCGAAAAGAATGTTAAAGCAATCCAGGAATGCTACAAAAAGGTGAAAAAATGAATAGAAAAAAAGGTGATATAAATTCCAGTTTTTATTAAGAGAAGATTGGGTGAAAGAACAAGGAGAATTGCAATGGAATTAAGAGGGGCTGGAAGTTATAGGGGTGTTACTTTTGACCCAAGAACTGAAAAGTTTTATAAGAATGTTACAAGAAAAGGAGGGTTTCAAACCTTAGGGAATAGAACCAAAGTGACAAAAGTATACGATAAAGAAGGCTACAGGGAGTCAGCAACCCTAAGAAGATTCGATAAACCGCATGGCGTAAATGGCGGAGATAAACCAATAAAAATAGTAACAAAATTGTACGGCGAAAAAGGAAAATTCAGGGACAAGCGCATAATAAAACCCCAAGTCCAAGCCAAAAAAATGAAAAAAGAAATAGAGTGAGAGAATGAAGAAATTAAAACCTTTTAGAATAAAAAGGGAAATCTATAAAGAAAGACAGAGAAAAAGAGGAAGGGAAACAAGGTTTCCTTCAAAAGAAAAAATGGAAAGATTATTAAATGAAATAGCAAAAAAAAACCCTAAAAAAATCTATAAAGAATATGAAACAGTTAGAACTCTATTGGACCTATACAAAAACAAAAAAATAAGTTTGAATGTTGCAGAGCTCAAAGAAGGAATAAATATTATTAAAAAAATTAGAAGTGATTACGCTAAATTGCATAAAGTAGGGGAAACAACATTTGATGCAGAACTGTACGAGAAATCTGAATGGCTTTTGATTGAATTGAATCAAACATTACGAGAAGCATTAAAATTTTTGAATCAATATAAGAATTCAAAAATAAATATGGGGAGAAGAAAATGAAACTCCCTTACGCAAAAGCCGGAACGTCAATTGCGAACAAGACAGGGCAGTGGCGCAACTTCAAGCCAGTGGTGGAAGAGAGCAAGTGCGTTAAGTGTGGAATTTGCATTCAATTCTGCCCTGAAGGAATAATGGGAGTGAAAGGAGAAGTTCCAGACATAGATTATGATTACTGCAAAGGCTGCGCTTTATGCGCGGAAGAATGCCCGCAGAAAGCAATTAGAATGGAGTTAGAAAAAAAATGATTTCAAATTCAAAAAGGAATTTGAAATATTTAAATTTTAGGAGAAAATTTAAATGATTAAAACAATTGAAGGAAGCAGGGCGATAGCAGAACAGGTTGTATACTGCGAGCCAGAGGTTGTAGCCTGTTATCCAATTACGCCTTCAACGCACATTGCAGAGGAATTAGCCAAAAATTATGCTGACGGAAAAATAAAAAAGTTTATTGCAGTTGAAGCAGAGTTTTCAGCAATCTCTGCATTGATTGGGGCAAGCGCTGCAGGGGCAAGAACTTTTTCTACAACTTCAGGGCAAGGCCTATTATTAATGCATGAGCCTTTACTGGCTGTTTCAGGAATGAGGCTGCCGATAGTAATGGTTGTAGCGAACAGGGCTGTGAGCTCTCCATTGAATATATGGAATGACGAGCAGGACACAATAACGCAAAGGGATGCTGGCTGGATTCAATTGTATGCAAAAAACAACCAGGAGGCAGTGGATTTAGTGCCCATTGCATTCAAGGTAGCAGAACAGGCAATGCTTCCAGCAATGGTCTGCTTGGACGGATTCATTTTAACGCATGCAGTGGAACAGATTGACATAATAGAAAAAGAAGATGTAAAAAAGTTTTTGCCTGAATTCAATCCTGAAATCAAATTGGACCCAGAAAACCCTTTGAGCCTGGGGGTTTACGCTGGGCCAGCGCATTACCAGGACTTCAGGAAAGACTTGGAAGAAGGAATGCAGGAAGCAAAAAAGATTATTTCAAAGGAAGGAGAAAATTTTGGAGAGCTTTTCGGAAAGCACTACAATTTAATTCTTGCCCACAAATGCGAGGACGCGGAAAGAATAATTGTAGGAATAGGAAGTTTGGTGGACAATGCAATAGAGGTTGCAAACGAGTTAAGGGAGAAAGGAGAAAAGGTTGGCGTTCTTCATGTGCGAACTTTCAGGCCTTTCCCGAGAGAAGAAATAAGGAAAGAACTAGAAGGAAAAATTGTGGGGGTAATAGAAAGAGACTTAAGCTTGGGGGCAAGCCCTCCAATTTATTCTGAAGTAAGCGAGGCAATGCAGGGCACGCAAACAATTGTCTCAAGCTTTGTTGGGGGATTAGGCGGAAAGACAATCACAAGGCCAATCATAAGGAATGCATTCGAAAAATTGAAGGAAAAAAATCCTGTGAGGGAATGGATACCATGAAAAGCACTAATACGCATTACTATGCCCCAGGCCATTCAGGCTGCCCAGGCTGCGGCCCAAGCAACTGCATGATTCAAATAACAGACTCAATAGGAAAAGACGCAATAATAGTTAATGCCACAGGCTGCATTGAAATCAATTCTACTCTATACCCTAACAGCGCTTGGAGGCTGCCTTACATTCACGTGCTATTTGAGAACAGCGCAAGCGTTGCAGCAGGGGTTTCAGCAGCACTCAAAGCAAAAGGCAATGACCACACAAAAGTTGTAGTAATAGCAGGGGACGGCTCAACATACGACATAGGCTTTGGTGCAGTAAGCGGGATGTTCGAAAGAAACGATGACGTCCTCTACATCTGCTACGACAACGAATTGTATGCTAATACTGGCGTTCAAAGGTCTGGTGCAACACCTTACGGTGCAGCAACAACAACCTCTTTTGTAGGAAAAGAAATAAGGGGAAAACAAACCCAAAGAAAGCCTATTGTAGAAATAGCTGCAATGCACAGGATTCCTTACGCTGCAAGCGCAAGCATTGCTTTTCCCCAGGACCTGAAAATGAAAATAGAAAAAGCATTAAAGCATGAAGGATCAAAATTTATTACAATTAATTCTCCCTGCTGCCTTGGAGCAGGATTTGACGGAAGCATTACAATCAAGGTTGCAAGGCTTGCAGTCCAGTCAAGGCTCTGGTTTCTTTTTGAATACGAGAACGACGAATTCAAATTGAACTTCAACCCTGAACAGAAGATTCCAGTAAAAGATTATTTGCAATTGCAGAAAAGATTCTCTCACTTGAACGAAAAAGAAATTTCATTAATACAAAAAAATGCTGATTCAAATTACGATAGAATAAAGAAGCTGTGCGGGATAAAGTGAAGAATGCACCAAAACCCATTTAAAAGCCTTCAAGCAGAAATTTTTATATGAAAATTTTAGTGTTGAACCCGCCTTTTATTGAGAGGTTCTCTCGTTCAAGCAGGAGCCCTGCAGTGAGCAAGGGAGGATGCTTCTATTACCCTATATGGCTTGCCTATGCAACAGGAGTTTTAGAGAAAGAAGGCCATAAAGTAAAATTAATTGACGCAATTGCCGCAAAGAAAACATTAAAAGAAGTAATTGAAACTGCAAGGGAATTTGAGCCAAAACTAATTGTTGCAGACACTGTTACTGCAAGCTTTTACAATGACTTGAAAGTAATTGAGGCACTGAAAAAAGAATTGCCTGAAGCTTTCACTGCAATGGTTGGAACCCATGTAAGCGCAATGCCTGAAGAGGCATTCAAGAAAAGCAATGCTGTGGATGTAGTAGCAAGAGGGGAATATGATTTCACTTTAAGAGATTTGGTGAAAGCAATTGAAAACAAAAAAAGCTTGAGGACAGTGAAAGGGCTTTCATTCAGAGAAAAAGGAAAAAAGAAAGGAAAAATTATACATAACAAGAACAGGGAATTCATTTCAGGAAAGGAACTGGATGAAATGCCTTTTGTTTGTGGGGTATACAAAAAGCATTTGAACATTAAAGATTACTTTTATCCTTCAGTGCTTTACCCTCAGGTTACAATTGTCACTGGAAGAGGCTGCCCTAATTATTGTACATTTTGTGTTTTGCCCCAGGTAATGAACGGGCACTCTTACAGGGCTCGCTCCATAGAGAACGTGTTTGAGGAAATTAAATGGATTAAAAAGAATCTGCCTGAAGTCAAGGACATAATGATTGAAGATGACACCTTCACTGCAGACAAAGAAAGGATAAGAAAATTGTGCAGGAAAATAATTGACTCAAAGCTTAAAATTAATTTCACGTGCAATGCAAGGGCTGATGTAGATCTTGAAACATTGAAATTAATGAAGAAGGCAGGCTGCAGGCTCATGTGCGTGGGCTTTGAGAGCGCTGACCAGAAAATATTGAACAATATAAAGAAGGGAACAGTAATTGAAAGAATAAGGCAGTTCATGAAAGACACAAAAAAGGCAGGAATTCTTATACATGGATGCTTTATTTTAGGAAATAAGGGTGAAAGCATTGAAAGCATTAAGACAACAATTGAATTCGCGAAAGAGATCGAGCCTGACACAGTGCAATTCTTTCCCTTAATGGTTTACCCTGGAACAGAAGCATTCAATTGGGCTGAAAAGCAAGGCCACCTCAAGACAAGGGACTGGAGGAAATGGCTCAAAGAAGACGGAACACACAATACTGTTCTCTCAACGCCCTGGCTTAGCTCAGAGCAGTTGGTGGGAGAATGCAACAGAGCCAGAAGAGAATTCTATTTAAGGCCAAAATTCATTGCAAAGAAAATAAGGCAGTTAATTTTTAATCCTAAAGATTTTCCAAGGTTCCTGAAATCAGGAATGGTCTTCGTGAGATATCTGGCGAGAGGAGAATAACCTCATCATCGCCTGAAATAACGTAGTTGTTAACACCAATTAAATCTTTCCGTCCTGCATCAGGGGTAGATGGTTCGTATTTTAAACGTTGTCAATTACGGCGATGGACAAAGAGCAATACGGCGCTGGCAATAAAGACTATTCTCTTTACTTGGGCAAAAAGCTCTTTATAAAGAACCTGCTTAAGCAAATGTTTAAATATTGTTGTATATCAATTGATATATAGTGATTTGAATGCAGAATCAGTCGCAGATTTTTAAGAATGATGTGCTTCGCTTTCCGAGGCTTGACACCGTGCTGATGATTGAAAAGGCCCTAATGGATGCTGGGGGTGACTACTCTGTGCGCGAACTTTGGAAAAAGCTTCCGAAGCAGGTAATGTGGCAAACCTATATGGCTACTCTGGATTATTTGGAGTATAGTGGCAAGATTCTTATTGACAATGAGAAGCATCCAATTTGGATTTGGGCGCCGAGAGAAATTGAAAAGTTTAAGAAGAAGGGGCTTGTGGTCAGATAAATCAAAAAGAGCGAATCAAAGGCATTGCTTTTATTGACCCTTCTTTGAAGAAGGCTTTTGAAGAGCTTGCAAAAGGAAAATATAAGGAACAGCAATTGGCAGGCTTTTTGAACAGGGCGATTGAAGATCTCAAGCAAAACCCTTTGTGTGGCATTAGAATTCCATCAGAACAATGGCCAAAAGAATACATCCAAAAATACCACATAAACAACCTTCGCAAATACGATTTGCCAAACGGCTGGAGATTACTCTACACAATAAGAGGAAACGAGATAGAAATAATCTCAATCCTAATTGAGTGGATTTCGCACAAGGATTATGAAAGAAAATTTGGATACAAAAGGACCTAAGCGCAGTGAGCAGTTGCTGGCGCCTTTATTGTGAAATTATCCTATTAACCTCATCATTGCCAAAAAATTTAGGTTGCAACTCTAATTAAGCTTTTTGTTATGGCAAAGGCTTTTATTATTGGTTAAACAAATAATAATTATGGCTGCCAATAAAACCAAAATTGTTTTGGGTGGAAAAGCGTTTGAACTACTAAGGTTGCGTGGCAACAACCCTCAAGCGAAGCAATTGCTTGGAACACATGAAACAAGAGGCAGGGGACACATTGGAGAAGAAGAGCCATTGACAATGCTTGAATGGTTCATGTATGAAAGCCACGCAAGCTCGTCTTATGTCGATACTTTTATCAAAGATGAAAAGGCACAGGTTTTTTTCCTGGTGGAAAAAGGAAAAGGAGCAGTAGGCTTTTTTTCAATCTTGCCTGGGAAAGAAACAGCAGAACTTGGCTCTCTTTACTTAATGAAAGAATATAGACACAAAAGTTTTGGAGCAGAACTTGTGGCAAGGTCGTTGCGCATTGCAAGAAAAAGTGGTTTCTTAAAGGTAAGAATTCCTGAAATGACTGACGCAATGGAAATTTCCGCAATGCGCGCAATGAAACGAATGAAAAAAACTTGGAAAACCAGAAAATTTAAGCAAGTGGAACCCTTTGGCGGGCCTGATTTAGAGATTGAATTGCACAAGCGCCCAAACAGGCGCGAAAGAAGAGCAGCAAGGAGATAATCCAAGCACCTGACACGAAATATTCTTTTTTACCTCATTAAAATCATCTGCGGAAAACTCGCCCTGCACGCCCTAGCTTATGTTTTGTTTTTTTTGGTTCTTCTCTCACTTTTGGTTTCTTCACCAAAACTTTTTTCTTTGTTAATTTCATGAAAGCCTCAAAATTTTCTTCTGCAATTGCAAATGCTACGCCTGCAGTAGAGGCTCTCTGTATAGCTAAATCATAAAATATTCTTTTGGCTTCTTTTGGCTTTTTACCCAAAATAAGCAAGGCGCGTGCAAGAGTACGAATTTTTGGATTTTTAATTCCTTTTTCCTTTAATTTCAGTTTTGCGCTGTCAACAAGCTTTTTTTCAGAAAGAATTGCACTTTCCTCACCCTTTAAACTACGCAGTGGCATTAAATTATCACCTGTTTGAATTATGTTTTTTCCTTATTAATAAACCTTTTTATTTTGCGCTGAAATCTTTCAGGAAGTCAATCAAGGCTCTTACTCCTGTTGCTGTGGCGCCCTTGGAGATGTAAGTTTTTGCCTTGTCTGGCTCTGAAGCAAAAGCTGTTGCGCCAATGTCCAAGTGCATCCAGTCAGTTTTCTCCACGAAATAACTGAGGAATGCTGCGCCCAAAATTGTTCCTGCTTCGCCCCTGTAAGAAGAAATGTTTTTTACGTCTGCAAGATCGCTTTTCATGAAGTCCTTGTACTCCTGAATCAATGGAAGCATCCAGAGCCTTTCTCCAGTCCTTTCACCAGAAGCAATCAGTTTGTTAATTAATTCATCATTGTTTCCGAGAACTGCAGTAAAGTATCTTCCTAAAGCCACTCTTGCAGAGCCTGTTAGGGTTGCAATGTCAATTAATGCCTTGGGCTTGAAGGTTTCAGCGAAAGCAATTGCATCAGCAAGGATCAGCCTTCCTTCAGCGTCAGTGTTAAGGATTTCAATTGTCTTTCCATTGAATGCCTTTACTATGTCGCCAGGCTTTGAGGCATTAGGCCCAGGCATGTTCTCTGTTAAAGGAAGGAAGCCTAAAATCCTGATTGGAAGCCTTAAATGGGAAGCTGCCTGGATTACTGCAAAAACAATTGCTGCACCAGACATGTCGTCCTTCATGTCAGTCATGTAGTCTTCAGGCTTTAAGTTCAATCCCCCTGAATCAAAGGTAATGCCTTTTCCTATGAGGGCAATAGAATCCCTTGCATTGGAATTATAATCCAGAACAACAAGAACAGGCTTTTGAGTTGAGCCTTTAGCAACAGAAAGAAAAGCATTCATTCCTTTCTGCTTTAATTCCTTTTCTTTCAAGACCTTGCATTTAACCTTCAATTTTTTTGCTTGAGCAGAAAGCTCTCTTGCCAATTCCTCTGGAGCCTTCAAATTTGAGGGCCTGTTAACCAGAGAACGAGCATAATTCACTGCATGGCAGACTGTATGAGACTCATTCACTGCACTTGAAACTTTGTTGAAGTCTTTTTTGTCACAAAGCACAACAAATTTTTCTATTTTTTTTATTTTGTCTAGCTCTTGGGTCTTGAATTCAGTGAACTGGTAAAGAGAAAGAAGGACTCCTTCTGTTATGGAAGAAGCTGTTTCCTCTTCAGGGATTTTTGCCTGAATTGAATGCAAAGCAAAAGAAAAGTCCTTCAATGAATTATTTCTTGCAACAATTGAAGCAAGAGCCGAAGCCCTTCTCAAGGTTTCAGAATAAAACTCTTCCTTTTTTCCTAATCCAACCAAAATAATCTTTTTTGCCTTGATCCTGCCTAAAGTGGAAATCAGCGCGTGCTGTCCTGTTTCCCCATTAAATTCTTTTTTCTGCATCAGGGAAGAAATTTCATTGTTCAGCTTTTCGTCCAATTCTTTTATCTGGCCTTCAGGCTTATGCCCTTCAAAAATTCCTAAAACCAATCCTTCAGTGCTGCATTCAATTAAATCCTTTGCTTCAACCTCAACCCTCATTTCAAAAGACCTCCTAAAATAATAAATGCTTTGAATTTAAATAAATTACCTCTTTTTTTGCATTACTTTCTGTTTTTGTTTTGCAGCATGATATTTGAATAGCCTTCACCCAATTTTTGCAGGAACCAGTCAACTATTCCTTTGAATTTTTGTGTGTTTTGCGTGTACTGCAATACTTTAACGTATTCAATGGTATCTTTTACTTTGATATTTATTGGAGGATAACCGTTCTTCATAAGTATCAGGTTTGTTATAAGCCTTGCTATCCTGCCGTTGCCGTCGCCAAAAGGATGCACTTCAATAAACTTCAAATGGGTTATTGCAGCCAACTCAATCGGATGCAGTTTTTTTTTGTTTTTATTATACCATTCCATGAATTCTTTAAATGCCTTTTTTACTTCCTTTCCTCTTGGCGGAAGCCAGTTTGCCCCTTGGATTGCAACATCATAAGTCCTCATTTTTCCTGCGGATTCATCATCAATGCTTGCCATCATTATTTTATGCATCCTGCAGACAAGCCTTTTTGAAGGTTCCCCCTTAAAATTTTTTATGTAATTCAAGGCATTTTCAGTGTTTGTTATTTCATGGATTTCCCTGAGGCTTTTTCCCTGGGGGGCAATGTTTTTGTTCAAGAGCGCGGCTGTCTCAATTAATGAAAGAGTGTTCCCTTCTATTGCATTGGTGTTGTAGGTGAATTTTATTGTGAAGTCCCTTTCAATTTTCTCCAAGGCTATTTTAGGGTAATTCTTCACCTTTTCCTGGAATTCGCCTATAATAAAGTCTACTTTTGCCAGTTTTTCTTTGTCAAGGTATTTGAATTTCTTATCCAGAGGAATATTGAATTCTTTCACGAATTCCTGCGTTAAAGCCTCTAATTCTTTTTTGTTGGGCAGGCTTTTCCCTATGTATTTCCTGAAGGACTTCCACTTGTTTTTTGAGACGCGAAGATTATGGGCCAAATAGTAATAAGCGCTTCCGTTCTCCTGCTTTTTGAACACAAAAACCATTTGTTACCACAAAAATAATTATTATACAAAAAGTTTATAAAATGTGGTAACAAAATTGTTTATTTACTGCCTGCCTTCTTTCTGCAAAATATTGATGACTATTTCCCCGAACCATTCTTCCTGCAGCAGTGAAACCTTTCCTGAGTTCGCAAGAAAAAGTAAGGGAATGAAGGTGTTCGCCAGCACATCTGGGCTGCGCTCCTTCAGGAGGGAAGAGAAAATTATTAGTCCTTCGGAGTCGGCGTTTTCGAGGATTTTAGCATACAGTTCATTTATTTTTTCATCCAAGTTCTCTTGAGAGAAAGGGATTGTGAATTCAAGGAGCTTCTTCTCTCTCAACTTTATTTCCTTTCTCTTGGAGTGCTCTATAATGGACTGGATTGCATCAACTAATTCATCCAGTGAAATCTTTCCTTCCCTTAGGTTGCGGGGCATCTTGAGCTCAGGAATGAATTCCTCGAAGAATTTCTGCATTTCCTTTCTCTGCTCTTCGTCTTCAATGCTGCTTAACTTCAGCATTTTTGCTTTAGCCCTCAAGAGAATTGCGAGAGCAAGGATTGCGTTTGCAGGAATCCTGAGGTTGTTCTCCTGCATTGAATTAATCTTCTGCAAATACCTGCCTGCAAGCATTATGAGGTCCAAAGACCAAGGATCAAGGCGCTCTGACTCAATTAAATCCAGTAAAATGCTCTTCCATTCAGGCTCGTGGATCAATAAAAGCATGTCCTCGTTGTTCAAGGAGTAATTCTTGTGGTTGGAATCAACCAATTCTGTTGCAGAATTCATTGTAATAAAAAGAAAGGAGAAAGAATTATTTAATGCTTGCGATAAAAAAAGCTGTTTTGGGCTGAAAATGATTTGGTCTTCGAACGGGAAAGGTTTATTAATACTCTTTGCTTTTATTTTGAGAGTGATTAAATGAAGAGGGTGCCCATAGGAATTGAAGGATTAGACCAGTTAATTCAAGGGGGGGTACCTAAAGGCTCTTCAACCTTAATTTCAGGGGGCTCAGGAACAGGAAAGACTATTTTTGCAACTCAATTCCTTTACAACGGGGCAATAAAGTTTGGGGAGCCGGGACTGTACGTAACATTAGAAACCAACTTGAAGAATATTACCTGGGACATGGAGAACTTCAGCTGGGACATAAAAAGGCTGCAGGACAAGAACTTGTTTAAAATCTATAAATTGAATTTAGCAGAAAAGGATACAGACAATGTAGAGCAGGAAGTAATGGAGGAATTGGACATTATAGCAGAATACGTGGAAAAAATGGGAGCCCAAAGATTAGTTATAGATTCTACTACCTCCCTTGCAATGTGGATCAAGGGGGCAGCAGCAATGAGGAAAACCTTATTCGCTTTCTCTGACGGGTTAAAAAAGCTGGAATGCACTACCTTTATGACCTCAGAAACAAAAGGCGACAAGACAAGCATGAGCGCTTTCGGAGTAGAAGAATTTGTTGTTGACGGGGTAATAGTATTATTCCTGCATCCCCCCCACAGGTCAATCTTCATCAGGAAAATGAGGGGAACCAATCAGTCAATGAGCCCTCACCCATTCGAGATAACAGATTCAGGCATTATAGTGAGAGGAAAAGAGGAAATGCCCTGGGAAGGCATCCACACATAAAAATTGCTTTTTGGATTATTACTTTCTTCTGATTACGTACAGCACTACAAATGCTATTACAAACAAATTCAATGCAATTAAAGTTCCAGTGAACCTGCTTCCTGCACCCATCCCCACAGCGCCAGTCACAAATCCAGAAGGCTGCGAAACGCTGATGTCTGAAGCTGGAATGCCTCCAGCAACAAACAACTGCAGTGCAACAAAGTAAAACAATTGAATTATCACTAAAGCCAATACAAACAATGTTCTTTTCATGAAATAATTACTGCAGGATTATGTTTAAATAATGCATTGCATTTCATTAAAATAAAAAGAAAGAAGGAAAGAAAATGAAAGTGCTTGTGACAGGCGGAGCAGGATTCATCGGAAGCCATACAGCAGACCTTTTAATTGAAAACTCGTTCAATGTAATTATCGCAGACAACCTGGTTACAGGAAGAAAAGAGAACTTGAACCCGAAAGCAAAATTCTACAAAGCCGACATAACCAATTTTAAGGCATTAAAGAAAATTTTTGAGAAAGAGAGAATTGATTTTGTTGTGCACCTTGCAGCGCAGATAAATGTAAGGAATTCCCTTGCAGACCCTTTCTTCGACGCAAAAACCAATATTTTGGGCTCAATCAATGTACTTGAACTCTGCAAGGAATTCAAAGTAAAAAAAATTGTTTTTTCGAGTTCTGGGGGGGCAGTTTACGGAGAACCGGAAAGAATTCCAGTGAAAGAAAGCCATCCAGTAAAACCCCTTTCCCCTTATGCTGTATCAAAATACTGCGTTGAACAATATTTGCAATACTACCACAAAAATTTTGGGCTTGAATTCACTGTTCTCCGTTATGGAAATGTCTTCGGTCCAAGGCAGGACCCAAGAGGAGAGGCAGGAGTAATAGCAATATTCATTGAAAAAATGCAGGGAAATGAAAGGCCTAAAATTTTTGGTTCAGGGGAACAAACGAGAGACTTTGTCTTCGTGAAAGATGTAGCCAAAGCGAATCTGCTTGCACTGCAAAAGAAGACAAAAAGCAGGATTTACAATATTGGTACAGGAAAAGAGAAAAGCGTTAACCAAATTTTTGCTGAATTAAAGGAAATGCTCTGCTTCAAAGGAAATGCATTAAAAGAAAAAGCTGTTAAAGGAGAAATCAAGAGGATTGCCTTAGATTGCAGTATTGCATTAAAGGAATTAGGTTGGCAAGCAAAAACATTTTTTGAAGAAGGCCTGACGGAAACAATTGAATGGTACAAAAAGAAAAATTGCTGATTAAAAAGGGAAAAAATAAATACCCTTAAGCCCTAATTAATAAACAATCAAACCAATAAACCAATTAACGAGCTGGATTGAATTGAAAGAAAAAATACTTGCACTTATAGCAGTAATAGCTTTTGCACTGGTTTTCGCAGGAAATGCTTTTGGGGCACTGCACTATCAGGTGGCATTGGATTACAACCATTTATACCATGTAGACAACGGAGACAACGCAAACTATTATACTAGAAATTATCTTCTGCCTTACAGGGATGTCAATACAACAGATGTAATTGACTATAATTTCACTTTAAGGAATGTATCATATGACGACAAGGGAACTTCTGACCCTTTAGATGACGAGAACATTGACATAACAAATGTTACGATTTCGGCAACTGGGTGGGATGCATTCTGGTATGGCAGGATCCCAGAAGAATTCAACACAAACTTTTTTAGGAGTGAATCAAAAAGCTTTCATGTAAGCTATCCTCCTGAAGGGCCTCCTCCAAGGACAGATTATGCTCCAAGAAACTACCCAATAGAAATAGAAATACAATTTCCTGACAACAGCTATCAAAGTTTTACAGAGGTAGATGCAAACCTAATTAATCCTTTTTATGTTCCCACAATCAAAAATTTCAGCATGGGAGTAAAATTCAAGGACATTACTGTAACAGGCAAAAGAATTAATTTCGACTTGAATGTATACAACAACAAAAACAGCGAAGTATACTTGAATTATTACAGGATTTATTGTGGAATAGCAAGTGTGGGAGTAGAAAGAGGATTTTTTCACAGAAGCGATAGGTGGAGGTGTTCTGGGCCTGAAAATGAATTTCAATGCGATGTGGTTTTTCCTACCTCATGCGATTTCAACAGCCAAACACTGCCAGGCAGCACGTGCGGTGGAGCAACAGTAAATCCTGGGGATTTAGACACAAATGTTTTCCATAATGTTAATTATTTTAATTTTGACAGAAACGTGAACAGGAATTATTATCATTTCACTCAATTAAACGAAAACAAAGTAATTTCAGACAATGTATTAATAGATGACACTGGAGGCAGATTTGTGTGCAGTGCATGGATATGTTTTACCAATAACATTAATACTACAAGATGTGGTTCGCCATATGATCCTATGACTTATGACGGCAATTATACCCCCTATCCTCACTCAAACATTTTTTTCCCAAAAGGGATTCCGGTTCAAGGACATGATGCCATAGTCGGGCCTGGATTTGGTTCAGGGCAGATATACATCCAGCCTGATGCAGATTATAATATCTATGTTCCAGTGTACAATTTGTCTCCCCAGCCTTGGGACTGGAATGGAGACGGAGGAGAAAACACCCTTTATGTTGACGTAAATATTCTTGATGACACTTTTGCTGTGATTGACAGCCAAAGAAAGACAATTACTGATCTACAAGCATCTCAATATGATATAGGAACAAAAACCTTCTTGACTGACAGCAATAAAACATATGTTTTCCCCTTTAAGATGGGGGAAAAATATTCTACCTTTCTGAAACTTAGTTCAATAGTTACTCGTGTAACAACCCTCCATAACGGGAATTACTGGCTTTATGACAGGAAAATAATCAACCCAAAAATTGAAAGGCTAATAATGATAAGGCATCCTGCAGTGCCAAGAGAATTATGCATTACCCCTGAAGGAGGGGCAGCCTATTGCTGGACTAATGTGCTTGATTATGGGGAAGTAGATTTAAACAGAAACAATATTACTGAATTTGACATTAAACTGCAGAGTCCATTGGACATAAATGACATGTACAATCTAATTTCATTGCCTGAAAAGCCTTCCCTGCCTGACATAACCTTTGATTCACAGCAAAAATTAGTTCCACAATTTAATAAAACAACAGGAAAATACGGCTTCACTTTCGGAAAGCTTTACGTTGACGCAAGAAATGTAAGGGACAGCAACGGGCACTACATGGTTAGATCAGCATCTAACACCTATCCTTATGTTTATGATGACTTGAACTTGAACTTCAATTTTTTTACTAACAATTTGAAGATAACCAAATTTGAATTGATTCCGAACAATCAGTACTTTGGGATGGATGAAAACATTGGATTTATTGTGGAAGTAAAAAACACTGGAGACAAGCCTGCAATAGCAGACCTGAATGTATATACTACAATAAATGAGCTGGTGTTTGGTCCTTCTTCAGTGCCTTTGCTGAATCCAGGGGAAACAACAACATTTGAATGCAATCCAACAGCTTCTCCTCCTTGCGCTCTGCCTAAACCCTCGCTGCATTCCTTGTACTTTGTTTACGCGCAAGTGAAAGTGCTGCCGACAGAATCAGACAAGACAGACAACTTCAAGAGCCTATGGTTTATAGTGAAAGCAAAAAGCCTTTCACCTTTACCTGAAGCAGATATTACTACTGTGTTTGTTGTTTTAATTTTAATTTCAGTATTATTAATTGGAGTGAAAAGAAAATGAAGAAAATTGTTTTAATTGCATTGATTATGGTTTTCTTTGCAGTGAATGCTGGAGCAAAGCTTTATACGCCGGCAGAATTCAATCAAAGGCTGGATAACATAATGCTGCTGAATTCAATGTACAGTTCAAGTTCAAGCAATACCCCAACACAAATAATTGAAGGGCAAGCCAATTCACAGAACCTGCAGGAAATCAAGACAAGAGCTTCAAGCGATTACTTGGAGTATTACAATTATTATTCTGTTGGCTCATTCAACAAAGACCAGGCAAAAATAAAACTAAGCTTTGTTTCGAATGACTTGGATGAAATGCAGAAGCTTTTAAGCGCAGGAATGGATTTGAGTGGCTTAAAAAATGCTTTAATCCAGCAGTACTACATTGAAGTATACAATTTTGAGAGAGGAACTTTAGCAGCCAATGCCACAACAGTGAGCGGAGAAAACAAAATAATTCCAATGAAAGTAATTGGGGAGGTAAGCCCTGAAGAAAAAGAAATAATAAAAGAGTATCAGAAGACTGCCCCAATAATAATGGAACAGGTTGGAGCAGAAGAGCAAAACACAATAATATGGGCCCTGATAATTATTGCAGCAATAGCACTAATAATTTTAATCTCATTCGTACTGAAAATAATAAAATAGCAGAATAAAGGTGATAATAAATGAATAATACAGATTATGATGTCAAAGACATTTCATTGCATGGGAAAGGAATGCTGAAGATTGAGTGGGCTGAAAGGCAGATGCCTGTCCTTCAGCTTATAAGGGAAAGGTTTGCAAAAGAAAAGCCGTTGAATGGAATTAGGATTGGAGCATGCCTGCACGTTACCACAGAGACAGCCAATTTGGTGAGAGTGCTAAAGGAAGGCGGAGCAGAGGTAAGGTTGTGCGCTTCAAACCCTTTAAGCACGCAGGACGACGTTGCTGCAGCAATAGCAAAAGATTTGGAGATAAATGTTTATGCAATCAAGGGGGAAGACAACAAGACTTACTACAAGCACTTGAATTCAGTGTTAGATCTTAAACCTCAAATTACAATGGACGACGGGGGAGACCTAGTAAGTGAAATCCACTCCAAGAGAATTGAGTGCCTGAAAGAAATAATTGGAGGCACAGAAGAGACAACAACTGGAGTCATTAGATTCAAGAACATGGAGAGGGATGGGGTATTAAAATATCCAATTATTGCAGTGAATAACGCTCAAACAAAATTCATGTTTGATAACAGGTACGGAACAGGCCAGAGCACAATTGATGGCATTCTGAGGGCAACAAATGTCCTGCTTGCAGGAAGAAATGTTGTTGTGGCAGGCTACGGCTGGTGCGGTCGAGGATTAGCATTAAAAATGAAAGGCATGGGAGCAATTGTGACGGTAACAGAAGTCGATCATCTAAAAGGCCTTGAGGCATTAATGGACGGCTTCAAAGTAGAAGAAATGAGTGAAGCAGCAAGAAACGCAGATTTAATTGTAACGCTGACAGGAGACATTAATGTTGTAGACAAAAGGCATTTTGGGCTTCTTAAAGACGGCTGCATTCTGGCGAACTCAGGCCACTTCAATGTAGAAATAAATATTCCTGAACTGGGAGAATTAAGCAAGAGCAGGAGAATGATAAGGGACTTCGTTGAAGAATTCACTTTAAAGGACGGAAAAAAGGTTTACGTGCTCGGAGAAGGAAGGCTGATCAACTTGGCTGCAGCAGAAGGACATCCTGCAGCAGTAATGGACATGAGCTTTGCAAACCAGGCATTGAGCGTTGAATTCCTTAAAGAAAATAAAGGCAAAGTAATAAATCAACAATGTTGATTTAACCTTTTTGTTTGTTGCAAACCCTATCTGACGCTCTAAGCGTCAGCATTACGGGTTTGCCTTCTGGTTATCCAAGCATTTTCTTGTTTGTGTTTTTGCT